>WLWD01001608.1_pt1 | contig 42385 bp, 21 predicted proteins | sample 6712731 | NCBI WGS metagenome assembly WLWD01 (sample SAMN12718690, study PRJNA576275) | sponge metagenome | isolation source: marine sponge | host: Mycale hentscheli | place: New Zealand: South Island, Marlborough, Capsize Point | collected 2014-11-01 | reverse complement strand
ATGAGTATTTGAAAGAGTGTGCAGATATTGCTCATGACTGTAGACAAATAAATTATACTCAAATTGTAGCTAATGTTGGGTACAATGCCCGATTGAAGAATGACAAAGGACTACTTCCTATTGAAACTCTTATAAAGAATTCTGATATAGTTACTCTTCTAAATGATATTATGAAATGCAATCCCTATTTCTGTCATGAATTTATGAAAAATAATTTTGAAGATTTAGTTCAGTTCTGTATGAAGTATAATCTGTTTGCACGAGAAATTTGGAGAAGCTGGTGCAATATTGAAGATGAAGATGGCAACCTACTTCTTCATTTAATTTGTCACTATAGTAGTGATGAAAATATTGCAGAATATTTTTCTCAGTGTGAGATTAATACCAGAAATAAATGTGGACAAAGTCCACTTATTAAGTCTTGGTTAAATAAAAATTATTCCTTATGTCGTTGGCTGGTGCTTGATAAACTATGTGATGTTTATTATTATGGAAACAAGTATGAAATTAAAATTTTATGTGAGCAAATTTTAGTACCATTATTTAAAGTCACAGAAATCGTACCAGGAGATACTTTACTGCATGTTGCAGCAGCTAGCGGAAGTATTGATGCCATCCAATTCCTTTTACATTGGATAAAAGTAAGCACTTTAATGATATAACTCACAAAGATATCGATGGCAATACTTCTTTAGACTTACTCTACAAACATCATCCTAACAGGCATGATTTGATGGCATGTGCTATGGGATGCTCTTACTATATTCCTGAAATTTCACCTTGCAAAGAAGAAGAATTAGTTTCAACTGAGTGGTTGCGTGATCTAAATTATAAAGAACTAGTAAGACATCACAAGATACAAAACAATGTTCTCCATATTGCTTCAGAAAATGGCTCATTGGACTTGATGGAAGAATTGAAAGTACTATTTCCAAATTTGTTTCACAAATTAAACGTAGAAAAAAATATGCTTCATAATTTACCACTTCACATAGCATCAGCTCATTGTAATTTGCAATGTATTAAATTGTTAAGTGAAGGATGTGATATTAATGCTGCTAATGCATTTGATAGCACTGCTCTATTAGAAGCATGCCGAAATGCAAATGACTCTGACAAGGATATGGAGGCTGTAAAATTCTTAATCATAAATTTGAAAAGTAAAGTAAATGTTCAAGACAAAAAAGGTCGATCAATTCTACACTTGGCCTGCAAAAATGGAAATTTGCGACTAGTGAATTATTGGACCCCAATCTTAAGGATGGCAATAAATGTACTCCACTAATGTTGACTTCCCTGGACAATCATGACATCATCAAATTACTGATTGAACATGGAGCATACACTACTCCCCTGTATGACACATACAAGGAGTTCTTTAAAACATATCAGTCTGAGAATCCTCCACCCACTCCTCTCAACATAATAGTTGCTGGGAAACCTTCATCAGGAAAGTCGATACTAATCAAAGCTTTATGTAGTGGTGACAGCCAAACTATAGTACAGGCAGAACCCCACACTGCCGGAATCATTCCTTCTTCTCATGACAGTGAAGAATTAGGTTGTGTGTCCTTCTATGACTTGGCAGGTCAGAGTGAATACTATGCCAGCCATGAGGCAGTACTACACACAGTCATGGCTTCATCAACTCCACTCATTCTGTTACTAGTTGACAGCAGGAATAATCAAGGCCTCATTCAACAAGATATTTTATATTGGATCCATTTTTTTAAATGTCAACTAAAATCAAATTCAGAAGATCGTCAGCCACAAGTTATAATTATTTTTAGTTTTGCTGATCAGATTCAGGATCAATTGATTCAAAAGAAAGCTAATTGCAGCAAAGATGCTATGAAGGATATTTTTAGAAATAGTGGGTTACTTTTAGCTTACAGCTACTTTTTAGACTGTCGAATTTCGTACGCTAAGGAATTGAAAGAACTTCGTATAAATATCAATGCGTGTGCTTCAGTTCTGCACAATTCAGCTCCATTAAACTTTCTGCTGCACTGCTTTTATGCCTTTTTGTTGCATAGTTTCAAACTTCAACCTGCAGTACAGATATGTGATATCATAAATATAAAAGAACAGTGGATTTCATCAGAAATTGATCCTAATAATAATCCAAATTCGGACAGTGACAGTTCTTTGAGCTCAGATAAAGAATTTGATTTTGAAAATGAACCATCATTTGGAGAAGAGAATCCAGCTTACTTTCTTCCCGACAACAGTGATAATTTCATGGAATTGTCAAAAAAATTGCATCAGAGAGGACATTATATTCCTAGAAAATAACAAAAACATCATACATAGTTGGCTTGTCATCAACAAAGAAATTCTTCTACATGAAATTAATGGCTCTTTGTTTGCTCCGTCTACTTTTCAACATCATCGTGGTATAGTTAGCACCAGTACTGGAGTAGTAGCCTCTTCTACTATAGCAAAACATTTCCCACACTATGATATTGAAATGTTGATAGGATTTCTACTACATTTAGAGTATTGTCAGAAAATTACTGATGGTTCGATTCTTGAGCTTCTCTCTGTAGAGTTTCAATTTAGTTCTGATGAATTCTATTATTTCCCAGGACTAGTGAGTATAGAAAAACCACAGAATGTGTGGAATTCTCTGGCAGAACCAGTAGTGCAGTATGGTTGGATACTGCGAGTACAAGATGCAACTTCATTTTTCACACCTCGTCTTATTCAAATATTGCTACTTCGAGTGGCATTTCAAAATGCTTTTCCCGTGAAGAGTTGGAATCGTGGCTTTGAATGCCCTAGTGTTTGTCGCTCTTGTTGTGTCTGGAATAATGGAATCTTTTGGAGAAATGAAGTTGGAACAGAGTGTCTTCTAGAAGTAGCTGAACAAAGCCAAGCAGTTGTGGTGATGCTTCGTTCTTTACGTGCTATCATTCCAGATAATATTCTCAAGGAGTTTCTATTGGTGCGTTCTTCTGTAATAAGGACTACCTTAAAATGTGTTGAGGAAGTATGTCCAGTATTGAAAGTACTAGAGTATTTCTGTTATCCAGATCAAGTACAATATCCTCCTAAGCCTTGTGAAGAAATGGCTTTATACAGTATCAATAATATAGCCAAAGCTGTATGTCAGAGGTCTGAGGCAATAAGGTGCGATAATCCTCAATTTCATCATTTGAAGTTATCTGAACTGCTACATTTTGAACCTATTGTATATTGCTCTTTTAAAGATATTTTTGATGATGCAAATCAAAGTACTCTATTATCTGAAAAGGAGATACAGGCATTTGTAAATAGTGATAAAATATTGGTTGAGTTACTCTCAAATCAAGATTGTGTGAGTGTTAATGAAGTAATAAATACTTGGAAAAGCAAAACATACCAAGATTTCAGGTGCTCACTTGCCAAATATAGTGTATTTGGGTCAAGGGACCCCAAGGTTAGTGGCCAATTTGCTTATAACATATTCTTAATGATTTCAGAGTTTATATATTATATATATATGTATATAATACTTGTTACATGAGTCAGAGTGTGATATGGAGAAATATTTCATGAGCAGGCTAATTTATTTTCACCGAGCCAGAGTCAGTGAAAATAAAGCCTGAAAGTGAAATATCTTGCCATATCACTCTGACGAGTGTAATAAATCTTCACTAGGACTGGTAACTCACAGTGTGTAACCCCCCCCACCTCCCTCTGCTCTAACCCTGTTGGGTATGTTGCACTATAGAGGAAGGTAGCTGTAAAAACCAAAACCAAAGTGGTATGTTTGGGGGATTGCTATAACTACTAGAACAATGAGCTTGAGCAATACAGGTGAAATAACAACTGTGAAATATCTTGAGTTATTTACCTAAAAATAATATTGTGAAGATATCTAGGGTGGAATTACTAATTAAATATATATATATATATATATATATATAATATATATATATAATACTTATAGCACGAGTCTGAGTACAATATGGGAAAATATTTTATGAGCACGCAAAATATTTTCACGAGCCGAAGGCGAGTGAAAATATGGCGTGAGAGTAAAATATCATTCCCATATTGTACGACGAGTGTGATAAGTGATTTATTGCTTCTTTGAAATTTTTCTCAACCGGTTACAATTTTCATTGATTTTACTCGCTACGCGCGCGCTCCAAGGAGCGTACAATATAAACCGTACAATATGGGAGAATACAGAACGCTCGCGTGATGCGGAAATATTCAAGTAAAAATATCAAAGCTGCAATAAATAAATACATATATATATATATATATATATATATAATCTAGTTAGTAATATCACAAAATCAATGAATGGAAACTATCTAAGAAAGGATTCAATTCATTTATTCATTTATTATTGTTTTGTCCTTAGGTACTTGGAAATTGCTCTATAAAAACATTTTCTGTGGAAGCACTAGCCAAGACACCTACTCTCCAATCAAAACCAGATGGTAAGTAAATATACAAAATTATTCAGCGAGCGAGCGAAGCGAGCGAAGCTGACTATCAGTCGTGTTCAATTGAGATTTCAGATATATATATATATATATGTAGGTATGTATGCGTACGTCAAAAAATTTCGCCCGCGCTTCTAATTACGTAAGTTAGGTAAAGCGTTTACAGTTCCGGTATTTTTCAATTAACGAGCACGGAGAATCAACTAAGTTTCAACCAAAAAGTTTATAGCTACTCTCTTCTTGGCGAAAGACTGAATGGCAAATTGTCAAGCTGCGCTTCTTTGCCACTGCGTTCGAAGTTTATTAGGTAATTCTGTTATTGTTAACTCTTCATGCCTAATCATTGCTATTATTTAGCGATTTCCTTCACAAATTATCTTTACCTATACTCATATATTTACTCGCTCGCCATGCATTTGCGCTATTCGAGCGCACCACTAGTTATATACTTTTGACATTGACAATGAATTTATATTTTTTTCAGATTGTTCAGCTATATTTTTGAAGTTCTATCCAACATTGGTGGAACGATTACAATTCAGCATCAGCTCTATTGCAGACCACTGTCGTAGTAAGAAGCTCATATCGCGACAAACCTGCCGTGAAATAATGGATTTGAACATATCCAATGCAGACAAGACAAGAAAGTTACTGGTGGATGTAGAGCAGAATATTTCATCAAAAATAGAAGCATTTGAAGATTTTTGTGAAGTTCTGAAAATTTGTGAATTTAATGATTTAGTAGTTTCTCTGACACTACATAGTACATGATAGTAAGTTGAACAATATTGACTCAATTATATTATTCAAATTACTGGGTTATTTCCCTGTCAAATTAATTTTACACCACACTCTCAGATTTGATGAAATTTTGTAAATATTTTGATCTAATTCCCACTGCATCAATTCTCAAATATCAGACAAATTTGGGCCCAGTGAAATATAGTGTGTTAATTAAGGGGCAGTTTGCCTAAAATGTATGTCTTGGTATTTTGGAATCAATTTGGCCATTATATATATATATATATATATATATATATATATATATATATATATATATATATTCTTTTCTTTTCTTTTTTTAATTTTTTTAAACTTTAATAAAGTAGAAATACTTTATTTTTTATACTTTAAGAAAGATACACCGGTAATTATTGGTCAGATAATTTAGCTGGGCCATTATTGTTCAAATTGGGAAGTATCATGATTTATTGAACCTTTCAAGCTTTCACATATGACTATAATGTGTCTTTCATTTCAAGAAGCTTATATTGGGGAAATAGAATGATGACATTTCAAAAAGCATACACATGTACACACTCGTAAATGCTAAAAAAAGTTTTTATCTACTAGCTTGTGGCTTGCTTATTTTCCTGGAGTAAACTATGAATCTTAACCAACATAGGAAAAGTTTTCTGCAAATAACTTTGCTTAATATGTCCAATGATTTCATATTGCCTTCTCCTTCATGTACATCTTCTGCACTTTGGTGGTTAGGTGATGTTGAGTAAACTTGACGATTTGGCTACTATATAGTTTTCCTTTGATTCAATAATGATAACTAACTATCTCTGTTAATGCTTGCATATTGAAAGTAGCTCCATACTGCTGAGTGGAGAAAAGGTCTGTGGACAATCATGCAACTTGGCTGTTCTAGAGGAATGTGGTAGTTGTTGCCCACAGCTTGCAGGACACCGGTTACCCGCACACAACCACAGTGTATTTGTGCAGGCACAGCAGTGCTTATCTTGTGCACACTCTCTGTAGGATGCCCACTCATGCATGCCAGTAGTTATTTTCTTAATTATCATTGGTGGAAAGACATACCCAGAGGCAAGCTAAACATAAAACAGTTCAACCCCAAAGCTATAACTGCTTTTCATGTGGTCTAAGTAAGAAATTTCAATTGCCACTGGTGAATTAATAGTAACCATAGTAGAAGGAGGTAGACCAACATTGTGACTTAATTCTATAACCATAATGGAAGGCAGTGGACCTAGATTGCTGGGCAAAAAGTATTGCAATGGGAATTAGACCTACATTGCTGGGAAAATTTTAAATGCACACGTGATGCACACATAATTTAAATGTTCCTGCTGCATCTTGACTGGAATAGTTATCTGGCCTTTGAGAAGTGGCAACAAGATACCTAACCAGCTATATACCATTAAGGGATTGTGTCTGAAGAAAGACATCGTAGCCATCCCACATAGCAACCTTTCTTTTATCATTAGTTGGACATATTAATGTTCTTTTTGTATGATATGGCCATTTAAAACACAGTTACACTCAATATTGTCTTTCAATGTCTCCTAAAATGATACACAGCTAATTTGATGGTGGCAACGCATGTCAATGACTCGAAACAGAGACAGGAATTCAATTGAGACCACTATAATAGTTAAACGATAAGATAGTCTTAAATGTACCACATACTGTATGTATACTAAATCAACCATATCGATTTTGATTTTGTCGCTTGATTAATTAATAGATGGGAATAGCAGAGTGATGATGGGAACTGGGTAGAGTAAATATATAGGGCTGGATTAATTTCATGTCACACTCAATTTTATTGTACAACAGTCAATGTATGTACTTCAGATATGCTGTTCTGTTTAATAAAATTGTATCAATGCTATGTGCTAACTTCTTAATATTTGTGATATCTTCAGCCATTCCAACCAGTGACACATCATGTGAGAAGTTGACTTCTAATTTCTACTAAACATATTAGCAGAAAGAACTCAAAATGAGCTGATTCATGCATTTTTGCTTATTTTTTCATTGTTCCTTTTTTATTCGTGTATTCATTTATTTTTCCTTTATCTGACTTACAATAGCTATTCGTTGTCTTTGTAATAATAATAGTTATTACAATAAATAAAAATTATTCCATTTTTTCTTTTTTGAATTTTTTTCCTTTTAGTAGCTATAGTTAGAGGAAATGTAAAGACTTTATCACAGCAGGTGTCAGTAACAATAATCATAGTCATTGTTTACTTGTTATTAATTTTATGAATAGCTATACATGTTGCAGTCCATACATTTACTCAGTCAGTTTGTTTTGTCTGTTTTTTTGTTCAGTTTTTGTCTTTGCAGTTTCCAGAATAAATTAGATTTACTATAAAATTTTAATAGGAGCTAGGGTAACTTGTAATTACTTTTACATGGTTGTTGCGTGCTCTCATTTGCTGTGCTTGGAAAATAGGCCATCACTGAATCAATAATCAATCTCATAGTTTTGTCTACATCAAGCCATAACTATTATTCAAATATTTTGTACTGAGAGTGCTGCAGATGGTTCTCTACCAATTTATAGTGCCTTTTACTAACTCACATCAATCAGCCATGTCTCTGATTAACAATACTCTCCACCCATTCGCAGTTCCCTTTACACACTAGCTAACGCCTTTGCCATAGGCTTTCTGATAATTCAGTAATCCTAGTTTAATGTGCCACTTGTATGATCTCCGGTAGGGCAGGGAGGAACTGCTGACAGAGGCAGACTAGCAACGAGACTCAGCTAGTGAGGTATCTAGCTAGCATACAACAAACCACCCTATTCGAATTTATCCAGTAACAATAGATAGATATCAAGAACAATCACATGACTACACACAACAATGAATAATACATAACAGTGTCCAAAGTTTAGAGTTCAAGTGTCACTAGTTACTTTCTCACATCTCCCCACCAAGCTTATCTGTTGATGAAATAGAGGAGCTGAGTAGCCATGTGGGGTCTTCAATTAAGTTCAGGATGACTTTTGTTTCATGTTGACTTGCGAGGGCCAGTTTGTATGTAGAGTGGGAGTGAGTCGAGCTGTCAGCGGATGTAGATGGCATGTCTGGAGATGTAAGTTTGTCTGAGCCTGAAGATACTGTTGCAGGACTAGGACCAAAAATAGATATGCGTGTTCTTTTCCTTAGGAATCGTCTGTTTCTAATCAGCACTCTGCCATTCTGAGTTTTGACAAAGTATCTCCGATACGGCCCTACAGCAGTAATTTCTCCATAGATGTCTCGCAGCTTAGATAAGGGGTTCTGTATTGCTACGTGATGGCCCACATGTAGCTCAGAGAGGTCATGTGCGTGCTGGTTGTATGCTAGCTCCATTTTCTTCTGAGTAGACAAGGTACCATCCTCAATGCCTGAGACAGGCTTGTGCCATTCTGGTTTAAATGCTCTGTGATGGGCTGGTAGTGTATCTTGAACAGGATGTCCAAATAACTTCTGAGCAAGACTGTCCTTTCTGCATGGAGTATTACGATATTGTAGCAAAGAACATGACAGACGATTCCAGTTGACTCCACGACTAGTCCAGGCTGATGAGTTAAGTTTTTTCATTGACTTCACTGTCGCTTCAGCATTCCCATTACTATGTGGATAGTGAGGTGATGATACCTGGTGTGTCACTTCCCATTTTTTGAGGAAGTCTGCCATAAGTTTGGAAGTAAATTGGGGACTACCAACAGACCAGAGGACATCAGGGACAGCTGTGCGACAAAACTGATCCCTTAAAGCTTCAGTTAATTTCTTTGCTGTGGTATCATGACCCATCTCCATTACATCAGGCCAATCAGTTTTGCAATCTACTATAATTAGAAATTGCTTTCCTCCATATGCTGCAAAGTCCGCTGCAATATGCTGAAAGGGCCCGACTTGGTGAGGGTCTGACTATCATTGTTTCCTTTCCATTAAACGGAGGATGATCTAGACAGTGACGGCAACCAGTAACAAAGTTTCCAATGTCCTGATCCATCCCAGGCCAGTACATAGTGAGACGAGCGCGAGCTTAGACCGTGATATACCTTGATGTGCCTCATGAAAGGTGACTTAACATGGTGGGCCTAAGGCTCGTGGGAATGAAAACACAATAGCTGTAAACTATAAGGTCATTATCAATTGTCAAATTGTGGGGTAGGATCACGCTGCCACCAGGGAGGTTGAGCGTGGAGCAAACTAATGAAGTATGTGAGATATACTTAAAGACTAATCGCCCAGAAGTCCCCCAGGTTGACAGTACTAGACAGGCCGTAGAGCGGTTGTTGAGCTTCTTATGTCACTAGTAACCTCTGTCTCAATAGCAACTCTTACACTCAGACTAAAAATCTCCAACAAAACTGTGCTTAGCCAGGGTTTAAATAACTGAGCTGGTGTGTGTGTGGTATGACATAAAGACTAGCATGACAAGACTACAACATTATGAATGAAAGTTTTAATTATTTAGTTCTTTCAATCCTTCAGGATTTCTCAGGGCTACTCTATTGTTCATTGAAGGTGTAAGGCTCCTCACTGTTTCCACATCCTTAATTCCCCAGAAAACCTTTAGTGTGTCTGACAGTTGGCCTCGTTGGTTAGGAAACCCGTTGGATATCACATGCTTCAGGTTTTGATAAGTATCATCTTTTCCAGCATGTTCTCGCACTTCCTGAATTCTGATACTATCCTGCTCTTGTGGAGTTAGCATGAAATTTCGTAGTTGGGAAATTGAGTTAGCATGGAATTTCGTAGTTGGGAAATTGAGGGTGCTATGTAACTGATTCCTGCAAATATGTCCACTTCCATATCTGCTAAGCTGTCCTCGTCCCCAGGTATAATGCGTGGATGCCGAGAAAGGGCATCTGCAGCTTCATTCTTTGTCCCTTTAAGCCACTGTGCAGTAAAATTGAAGGATAAAATGCGAGTACAAAGCCGCTGTAGCCGTGGATTCTCAATCTCATCCAGACGATGTGTGTTGAGAATTGGAATTAAGGAACTATGATCGGTGACGATTGTGAAATGGGGCAGACCTGACAAGAACAGGGAGCATTTGTTGATGCTCCAAACCACAGCTAGACATTCAAGCTCCACTACTGTATATCTGCCTTCTACATCACTAAGGAATCAAGAGCCAGTTTGAACCATCTTCCAGTCTGCTTCGGGCTCCGCTGACTTTTGCAAGAGGACGAATCCAATACCAACTGTGCTGGCATCTGTAATGCAAGCAAGTCTCTTTCTTTGCATCGAAGTACGTGAGGGTCGGTGCTGAGATGAGAAGTTGCTTAACTTGCTTGAAGGAATCTTCATGTACTGAAGTCCACATGACTAAGCCGCAGAAAGAGCGAAGATCTGTTCAACTACTAGGCGAAGCGAAACTAGCGATTGCATCTGTTATTTCCGAGCTAACTGAGTAGCCTTCTGATATAAGCTTGAAGCCAGTGAACTGAACCTCAGTCTGGCAGAACTTAACTTCTCTCGATTGAGTGATATACTCTTTTCCTGATAGCATTGGAGGAGCTGTCGGACATGACGAACATGAACGTGTGGGTCACTATCAAAGGCAACCATGTCATCGACAACTTTACAAAAGTCATGCATTCCTTCAAATGCTTCATCCATCCTATTATAATGTTCACTAATAGAGCAGATCCGTAAGGAGCGCGCAGAAACATGAAACGGCCTAACAGTGTGATGAATGTTGTCAGCTTCTGGCTCTATTCATCCAGAGGGCACTGGTGGTACCCCTTTAAAGCATCAAACACTGTGAAATACTTGGCTTTGGATTCCTGTATGTCTGCTACTGCCTCAGCTGGTGGAATTGAGGGATAGCGCTTTCGACGGACAAACTTATTCAGTTTAGACAAATCCGCACACATACATATACGATCACTATCTTTCTTTAGTGCTACAACTATGGGAGCACACCACTCTGTCGGCTCTGTGATAGGTGTGATAATTCCCTGACTTGCAAGATCAATTTCCTGTTTCAGCTTATCACGGTAAGCAAAGGGAATGGTTCTTGGTGCGGTAACACAGAATTGTCGTGCATCATCCCTTAAAGAGATGTGAAACTTTCTCCTGGCATTAAACGAATCCTGCCATCAAAAACAGTAGGGAATTCAGACATGAGTTGTTCTGCTGTGGGGACTGGAGGCCTAGAGGGCTGGTAAACTTGAATAGCCATTGTTGGGTGTGGGTAAGTTTCAGGCAGGATGCCTAACCTTTAGCAGTCTTCCAAGAAACAAGCGCACCAACCACTGAGCCATACATGTGTACATCATCTGTGGTGGATCTACCATGGGAAGTGAACTTAGACAGCCAAAAAATCAAGAAAAGACATTGAAGGGTCATTACAAATAAATGTTATTCACTCAAAGACAACCTCTAAGTAGTTCGCCCTAGTGGGTCCGGCAATTGTGTCAGTTGGGGCATTCTAGTAGAGCTTGCTGTCAAAAGCAACCTGTTACACCAACCCAACAGAATACAGCCCCCCGAGCTCAAACCTTGTCTAGCGGACTGCCTCGAGACTACGACATTTAACAACAGTTTGATCCAAAGATAGGTCATGTGTCCGTAAAAGTTCCTGAATGTATTCCCGTCTTGTAACCCTTCGACAATCTGGTCACGTATGGCTTTCTGTAAGCATTCATTACTACAGAAGTTACATGTCTTGGCACTCACGTAAGGCAACAAGGAAGTCATCAAATGATTCACCTACTTGTTGCGTTCATCGGTGGAGGTTTCAACGTTCAACTGTTTCGTTGACCAGGCCTTCCACGTGCTTGTTTAAGTGCTGCAATAATTTTTGTTTGATCTTGTCTCTCCACTGCTGTAAGTGCGAGATTTTCCACGATGTTTAGCATTTCCCTTGAAAAGCAAAGCTAGAGAGCCTGTATTTGTTTCGCGGCAGGTTCATCGGCTAGCCCAGAGAGTGAGGGTATGTCAGCCATTGGCGATGCCAGGCCTGAAAGTCTGTACCTCTATCCGTCTCGCATATGAACTTCAGAGATATTACCAGAAACATAATATTTTTAATTAAATGCTGGGAGAGTAGAGAACAACAACCTCAATAGTATAATAGTATTGCTTTCTCATATATATATATATATATATATATATGTGGGGCCACTCACACGTAGCCGTGAAGTTCAGAACTGAGAGAGCATTTTAATGAAGACACTATCTTTGCAAGACCTGAAAAAATGGATAATCGAGAACTTTCCAAGACAATATTAGACAAAATTATTTCAACTATTATTGTTTGTTGTTTTTTCATAACACATTTTACCTTATGTACATCGTATATTTCGTATCACGACTGTTGTCGTTTTATATATTTTTTTAATGTTTGTCGCAACAAAATCAGGTATCATAAACTTCACAATCATGTATTTATTATATCCAACATTCATGATGGTCAACCAAAAAAGGTAAATAAATACAATAAACAAAAACAAAAACCAACTAGAATGGTCTTATGACAGTATCACATTTTCCACAGACACACTGGCTGCTACAAATATCACAGCAGCTGCATTCGTTTGATGACAGCACATGTTCATGAAAATATTGAAATAAAAGCTTTTGCCGACAAATGGAAGGTTTATTTATGCAATAGTCAATAATTTCTTTGGTGGTAAATCTCTCATCCATATCAGCAGAATTCTTCAGAATTGTTGCACACGCTAACTTCCCATCACGCCCTGCTCTACCGCTTTCACATACATTTCTACATCTGCAGAAACTCCCCAATGAATCACATGTCGAATGTCATGACAGTTGATACCCATACCAAATGCGATCGTTGCAATCACCACTCTCAGTTGGGAGGGTTGTGTAAACTGTGAAACAATCTTGTTTTTGACAGTTTCATGTGTGCAATGGGTGTAAACATCCAGTTCTATTTACTACAAAGTTGGGGGAACCTGGAGGATATGTCATATATTCACCCAATTCCTTCCTGAAATATTGGTATATGGCTATAACATTATTGTAAGTTCTACAAAATATGAGTACTCTGTCCATATTTGTCCCTTTATTTTTTAGTGCAATATTTTTAAAATAAACTTCAGCTCCTTCTTTGGGTTTTTCCAGTACTGAATATATAATGTTATCTCTGTAGGTGATACCGAAATTATTTCAGGAGATTGCATACATAAACTCTTTATGATGAACTGGCGACTGGCTGTAGCAGTTAAAGCCATTACTCGCACAGATTCACTCACAATACTGCGAACTTCACCTTAATGTAGAAATTCGGTTCTAAACTTTTCTCCCCTACACACACAATTTATTTTATAGGCACAAACACAAGAATGAAGAATAAACTTTATAAGTCAAACCTTTTTAAAAAAACTAATTTGAATAGCTAATATTATATAATGCAGATGCAATAATTATTTATAATAATAACTAACCACTTCGAAATACATCTGAGGAAAGCACATTTCTCCATTCAGTTCAGACAAAAAGAGCTTCTGGAGATATAAAAATAATCTGATAGTTACCTTTTTTATGTCATTCATGGAAATGGGGGTTGATTCTCTGTCAGATATCATCGCAGCTGATAATCCTAAGGCATTTGCTGATGAAACCTGGTCCTTCATCAAAGCTAGCAGTGGTGATACAACTAAGATAATAGATTTTCCTGGTACTGCTTTTAGCAAATCAAAAACTCGAGCAAGTAGTAATAAGAAGCACAATGATTTCAATGATTTGCCATAACCAGTTGGCAAACTTATAAAAACATCATTTCCAATCACAAAGCGCTTAATTGCATTGGCTTGGTCTTGCTTTAAAACACAGCCAACAGAAGTAGCCGCTTGTTCGACAAAAATGCTGTAGTCGTCAAGCATTTTCTAAATTCCACCAGTACGAGATTGGGTATTGCAGAAGTTGAAGGATCCCCAGGGGAGGTGGACATAATGGCATACAAAGCAAAAAGAGACAATGACACAACAATTTCACAGGAAAAAATGTAAGATACGACAGCATTCTAGACAATAATGATTAAATTGCTAGAATATAGCTACAAGAAGGAAATAATTGACTAAAATAATCACAATTCTTAGCATGTACAAATAAACAAGCAAAGGATATGATGTTTTAAAGTTTTTTCTTGTTTTGTTTTAAAGTCTTTTCTTACCAATTTGATTTTTTATACCAAACAATTCATTTTTAATGCCAACATGTTTCAGCAGAATGCTTCTGCCATCATCAGGGCTGATTTATAAAAATCAAAAAACAAAAATGCTATAATTAGCCTAAGGGTGATGCTTGACAAAATGCAATATATTGCCTAAGGTTGATTCTTGTTTATTTATGTGAGTGGCCTCTAGCTGCTCTCAATACTAAAGGGGAAAGCTCCATTCCAGAGTCCCTATTCATGGTTAAGTTGTTGGGTGACATATTTATGTAGATGGCTTCTTTTACTTTTCTCTCAACCATGCCTTGTGAAAAATCCAAAAGTTTTACTTGATTCCAATGAATCACATGACTCCCTTCTTGCTATACATGTTCTGCCAGTGGTGATTTGGTGAAATATCCATGTTCACAGGCTGATTTGTGTTCTTTAATTCTAATGCCTAGCGCTCTTCCTGATTCACCTATATAGAAATCTCCACATTCACACATGATTTTGTACACAGCTCCTACTTTGTTCTCATTTGAAGTAGGATCTTTTACTTTTGTGAGAAAATTTGACAAAGTGGTTTTTGTTTTGAAAGAAGTCCTTATTCCATAATCCCAGAGTATCTTTCTTTTTCTCTCACTCATTGTTGAAACATATGGAATAATTGCTGTTGCTACTGGATCTTCATTGAGGGTAGTTGTGTCAACCTGCTTCTTTTTCTTCTTTAGCTCACTTTTCACTTTATCCACAATACTTCTAGGATAACCATTCATTGACAAAACACTTCTAACATGGTCTATCTCATTCTTTAAGGAGGATTCACTCGATAGATTGTAAGCTCTTCTAACTAAACATTTTACAATACCTTTCTTCACATGTGGGGCATGGTTGGAATTGTAAGATATATACCTATCTGTGTGTGTTGATTTTCGGTGAACACTAGTCTTCATTGTGCCATCATCAAACCTACTGACCAACACATCCAGAAAAGGTAAACTACCGTTTGTTTCTACTTCAGAAGTTAATTGGATAGAAGGAAATAGTGAGTTTAGAAAAAGAAGTGATTCATCCAAAAACTCACTTTTAATGATGCAAAAAATATCGTCGACATATCTTTTCCAAAATCTGAATCTTGTGCCCAATGCTGTCTCTTCAAAATGTTCCATAAATAGGTTTGCTACTATTGGTGACACTGGTGAACCCATAGCTGCTCCATTCTGCTGTTCATAATACTCCTTGTTAAACACAAAATATGTTGTCCTTAGGCAGACTTCTAGTAAATTTGTTATTTGTTCAGCATTCAGTGTTGTTCTATCATCCAAATTTTCATCTTTCACCATATGGATATGATATTTAGCTGATATGGTAGAAGTGGAGAGAGGTTGGCAAGACGGCTGACGAAGAAGGAGAATTCCAGAGTTACCGCTGCCACCACGTGTGATTAAGTGAAGATATACAAATATAATAATTTATATTTATTTACCCAAGGTATGCTGTTTTGAAGTTGTTTGGGAAAGGGTACATGAATTACTCACTTAAAAGATGTCCCATTATTGAAGAAATTAAGAAGCAACACAAGTTGACTAAAACTAAGTCAATTTGATAGTATAAGCCAGAGGTAAGCTGTAGAGTGCATGCAATAGTCTCAAAGCTATGCCGTTTTGTTTAGCTGCTTCTTTGTGATAGCTACTGAAGTAACACTAAAAATTAAGCCTTCAGGAATTATTAGGGGGGAAAACTAATACTAAGCCTTCAAGACTTTTCTTAGTATGAATAATTAAAACAAAAAATGTCTGGAATCTCTAAACCAAAACAACACTGGTAATTTCCCACTCAATGGCTTTTCTCCAGAATTGTATAAAGTTTTTTAATGAAAATGTACAAGTGCATAAGACTATGAGTGAGAGGACTGTGATAAAAAAAAAAAGTCAATTCTATTTTTGTATTCTTGGGCATAGTCCCTTACAAAACCTAAATCTTGTTCGGCAACAGAATGTCCACAACTGTCACTCCTTCAGAGCATGTTGTTCATGCTCAATAATCATGTGTTATGTCTCTCCATCTTGAGCTAGCCCCGCTGCTGGTAACTACATAATTGTGCACTTCTTTCTTTCATGTCCTCTATTCCGATGATTACGTCCTGCTTGTAGTCTAGCATAAGCAGGATGAGGTGTGTAACTGTACACTCCAGTATCTGGAAGTTCTGGTACAAGTCCTTTTTTCATATCTTCCTGTGCTTTCTTTACATCATTTTCATACTTGATATCTAGCTCCTTTTGTAGAGCAATGTTTAGTTCTCCATATGTGTCTGCAAGATCCTCTGAACACTTCTCACTGCAGGCATGAAATATGAATGGTACTCCACTCAATCCCTTAAAATTGAGCAGAAGGGCTCGAACAGTATATCTTAAATCTAATATAAAGGGAAAAAGCTAGTTATGGTATTAATTCCTACTAACTCCAAGTATCACTTACTGTGGGCAGTTTGAAGCATCCGATGACAGTTATCGCAGGCAAAACAAAATTCAGCTAGATGGTCTAGAGTTCGGCACTGCATTACTCCAATCGACCTTGTCTCCCAGTAGTCCAGTTTTAAGGTAAAGATTTCCTTAGTGCAGCTTTCTTGAAGAGTGAGAGGCTGGAAAACCTGTGGCTGCTGTGAATCAGATGTTGGCTTTTCTATGTTGACGTATTTTGGGGCATTCAAAGGGGTTCTATCACTCCATGGACATTTATACCTCTTCAAATCTGTCAAGCTCTTCAATTGCATCAATACACTCGGAAGGCCGGTAAAAGAATTGTATTGTAGGTCAAGAGTCTCCAAGTTACTGCAGCAGGAGAGTGTAATAGGCAGAGTTTTTAAAAGGTTGGTGGAAAGATTCAACGATTTAAGCTTCCTCAAGCTTCCCACAGAGCTGTGTAGACGGGAGAGTTGGGATGAAGTGATGGACAATGATTCCAGGTTCTGAAGGCCCCAGAACTGTAAGTACCTGTGGAATTCTGGAAGTAAATTCTCTATACGTAATTCGCATAGTGAAGACATTTGTATTATGTAGTTAGTCAGTTTCGCATCTGTAGTTTTGAGAACATGCCAAGTCAATATTTACATATGTTACAGAGTTTTAAGCCTTACATTTGTCATGGTGTTCTAATGAAAGGACAATGGAACGCTTTCGCTTCACTATTCTTGTCACACTCAATTTCTTCAAATTGGAAAGTGACTCTTTTTGATTTTGCAGCAAATTCCAGGTAAATTCTTCATAGTCAAAATCCTATTTGTATTAAAATAAATATAGCTAAACATATTATGTAAATAATCTGCAGGTGTAGAATGGTAAAATCCAATTATATATTAAAATTATACCTTATCTGAAATCTCTTCTCCTTGTTTATTCTCAGGGATAAATCCAGTTGGGTTTAAGCAAGATTTTAAACTGGAAAAATCAATCATTAGTTCATCTTGTGTCTCTAGGTGCGACTGAAGCTGCTGGGTGAACCTATCATATTTCTCACTTGGACATAAATAATTTTTTTGATTCACACCAGTAATTTCTTCCACTTTCTCAGTCACCGACATTACTCTAACGGACGACATTATGTGCAGAACGGCTGACCCTCACCTTTGACCTATAGAGCGCGGCCGATCAAACAAACTTTGAACCTTAAGCACGCGCGCATGCGCAAATGGACGACCATTGACCATTGCTGCAGGACTCACCGTTGCTGCTTCTCTGAGCCAACAGACCCACCTCAATCATGCTGAAGTACATGATAACTTGGAAAAATAGCTGTGGGTACACATCAATATTTTGCAACTGTAGTTTTTTAAATAATAATAGCTACTTGTTCACACAACAATCAAAGGGTGTGGCTTCAATTTTGGACGTGACTGCTTATTCTAAAAGTTGAAGCTAATGTTATACTGTGTGACACATATTCTTAAGTCGACAGACCACAACTCCATAAAGTTCATGGAGCATGCATCTCACTCGCCTCCTCCGCATCTCCTCTCCCCCCCCCACCCATATTTGTTCATAGAATGTTTCTCCAATTTTGTTAGAATAAATCATAGCATTGTATTACTAGTTACATACAACTTCAGTACGATCAACGTGACGACTCAAGGCAGCACTAAGAGGTCACTAACTGAAGGAACCTTGATGTTAGTTAGTCAACTTTATTCTGAAATTAAGGCAGACTGCTCGTAAGCTAGTATAACATTCCCAATGCCATTGACAAAATACTAATGAACTATTCCATAAAAATAAAATACTGTAAATTTCCAGTATGAAGACGCTTTTAAAGAGTTGGATTATGACAGTGTCAGTGATAGGTTTAATTGTCCTCAATACTCCAGTAGATTTTCCTTCAAACAAGGATTGAATTGTCACTGGAAACGTCCACAGCAATTCCTTGGACACTCTTTCATCTCCAACCTGTAACAAAGAAGGGAAAGTAATCACATGTTACCAAATTTTGGTGTTCCTTTCAGGAACACAATGCAGTTTTCACTACAATACAGTACAACAGTTGATGTTACACTGCTTATCTCTACTCGATAAAGGACTCAATAATAACCTTTATAGGAATGCTTAATTAGAAAACTAAATATACATTATGAATGTAAGAACGTAAAAAAAAACAAAAAAAAAACAAGAAAAGTACCTCTTACTAAGATGAGTGAAAGAGACCACAATGGCACTTTATATACTGTACACATATGTATATGTAAGTGTATACAATATATGAGTTTGTACACGAGGAAGCCAGGTGTGATGAGCCCCACAACAAAAACTTTAATTTGTACAGACATAGCAGCAAAAGCTCTACAATTTACTCATGGGCTGATACACAATTTGTAATAATTGAAACTATCATTTCTCAATGATTTTACATGCCACAGTTGTTCATGTATGTGCATGTGATACAGAGAGTACTTATGATTGCAACATTGTGCTCGCATCTCTCGGGAATCCTGTACAAATGGCATCAAAATGTTGGATGGCTTCACTAAACTTTGTTCTAGTTACAAAAAAGGGGTGTTGCTTGCCAGTCAGAAAGCATTCAGATGGACTCCTTTTGTTACAAACAATGCAAAAGTAGTAAATGTAAGAGCAAATGTAAACTGGTGTAGGAAGATGATTCAGTATGGGTGGGCTCGAAGGGCAAGTTTTTTTTTTGTGGTTTGCAGGTGTTCATGCGAGAAATCACATTGATCCTGGCATACACGCACTACACTAAGCAGAAACAGAGTAACTATAGTGCAGTGAAGACCCACTAGTGGGTATGGTAACGTCAGAGTTCCAGTTAAGAACAGTCAATGACAGTGTTGAGGTGATAAATATAAACAAAAAAAACAAATCATCGACGATGCACGACAGTACACGAAAATAAGAACAAATGAGCATGCGTGAATACTAATGATGAAATAAAGTGTATGTTATAGTTGTTCTGGCAATCAGAGAAAACATGAAAGTTTGAGAAAACATGAAGTTGTTGGCTTCACATAGGGTACTAACTGTTGTGGAAAAAGCCCCCCTATCATCACGTCGTAATTATGTGAGCAAATAATTTCTTGCAATTTGAGATAGTTTTGCTTAATCCTGAGAATTTAACAGAGAGCAAAATCAAGATAGATTGCAAAAGATTCTACTAAACTTTTCTAAGCAGTACGAAACATCAGAACCATTATTTACATAAATATTTCGAAGAATATGTTGCACTTGTAATACGTAACTTTGTTGCTCAACAATGTAGTACACGTACATTACATGTTATTTCACAAAATGGGCAATGTGCTAGAAAGATTGGCCTTGCTGATGTAGATACAAGCATGCATATTGAAAGACATGTTTGCAGTAACATTTTTAACACATGGTGGAATTTTGCTTCCATCAGCTCAAGATTCATGAATGGCAAAGTAAACAAAATAGTTGATGGTCTCTTTCATATTTTGATGCACACATTCTCCCACTAACTAACAAAAGAACTGATTTGCCTTATTGGTATGGTTGCCTGGTGTCATCCTCCTAAACTACACATTGGCAGTCTGTGCTGATGTGAGCCCGTGGTCATGTCTGCGCATGTTCCTTGTGCATGAGGCAGTGGTATGACCCTGGACCCACCCCCCTGTGTGGCCTTGGGGGTGAGAGACTCGGCAGGTCAGTGGCAATTAGCGTTAATTGCCCTGCATTGCTGGAGTCCCCCCAAAGGGCTGCAGGAGGTGGCCTATACCCCCAAGGCTATAAGTGATAGGTTAGGAAAGGGGGTTGACAGCTCTCTTACCAATGGTAGTAGGCTGTATACCTGTAAGTACAGACAAGCATACACATTGAGAACTGAGCATTATGACAAGAGTACTGCTGAACTACCCATGACCCCCAACCTTCTCCCTCTCACTGGCTTTGTGATGTGGCCATACAGTGAATACATATTGGTTCCTCGGAGAAGGGAGTGGTGCCACTGACCTTGGAGCTGTGATCAGCGCCTGGTACCTGGATGACTCCAGCCACCATGTCTGTATCGGGTAACCAGTGGGCACAGCTTCAGTAAACCAGGACTGGTGAGTCCTGTATACTCCCATCTCACCTGCTTTCACTGCACACTGGAGTCTAGGAACACAACCTGGGTAGTGGTTGTCGAGTAAGGGGAGAGTGCCCCCAGCAGTCGTTAATAAGTGAGGGACCACATGCCCAGGTAAGAAGACCTGAGCAAGGGCAGAGTGTACGTATCACACTTAGTGATTAGCTGAAGGGCTGCTTGCCCTAACAGCAGTGAGGGGCAGTACGCAGTAGTATTAGATGTTGAATGAAGGGCCGCCTGCCCTGGACAGATACTTTAAGGTGGTCTGTCTGACTGTCACACCACTACCGGGTGGAGAATCTAACCTCACATGCTAACAGTACCATAACTCCTCTCTACACCACTCTTGCCATATAGTCAAGTGGCTTGTGACTCCAAGATTTACTCCTATAAATGCGAGTGAGACACTCTCAGGGGTAACACAATTGAAAATTGGGGATGTTTGTTTGTAATTATGTGTGGACGTACGTATGTCATTTGTACTTTGACCCTCGCATATTTTTGTGTTCGCTCCGTGTTCGACCCCATCCCAAACTTCACTAAAAGGAATCCTCCGGTTTAGCGATCATTACCAGTATCACCCTAGAAAGCGAATTATTTACCAATTTGAATTCTTTAGCGGGTGCAGTTAAAACTCAAAAACTTGTGGGAGCTCCATTTCTATTTGAGTTAGTGGCGGTGGTAAGTTAATACGCTATTTGTCAGTTATAAGCCGTATGCAACAGTGTTTACTTGAAAATTCATTGCTCCACTAGACTAACCACGAAGGTTAAGTCTTGCGTAGGTATGTCAGTTGTGTGAAAGTATTGTGTATTACAACTACTAAGAATATCCCTCCCCTGTTGCATTATCTGCTCCACATCCCTATTCACATGGAACTTCAAAAGTTGGCATTAGCTATTAATAGTAACAGTCGGTGTGCCTGGTGGAGGCAGCAACAGACACAAGTGAGAAGGAACATGTCCTGATCGCGTGACAGGGTAATTGAGTGAGTGCCATGCAGATGCATATGTGTGCCTGAGAACAGATAAGCAGTGAGCCTGAGAATACATCAGTGAGCCTGAGAATACATAGGCAGTGAGCCTGAGAATACATAGGTAGTGAGCCTGAGAATACATAGGCAGTGAGTCTGAGAATACATAGGCAGTGAGTCTGAGAATACATAGGCGGTGAGCCCGAGAATACATAGGCAGTGAGCCTGAGAATAGATAGGCAGTGAACCTGAGAATACATAGGCAGTGAGCCTGAGAATACATAGGCAGTGAGCCTGAGAATACATAGGCAGTGAGCCTGAGAATACATAGGCAGTGAGCCTGAGAATACATAGGCAGCAAGCCTGAGAATACCTAGGCAGTGAGCCTAAGAATACATAGGCAGTGAGCCTGAGACTAGATAGACAGCAAGCCTGAGAATACATAGGTAGTGAGCCTGAGACAAGATAGGCAGTAAGCCTATGAATAGATACATAGGCAGCGAACCTGAGAATACATAGAAAGTGAGTCTGAGAATACCTAGGCAGCAAGTTTGAGAAAACATAGGCAGCAAGCCTGATAGTGCATGCAAAAATAGATAGGCCCTGGGGCTCAGTGCAAGATTAAGTAGGTAAGTCTGATAGTGCAAGATCGGATGGCAGTGAGTCTGAGAGTGCACAGATAGAGTATGACGATGTGCAACTAGTTGGCAGCAAGTCTGAGTGTGAGGATGGGTAAGAATAAGAACAAATACTACTCAAGCATGATAATACATTGGTGATGAGTCTGGCTGTGGCAAGGCAGCACACTGAGTGCGAGATAGGTGGCGAACCTGATAGTTGAAACTAGATATCTGGATGTGGGACTAGATAGGTGGCTAGAATGAGAATTGATAGGCAGTGAGCCCGAGAGTGCGCACGAATACATTGGTGAGCTAGAGAGCAAGAATGCTTTAACAGCATTGGGTGTGAAAACAGATAGACAGTAACATGAGTGTGAGAATAGATAGAAAGTGAGCCTGATAGTGTGAGAATAGACAGGCAGCGAGCCTGAGTGAGAATGAGAATAGATAGGCAGCGAGCCTGAGTGAGAGTGAGAATAGATAGGCAGCGAGCCTGAGTGAGAGTGAGACTAGATAGGCAGCGAGCCTGAGTGAGAATGAGAATAGATAGGCAGCGAGCCTGAGTGAGAGTGAGAATAGATAGGCAGCGAGCCTGAGTGAGAGTGAGAATAGATAGGCAGCGAGCCTGAGTGAGAGTGAGAATAGATAGGCAGCGAGCCGAGTGGAGTGAGTAGACAGGCAGCCTGAGTGAGATTGAGAATAGATAGGCAGCGAGCTGAGTGAGGTGAGAATATACAGGCAGCGAGCCTGAGTGGAGAGTGAGACTAGATGAGCCGAGTGAGTGAATAGACAGGATCAGCGAGCCTGAGTGAGAAGTGAGAATAGAATAGAGCCAGGCGAGCCTGAGTGAGAGTGGTCGGCACGAGCCTGAGGGGAGTGAATAGATAGGCAGCGAGCCTGATGAGAGTGGAGAATAGACGCAGCGAGCTGAGTGAGAGTGAGAATAGATAGGCAGCGAGCCTGAGTGAGAATGAGAATAGATAGGCAGCGAGCCTGAGTGAGAGTGAGAATAGATAGGCAGCGAGCCTGAGTGAGAGTGAGAATAGATAGGCAGCAAGCCTGAGTGAGAATGAGAATAGATAGGCAGCGAGCTGAGTGAGAGTGAGAATAGATAGGCAGCGAGCCTGAGTGAGAATGAGAATAGACAGGCAGCGAGCCTGAGTGAGAGTGAGAATAGATAGGCAGCGAGCCTGAGTGAGAGTGAGAATAGATAGGCAGCAAGCCTGAGTGAGAATGAGAATAGATAGGCAGCGAGCCTGAGTGAGAGTGAGAATAGACAGGCAGCGAGCCTGAGTGAGAGTGAGAATAGATAGGCAGCGAGCCTGAGTGAGAGTGAGAATAGATAGGCAGCGAGCCTGAGTGAGAGTGAGAATAGACAGGCAGCGAGCCTGAGTGAGAGTGAGAATAGACAGGCAGCGAGCCTGAGTGAGAGTGAGAATAGACAGGCAGCGAGCCTGAGTGAGAGTGAGAATAGACAGGCAGCGAGCCTGAGTGAGAGTGAGAATAGACAGGCAGCGAGCCTGAGTGAGAGTGAGAATAGTTAAGCAGCGAGCCTGAGTGAGAGTGAGAATAGATAGGCAGCGAGCCTGAGTGAGAGTGAGAATAGATAGGCAGCGAGCCTGAGTGAGAGTGAGAATAGATAGGCAGCGAGCCTGATGGAGTGAGAATAGATAGGCAGCAAGCCTGAGTGAGCGCAAGAGAATAGATAAGCAGTTGATAGTGAGAGAATAGACAGGCAGCGAGCCTGATGGAGTGAGAATAGATAGGCAGCGAGCCTGAGTGAGAGTGATAGAATAGATGGCAGCAAGCCTGCGAGTGAGAGTAGACATGCAGTAAGCCTGATAGTGAGAGAATATGAGCCTGATAGCGTAAGACTAGACAGGCAGCGAGCCTGAGAATGATGGCCGTGAGCCTGATAGTGCAAGAATACACAGGCAGTGAGCCTGACAGTAAGAAAATAGAGACAGGCAGCGAATATGATAGTGTGAGAATGAGTCCAGTATCAATAGCGTGAAGGGCAGCGTGCCCTGCATAGACACTTTTAAAGGGCCCCTGGTGGACCGTCACACCTCTAGTAAAAATCTAACTACAATATGCACTAGAACCTCCTACCTATGCTCTATATAATGCCACACTGGCCATAGTGTAGTGTGGCTTATGAGTCCTAACACACATCCAGCACTAGTTCATTCTCTAATCTCCTCTCTCATCATGTAACCCCTATTTTCTCCACCTCCCTTCTCATGTAACACTCACATCAGCATAAATCTCAATTACAGCATGTACCTGACTGATTCAGGAGTTTCTATGCTTTCGAGAAAACTGATCACTTTGACAGAGCCAATCTTGGCAATACCGTGAGAGGGTTGGGCTATTATTAAATACTGCAGATCCATTACTAAATACTGCAGATAGTTACTAATATGCAATGGACAATGACGATCATAAATTGTTGCATGAAGGTTAGAATAAGAAGAGTGGGAGCCGGCTATGCACCCCACACCTGTAACGAAGCCTATGCCTGACCATAATGAGGGTTGGCAGCATGCTCTCGTGATTTAAAGATAGCGACTGTGGGTAGAGTAACAGCATCAGAACTAGAGTCCAACTCTTAACCTAACTGCACTAGTTAAGCAAGGCAAATGGACTGGCAGCATGCCCATGTATTATCGAGCCATAGAACTCCTGTTTTCAGCCGATTACATCTGTAAGTATCTATTGTGTATGAAAGGCCATAAGCCGGGTACTGATGATTTCACAATGAGGTGGTGGCTTGATGATGTAGATCCTATATATCCAACCTAGCTAAGAAAGCTAATTATTTAGAGTACAGACAGTATATCTCCAGCCCCTTACTATTAAAAAAAAACAAACTACCACTGATGAGCAGTCATCCTTAGAGAGCTAATAGTGTCGGGTGAATCAGCCATTCTGGCAAGGCAGTAACAGGTAGCTGCTAGGCTTAGGCTACAAGCACTGAGAACAGTGGCTATCAGGACTAATGTAATTGTGCCCGGGTGCCATTGCTCCACATGTGACACACCACATGTGACCACTTAGCCGCATGGTCGCAGTATTTGCAGGTCCTCTGCTGACCTTTACCTGGGTTCAGGTGATGTGATGGTGGGCTACATCTCCGTTAACTTACTCACTCATCACGTAGTTAATTGTGGCTTAATTAGTGTGGGTAAAACCCCTAAGATAATAGCAAATTTTTCTCGTTCTAACAGCCAATAACTACTTCAGCCGAGAATGACTGACTACTCACTGAGATTGTCAACATCTTGTGATAGTACTGGTCTCATATACTGATTACATAACTTGACATACACATTTACATGTATATTTATTGTCACACAAACACTTGTGTCCTAGGTGAACACAACAAGCTAGCCAGAGCCACTAACTGCTGTGAGTGTTGGTGATACATTCTAGCAATGTAGACCTATTGGAACCAATACTTCCTTATATTACAAACACACTCTCCCAGTTTCATTACGATAACAAGTTTTATAATTAAGCTGAGTTGTTGTAATTTTTGTGTTTGCCACAGGAAAAAACTTGAACTTGCTCAGACCTGGCTAGTTCCTGACTAAACCAGCCTATAATCTTTCTCGTTGTTTTTTTTTTTGCATTATGAGCGGTGAAAGATAAGGTGTTTGCAGCAAATATGACAGTAAGAGAACACTCACTTGCCATCATTACAGCAGTATCAGGTAACTCCATGATCATATGTTGACACTTCTTGAGCCATCATTCACAGCTGGTCTAAGTCAGAGACATCGAAAGCAGCTCCACCCACTCCATCCCACTACAAAGAAAAGCAATAGAAAAATAAAACACACTGAAGTGAATAAATGCAATCATGAAATTTCAACTCATATTCTGCAAGCTAATCCCCCCAAGAAATTGTTAGAAACAGTTCGAGAGGTATAGAGCCACAGGGAAGAAATCTCAGCTCTATCTAAATTATAGACCTTATAATAAATAAAAATGCATTATCCTAAATTAGATAAACTTAGCGGAAGATATAGAAAATGCAACAGCTGCAAATCCCCGATGTGTGGACAGTGCACATTTCACATGAGCCTCAATTTGGTGGACCAGCATAAAGGAAAAAAATTTGCATTCATTGAAAATATCATATAAGAAATTGAACATCTGAATAATTCAATATTATCCAGGAAATCCCATCATATTGAACTACTGCACACTAACCACTGTCACTACGATAAATTTATCTCTAGCCAACTCTCAGATACATTTCTGAGGATCTCATGATTGATACTGATTGTAGACATGTTCAATACACCTTATTATCCCTACTATCATTAGGGCTCTTCCGGCTTTTCACCCAGGGGGGATCTAAGTTAGACAGCAATCGATATTTTAAATTAATCGTGCAATATACTTTATAAGATGTAATTCTGTACCAAGACTTAGAATAAAATATTACCCCCATTCTCTTTTTTTTGTGTGTGTATTATTTATTTTTCCTACTAAGCCTTATACCTTAGCCACTTTCATCATGTATACCACTGTTAATTAAAAAAATACCAGTACATTAAAGGAAAAACAACAACACAATGTCACTAAGTACTAGGGAGGTTGGGGGGGAGGAATTTTATTAGGTACAGTGGCTGAGTGTTTACTGTCATGCTTGTAATCACAAAAAATCTTACCTGACGATGACATGGAAGATGTATATGGATAAGAAAACCAAAATGGAACATGTTTTGACTTTGTTCATGTTAAGTTATTGAATGTGCTTCATTATTACCTTTCATAATGTTTTCAGTAGGTAACAAATTAACAATTTCTAAATTTAATAGTACGGTGCGAAATTGCCCATTAAAATGTATGGGGAAAATAGCTGTTCAATTGAAATCGCACGGGGAAATGAAATAGTGCGTAACTAAGTGAAATAGCACGGAAACTAAGTGAAATACCACAGCTGCTAAGTGAAATAGTACGGATAGATAAGTGTGCATGCGTGCAGCATTAACCTTGAAAATGTACAGTTCGAGAGATTCTAGTTGGAGACAATGTCATTGTGTACCACAGAAGCTCTACCCATATTAGATGGAATTTTTTCAACATTTTAGGATGAGTTGTAGGCTGAACACGAAATTCCAGAGGAAGCTAATGCTGAAATACGAAGATAGTGAGTGACTGATACAGTGTAGCTACAAGTGCAAATGATAAAAAAAAATGCTGGCCTACTATTAGCGAGTGATAGCACGTGTAACCTGTGCTATTAGGGATCAATAGCACTCATAAAGCATTCAAAATAGCACTCTCCGAGTACAATTTCAATTGCTTTACGAGTGTTATTGATCCCTAATAGCATGGTTACCCATGCTATTGTACTCACACTAGTAATATAAAATGGTATTCGATAACCCACACTTTCAGCAATGAATTGGCAGCAGAAATGATTAGTTCAGACAGTTACATGCTTTACAAGAGGGGGAGGGGAGAGGTGCTTAAAGAAAACTCTGTTTTTTTGTCATTGCAAATAATCTGTCATTCACCATAGCTCTACATGCAATTCATTAGCTATCTATTCTATACACATCAGAGTATTTAGTACACTTACTTGTTATCACACAGCATAAGTGAATTCCTGCCGTTGTAGTCCTCCCTTCCGTTATCATCACTCACCAGTGGCACAAAATGCAACCTAGCCAACAACGAGCAACCAACCACGAGCAACCAACCACCACCTACTTCAATCTTGCAGGGTCACCAAGGACAACTTCCACAGAGGTCGAAGGTGAAAGCTGGCACCAAGAGCGCGCGCAAAGACATTGCGTGAGGTCAAAGGTGAGGGTCAGCCGTTCTGCACATAACGTCTTTCCTTAAGGACGCCTATATCACGCAAATCAGCATTGTTTGTGGAGGTCTGGTATTAGTCGTAGTGCTGGTGGTAGCAGTTCGTAACTTCAAGATTGGTAATACCCCAAATTTTCGTTCGAATTTTCCCTTCACCAGTGGTTCTACCGACCTCGTTGTGCACGGGGTGTACTTTGACAGAAGGTCGAGGGCTTCACACTCCAATTTGACAGTTGTTTTTATCTCTGTACTTAGGAAATACAGGAATTTCATCCAGGGTTGTGAAATTGATGGCATTCTAGTCAACAAAAAGGAAGTAGTTGACATAGCTATATCATGGTTCATAGATCATTTTTTCCCAGTTACTCACAGAGACTGTTTTTTATATTGTTTCGATACAGAAATAAAAGTGAACAGCAGTGTTAGTGTATTGTACAGAAAGAACGGCAAAACGGTCAAGGAGCCTGCACTATCAAACTCTGTAGTAATTCCACAAAATAATTCCGGAGAGAAAGATGAAGTAATGATATGTGCTGCAGGGTTCGGACTGGTACCATATCTGGACCAGTGGCTTATGTACCAGAAGACAGTAGGAATCAAATTAATCCACATCAACATTGACCCTTCAATTTTGCAAAATCTGAACAAATCTTCGAGTGAATTTGTAAAGGTGGTGGTGTGGAGGGACAATTTAAATACTACTCAAGCATACTATCACTCTCAATCATTGAAGTATCAAGACTGTGCTCTGCGGTATCAAGGAATATTCAAGTACATGTTGGTGATAGGGCATATATTATGAGCGCTGTAATCTTGTGTGCAGGTTGGGACGATATGCATCCCCACACAGCAGATTTAATTTGCCTGAGCTGTTGCCGTCCTCCAAGCAGGTGTACTATCCCAGAATTGCGCACAGTGTCGACCCAACTGAAGGTAGATGCCTGGGAGATTCTGCTGTCAGATTACCCAGATAAGGCATACGTGCACTACATAATCCGGGGTCTGTAGGATGGATTTCGTATTGGATTCCAATGGGATAGTCGCTTGACATCAGCTGTATGCAATATGCACTCCACCAGGCTCAGGCCTGCGGCAATCTCAGGCTATATTGCCGATGAACTATCCAAGGGTCGCATGCTGGGCCCCTTTCCTCTCACCTGGAGGGAGCGGGTACATGTCAATAGGTTTGGCCTTATTCCTAAAGGCCACAACACAGGGAAATACCGTCTCATAACTGACCTCTCCTACCCTAACGGGGGTAGCGTGAATGATGGTATTTCCCCACTCCTCACTTCCCTCTCATATGTTACCGTGGATGACATAGCGAGGATGGCACAGCAGATGGGAAGAGGGTCTCTCTTGGCCAAGATGGACATAGAGGCTGCTTACCGCTTGGTCCCAGTACACCCCCAGGACCGGATCCTACAAGCGGTGGAATGGGAAGGCAGTATCTATGTAGACCCTATGCTGCCATTCGGCCTCCGCTCAGCCCCCAAAATCTTTAATACGGTGGCTGATGCCTTGAACTGGTGTCTTCAGCAGGCTGGCATTCGGTTTGTCCAGCATTATTTAGATGACTTTATTGTTGTTGCACCCCCTCAGTCAGATGAGTGCAGGATAGCAGTGGAGACGATGGACAGAGTGTGTGCTCAACTGGGTGTCCTGATGGCCCCTCACAAACGAGAGGGTCCAACAACCTGCCTGATATTCCTAGGTATTGAGATTGATACTGTGGCTGGTGAACTTCGACTACCCGGGGATAAATTATCAAGGTTGACCACATTACTCGATGAGTGGGGTTCTAGAAAGTCCTGCCAGAGAAAGGAGCTCGAGTCATTGATCGGGTTGTTGTCGCATGCCTGTAAGGTTGTCAAGCTGGGCAGATCCTTCCTGAGAAGGCTACTGGACCTCCTGCATGCCACGGGTTCACGCCGGGGCGATAGGTGCATCCTTCATCTCAGCAGGTCTTATCAGGCAGAATGGAGTATCCTTCCTGTGTCCGACTCAGGAGCTGCCAGAAGTTGTTGTGACGTCAGATGCATCAGGGTCATGGGGGTGTGGTGCTTGGTTTGAAAAGGAATGGTTTCTCGCCCCCTGGGACAGCAGAGCGGACTCTCTGTCTATTGCGGCCAAAGAGCTCATCCCCATCATTATTGCATGTGCGATTTGGGGTCATGCTTGGAGCACACACAGGGTCAATTGCAGGTGTGACAACCAGGTGGTGGTGGCTGCTTTACAAGCGAGGGTCAGTAGGGATGCTGGGGTGATGCAGTTGCTCAGGTCCCTGATTTTCGCAGAGGTCCAAATGGGGTGCCAGCTAGTTGGGTCATACATAGACACACATACTAATCATCTGGCAGATGACCTGTCTCGTAATCATGTTTTGTCCTTTCTGTCAAAGGTCCCAACGGCCACTCCCACAGCCACACCAGTGCCACATCAGCTCCTGGACCTTCTTCTCAACCCGCTGGCTGACTGGGTGTCCCTGGAATGGCGGCATCGGTTCAGCGATACTTTCAGGAGGGTCTAGCCCCATCTACACGTGCAACGGCTACTGCTTGAGCAAAGCGCTGCTAGATAAAGTTAGGACTAGAATAAGGCAGCTATCAATAGAGAACTAAAATTAGACTGTAATCATTTCTAACATAACGAGAATCATCAATCAAGATCGTATGACCATCACGTGAGTGATACAAAAAGTAAGAATGAATGGGCGGGGCATGACACACGTCGCACGTATGGGGCTGCAATGAATAGATTTAACAACTTTTGCACACACTTCAGTATTCACACACCATTCCCAGTAACTGAGCCTCGTTTGTGCTCCTTCGCTGCATATCTGGCCGACCAGGGTCTGGCACCACAGACCATTAGGAGCTACCTGTCTGCGGTTCGTAACACACAGATATCTTTAGGGTTCCCTGACCCCCTAGGGACCACTCGTCCTTGCCGATCCTGAAGCGTGTGCAGGCGGGAATCCAACGTGTCAGATCATTGGGTGGTCCATCGGCCCGCCTTCGGCTGCCCATCACAGCGAAGGTCATGGGGAGAATTGGGGCCCACTTGGAAGTAGCAGACATAGCTCACAAAGAGCTCATGTGGGCAATTTGTTGCACTGCCTTCTTCGGGTTCTTCAGGCTTGGGGAACTCTTACCAGAGGCGAAAGCGAAGGTCGACCCAGCAGTGTCTCTCATGTGGGGTGATGTGGCTGTGGATGGTAGAGACAAACCTACTATGGTTAGAGTTCACCTAAAACGGTCTAAATGTGACCAATTCGGAGCGGGGGCTAACACTGTTCTAGGTGCAACAGGCCAGCCATTGTGTCCCGTTACCGCAATCCTTCGGTACATTCAAGCTCGAGGCCCTTCGCCAGGGGTGTTCTTCAGGAAATCCCCCTCAGAACCAGTCTTGAAGCCTTGGTTCGTAGATCAGTTGCGGGACGTGTTGGCAGCAGTGGGTCTTCCTCGCCATCAGTATGCTGGACACAGCTTTTAGGATTGGCGCTGCCACGACGGCTGCTATGGCGGGAGTAGAAGACTCTACCATCCAAACCCTTGGGCGCTGGCATAGCATACCTCCAGTACATCCGATTGCCAAGTGAGAGACTCGCGGGGGTATCTGTGGTATTAGCCAAACACTCAAACTCAAGGTGAATAATATGTATGTGTTTGGGACATTGAGGCTTAGTGTTGTACTGCTAATGTATTAATAAAATTACAATTACCATTGGTTGGTGGCATTTTGGTGGAAGGGTAACAAAGTACAGGGTACAGATGTATTGGGTTACATTGGATTAAACAGATATATCGTGCATTGCATCCTATCTATATTCAGCTGTTAAGAATCCTATAGGGTCAGCTGGGCCAGGTGCCAACACCCCCTCCTACCATCTATTCTTCGCCTTGGGGGGGCGACGGGCCCCTTCCTAATGGCCCGTCACCCTTTGGGGGGGACTTGCCGACGCTGGACTTGTACTTGGAAAAGCGTCGCCGCGTCTCTCTCACCCCCCAAGGCAGCACAGAGGGGAGACCTGCGGACAAGCGCCATCTGCTGCTCAAGGCGGCGCAAGACTGCAGGACGCACGTGAGCCCAGACTGCCAAATTGGTGAGAATGTTGTATATGGTTAGCCTAACCCCCAAGTGGGATCGTAGTTAACACTTGTAATAACAGCTGACAATACCTGCAAGATAGCATAATATTGCATACAATGAATATTTAGACCTAAATTCAGGTTTTAGAAGTTACCTCCATTAAACGTTACAGTAACACTCGGTCCAATCGTTGGATGGGACGTCACTGCCGACACCAGCCCCGTCAGAGTCAGCCTGATCATCATGACTGCAACTAGCCTCAGAATCTGACTCAGAGGATTCCTCCTCTGAACCACTTGACTCGGCATCATCATTTTCACTTGACTCTGCATTGTCAAGTTCATTTGCTTCTGCCATGTCATTCCTAGACTCATCACAGCCATTCTTATTAGCCTAATGCCCAGTATATAATATTACTGCTTCAGTTGAACCAGCATCAGGGAGAGCTACAAAACTATTGTCTGACAATGGACTTCAGGATTTACTATTTCTTGGGCGCAATAGAGCACTAGAGCTCCCAGAAGTAAACCCTATAGACCTAGGTGGTGAGCTAGACAATTTAGTCTTACTCCTCACCGAGGGACGGGTAGCAATTTTTTATCTGACGTACACTTCACGGACTTAGTCTATTTCACACTCATTACAAAGTTCAATAGTTCATGTGGTAAAGTTAGTTCATGTGGTAAAGTGACGTGCATGCCGCCCCCACACACAGCATGCAGAGGTCAAAGTTGGTTCGATAAAGTTGGTTGGCTGTTGGTTTAGTGGACATGGCGGTTTTGAAGTTGCGATTTATAAGGAAATGTATTTTCTTGCTGCTGTTGCTGTCCAATCCCTTGTGCTTTTCAGTACAATCTGGAGGCTTGTCTCCAGATCCAGGGGATTGGACTTCACCAGTCATAGAATCTTCTTGGATTCAACAGTGTATTTTTGTAATTTATTTTTCTTTCTGGGCAGTGATACCTCTAATAATTCTGTTTTTCAGGTTAGAATTTTAACAATATTAGTTGGCAAATAGCTTCATATAAATTTATGTCTAGGACTAGCAGAAATAGCAAGGTCTATTGTAATATCTCACTCTACAAGAAGGTATGTTTTTACCAGTAAAATACATTCCATTTAATAACGAATTTATGGTATAAAGCAGGGTGGTGGTAATTTTGAAGTTAACACACATACTAAATTTTCTACTGCTTCACATCAGCTTTCTATGAAGGTTGTTTCATCTGCAGAGAAAATGCCCACTGTAGATTTGAGTACTGATTCTGAAATTCCTTCTGAAGCTCAAATTGTCAAGGCAATTAGTATAATTTACAAAGAAAAAGATAAACAACCTCAAAATTATATTTATATGAAGTTTCCTTTTGGGAATTTGTGTTTCAACAAATTAAAAGAGTTAAGATCTTATTATGATCAAGTTCGGTATCAAGATAAAGTTAATGAAGATCAACTATGGTTAAAAAAGGTTAAAAAAATTAGTTCACAACTGTCAATAAATATACACAAGATTGAGGAATACTTAACGAATAATGTCTGGAATTCTAAGCAGCCTTTAGCATCAGATTCTAAAGGTGCTACTATCCAAAGTTTTATAGGAGATCGCTGGCTGTCTAATTATGACATAGACACTTTTTTTGAAATAGTAAATAAAAATTATGATGATATTATAGGCTTTGTTTATAAACCAAGCCAATACATTTATTCATTTGCTGGGGTAAATGAAAAAGTTAATAAGGCAAAATTAAATGGAATTCCAATAAAAAAGTATTAGTTGCCCTTAATGTTTATCGGACAACTGATGGCACATGCCTGCTAAGTCAAGAAGACAATAGGGGAAATCATTTGTCACTTCTAGTTATAGATATTGAACAAAGTAATTCATATTATGGTGATTCACTTTCTTGGCCTCTTCCAAAAAATTTTAATAAAACAATCATGTCAACTTTTGATCTTCTCTCAAAGGATTTAAAAATAAACATCAACAAATGCCTTGAAAATATATATCATTGCAATAATTCAAATTCAGTAAAGACATTGTCGAAATTTTACCCATCACAAACATGTTCCAACATGTGTGGTGTTATTGTGGTTTGTATGGTTGGAGTATTTTGCGAACTTTGGGAAGAATGGGTCACATGGAATGGTGACGTTCAAATACCCTTGCTAACTAACCCTTCAATTAATAATTTACAGTTACGTTCAATAGCAATGTCTTGGATTCTTGACGAAACAATTGACTCTGGTACTTTTTCTTCAGCTGTTTCAGATAGCTCCAAATTTTTGTCAAACAATGTCTGTTTGGATAAACATACCTGTGAGGAAAAATTAATTCATACAATTGTTGATTCTGACTAAGATGAATTTAAAATGCAAAGTGTTGAGAAAAGAGTATTAGCTGACTTACCAGAAGGCTATGTGTACAAAATGCTCAGGGTAGAAAATTATAAAAACATGAATTCATACAATTGCTCCTTCAAGATTGAATTAGATTCAGAAGAAAGTATTAAAAAGTGGGTAACTGCATTTAATGAAAAATCTAAGGAGACCATGGTTTATGAAACATGTAGAAGTGGTAAAGGAAAAAAGGTAGTAAAAATTTTTTATTTACGTTGTCATCATAAACAGAGGCAGAGTGGAATGCATACTAAAAGTAATAAAAAATTAAAAACAACACATAAAATTCATAATAACAAGCATACAAATTGTCCAGCCCAGTTAATGCTAACATTGCTTCCTCCTGCAACGAAATTAAATGGATTTTGTGTATCTGTACTTTTAAAACACAATCACAACCATTTGGTACAGGTGGCTGATGCTTTAAGGTTTAGGCCCTTGTCAGAACAATCAAAGAAAGACTATTACGATTTATTTAGTCATGGACACTCACCTGCTACTGCCCATTTGGAATATGAAACTAACTTGATGTAATCTGATAAACCAGATTTGATTGCTGATAGAAACTGCAATCCTAAAGTGAGTGATGTTTATAATTTATTTAACAAGTGGAGGAAGTGTAATATTGGAGTTCGTACAGGTAAGTATTTGTTTGCTGAACTAGAAAAATGTGTAGCTGTATATAATGAAGAATATAATGATATAGGTGGAAAAGCATTTATACAGCGTTATAGTGATTGCAATGGTAAAGAAGAACCTTTAATATTAGCAGTATGCACTCCACTTATGTCGAGAGTACATAGGCATATATTACAATCAAAAGAACTAGTTTTTATAGATGCATCCTCCTCTTTTGAAGACTTTAATAATCCTATGTTTGTGGTTTCTACATCCTCAGCAGCTGGAGGTTTACCTTTAGGCATAGTAGTGACTTCAGCAGAAAGTGCTACAGTTATTCATCAAGGAATGACTAAGTTAAGTCAAATGTTTCCAGAAGATGCTTTTTATGGCAGTGGAAGTCCTAAAAAAATTATAATAGACGATTCTATGGCTGAAAGGGATGGATTGAGAAAAACTTGGCACACAGCAGATATACTATTGTGCACGTTTCATTTTCTTCAAAATATATGGAGATGGCTACTAAATGTTAAGCATGGAATTGACTGTGATGAAAGACAAATTTTAATGAATTTAGTTAGAAAGTTAGTGTACGCAAAAACTGAAGCCGAATTAATTACAGAATACAGCCACTTTGAAAATCATCCATTCGTTAAGAATTATAATAACTTTAACTCATACATTGCCAATTATTGGGTTCGCAGAAAAGAATGGGCTTTGTGTTTTAGAGATGCAGTATACATGAGAGGAATTAATACAAATAACTATGCTGAATCTGGCATTCGAATTTTAAAAGATATTGTTTTTAAAAGAGTTAAGGCATATAATTTAATACAACTATTTAATTTTATAACTATTACTTTTGATATGTACTATAAACGAAGATTGTTAGCCATAGCATACAATAGAATGAATAGACATATAGCTTTGAGATATAAAGGCTTAGGTGCATTGGAAGTACCTGGTAACAACATTAAGGAGTCCACTACAAAAAATATATATTTAGTTAAAAGTACTCATTATAAAGATAGAGTTTATGAAATTAATACAACAGTTTGGACTTGCACATGTAGTATAAGTTTAACTGGATATCCATCAGGAGAGCCATGTAAACATCAACATGCAGTTGCCAACAAATTCAATTTAGTTGCTCCGAACTTAATACCATATTTTAATGGTGATGGCAGATTTTTATATGCTTTAGTAGCACTTGGAGTAGAACAAGTTGGGGATAAATCTTTTTATATGGGAATGAATGAAGAATTCCATAGACAGAGTGAGGACAATATCACTCATACTGATTAGGATGACAATACTACTATTGTTGATGATAATTCTGCTGATGAAAATTTAAGTTTCGCTTTAAATTTTATTGATGAAGGGGAAGCATTGCAAGAAGATGTAGGTAGTTTATGTAGGAAATTTATTGAAGATGTACAGTCTAGAATGCAGGATTTCGATATTCAATATTTAACAGGTTTGAAGAAGTTTTTTCCAACTTATATGGGTATTATTAATAAAGTAGAGCCTATAAATTCTGCAACTCCAAGACTGGCATCATTATTACATACTTATTTTTCTTCTAATAATTCTTCAAAAGTAGCTGGTACTCGCCAAATTGCTGTTCAACCCACTGCTGTTTCAAGAAGGCGTTCAGGTATTTCAAGAGGCAGTAAACTTGCTCCAAGTGGGAGACCACCAAAACGCAAACTTGAAGATGCTGATGTAAATATTCAGAAAAAGCGAGGAAGGAGTGAGCACACAAAACGAAAACAAAATCTTAAACTGAATGAATTAAAAAATTGTGCCAATCATTTTAAACATGGCAGAGGACATTAACGTCGTAATTCAAACTGTTTACAATATTTAGCACTGGTATTATTATTTATTACTTACTTATACTTAACCAGTTTAGTTATATTGTAGCATATGGTTTGATATTTCAATTTATGATACTGTCATATTTACTCTTTTATCATATATTTTTTCTTACTAAGCTAATTTAAAGAAATTGTTTTTGGTATTTGTATATTTATTGGTTTGTTGTATATTGTTATTTCTTTCTCCATTATGTAAGCTAGCTAGCTAGCTATGTTTAGTTTCAAATATTGCAATTTATGTTTTCATTATAATACTAATACTTATTGATTTCAAGTTATGCCTGTTTTCATAGGTAAATACATTTTTCACTGATTATTTCCTGTTCTAATTATTTATTTTATTAATATATTAATCAGCCACGTTAAATTGTTATATTGCTGAGGTTATGCCCTAAGATATTATGGTTTTTACTGTCCAGTTAGCGTAATCATTTACTTGTTTAAGGTAATGAAGCACTTCTTCCTGGCATAATAAAATTGCAATAAAATAACCTTTATTGTGTACCATTCTTTAATTAATAATAGTTGGCTGTAATGTTGATTTTTTTGATTTTTTTACAGTATCAGGCATTAGCAGTTACATGGAGGAATAGTTTTTACTTGGTCCAATTTTTTTTTCTCTAATGACCCTAACTTACCCTTTAATTCTTCTAACAGTCTGTGATAACACAATATTTCAACAATAATGGTATTTCAAATTGAAGCAGATGTGGTCTTGATGCCAGCATATTCACCATACTTAAACATCACTGAGCAGACACATTTTACGATAGCAAGCAGGCATATAAGCTTTCTATCTTTCCTAGTAGGCTTCCGTCTTACCTAATGTACTTTGACCTTGGACTTTCACCACAAAACCTAAGTCGAGGAAGTGTACGTCAGATAAAAAATCGCGGACGGGTAGCCTCTGAATCCATCCTTCTTCGTTTGGTAGGTGACTATTGTTGCCACTGAGTGCCAAGGAACCCTTTAGGGCGCTTTCTACAAGTTCTCCTAGGCGTAGTTTCAAGAAACAACGAGAATAATAAAGAGAGAGCCAAGCGGGCACAAGTTCAAGTTCTAATCAAGCAAAGAAAAAAAACATCGGCCGTGCGCACTCCCGCCTACTTCTACTACGTAATTGCTTGTTGCTATAGTCACTGAGCACTTCCTGTGTGCTTTATTTTGACCTATAACAAGCATTGGTTTGACATAAACAAAGAAATAGTCAATCGATAGAAAGTAACGGTAAGAAATAAAGTGAACGGTTCTTTCCCCGGTGATTCAATAACTGAAACAATGAACTAGTGTGTATAAAAAAAATCATTATAAGCTTTAGAAATGTCCAATGGTCTTGAAATTTGGGATCCACATCCAGTAAGCTTGTATCTACAATAATAAAATTTAAAAAAAAAAAAAAGGTTTAACCCCCCCCTTAAGTTTGTGTGCATTATACTATTTGGTGCCTGATCCTTAAATTGAGACATTCAAATGCAACTGTGTTGTAGGGTACTACTTAAGTTATCTGAATGTTTAAGCAACATCTCACCAAGAATATTACCAAAAATATAATCAAAAGGATTTATTATCTTTGAAACTCCATAAATCCTGCATTTTGTATCAGTATCCTTTACAACTTTAGCTGTCTCTTCCCATGTAAGCATTAAAGCTTTGAAATTATTTGTTATGCTTGCAAGAGCATCCGCTCTGACAGTCCAGCATGTAGGACATAGCACTCGTATACCACTTGTATCATCGAGACGTGCTCTTCGTGGTGAATACTTAATTAGTTTAGCTATCTCCTGTGTTAAGTTGAGTGCATCCTTTACAATCTTCGATTTTTTCACAGTATCACTTGCTGCCAGATTTAAAGCATGGCCATAGCATTGGGTGAATAGTGCTCTTGGTTCAATGTCACTAATGCACTTGGCAACACCATTCTTACTCCCACTCATAGCACTTGCCCCATCATAACATTGCCCTCGTAATTTGTCAAAACTAATATTCATCCTCAACAAAACATCTTTTATTGCTGAGACTAGCATTGCAGCATCAATAGATGGAACAGAATATGAACCCAAAAAATCCTCATGAACTTCAAGCTCATCAGTTATATAACGTATAAATATAGAAACTTGCTCGACATTGGATGTATCTGCCGTTTCATCAGCCATTATTGTAATAAATGGGGAAGCATGAATATCTGTAGCTATTTTACGCATTATATTTATTCCCATAATCTTAATCATCTCATTTTGAATATCTGCACTGGTATATACATTAACCCTTGTCGACACAATACCCTTACTGTGGAAAATATTTCAAGGAGAGCTGCAGATGCATTCCTTTTATGAATTTCTGACTCCTTAGATAGCATTACTCCTATATTTCCAGTAGTAGCTGGAATTGTAGTCATCATTTGAAAGGCTTCACGATGGCAAGCACTGCCCATGTGGTTTTTGAAACACCTTGTTCCATCTTTCCAATTACAGTAACCACGACTTATCTGAAAAAAATTTAGTAGTTACAATTTAGTTTTAAAAAGAAAAAAAGCATAGGTTAAACAAGCCGTAACAGTTATTGTTAATACTACAACTTACAAAAGCTGGATCTAAATTATTGGTAGATAACATTTTTCTTTTTGCTGCAACCATGCAAGTATTACAGAAGACAACATCCTTCGCCTCATCGTAGTGTAAGAATGTCCAAATTTTAAACCAGTGCGATTGAAATGCTCTGGAAGTGTCTCCTTTTTTTCCAAATACTCTTTTAGGAAAATTATAATCCTTTGGCTGGTATGGTTTCTCAGGAACCTCCGCGGTTAGAGCACAGTCAGGGGGATCTCCGAGATGTACCAGCAGACAGTGAACTTACCAAGAATGACAGACACAAACGCTGAGCGGCAAAAGATATGAAGCCTCAAAGTCCCAAAAATAAACGCATCTATTTGTAAACTGAGGAGGACCACCACGAAGCCAAAATTCCGTCCACCGCTTCTTTTAGCTAATTGTAACAAAGTTGTCAGATTAGTTTTTTTCAATTCCGTTTCACTTTATATTTATTCACATTTTCACGTGATTTTTTTACAGTCGCGTCACAACTGTAAACTTTATTAAAAAACTAGTCTGACTACTTTCTTTACCTTGTTAAATTATGCCGCTGTACTAAAAATGGAACACTAACTCCACGCCCTTCTGGACTTGGACTGCAAAATAGATTCCAATTGGCTCGCACCCTTTTGCCTTTGTGCAAAGATCGAGCCCCGCCCATAGTATGCGGAATTAACTATACGCGTATTAGCTAGGTGGGGGCGGGGCGCACTATCTAGAGCAGCTGGAACCAACAAAATGGAATCTTTTGTGAATGCAGTGGCTCTGAATAGAGCAGGGTATATAATAAAGTAAGAAGATTCAGCGGGTGCCGATGGCCTTGGCAAGCTTCTCCCTCAGGGGCTTGCTCCGTATCCCCTTGTCCTTCAGAGCGGTAAGAAATACTTCGGTGGGTACCATTGTCTTCTCGAAGCTGGAGGAGCTCTGTGTAGCCTATACCAAGGGAGTCCAGCTTCTTGGCTTGAGTTGAGGTTAGGTTAGGTCTTCCCAGTGACTTAATCAAAGCTGCTGCCCTTCTATATGTATTTCTCTGGTTGATCCACAGGGACAGTTGAACTTGGGGAGTCCGAACAGAGAGGTTAGCCAAACTTCCAGCAAGAGCAGAATGGGTGAAGACTCTTTCCAGTACCAGAACATCAGGAAGAGCTTTATGGGCTCCTATTATTATTATTATTAAGTAGTATTGATTGTATTTCAGTAGCTAGCTGCATACCTTCAATAGGGCTCCCAACAATTTTTATGTGCAGCTTCTCCATTGATAGTGATGCACCCTGGAGAACTTCTTCCCCATCCTTCTTCATCTATATAAATAAAAAGTCATGATGATGATGATGACAATCATAATACAAAGTAATAATAATATTATGGAATCCTATAATTGTAATAATAATACTTGTAGTAATAATAATTAATATTAATGATAATAATAATTGTAGTAATAATTATTAATAATAATAATAACAGTAGTAGTAGTAATAATAATAATTCCTGAGTATTATTAGGGGCACAAAAATATATTATACCTTCTGCAGTAGTGACAGTGTGTCACTGAAGTGCACATTGCTGCTGATAAACTTCGAGAATGCCAACTCCGGTCGTCTGTCAATTTCAGCAAGAAGGATGGGGAAGTCGTACACAAAGCCATTGTGGGCCACTAAAACTATTTTAAGATATAATTGGCTTTGGAAAGAAATGTGTTGTATGTTCATACCTGGATAGTACGAGGACTTGGTTTAAATGTATATCACAAATAAAGTTACTGACCGGTATGATATGTACTACTTACCAGGAGTAGAAATATTTCTACTTGTTCTAACAAGTGAAGAGAATGAAGGAGAAGGAACAGGAATTGGGGGGTCAAGAACCTTGGCCGCAATGTCTGTGAGGTGATCAGAGTATGTGCTAAGTCCTGTGGCCTCACAGTCATAGAACACCAGAAGAGGCAGACTAGTACTACCATGCTCCTGGCCATCAGTAGAGTGATCAAGAGAGTCTGGAAGATCAGCTTCAGCGGCATCATCTACCGGATGATCACCAGTATCGTCTTCTCCTTTGCCATCTCCAACATACTCCCCTACTCAGAGGCTTAGCTAGCTCACCTAAAGTGGGGGGGCTGATATCGCGCCAAAGCAACCACTACATTATAGTTAATATAATGTAATGCACAATTATTTCACTATTGTAGTGAGTTAAACAAAAATTAAAAATTGCCAAAGTATCTTTTTCTTTCATCAAGTTTTTCAACAAATTCTTCAGCTATCAAAATTAAATCCAAGTTTTCTGTAAGCTCTTTGTGAGCATTTAAAAGTAAACAGTTAGTAAAGTAATTACCATATCTTTTGATTGGCATTTATGAATATAATGTGAAAATCAGGTAAATACAAATGTGTCTGGTTACTTATATTCAATACATGTGTATTGTATAGTTGGTATAAAAGTGGGGGGGCTTAGCCCCACTTATTATAAA
>WLWD01003817.1_pt1 | contig 42389 bp, 20 predicted proteins | sample 6712731 | NCBI WGS metagenome assembly WLWD01 (sample SAMN12718690, study PRJNA576275) | sponge metagenome | isolation source: marine sponge | host: Mycale hentscheli | place: New Zealand: South Island, Marlborough, Capsize Point | collected 2014-11-01 | reverse complement strand
CCCACATCACCCCACCCCCGTCCCCTCGGAAGGTGGCATCTTGAGAAAAGAAATTCCCGCGTAATCTTGTCTGGATTTCCTGTTGTTCATAGATGTCTGAGATACTTGGGACTCACTGTCATCCTCTCCCTCACCAGCATCACCTCCATCAGTCCATCCCTGACAAGTAAGGGAATCCACAACCACATTGTCCCATCCACCCTGTAATGTACGCAGAAAGTAAGGTTTAGTAAGTACAAACACCAATGCCATAAACGTTTGTTAAGGCCACTATAAATATGTATATATAAATATATATATATATTATAATAATATAATTAGTTTTTGTTGATGCACCAAGTGACATTAACAGAGGTGTTTCATCTGACACCAAAGAATATCTTAGCTTTGATTTCAAAAGCTTGATTCTGCTCTAGACAATATTCTTGCGACATTGTGCTTTCTTAAAATTATTTTTCTGTTCATTAGAAAAGAAGAAAGTTGCTAGTATTGGGCAAGCCATATTTCAAGCAACTAGGCCATGTTCTGTCCCTGCTCTGTAGTAATTGGTCATACTTTTCAGACACAACATTAGCATTGTTCAGTGTTTATGTAGATACTCTTAGTGCAATGTGTTTTTGTTACTCATACAGAGAAGGCTTCAGATTTGTTGCTTCAAAAGTGCTAGAAGATATCAATGTTAAAGAAACAATAATTATTACCGTTTGCAGCTGGCAATGCTGACAATATTATTACTGGCTACTTAGCACCATACCAATACAGACTGCATTTAGTTTCACTCAGACACTGAGGGAAAGGTACAAAGTGTACGATATCAACTGATGATTCATGTTTGCAACTGTCACAGGTTGTGACACAACCTTAAAAATTTTGGTGTTGAGTGGGTAAGAAGGAAACATTCCAAATTCTTGTCAAAAATGATTGAACATTACCATATGTTGAAAGGCGTTTATTCATTCAGGAGCTATGATTGATAGCCTCAGGAAGAAAGCAATGGCTTTTTTGTTTGATCAAACAGAACAGCCATTGATAGTCTGGATTAAACAGGAAGGTGACAGGGACGTCGCATATTGGAAATGAATAAAATAACTATTTCCAATGATGCCTCATTTACCCTCCCTGTAATTGTCTGTGGTCACTGTTAGATGCAAAATTTTTAATAGTGCATACATGTACAACAGACTGACAGATTTATGAATGCCTAAAGGAGGATTCTGTATTGCTTTGTGCATTTACATGTATTAAATAGGCTAAGAAAGTTGATGGTATCAGTAATTTCAGGTAAAAGTGAAACAAAGTGAAGTTATGGCCAGCAAATGACATCTCATGAATTTTTAATGAGCTTATTGACAAATACTACCAAAGTATCTATTATTCTTGGAGTGTGCCATTTTGGCAAAGTTAAATATAATAATAATAATTGTAATATTAAATTACTTAGCATAAAGTTTCTTTGCAAACTTTTTAGTTTAAGGAATTGAAAAACTGGTGTTATAATAACTCATAATTCTTTAGATTCTGCAAGCCATATTATTCAGAGCATTAACATGTGATAATCAATGTTACTTTCTTTATAAAGCATCATAAAAAAATAGATATAATCTGTAAAATTAATAATTCCTGAATAAGTTGAGTCATAGGAAATTATGTACACATTTGTTTCATCTTTTCTACAAACATAAGAATGGAATCAATTCAGAAATGGTATGCATACTGTATACTACCAACCATATCATATCAGTATTATATATATGTTTAGCATCAAATGGCTCCCAGTCAGATAATCATGTAAATAAGAATATGCAAAATAACGATAAATATGAGGATATGGAAATGAATCAAAGCAGTAGTTCCAAACCTGAAGATATGGCAATGACTACCTGTACTGCATACGGATACATAAAGTTAACCAACTGTGCAGCATATGGTGAAATATCAAATAACATACCAAATGAATCACTAGCAGTTTATGAAACAGTGTAATGTTTGGGACTCACAGTTTATTTAGCTACATAGCATACTTCTTTGGTAGACTTTCAACCTACTGATTATGTACATATTATTTTGAACAATGCAAAAATAAAGTGCTGGCAAGGCAAAAGATCATGCAATTACAAAAATAAATAATTAAATAAATAAATAACAACATCAGTAACAACAACAACAACAACAATAATAATAATAATAATAATAATAAAATAGTCAAACAAAACAAGTAAATAATAAATAAATAAAGAAAGTGAATGTAATTATAATAAAATAATAAAATAATTATGTACATTATATTATTAGTATAAATATTTTATCACTTGTACACCTGCTGCTATATTCATTGTAACGTGTTTTGAATTAATAAAATTATATCTTTTTAATTATTATTAAAATGAATATTACAGTATTTACTAACTTAAATGTAAGTGAAGCATCTTATAATGAAAACAGTTGCAAATGACCTTACACTCAAATTTATATATCATTGTTGCTTCTAATGCTGCAATTCTAATAAACCCTGGCCTTGTTATTTTGTCATATATTTTTATTTCAATATCAATTCATAAGTATTGAATGAGAAGCTTTAATTGAAAATGCTAGAATATGGGAAAAAATATTTTTTCATGCAAGTTAAAAGATGTTTTAAATTTTGTAGTCTCAAATCACTTTCTTCTCACCAGAGAATCTTTGTGTGCTAAATCCTTTCTTTGCATGACTACTCTTTTGACAAGAAATCTATATAATGGTTTTAATCTTTCTACTTCGTCTCATTATATTCCAGTTGAAACTAAACTTGCCATTTTAATCCTTTGGTCACTCTAAGTTTGCTGATATGATTGTACAAATGTGAGGATACTCTGTGGTATTGAGTTATCCCAGATCAGTTCAACCCAGCTGCAGCTGTCAATAACTCCAAACCAAAATATACTTGTTGGCATTCTGTCCTTTTAATAAGAACTTCTCACACTAATAATTCTTGTGCAGTATTATACTACGTATGTGATATGGTTAATTAATACTTAAAGAGCAGTAAGTTAAGATAATAACTGTGGCTGCTGTTCCACTACTAACTGTGCCAACTTTAAAGCTGAAACTGCTACCTTCATGTCTTCATCTTGCCTTGGCATGATTTGTATGTGGATTAGTAAGGGATGACACACATCCAGCATTATTGTGATCAGCAACTTTTGCTCTGCTTAAATTTACCTGTCATTCTATTCCACTATTTTATTCATGCCTACTTTATTAAAAAAAAATGCTTGCATAATCTGGCAGGACCTAATCTTGAATGCTGTATATGTATAAGCTTTAAAAGTTTTCATTGGGGCCCCCCACACCTTAAGGTAATACTTTAGCAGATTCTCTGGCCTGGCTGGGTAGGCTTGCCTAGCAGAAGGTAGCGGTAAAAACAAAACGGAACAAAAAACTGGTAAGCAAGTCCTGTTGATATTAATTACTAGAGTATTTGAGAGTAAAGCCTTGTGATATCCGGAACTATTTCTCAGGGTCACAACTTAAAAATACTATTTTGAAGGTATATATCTAGCATGAAATATATAAATATATATTGTATATGATGCTTATTACATGAGTCAGAGTGTGATAAGGTGAAATAATATTTCAAGAGCAGGCTAATTAATTTTTAAGAGCCAGATGAAGTGAGAATAAAGTGTGAGAATGAAATATCTTGCTATATCACTCTGACAAAATGTAATGAGTGGTTATTCTATGCTAGATATTCTGCAGTAGTGTGTACTAGGTTTGGTAAAGTGTAAAGTTGGCTGTAATACTCTCTAGCTGGCACCCCCTCATATCCAGATGATACTTTAGAGCTGCTCTGACCTGGGTAGGCTTCAGTAGAGGAAGTCTGCTGTAAAAAAACTCAAAAAGCAGATAAGCTGGGCTAGGGGTAATGAGCTTGCCTTTACAGTGTGTGAGCACAGTCATGGGTCACTACCTAAAAATAAAATTGAAAAGATATCTAACTGGAATTTATACATATTAATATGTAATAGTTAAACCATGGATTCCGAGGAATTATCGCTGATAGATGTCGTTTGCTGTGAAGTACAACTCCGTACTTTCAATGTAAGACGCCCAGTCTCCAGAATCTAAGTTGAAAGGTCCTAGCATGCCATGAGTAGCCATAATTCTCATTGCCACATGTATCTGATTCATAGCTATACAAAAACCTTTATTTATAAAACGCTTTATAGACTAAAGTCATGAAACACACAAAGATACAAAAATCACCGCGTGGTGGCAACGCTCCATACAATTACAATCTTGAGGTCAGCAGGCTGACTAGACGAAGATGACAAACACAACATAGTTCAATGTCCATTGTCACTACAAGGACCATCACATCATAACAAAACATTTAGCATGTTCCAGCAAAGTTATCTAGTCCCAGCAAAATACCTATTATGTCCAAAGTAAATAATCAAGCAGGTGCTTGAAAATTTTGGACAGCACAGACATTAGTGGTTGCAAGCTTTTTGTTTTGGCTTCCTCTAAATAGTATTAATTACTTCAGAACCATTACCTATCTGTTCTGTACTGTGACTTAAATGGAAGAAAATTCAATGGGACAGTATAAAAATAATATAGTTTGAAAATTGGTGGTCATGAAATTCAGAGTTGCTAGCTACCAGTAGAAATTTAATAGTAGATACTATAGCTATTACTTTAATAGTAGCTAATGGTCTTATTAGATATTGAAGACCTGGTTATATCCAAACACTGAAGATAGCAAGCACACATGTATTTGCTCCAGTACAATAGTACAACTAGACCACTTGAGAAGACCTGTTTAGAATTAATTGTCATAGTAACCGTTTTGCTACAAAACAACAACAAAACAAAAGCAACAACAACAAACTATAAACTCAGCACATGAAGTTGGGTATTAGAGATCAATTACCGTCGAAATTACATCCCAAATGGAATGCGACAATTAGCACTGACCAACTACAATTCCTGTGGAAAACAAGTGAACTAAACCCACATACATCAACCTCAAACTTTAACTATAGATATATGATGCCCATACAAATACAATACTGATAATCCGTTGTTTATTCATGTGTCAAGGTTTGATGTCATGACAAAAGGTAACCTATAACTAGTTAGATGTAGGTTACTGTACTCACTGTCCTATTGTAACTTATTTTGCAGTCAACATGACATGTACCTAGTTACTATTAGCTACTTGTGATTCTTTGAGTACTGAGAACTCATTAGTTACAGCACATGATAAAGGTATACAAACATGTTATATTTGCTCTTGGTGTAGCTAGTCTTTATTTTGTTATAATAGCTATAACTATTCACTTACAGTACCCTAACTTATACAATAATGATCAGGGCCAGAAAGGGTGAACAAGTACAGGAATTTCTATTTGTGGTTGAGGAGGGCTATTCCTGGTTTGGCCATGTCGTCCCCAGACCATTCCCAGCTTAGCGGTTCGGTAAAGGGTCTGGCTACTCCAGACTAATAGCTCCATGTGTCGGGCTATGCCAGACTAATAGCTCCGTGTGTTGGGCTCCGCCAGACAAACCGTGAGTTTAGCCTAGTAATACCCTTACCGAACCACTGGCTAATTGCGTGGAAAAAAAAATCCCCGCAGGAGAGGGAATCACCCTGGACTTTGCGTTGGCGTTTTAAGCTAAGCTAAGAAGCTGTGCTGTTTACTTTTTTTTGTACTGTCAGATAATGCTGTCTGTTCTAGTTTTCTCATTCGCTGTATACTCAGTGGTCTTCGCCAAAGGTAATCTTAATTACATTCTTATTTAGCTGCTCCACCATTGAGGCGAGCTGACGTGGAGTACGTGGAGAGTGAGAATTCCATAATAAGGTGTGGATAAGCGAACTTGCAAGTAGGGATAAGATATTGGAGATGGCTAATTGATGACTAATCTTTATCAGGACGGAAGAATTCCTAATGGGATAGTTCAAATAATGTCATTTACGGTATTAAGGATGAGTAGTCAAGGAATGCAAAGGAGTGGTTAAATTTCCATTATTATTTTGAAAGCAACATGTTATTAAGGAAAGTAGTATGGCTTTCTGGAATATGTGGGTGCCTGCATCCCTTATGTACAATATGCTCATGTTTAGAATATCTAAATTAAAATTAGTTTAAATTACTTGAATTGGGAGTTTTCCCCTCCATTTCTTTATTGCTAACTAGCTATATGCCTCAAACTATAAAGCTTTGTCAATGTGAACTCATTTTTAGTACATTCATAAATAAGGCAATCATAAGAATATAATAAACTTTATATTCACCAGGTCCACCAGCGGATGGCTTGTACTTTACTTTGAATGGCACTGTTTATTATCCAAATGAAACAGTTTTTATACAGGACATAGGTCCTCATATGTATGATCGTAATGATCGTGGAGCTGCTCTGATATGTAATACTGATAATATTAACACTGAATGCTGTAGAAGTAGTGACAACAATGGTAATGGTCCTATTGGTGACTGGTTCTATCCGAACAATTCTCAAGTCATTCATAATAGTCAGGATGCCAGTACTGACAATACATTTGTTCGAATTGGATTTAAAACAGAAGTCAGATTAGTCAAAAGAGGCAGTCCAACTGGACCACGGGGATTGTATAGATGTGAAGTTCCAAATTCTAGAGGTGAAGCTGTCAGTGCCAGCATTTACATTGTGTCTGGTGAGTATACTACATTACTTACCATGCACTACTTTCTTCAGTATTCATGATACATTAACACTAAGAAGGTATATTCCAGTCATTTTAACGATTGACCCTAAAATAATTGCTACTAAAGGTTTTTGATTGATTCATAGTACCGTTCCACATTACCTGCAACATACAAAATGCAGTATTTCATTTTGTTAAGTTTTCCTCATTACATTCCAGAATAAAAGAAGACAGCAAAGCATACTTTGCTTATACTGAAAGTTCTTTTGTGGTTAATATTATTAACTTACATCATTACACCATTACCTCAGCAATAGTAAGAAATAAAGAGGACTTTATAACCAGCACCTTCTCGCATTCAGTGAAATTACACGGAGATCAGAAAAGTTCAAGCCCAGTGACCAATAGTCCTGCGTAACCAGACTTTCTACCAAACCGCTGGCTACGGCAGAGTACATTAGTGAGCATTCTCTAATAATTCCCCCCAAAAATAGCTCCACTGGATAGAATCACGGGACATTACATTGGTATTGCTGTGCTGAGTCAGGGATATATTACCGTTTACTGTAATATATCTCTGGCTGAGTTAAGAAAGCTGTTGCAGTTTACTTCTAAAATTTCATCTTCTTTTTTATGGCCAGATATTGCTGTCTGTTCTGGTTTTCTTTTTTATTATGAACTCTGTTGTCTCCTCCCAAGGTAAGCTTAATTGCAATTTTATTTAGCTGCCCACCTTCTAAGATGATTTCTAAGATGATCAAGGACAGCGTTGTTTACTATGTTTCAAGTCCTGGGGACTCTGTGTAGTAGTGGAGAGTGAGAGTTCCATAATAAGGCGTAGATAAGCGAAGTAGGATAAGGTATTGGAGAAGGCTAATTAATGACTAATCTTTATCAGGACGGAAGATCTCCTAATGGTATAGTTCAAACAATGTCATTTATGGTATTAACCGATTACCGGCCGAATTATTACTTAACCGCGGTGCCGCGAGCCGCCGAATTTTTTTCCGCCGGAAGTAACCCTTACTGGAGAAGCAACTTTCTGACTTTGTAGCCGAGAAACAATCTGTCCTGGACATAAAGTTTCTATTGATCAGCCGCTGGTAAAAGCTTGCTCTTGCTATTGCTCAATGGATTGAAAGTCCTGCGCGCTCCAGTTTTCGACAGTGGATGGGAGGACGCCTAAGGCTACGAAAATTTTTGGTATCTCGTAGCATCCTTGGGGTGCCACTTCGAGTTGCTTAGTTTCACTACCTAGTTATGAGCTTACAATAGAAGACAAGTTTAGAGATTTGAGTAATGGTTATGAATGACGCAAGAATGGACACTAACAGCAACTTATAAAGGTGAATTGTTAGGAAACAAAACACACGCCATTTTCAGATTTATATTAGTAAGAATAACATCCAAATCTAGCCAATGATATCGACTTTAATTCATTAATAAGTTACTCTGTGACATTCTTGCGTTCTTTTTATATATTCCAGGTATATTATGAACTTTACAATACTACTAATATTGGACCAGCTTGGAAATTGGAGGTACTCTTGTGTTTCCTGCATCTTTGGAGTCCTGAATCCACAGTAGAATCAATAAACTTCTCCAGAAGACTTAAGCTATCATTGCAGCATAACTCAAAGTATCAAAATAATCATGAATTATAGTTCTTGTTATAAAATTTTATATGAGAATATTTGATAAACTTGAAGTGTTTTGTAGCAAGGTTTATCTGATAAATTTTATATTGTAACCACACTTGTAGATATGCTGTACAGATAGCTATACTACATTACAAACCTGAGATGCAATGATAGATAACTAGTAGATTCAGGTATGTAGTTGTAGGCAGATAGTTATTACCCTCTTTCTTGTACGCAGAATTCCGTATTTGGCCTTTCGGGGACAAAATACGGAAGTACGCAAAATTACGTATTTGGCCAGTAATTGGTTAAGGATGACTAGTCAAGGAATGCAAAGGAGTGGTTAATTTTCCATTATTATTTTGAAAGCAACATGTTATTAAAGAAAGTAGCATGGCTTTCTGGAATATGTGGGTGACTGCATCCCTTATGTACAATATGCTCATGTTTAGAATATCTAAATTAAAATTAGTTTAAATTACTTGAATTGGGAGTTTTCCCCTTCATTTCTTTATTGCTAACTAGCTGTATGCCTTAAACTAAGCTTTGTCAATGTGAACTCATTTTTTAGTACATTCATAAATAAGGCAATCATAATAATATAATAAAACTTTATATTCACCAGGTCCACCAGCGAATGGCTTGTACTTTACTTTGAATGGCAGTGTTTATTATCCAAATGAAACAGTTTTAATACAGGACATAGGTCCTCATGTGGTTGATCGTAATGATCGTGGAGCTGCTCTGATATGTAATACTGATAATATTAACACTGAATGCTGTAGAAGTAGTGACAACAATGGTAATGGTCCTATTGGTGACTGGTTCTATCCGAACAATTCTCAAGTCATTCATAATAGTCAGGATGCCAGTACTAACAATACATTTGTACGAATTTTATTTCAAAGAGAAGTCAGATTAGTCAGAAGAGGCAGTCCAACTAGACCACGGGGACTGTATAGATGTGAAGTTCCAAATTCTAGAAGTGAAACTGTCAGTGCCAGCATTTACATTGTGTCTGGTGAGTATACTACATTACTTACCATGCACTACTTTCTTCAGTATTCATGATACATTAACATTAAGAATGTATATTCCAGTCATTTTAACGATTGACCCTAAAATAATTGCTACAAAGGTTTTTGATTGATTCATGGTGGTACCGTTCCACATTACCTTCAACATACAAAATGCAGTATTTCATTTTGTTAAGTTTTCCTCATTACATTCCAGAATAAAAGAAGGCAGCAAAGTACACTTTGCTTATACTGAAAGTTCTTTTGTGGTTAATATTATAATATTAACTTACATCATTACACCATTACCTCAGCAATCGTAGCAAATAAAGAGACTTTATAACCAGCACCCTCTCGCATTCAGTGAAATATATTATTACACGGAGTTCAAGCCCAGTGACCAATAGTGCTGCGTAACCAGACATTCTACCAAACTGCTGGCTACGGCAGAGTATATTAGTGAGCATTCTCTAATAATTCCCCCCAAAAATAGCTCCACTGGATAGAATTACGGGACATTACATTGGTATTGCTGTGCTGAGTGTCAGGGATATATTACCGTTTACTGTAATATATCTCTGGCTGAGTTAAGAAAGCTGTTGCACTTTACTTCTAAAATTTCTTCTTCTTTTTTTACGGCCAGATATTGCTGTCTGTTCTGGTTTTCTTTTTTATTATGAACTCTGGTCTCCTCCCAAGGTAAGCTTAATTGCAATTTTATTTAGCTGCCCACCTTCTAAGATAATTTCTAAGATGATCAAGGACAGCGTTGCTTACTAAGTTTCAAGTCCTGGGGACTCTGTGTAGTACGTGGAGAGTAAGAGTTCCATAATAAGGCGTGGATAAGCGAACTTGCACATAGGGATAAGATATTGGAGAAGGCTAATTAACCCTTTCACCAGTATAACCGCCATATGGCGGTCGAGGTACCCATCGACACAAAAATAAAGTATAAAAAATGAACCGCTCACGCTATCGACTTGTTTTAAACACCAAAATAGAGCTTAAGCTTAGTCTTGTTGCATATAATTTTTATTAACGCGCAGGTACACGGTAACTAAGGAAACCGTGACGTACTATTTGGTCCAATTTTATTAGCCTACTCAGCAGTAGTATGGCTTCGTGCCTGAGTGCAGACGGTGTTGTTAGTTTGTTGCTCGACGACAAGTTTGGATTATCTGAAGCGGAGAGCGATGAAAGGGACTTGCAAGAGAGCAGTACAGATATTTTTGCTTTCATTGGATCTCCAACAGTTACTGTTAGGGAAGTGGAAGCTTTAGAAGATGCTGTGCATTCTTCTGATGATAGTACTTGCAATGGGTCTGAATCTTCAGATGCTGAAGGTGTCATAAACACTGGGCATGCCTTAGATAGCTGTGCTTAGCAATGCAAGGATAGTTAGTTCTAGGTTTAGCTAATAGAGCATAGTAATCTCGTATTCAATGCTCCTTTTGCAAGGTCTAGTTACGTGTTGCACCTGAATGTAACTGTTTTTTTTAATATACTCTTACAGATTTTTCATTATAGGCAACATTTTTGTAAAACTTTTGATTTTTCATTATAAATATAATCCAATCATCTAGATGTAAATCTAATTGTATAATCAACATATTATCACTTTTATATTAAAATAATTCAGTAAATATTATGAAACATTAATAAAAAATTTGTGGTTTGTTGCTAGGCGACATACATGCGGTTTTTCAAAGTTCCTAACTAGTGTGCTACATGAATATATATGGTTGCTAGGTACTTTTTTCAATGTTTAATTTGTTATGATTTTTTAAATCTATTTACATATTTTCTTTTTAAAAATCTACCGGTGAAAGGGGTAATGACTAATCTTTATCAGGACAGAAGAACTCCTAATGGGATAGTTCAAATAATGTCATTTACGGTATTAAGGATGAGTAGTCAAGGAATGCAAAGGAGTGGTTAATTTTCCATTATTATTTTGAAAGCAACATGTTATTAAAGAAAGTAGTATGGCTTTCTGGAATATGTGGGTGCCTGCATCCCTTATGTACAATATGCTCATGTTTAGAATATCTAAATTAAAATTAGTTTAAATTACTTGAATTGGGAGTTTTCCCCTTCATTTCTTTATTGCTAACTAGCTATATGTCTTAAACTAAGCTTTGTCAATGTGAACTCATTTTTTAGTACATTCATAAATAAGGCAATCATAATAATATAATAAAACTTTATATTCACCAGGTCCACCAGCGAATGGCTTGTACTTTACTTTGAATGGCAGTGTCTATTATCCAAATGAAACAGTTTTTGTACAGGACATAGGTCCTCATGTGGGTGATCGTAATGATCGTGGAGCTGCTCTGATATGTAATACTGATAATATTAACACTGAATGCTGTAGAAGTAGTGACAACATTAATGGTAGTGGTCCTATTGGTGACTGGTTCTATCCGAACAATTCTCAAGTCATTCATAATAGTCAGGATGCCAGTACTAACAATACATTTGTTCGAATTGGATTTAAAACAGAAGTCAGATTAGTCAAAAGAGGCAGTCCAACTGGACCACGGGGATTGTATAGATGTGAAGTTCCAAATTCTGGAGGTGAAGCTGTCAGTGCCAGCATTTACATTGTGTCTGGTGAGTATACTACATTACTTACCATGCACTACTTTCTTCAGTATTCGTGATACAGTAACACTAAGAAGGTATATTCCAGTCATTTTAACGATTGACCCTTAAATAATTGCTACTAAAGGTTTTTGATTGATTCATAGTACCGTTCCACATTGCCTTCAACATACAAAATGCAGTATTTCATTTTGTTAAGTTTTCCTCATTCCATTTCAGAATAAAAGAAGACAGCAAAGCATACTTTGCTTATACTGAAAGTTCTTTTGTGGTTAATATTATTACCTTACATCATTACACCATTACCTCAGCAATAGTAGGAAATAAAGAGGACTTTATAACCAGCACCCTCTCACATTCAGTGAAATTACACGGAGATCAGAAAAGTTCAAGCCCAGTGACCAATAGTCCTGCGTAACCAGATTTTCTACCAAACCGCTGGCTACGGCAGAGTACATTAGTGAGCATTCTCTAATAATTCCCCCCAAAAATAGCTCTACTGGATAGAATCACGGGACATTACATTGGTATTGCTGTGCTGAGTGTCAGGGATATATTACCGTTTACTGTAATATATCTCTGGCTGAGTTAAGAAAGCTGTTGCAGTTTACTTCTAAGATTTCTTCTTCTTTTTTTACGGCCAGATATTGCTGTCTGTTCTGGTTTTCTTTTTTATTATGAACTCTGTGGTCTCCTCCCAAGATAAGCTTAATTGCAATTTTATTTAGCTGCCCACCTTCTAAGATAATTTCTAAGATGATCAAGGACAGCGTTGCTTACTATGTTTCAAGTCCTGGGGACTCTGTGTAGTATGTGGAGAGTGAGAGTTCCATAATAAGGTGTAGATAAACGAACTTGCAAGTAGGATAAGATATTGGAGATGGCTAATTAATGACTAATCTTTATCAGGACGGAAGAACTCCTAATGGGATAGTTCAAACAATGAATGTCATTTACGGTATTAAGGATGAGTAGTCAAGGTATGCAAAGGAGTGGTTCATTTTCCATTAATATTTTGAAAGCAATATGTTATTAAAGAAAATAGTATGGCTTTCTGGAATATGTGGGTACCTGCATCCCTTATGTACAATATGCTCATGTTTAGAATATCTAAATTAAAATTAGTTTAAATTACTTGAATTGGGAGTTTCCCCCTCCACTTCTTTATTGCTAACTAGCTATATGCCTTAAACTAAGCTTTGTCAATGTGAACTCATTTTTAGTATTTCATAAATAAGGCAATCATAATAACATAATATAACTTTATATTCATCAGGTCCACCAGAAGATGACCTGTACTTTACTTTGAATGGCACCGTATATTGTCCCAACGAAACAGTGTACATAGAGGACATAGGTCCTCACGTGATTGATCGTAATGATCGTGGAGCTGCTCTGATATGTAATACTGATAATATTAACACTGAATGCTGTAGAAGTAGTGACAACAATGGTAATGGTCCTATTGGTGACTGGTTCTATCCAGACAATTCTCAAGTCATTCATAATAGTCAGGATGCCAGTACTAACAATACATTTGTTCGAACTCTATTTCAAAGAGAAGTCAGACTAGTGAAAAGAGGCAACCCAGCGGAACCACTGGGATTATATAAATGTGAAGTTCCAAATTTTAGAGGGGATACTGTCAGTGCCAGCATTTACATTATGTCTAGTGAGTATATTACATTACTTAGCATGCATTACTTTCTTCAGTATTCATGATACATTAACACTAAGAAGGTATTATTACAATCATTTTAAGGATTGACCCTCAAATAATGGTTACGAAAGTTTTTTTGATGGATTTATGGTACTGTTCCACATCACCTTCAACATACAAAAAATCTACCATAATCTAAACAATTCAAATGTGTTTATTATTAGGTAGTATTTGTCCATAAGCTCATTAATGTTTGTGAGATATATAATTTGCTAGGCTAATATTTTTTATTCAATTTAGAGAGACAATTGAAACCACTGGAAACTTTGATTCTTAAGCTTTAAATGATTATAAATACTGCCTTTATGAAAAGTATAGATGTTTTAGGTGGCTTGGCAGCTTACAAGTCAATAAGTTATGTTTCACATTTTTTTTTATCACATTATACTATCAGATAACTGGCACCTGCTACTACTGTGTGGATACTTTTATTTGATACTGAGAAACAATCTGAACACCCCACCCCTCCGCAAGAATTTTAGAAGATGTTATTGTTAAACACCCCCACTCCTACCCAAGAATTTTAGAAGTGTTTGTTAAAATATCAATAAAATATCAAAATAAGGAATTAAATTAACATGATACTCATAAAACAAACAGTGAAAAGGTTATATTATTCCAATTTTCTTACTGTTGATGAAAAACTAGATAGTTTACATGGTATTTAGCATGCCTATTCTTCTCCGTTAAAATGCCAAGAATTGTTTGCCGCTCCATTTCAATTTCTACTTTACGTACTTGCATTGTTCAATTTATTAATGTACATCTAAAATTCTCAAGTGTTAGGCAATACATTATTAAAATGAAGAAGAGTGCTTCATTTTCTTTAAAAATATATGCTATTTTTTTCTCATTTATATAAAAAATTAATCCTTTTATCCCAATGTGTTTTTGTAACTTAATGTGCAATGATAAAATTTCTGAAATTTAATATTTGCACTTTCTACCAGATTTCACATTTTCATTCTTGCTATAACCACTATAAAGATATATTATATACATAATTAGTTTTTATTGATGCACCAAGTGACATTAACCGAAGTGTTCCATCCGACACCAAAGAATATCTTGGCTTGGATTTCTAAGACTTTATTCTGCTCTAGACTATATTCTTGCAACATTGTGTTTTTTTAATTATTTTTATGTTTATGTGAAAAGTGTAAATTTGCTAGTATTGGGCAAGCCATATTTCAAGCAACTTCACCATGTTGTGTCCCTGCTCTAAAGTAATTGGTCATATTTTGCAGACAGAGCATTTGTATTGTTCAAAGTTCATGTCGAGACTCCTAGTGCAATGTGTCTTTGTTACTCATACAGAGAAGGCTGCAGATTTGTTGCTTCAAAAGTGCTAGAAGATATCAATGTTAAAGATACAATATTACTGTTTGCAGCTGGCAATGTTGACAATATAATTACTGGCTACTTAGTACCATACCAATGCAGACTACAAGAGTCTTTAGTTTCACTCAGACACTGAGGGAAAGGTACAAAGTGTACAATATCAATGGATAATTTGTGTTTTGTGACACAATCTTAAGAATTTTTGGTATTGAGTGGGTATGAAGGAAACATTCCATATTCTTGTCAAAAAAGATCAAACATTCTGTCATGATTTCTTACACTACATCATTCAGGAGCTACCATTAATAGCCTCGGAAAGAAAGCAATGGCTGTCCAGTTTGATCAAACAGGACAGCCATTGATAGTCTGGATTGAGCAGGAAGGTGGCAGGGACGTCACATATTGGGGATGAATAAAATAACTATAGCTATCCAATGGTGCCTCTTTTACTCTCCCTGTAATTGCCTGTGGTCACTGTTAGCAGCAAGAATTTCAATAATGCATACATGTACAACAGACTGACAGATTTATGAATGCATAAATTGATTTTCACTGTATTGCTTTGTGCATTTACATGTATTAAATAGGCTAAGAAATTTGATGGTATCAGTAATTTCAGGCAATAGTGAAACAAAGTGAAGTTATGGCCAGCAAATGACATCTCATGAATTTTTAATGAGCTTATTGACAAATACTACCAAAGTAGCACCTTTCTAGTGGCTTGATTTAATAAATTTTTAGTATGTAGAACATGATGATGTGGAACTGTACCACAATCCATCAGAAAACCAGTATAGTAATTATTTTAGGGTTTAGATATTTTTCTTGTCATAAAATTACTGGACAAGTATACAGATAGAACTTAGTGTACATGTATAATGATATTTTTTTATGTAAGGGCCTGATACCTGTTGCTACTTAAAATATGCATTAAAGTAAACAGGATGTAGCTTAAGGCAATGTTTTCCCAATCATCTGTGTTCAGAGTTCTCCCATTGGGTTATAATAACATCCTCCACCAGGCTATACAAGTATTTATTGCACTAGAAACTCTTTACTCTGGCATACTCACATGAGTAGTACATAATAAATTTATTATTCATTGGATTCTGAAGAAAATCACCCAACTGATTGGATATATCTATGTTTGTGCCTGCGGCAGTCGTGTAAATACTAAGCTAACAGACTTGTGATATTCTTCTGTATTAAGTGAATAATATTTTATGTATCTTAAGCAAAAATGTATGGCATGCATGAAATATTATGTGTTGTGTTATTTTATTATGGAAGTAATAGTGGCATAGTGCTAGATATCTTCACTGACATCGAGATAACTAATGATGTTTATGGTGCTACCAGCACTGAATTGGTTAGCTCATTCCCTTCAAATACCTGAATAGCTAAAGTTTCAAATACCATTATAGTAGGTAGTAATACACAAGCTTACCACTTCCAGTTTTTTTTATAGATACCGCTTTCTCAAGAAAAAAAAAGAACAAAAAACTACCCATCCAGGTCAAAACAGCTGCTAAAATTCAGCTGGGGCTGCGGGGCCGCCACCAACATGAAAATAATACTAATAGTGTATACAACGTTACACACATATCTACAAAAAAATGTAAACTTTTTGTAGGATTTGATTCTACTCCAAGGACGTTCATGTATTCAACACACAGCACAAATATCAGTAATGCAAATGGAGATGACAGCTCGATAGCAATATTGTCGACACAATACAATGAAGAAATCTTCCATACAGGTATCAATACAAAATTAATTAATAAAAATTGAAATATTTTCAGGGGACCAGAAAATTATCAAATAGCAACTCTCGATTGCATCAATTAATTCATGAATATTTTACAATCTTAATTGTACACAGCATAATAACTTGTATTAATTTATGAAACACTAATAGAAGATTCATTTATATGAAGTATTTTAAGTTTCCATTTGTAAGTTTATAATTGTAGAAAAAAATGAATTTCTCGTATTTATGACATATATGTATGTTCTCCAGGAAATTCTAGTGTAATCATTGGTGCTGTAGTGACATCTGCTGTAGTTGTAGCTATTATGATTATGACTCTAGTCATATTGCTGATCTGCATAAAATATAAAGCAATTAAGTAAGTTTATGGTAGATACTAATATAATTTTGGCAAAGTTAAATGTAATAATAACGAGTGTGCAATTTTGGCAAAGTTAAATATAATAATAATAATTATAAGATTAAATTACTTAGCATAAAGTTTCTTTGCAAACTTTAGTAGTTTAAAGAATTGAAAATTGGAGTTATAATAACTCATAATTCTTTAGATTCTGCAAATCATATTATTCAGATCATTAACATGTGATAATCAATGTTTCTTTCTAAAGCATCATAAAAAAGTAGATATAATTTGTAAAATTAATAATTCCTGAATAAGTTGAGCCATAGGAAATTATGTACACATTTGTTTCATCTTTTCTACAAATAAGAATGGAATCAATTCAGAAATGGTATGCATATACTACAACCATGTCATATCAGTATTATATATATATGTTGTTGTGTTACTAGATTAGCATCAAATGGCTCCCAGTCAGATAATCATGTAAAGAATAGCATGCAAAATAATGATAAATATGAAGAGATTGAAATGAATCAAAGCAGTAATTCCAAACCAGAAGATATGGCAATGACTACCTGTGCCACATACGGAGACATAAAGTTAACCAGCTGTGCAGCATATGGTGAAATATCAAATAACATACCAAATGAATCACTAGCAGTTTATGAAACAGTGTAATGTTTGAGACTCACAGTTGATTTAGTTACACAAGTGTGCTTCCTTTGTAGACTATCAGCCAACTGTTTATGTACATTATATTATTAGTATAAATATTTACAAATGTGTTGTTGGCATTTTGTCCTTTTCGTCAGAACTTCTTGCACTAATAATTCTCGGGCTGTATTATACTATGCATGTGATGTGGTTAATTAATACTTAAAGAGCAGTTAGTTAAGATAAAGCTGAAGCTGCTACTTTTTTTCATCATGATTTGTACCTCCAGCATATTGTGATCAGCAAGTTTGCTCTTATTATTCTCTTAAATTCACCTTTTATTCTATTCCACTATTCTGATTCATTCCTGTTGTGTTTAAAAAAATGCTTGCATAATCTGGCAGGATCTAATCGTGGTGAATGCTGTAGTTTGTACTAGGTGGAAACTCATGGCTCAAAGTAAGCTGTAAAAAAATTCATTGGGCACTCACACCTCCAGGTAATATTTTAGCAGCTTCTCTGGCCTTGTTTGAAGGGCTTCCATAGAGTAAGGTAGCGATAAAACAAAACATAACAAAAAACACTGATAAGCTAGACCTCTTGCTATTAACTGCTAGAGTTTTTGTGGTAAAACCGATATCCTAAAGTGTTTCTCAGGGTCACACTAAAAATACTATTTTGAAGATAACTAGTGCGAAATGTATAATAATTATATATATATGATGCATATTACATGAGTCAGAGTGCGACATGGCAAAAATATCAAGAGCAGGCTAATTTATCTTCAAAAGAGCCTGATGCAGTGATAATATAGCCTGAGATATCTTGCTATTATTATTACTCTGACAAAATTTTATAAGTGGTTTATTCTATGCTAGATATCTTAATTGCAGTAGTGTGTACTAGGTTTGGTAAAGTGTAAAGCTAGCTGTAAAATTCTCTAAGGGCTTCCCTCACATCCAGATGTTACTTTAGAGCTGCACTGACATGGGTAGGCTTCAGGAGAGGAAGGTAAAAACTATGTAAAAGAGGAAGTAAAATCTTTAAAAGCAGTTTAGCTGTACTAGTTGCTATTAGTACTGTAAGCATCTCAGGGGGTAATGTGCTTGCCAATACAGTGTATGATCACAGCTGTGGGTCACTACCTAAACTATCCCGAAACTGAGAGAGAAGCCCAATGGAGAATGCAGCTATTGGTTATGGAGAATGAAGCTATTGGTTATCTATCATTAAAATCTTAGCAAAATTTTTGCGGTCAACATGACATACCCAGTCACTATTAGATATGTAATCCTCTTTAGTGCTTATTAGTCACACCAGCTGTGTGGGCGCACAGGTAGTCAGAACACGCTGCCATCAGATTGTGTTCTGCTCTTCTCTAGCCCCTGAGCAAGATTCTTTTCCAATTCACTTAGTTGAGTTAAACTTTATTGGAAGAAGTTGCAGCATACACTTATGGACATCTGCTCTTGAAATATTTCAAGAGCAGGCTAATTTATTTTCAAGAGACAGATACAGTGAAAACAAAATATATTGCTGTATCACTCTGACAAAATTTAATAAGTGGTTAATTCTCTGCTAGATATCTTAACTGCAGTAGTGTGTACTAGGGTTGACAAAGTCAGTGTAAAGTTGGCTGTGATACTTTAGAGCTGCTCTGACCTGAGAGGCTTCAGGACAGAATGGTAGCTTTTAAACTCAAAAAGCTGTTAAGCTAGGCTTGTTGCTATAAATACTATAGCATCTCAGAGGGTAATGAGCTTACTAATACAGTATGTGATCACAGTCATGGGTCACTATCTAAAAATAACATTGAGAACATATCTAGCTGGAATATATACATAATAATAATATGTAATAGTTAAACCATAGATTCGAGGAATTATCGCTGATAGATGTCGTTTGCTGTGAAGTACAACTCCGTACTTTCAACGTAAGACGCCCAGTCTCCAGAATCTAAGTTGAAAGGTCCTAACATGCCATGAGTAGCCATAATCCTCATTGCCAAATGTATCTGATTCATAGCTATACATAAACCTGTAATTAAAAAACTCTTTATAGACTAAAGTCATGGAAACACACAAAGATACAAAAATCATCGCGTGGTGTGAACCATGGCGGCAGCGCTTCATACAATTACAATCTTGAGGTCAGCAGGCTGACTAGACGAAGATGACAAACACAACATAGTTCAATGTCCATTGTCACTACAAGGACCATCACATCATAACAAAACATTTAGCATGTTCCAGCAAAGTTATCTAGTCCCAGCAAAATACCTAATTATGTCCAAAGTAAATAAAGAAGCAGGTGCTTGAAAATTTTGGACTGCACAGACATTAGTGGTTGCAAGCTTTTTGTTTTGGCTTTCTCTAAATAGTATTAATTACTTCAGAACCATTACCTATCTGTTCTGTACTGTGACTTAAATGGAAGAAAATTCAACGGAACAGTATAAAAATAATATAGTTTGAAAATTGGTGGTCATGAAATTCAGAGTTGCTAGCTACTATAGTAGCAATTTAATAGTAGATACTATAGCTATTACTTTAATAGTAGCTAATGGTCTTATTAGATATTGAAGACCTGGTTATATCCAAACACTGAAGACAGCAAGCACACATGATTTGCTCCAGTACAATAGTACAACTAGATCACTTGAGAAGACCAGTTTAGAATTAATAGTCATAGTAACTGTTTTGCTACAAAACAACAACAAAACAAAAGCAACAACAACAAACTATAAACTCAGCACATGAAGTTGGGTATTATAGATCAATTACCGTCGAAATTACATCCCAAATGGAATGCTAAAATTAGCACTGACCAACTACAATTCCTGTGGAAAACAGTGAACTAAACCCACATACATCAACCTCAAACTTTAACTATAGATATACGATGCCCATACAAATACAATACTGATAATCCGTTGTTTATTCATGTGTCAAGGTTTGATGTCATGACAAAAGGTTTGTATTTCCGATGACCTATAACTAGTTAGATGTAGGTTACTGTACTCACTGTACTATATACTTTAAGCATTGAAATATTAGTAACTTATTTTGCAGTCAACATGACATGTACTAGTTACTATTAGCTACTTGTGATTCTTTGAGTACTCACTAGTTACAGCACATGATAAAGGTATACAAACATGTTATATTTGTTCTTGGTGTAGCTAGCCTTTATTTTGTTATAATAGCTATAGCTATTCACTTACAGTACCCTAACTTATACAATAATGCAATAGCTATTTGCTTTTAAGTTTTCCTTAATAGATCCTAAAAGAAAGAATGTACATGTAACAGAACACACTTTGCTTATACTGAATGTTATTTTGTGGACCAGCAGGTCCAGAAAGGGTGAACAAGTACAGGAATTTCTATTTTTGGTTGAGGAGGGCTATTCCTGGTTTGGCCTTGCCCCCAGACCCATTTCCAATTTAGCGGTTAGGTAAAGAGTTCGGTAAAGGGTCTGGCTACTTCAGACTAATAGCTCCATGTGTCGGGCTCAGCCCCGTGTGTTGGGTTCCGCTAGACTAACCGTGAGTCTAGCCACCTAGTAATACCCTTTACCGAACCACTGACTAATTGCATGGAAAAAAATCTCCTCGCAGGAGAGGGAATCACCCTGGACTTTGCGTTGGCGTTTTGAGCTAAGCTAAGAAGCTGTGCAGTTTACTTTTTTTTTTTTGTACTGTCAGATAATGCTGTCTGTTCTAGTTTTCTCATTCGCTGTATACTCAGTGGTCTTCGCCAAAGGTAATCTTAATTACATTCTTATTTAGCTGCTCCACCATTGAGGCGAGCTGAAATCAATTAAGAGTGAGAGGTTAGGTGTAATTAATTAAACTTGGATAAGATATTTATAGCAGCTAACAACTAACAGCTATTTAGTTTGGAGCTCCAGAGATACTTATTAATTTTTTTTGATAGTAAGCATTGTTCACTCTTTTCATCTTATGCATTACATCATTGCCCATTCATAGTAGCTATTTGAACTTAAAAGGAAAGAAATACCTAATGGGATAGCACTAACAATGTCACTTATGGTAGTTATGTGTGGATGAAATAGTTAATGAATGCAAAGGAGTGGTAACTTTTCCACATGTATTTTTGAAAGATTAACAGTTTAAAAGCAATTATATTGATAATTAATAAAAGTGGTACCTTCTGGAATATATGAGTGACTACATGCTTTATAATATAAAACAGTAGAGTAGGAAGATGAAAAATATTTGGGGGGGGGGGGGGGGTGATGTTAGGAGCGTATTGTTAGGCTGCATTTTATCCCCCCACCTGAAACTGGTTATGTCCCTCCTCCCTCTGAATTTAGGCATCTTTTTAGATTGTTTGCATAAAGTATACTATATTGTGATGTTGCCACTGAGGTCAAAGTGTACCTATGTAATTAGTTTAGAGTCACTGCTTTCTAAACAGAAGGATAACAATTAGTCAGAGAAGACTGCTCCACTAAGTTTTATTTTTGTTTCTGAATAAGCCAAGCTTTGTGGAGGCTACTTATAATGAATTATTTTAAATTGCTAGTTTTCACATAAGCTTGTTATTTATTATCAGATCTGTAATTTTACAAAGATTACTGTCATAGATGTGAACAAGGTAATGTAGTAGTATGAGCAGCAGGGAGTGAATATTAGGGGGCCAGCCCCACTCTAACTCCCCCCCATTCCTCCCTCCTTAAGAATTATTAGAGGAGCCATTGCCCCCCCCCCCCCCCCCCCCCCCCCTCCCCCCCCTCTCAACATATCCTACTCTACTGTAAAACTTAATGTGCTCATGCTTGGAAATATCTATATTAAAATTTGTTTGAATTACTTGGGCTTTCCCCTCACTATCTTTAGTTAGCTACATGATGCCTTCAATTTAACTTTGTCATGTGAACTAATTTTTTAATACATTCATAAATACAATAGTCATGATATATAATATAGCTACTTTATATTCATAAGGTCCACCAGCAGATGGCTTGTACTTTACTTTGAAAGGCATTATATATTGTCCAAATGAAACTGTTTTTATACAAGACGTAGGTCCTGATTTTGTTATTCGTGATAATCATGGAGCTGCTCTGGTATGTCATACTGATAATGTAAACACTGAATGCTGTAGAAGTATTGACAACAACAATGGTAATGGTCGTATTGGTGACTGGTTCTATCCGAACAATTCTCAAGTCATTCCAAAAAATCAGGACACCACTAATAATACGTTTGTACGAATTGGATTTTACAGAGAAGTCAGATTAGTCAGAAAAGGCAGTCCAACTGGACCACTGGGACTATATAGATGTGAAGTTCCAAATTCTAGAAATGAAACTGTCAGTGCCAGCATTTACATTGTGTCTAGTGAGTATACAACATTACTTACCATGCATTACTTTCTTCTGTAGTCATGGTGTACTAAATGGATATACAGATGGAACTATAGTCTAGCTACAACATGTATATTTGATTGTATCTTGAGAAATATTTTTGGCAAGAATGAAATATTATGTGTTGTGTTCTTCTACTCTTAAAGTAGTATAATTAATTCTTCTATGCTAGATATATCCACTGATAATGAGATAGCTTAGACATGTTGTGGCATGTTACCAGCACTTAATTGGAAAGCTTCCCCCCCCCCCCCCCCCCCCCCCTGTGAAATATCTGAGTAGCTAAAACCTCAAGTACAATTAGCAAAACAAACATGCTACACTTTCAGAATTTTTTGTAGCTACATTGTCTACAAAAAACAAACAAACAAAAACAACAACAATAAAAATAACAACAAAACAAACAAGCTATCCGTTTAGGTCAGAATAGCTGTTATATGAGGTGAGAGTGTGGGGGGGGGGGGCCCATATGAAAGTAGTACTCACAATTGTTTTGTACAAACTACTGCAGTGAAGATACCTGACGTAGAAAAACCACTTATTACAAAACTAAATGTTTCAATACTCATCCTGCATCTGGCCCATTAATATATTATTACAGTACTATTCTGCACATGAAACACCTCAGCAGTATCACACTGCCATTTTTATCCTTGGTCAGTTTTCTGATATTATTGTACAAATGTGAGGATGTTTTGTGGTGTTGAGTTGTCCCAGATCAGTTCAACCCAGCTGCTGCTGCCAGTGACTCCAATCCAAAATATACTTTTTGGCATTCTTTCCTTTTCATCAGAACTTCTCGCTCTAATAATTATCGTGCTCTATTATACTATGCATGTGATCTGGTTAATTAATACCCAAAGAAATTAATTTATTTTCTCAAATGATTATGACATGGATAATTGCTTTAGCTATAGTCTCCTTGTAGGAGCAAAGGTTAGAATACTAGTTATCCCATCAATTAAACATTTTCATGAGTTAATTGATAGCTATAATATGTGGTAAGGTGCAGAAGCATGTGTAAAGGGCTTAAGCTGACTCGAAATGACCTTGTTACATTTACATAGCACTTATTAAACAAAGCATTTAACTGTAGCATGCAAAAAATATCCACAATGTCTTTTACCATAACATATTAAAAATATTTAGCATGTCCCTGCAAAATGTTCAGCAATGTCCCAGGAAAATAATGTAGTCCCAGAAAAGTATCCATCATGTCCAAGTAAATAATGCAGCAGGTTCCCAGACAGTTTGAACAGCACAGACATTGGTTGTGGCAAGCTTTTTAGGCTTCCTCTAAGTAGTATTAATTGCTTCACAGTCATTACCTCTGTTGTGTATATGGACTTAAATGGAAGAAAAATAAATGGGATAGTGTAAATATAATATAGTGTGAAAAAGGGTGGTCATTAAATTCCAAGTTGCTGCCAGACAATTTGATTAATGGAAATACAGTTTTGTCATGATGTAGTTTACCATTTTTTTTAGAGAACAGGAAGTCTGTATATTTTAGCTAAACCAGACCTGAAAATTAACCATAAAAATTGTTCTGCTAAATTTTTATTATTGATGTACTTAAATGTCATATTAGTCATGTTGTAGGTGCCAAAACTACATATCCTATAACTGAATTAAAAAATACATTGTCATGGAGATGCATTTATATTGTACTTGTTTATTTCATTGTTCTATTGATAAGTACCTCATTCTTTACTTTTAGTGGCACTTTGTGTGATAAATCATTTTTTATAGATATAATAGATACACTACTGTAGCTATATCATAGAAATAATAACAACAGTAATAATGGTCATATTAAATTTTGAAGACTTGGTTCTATCCAAATAGCTATGTAGCTAACTGATGATAGCAGGTAACTACATACAACTAGACCACTTGGGAGGATAACATTCATATTTGAAGTAGCCCTACCACTCAACTATTATATATATTTTTTAGCTGACTGGTCTAGCTATATAAATCTAAGTGCTAATCGACTATACAAAACTTTCAAACAAAAAAAAACAACATTAAAATAACTCCGGCTTAATTCAATATCATTTTTATTAGCAGCTGATGTGTCAGCAATGAAAAGTTGTCATGCTTGTAATTGATGCCCTCATTTTATTATGTAGCAGCAGTATGAGCAAATCATCTGGGCAGGCCAAAAATCCTATAATGTTGACTCTATTTAGCAGCAAAGATGAATACTTCAAGGCTACATTCTTGGTCCTTAGTTGAGCAAGTCAGCTTTAATGTTGCTTTGTATAGCTAACTAAAACTAAAAAACCAAAACCGCTTAGTCATGGGGTAGCTATTTTACTTTGGTAAGTAAAAATAAACTAAGCTGTAGAGTACTGTACGTGAAAAAACTAAACATTTTAGAAGACAGTAAATTCGAAACTAAAACTACCAGTAGAGTGGATGACAAAAACTAAAAATAAGCAATTTTTATTGTAACTATCTCACCTTAAATCAGGTCATTATTAAATGGAGATGTTAATTACAATCAAGGAAACATTCTCTAAACTTATTATCATACTTTATTTATATCTTTAAGATTTCATAGAAGTATTTCAAATTCTTCAAGAAAAGTACATGAACTACTTTGAGAGTCAATATCAATTTACCAAAACTAAGACAATTAGTGGTAGCTAGTAAAATTAACTAAATTTTCTGCATGATATTGAAGAAATACTAATAACTAACTAAATCATCATGGAGAATTAAATAAAAAACAACAACTAAAACTAAGCCATCAAGATAATAATATTGTCAGGTCCCGAATGTATCACTAGTTATTATTTGGGATCAAGTTAGTTACTTGTGATCCTTTTCTTCAGTACTTATTGGTCATAACACATGATAAAAGAATACAACATTTTAATGCTTTCTTTTTTCTTGGTGTAGCCTTTCATTTATTACACTCACAGTAGTTAATTTATTAGTTGGCTATAGGGGCTCCCTAACCCAGCTGATATTTCAGCAGCTGCTCTAACCCTGTAGGGTAGGCTACTTCATAGGAAGGTAGCTGTAAAAACCTGGTGTGCTGGAGCTGGCAAGCTATAAGGCCAGTTGCTATAACTACCAGGGTTGTGAGCTTGCTAAATATAAATGAAATAACACTATGAGAAAACAAGCATTATTTCATACTTCACACAGCATTGTGAAGATATCTAGTGTGGACTAAATAATACATACATTTTTAGACCCAGACAAGACTAGACTTTATCAATTATTATACTCTAATGACTGTTGGGATAAGATATAATGTAACACACATAACTACAACAATTTATAACATTTTTGTAGACTTAGATTCTACTCCAATGACGTTCATGTGTTCAACGCAAAGCACAAATATCAGTAATGTAAATGGAGATAACAACTCATTAACATTATCATCACATACAATGTTGACAACACAATACAATGAAGAAATCTTCCATACAGGTATCAATACAAGATTAATAAGAATTGAAATATTTTCAATTATCTAAAAGCTACCCTTGATTGCAACATTACATCTATCAATTTATTAATGAGTATTTTACCAACTTAATTGTACATTGGCTTAAGAACATGTCATAATTTATGAACTATTAATGGAAGATTCATTTATAAGAAGTATTTTAATTTTATCTTTATAATCTTATAATTGTAGCAAAAATTAATTTCTCGTATTTATAACATATATGTATGTTCACCAGGAAATTCTAGTGTAATGATTGGTGCAGTAGTGACATCTGCTGTAGTAGTAGCTATTATGATTATGTCTCTAGTCATAACCTGCATTAAAATTAAAGCATTCAAGTAAGTTTACGAGACAGCTAATATATCTAGATGAATTCTATTATTTCGTGGAGTGTGCCATTTGGGCACAGTTAAAGATAATAAATAATACCACCATGTCATATGAATATATACATATATATGTTGTGTTAATAGGGTAGCATCCAATAGCTCCAGGTCAGATAATCATGTAAAGAATAGTATGCAAAATGACGATAAATATGAAGAGATTGAAATAAATCAAAACAGTAGTTCCAAACCTGAAGATATGGCAATGACTACCTGTGCCGCATACGGAGACATAAAGTTAACCAACTGTGCAGCATATGGTGAAATATCAAATAACATACCAAATGAATCACTAGCAGTTTATGAAACAGTGTAATGTTTGAGACTCACAGTTGACTTAGCTATATTAGCATGCTTCATTTGTAGACTACCAACCAACTGATTATGTACACTAGTAAATTGAATTGTTAATCACTTGTACACCTGCTTCCATATTCACTGTAACTAATGTTTTGACTTGGTAAAGTGTGACCAAATGTAGATACAAACTATGTATTTAGTTTGGAGTCGTTTACTTTCTAATCAGAAGAAACACAATTAGTCAGAGAAGAATGCTGCACTAAGTTTTCTTTTAGTCTCTATAATGAGCCAAGCTTTGTAGAGGCTACCTAAAATGAAAGTGATGCATCTAAACTAGCATATCAGTAGCTGATGCAACTGCTACTTTTCACATACAACAAGAATTATTAGTGAGAAAAAAACAGTGATAATTGAACAACAATGTCCGGTGACATTCAACATGCAATACTTCATGCTCAAATAAATAATTCTCCATGCCAGTTATACAAGGATGGAGTAACTGCTCGAGAAAGAAAGCTTCATACAGCATTGTCCTCTGATATCCTAATGAGTGCAGCAACCCCCAACTTACAGAGTTTCCCCCACCCCTTCACCCTAAAATATCATCTGGTGGCGTGGAATAGCAGAATTACTAATCCTAGTACAAACTGCTACAGTGAAGATACCTAGCACAGAATTAATCATTTATAACACTTGTATATTTGGCTTTCTAGGCTTTATTTTTACTCTCCTCGGCTCATGAAAATGAAGTAGCCAGCAGTGAAATATGTCATCATATTACACCCTGATTCATGTAAAATTGAGACTCATTTAGTGAAAGGCTGGCTTTACACACCAAAATAACCCTCAGCGTGAATGTGTGGGATTTTCCGCTACTAGGTATACTCCGTCACTGGGACCCAGGTTTCACGCCAGTGCCTTCTTCACAGGATTTCACTCATTTTCAGAATCATGACAATCAGAGAATCTGCTGTGCTCATGCTCCTGGCTAAATGCATACAAAACATGTACACAGAAATGATACAAAACAAAAATGATTAGGTAAGGTGTGGTAAAGGAAGTACACAAATTATACAGAAGGGTGGCATAGAGAGAATATCTAATACAGTATCTTTATGTGGGTGATCATTTTGTGGCTTGCATGGCAGGGTCTCCCACATCACCCCACCCCCTCCCCTCGGAAGGTGGCATCTTGATAAAAGAGATTCCTCATAAGCTTGTATGGATTTCCTGTCGTTCATAGATGTCTGAGATACTTTGGACTCACTGTCATTCTCTCCCTCACCAGCATCACCTCCATCAGTCCATCCCTGGCAAGAGAAGGAATCCACAACCACATTGTCCCATCCACTCCTGTAATGTTCACAGAAAGTAAAGTTCAGTAAGTACAAACACCAATGCCATTAATGTTTGTTAAGGCAGTCTGAGGTAAGTAGGCCTTTAATGCAACATTATCTGTGTACACATGAAAATGTCATCCATATAGGTAAACTTCAAAATGTTTGATAATGTCAACCACAGCCAGGAACTCCAATTCCTGTTGGCATGAGTAGTTGTACACAGAGCTACACTAGCTAACACAAACACTAGCGATTAAGCTGTTTGACAGAATTATAATAGCGACAAGATAATAATGGTCTGAATCTCAATCTGACAGGAACAATAACTGAATGATACAGTACTTATAAAGAAAGGCAGCACAGGGCCTTTACATATATTACTACACCACACCCACTGTTATTTTATCACTCTTGTATGCATATAAACTCAGCCTCTTCACAAAACAAAGGGACAAAAGAATAAAGGAAGGCTGCACAGGGCCTCCTTACAAAACAAAAGACAAAAGAGTAGTGACAGGAAGTAAAACAGGAAATGACCAAATAATCAAATGAATACAGTTGAATGACATGTATAAGTGCATAGTAATTACTGTTCAATTGCATGTCCAACAATTCTGTGGCAGCAAACTTCTCCTCACGAGGTTGTTTCTGACTTGGGTAGAACCCGACCGGTACTTCCTTCCCAGAACTCCACCTATTCCCTTGGCTGAAGGCATCCGTCACTACAGAAAACACATCACTGGCACTGGGTACAATGAGATCACAGAGTTACAAAATAGGATAATCGCAGTATCAAAATCATGAATTATGTCAGTCGTCCACTGTACAATGTTCGAGTGACCCTTCTTTAAGTTTGTTGTCAATAATTTGGTATGAAAACATAAATAAGAGATACAATGAAGATAATTAATATGCCAAAAAATGAATGAAGTTGTTTCACACTTTTTTTTGTTTCTTAAACTGTTTCAACTTAGCCACACAAACCTCAGGTATGCTAATGTCATGCCTCCCAACACTGATCTCAAGAAACTCAATCTCGGCAGCACCCCAAGCACACTTCTCCAATATAACAGTTAAACCATTGTTGTCAGTACCCTTCAAAACCTTAGCAACATGAATTAAATGATCATCCCAAATATTGCTAAAAATAAGCTATCGTTGATATAAGGTGAACTAAAGTCCTCAAGACCATTCATCATACCCTGAAACGTCTTCTGTAGCAACTGGTATCTGATGGAATCTTTTTGTCAGATCTAGCTCTGCAAAAGACTAAATATTACCTAATTTAACCCAGACCTCGTCAATAAGGGGCATATGAAATGGCTCCTGTATAGTCACAGAGTTTAGCCTCCTGTAGTCCACACAGATTCTGAGAGACCCATCCTTCTTCACCACTGGATGAGCTAGATTACCCAGAATTACATCCAAGGACTGCTGCTGTTCAGCAGTTAACACTGGGCTAGACTGACTCTTCTCCTCCTCAATCTCTTCAAATACAACGACCACTCTCTGTACCATAGCGAAGTCATCTGACACCTCATCATAAATATGTTGTTTCAAGTTGTTAACGTGAACAATTCTCTCCTTTTTCTTCCCTTCCTGATCCCAGCCTATCTCATATATTACATTACTGTGGTGACTTGTCAACGTGAAGGGACCTGACCTTGCCTCACTCAACTTAGTATTCAGGCCAGGTTGTTCTAACCACACTGACTTGTCAATCTGAAACTGTCTCAAAGATTTTGTTTCTGCCTCAGCCCTCTCTCTGACCTTGGCCTGATGTACATTCTCTTTAACCACATCCCGCGAAATATTCAATCTTCCTTGGTGTAAAGCCAAATAATCAGATACATTCAGTGATGGACTTTGGGACTCCTGCTATTACTCATTATTAAAGTGTCTAACAGGTGTGGCATTGTTTACCATTGACAAATTCCCATGGGGAAATACTCATCGAGGTGAAATAATATATAAATCAATTTGATTCGGCCATGTCAACATGTGGTCCATAATCTTATGTATTGTACGTGGCATTGAGTGTTCAGTAAAGTCTCTCCACATTTCTTGTCTGACTGGCCAATCTCTCCTCTTCTGTGGGGATTTATGCCACTGTTTACCACAATTGTAGCAAGTAGGAGTGAAGATTTACAAGTACCACCAGAAGTACCTGTTTTGTCAGTGCTTGCATCCTGTTTGTCCAAATTAGTTTTATCTTTGTCTACTGACTGCTCATGAGGAGATTGCAACTCATGTTTAGCGAATAGTTTGAGGTCAGAGTTAGAGTGCCTGTAATTTAGCTTTTCGGATCTCACCGAAAACAATTGAACCTTCGTAGAACATGAGGCTAATCAGTGACATATGCTTCAGATGCATCTATAACATCATTGGGGATGTTATTCATTGTAGTTAAAATTTTGTCCATGCCCTCAAATGGCAAACCTGATACTCACTATCATTTCACACACAGAAGTAATCACACTATGGTCCATAGCTTTTGCTGCTGGATGATTAACAGCACTATCTGCAAGTCTAAATGAAATGTCTGTATGCCATGAGATTAGCTAATTAGATTGAGGAGCTAATGGGGCAAAGTGAGCCAAATTGTTGTGTCGCCCATACCCATATGATATCAAGATCTGGGCCTTTGCAACCTTATAGTCAATGAACACAAAACCAGACACGTACACAGAAATGATATAATGCAAGAATGATTAGGTGAGGTGTGGTAAAGGAAATAACCAAAATGTATGGTAAAAGGTAACATAGAGAGAATATTCTGTACAGTTTGTTTATGTGAGTGATCCTCTTGTGGCTTACTTGGCAGTGTCTCCCTATAGTAGTCATCCTGTATGTTTGTGAGTTTGCCTCTCTGTCAGTCTGTCTGTTGGTCAGTCTGCCTGTCCGTCATGCTCAGTTTTTGTGAGATTTGTGACAATAGACCATTGATTTAAGACATTTTATTGTGCTCCTTTTTTTAATTTTGGGCTGATTTTATTTTGAAAACAGGAGTTGTTAGCTCAGCGTAAGCACTAGTTTATGTGAATAATGTCCCCTATCATCATTTACGTTTCTAAATGCATGGAGATAATTATTATAATGATGCATGCTGCAGATGATGTACTGAAATTCTGCAATTTTAGGACCAATAAACTAGCTTTTCTAGAGAGTTCCAGGCTAGTGGCTAGAAGAATTATAGTAGAAGAGGAACTCAAACCACAACTGCAGTAACAACAACTGAACAACAACAACCACAACTGAACTGAGCTGGGTCAGTCCACTATTATACTGTAGCTGAGTCCAAGGGGGAGGGGGGGGGGTGTTTCTAAGGGGGGTGCTTACATGAAATAATGTGTGATGTGTGAATGAAGTGTGAATGCATGTTTGTCCTCATGGTGCCATCTGGCCTATGTTTGTCCCTTGCTTGCTTGTTCTCCATCATGCTGATCTTGCTCGCTCGCTCCAACACTTCATATTTTTGTGATTTGCAGAATATTTTGCAGGGACATGCTGAATAATTAATTTAAAATGCTGGATAATACTAGTTAGCCCATATCAATTGAAGATTGTCAAGGCTCAATTGATAACTATATGTGGTAATGTGTGGAGGCATGTGTAGGTCTTGCTGGCTCTAAATGGTATTGTTTCATATACAATTTCATATACAATTTCCAGCACTTACTAAAACAAAGCATTTAACTTTAGCATCATCACTAAATTAAATATCCACCATGTCTTATATAGAAATGTTCCATGACATCTTAACAAAATATTTAGTATGTCCCTGCAAGATATTCAGCAATGCCCCAGAGAGATGTGATGTAATGAAGTAGAGTTCCAGGCTAATGGCTAGAAGAGTTGAAGAACTGAATAGCAGAGTGACTTACTACAATTGCAACAACAACAACTGAACAACAACCACAACTGAACTGGACTGAACTGGGTCAGTCCACTGTATACTGTAGCTCAGTCTAAGAGGGATGTTTACATGAGCCCCTCTTTTTCAGAATGAGCCCTCATTTATAGCTAATGTAGTATTTGTTACCTGCAACTGGAAATAAAATTATAATATCGATCACTTTTTCTTCGTCGTTGTTTTCCCTTGTACTCCAACAATAATTGCGATCTTCTTTTGAATGCACCTCTACTTATTGTCAGAATATTTGCTATTTGTGTCCTGAATCCACGTTAGCTACTACTGCTGAGTTTACTTTCAGTACAAGCGCTGTGTGTTCTGCGTTGGAGCAAACGAGCAAGATCGGCGTGATGAGCTAGCAAGCAAGGGACAAACATAGGCCAGATGGCACAAACAGTAAACACTCTGGACTTGTTCTGCTTTAAATTTGGTATACTACGAACTTGGTCTGCCATTGTATAGCGATAAGTGAAAATGTTTTGACTATTATTACTCCGACAACCACACCCAGTGAGCATTTTTGTCTAGCGAGCCGGACCCTTTACAGAACCACTGGCTGCGCCAGACTATAAAGTGATCATTTTCTATTGCCCAGAAAAATAAAATTGCACCGCAGAAGGAAATCACTGGGATCGTTACACAGTGTGACGTTGTTGCTTAGCTGAGCTAAGTGTTGCGGATTTACTTCTAAGATTTCTTTTAGCTATATATATATATATATATATATATATATATATATACGGTCAGGTAATGCTGTCTGTTCTAGTCTTGTTATTCGTCACATGTTCTGCTGTCTTCGCCGAAGGTAAGCGTAATTACATTCTTATTTTGTTGCCCAGCAGTCTAAGGTGATTTCTAAGATGATCTAGGGGCTGGTGTGGCTTACAACGTTTAAAGTCCAGGGGATCCTGTTAGTGCTTGGAGAGTGAGAGGCCAACTAGGTGTAAATAGCCAAGTACTCATGCTTAGGGATAAGATATTAAAGATGGCTAATAGCTAATAATGATTACTTTTTGGGGGGATGGTAAGTATTGTTCAGGCTTCTGATTTTAATATGATTACATCATTGCCCATTCGTAGTAATGATGTGAACTTAAATGGAAGAATACCTAATGGGATAGCACTAACAATGTCACCTATGGTATGTGGGGATGAGTAATAGGAATGCAAAGGAGTGACCACTACTCCACCGGCCATGTTGTAGTGAAGCACTATAGTCTGGGGCAGATCCAGTGCCAATGTAAGACCATGAATTGACTTGCAGTTGTCTTATGAACATATTTGCCTATGTTGGAACCCTTGTTCATCAATCTTTAGTTTAAACTCTAGTCTGTGACTAAAAGGAACAAAAAAAGACATCATTGTACTAAAACATAACCAAATGGTGACAATTTAACTGTCACCTTTTGACTATCTATTTTAGTTACAATGATGTCATTTTTTGTTCCAAATAGTGCAATGCATTTAGTATGTGCAGTATACATCAGTAAGACTATGCTTGGCAAGCAGGCAACATGTTCTAGAAAACCTTCAGAAATGTGGGTGACATAAAACATGCACCTGGTAGTCATTAGTGTGTAATTAATTGAAGTTACTTGTGCACTACCCTTCCGCTCTTAATATGCCTTCAATTATCTGTGTTATGTGAACTCATTCTTTAGTACAGTCATATAATACTGTGTATATTGCAACTTAGGGGTATTTGATGAGCAAGGCACTACAGTGGCATACCAATTCGAAGCAATATGTACAATACTAGCAAGTACTTCGGTATTCAATGTCCTAACTTTTGTGGCATAATGTACTTGATCCATTATCATCTACTGTTTAGTTATTCCTGAGCTATCTCAGCTTCTTATCCCCCTCCTTTACATTTTTCAGCTATTCTTCTTGAATAGTGGAGTCCCTTCTCCTTTGTTAATTTCTCTTGCTTCTCAGTCTCTCTGTCCTTCCATCATGATAAAGGACTTAGCTTTGTGGACTTAAGCTTGGTGAAACTTTTGCCTTCCTTTTTGAAACTATTTTGCTGTCTTATGATACTCTATGATCCATCGCAACTCATGAATTATTCATGAATACACACCATTTTTGTTGCTGACACACAAGTACATTATTATATTGATATTTATAGCCTTCAGTAAATACCTTCATAGCCTTGCATTATACAAGGCAGACTAGAATAAATGCCTAAATTTGTGCCCTTTCAACCACTGAATGTGACTCATCATAGCAGATTGTAAGCTTTATTGTGAGCTACTAAAGAAGACACAAAAAAGGATACACTTCAAATTCAGTACATTGTTAATATAGAGGAGTTAATAAAAGAGATAGGTTGGCTTGCGTGCCAAGTTCGCTGAAGCATAAAATTAGCAATTAATTGTGTCTAGATTTGATTATTTATCAAGTTATTATCTGTGAAACTCTTTGTGTTCAAATTTTTTTTATATAGCAACTAAAATCTTTGTAGCTCTCAGTCCAGCTGTATCAAGTGCTAATTCAAATGTCACATAGCTATTGGGGTAGTGACTGGTCTCAATTTGTTCAATAACGGGGATTTTCTTTTGATCTGTAATAAACAACATGATTTTGTCAGTTTATTTTTGTTCACTATACATATTCTGTAAGTACAAACATTAGCAAGCTCATGTTTATATTTACAGCAACAAATTTCCTGCATCTTGCAAATTTATGTGCATATTGTAAATATATCAAGTCTATAATTCATTTCATTTCTGAGTAATATTACATGAAATAAAATAATGGTTGTGTTAGATTACTACATCTGTCTGTAGTTAAAGCTGCAAAGAACAATTACATACACACAAAATACATTACGAGTTGAATAAAATGTAACAGTGCCTTGGGGACCATGATCAAATCTTATTTTGTCAATGTATTTTCTGGGCCGTGTCATGTAATTGACTTTATGGAAATACTAAACCATGGTAATAAATGTAGATATTTATATTCATCAGGTCCACCAGCAGATGGCTTGTACTTTACTTTGAATGGAGCTTTATATTGTCCAAATGAAACAGTTTTTATAGAAGACATAGGTTCTATTGTGGCTGATCGCAATGAACGTGGAGCTGCTCTGGTATGTCATACTGATAATGTAAACACTGAATGCTGTAGAAGTGCTGACAACAATCATAAGGGTCCTATTGGTGACTGGTTCTATCCAAACAATTCTAAAGTCACTCATAATAGTCAGGACACCACTGATAATACATTTGTTCGAATTGGATTTGAAAGAGAAGTAAGATTAGTAACACGAGGCAGTCCAACTAGACCAGTGGGACTGTATACATGCAGAGTTCCTGATTCACGAGGTGAAACTGTCAGTGCCAGCATTTTCATTGTATCCAGTGAGTTAACTACATGACAATAACTTGAATTAGCTATTTCTTGAAGATACATCGTTTCTATAATTTTAATATTTAACATCTTGTAAATAGTTTTAGTTTTGGCTCTAGACTTCCTCATGGATAGCTGATCAATTAAATAAAGTGAATAAAGTAACTGTAAGTCCTAGCTTTAAATTATGGGGACATCCTAATTTTATTTTTTATTATTTTTTAATCAATTCGATAATTTAAAATTTTAATGACAGTAATGCCATTTAAAAGATTTATTCCAGATTGGTATGTTTATTCAAAAGGAGTGTTTCATCTACCCACCCAATAAATAAATAAATTTCCTTTTGCTGAAAGCCATGCAAGTCAATTTATTATAGAACTGTTTAACTTTTTTAGCAGGTTCCAGTACATCTACTGCCATGACAACTGACACCTTCTCATCAGGCACCGATGAAAGAATTACAATGCAAGAAGTAAACAGTTTCAGCTCTGGAGCATCAACTGGAGCATCAACTGGAGCATCAACTGGAGCATCAACTGGAGCATCAACTGGAGCATCAACTGGAGCATCAACTGCAGCATCAACTGGAGCATCAACTGGAGCATCAACTGGAACATCAACTGGAGCATCAACTGGAGCATCAACTGGAGCATCAACTGCAGCATCAACTGGAGCATCAACTGCACTTTCGTCAACACAAGGCAGTTCATCAACACAAGGCAGTGCTTCAACTCCAACAGCTATTATTATTAGTACTGTAATCATAATAATAGTCATACTTGTCATTATAGCAGTTGTGATACTAATAGTGCTATTCCGCAGAAGTCTTTGTAAATGGATACTACCATCAAAATCTCGACATCAATCCGATTGGTCCCAATTAAATCAACACTCAGTACAGAGTAATGGAAAGTTCCCTAGCAATTCTTCTGGCCATACTTATGATGCACTACATAGAAGCCCAATGAAGAATCCAGTGGCCACCAATGGAACACAGGGTAGTTCCAATTCATCTGAAATGTATTCTGTACTTGACAAAAGTGTGAAGAAGAACTCAGAAGATGGAACAAGTGAGGGTCAGTATGTATCAGATATGTATGCTGTAGTAGATGACAGTGCAAAAAGGGATTCAGCTGGAATATATGAAACTCCTGATGCTCCTAGTGCATCTACTGTAGGAAATCAAAATGAACAACAGGAAGCAAATAGCATGTATGAAACACCTGATGGTCCTAATTTATCTGAGATGTATGCAGTAGTCGATAAAACAGCTAAAAATAATAGAGAGGGGTCAATTGAGTCACTGAATAGTCCGAACATAGCTGAAATGTATGCAGTAGTGGATAAAACAGCAAAAAAAGGTGCCAATAAATCTTATGGTGATTCCAGCAGTCCAAGTATATCTGAAATGTATGCTGTAGTGGATAAAACTGATGCAAAAAAATCGATGGAATCCCATAATTGTCCAGATGTATCTGAAATGTACGCTGTAGTGGATAAAACTGCTAAAACAAATGGAAAAGGGTCAATCGAGTCACTTAACAGCCCAAACATATCTGAAATGTATGCTGTGGTTGATAAGAAGGCTACAAATAATTGTACCCAAGATATATCTGAAATGTATTCTGTCGTGGACAAAAGTGCCAAAACGAAACATTCAAATAAAGGAAAGACTATAACTTTATTCAGTCAGTATTTTTATAGATTATTATTGTGTCAATGACATTTTGAAATGCACTTTTGTAATATTAATTTATATTTATGTATTATTTTAAATGTACTGTTAACAATCAATATTTTTGGTAGATAGGATAGTATATGTGATACTTGATAGGAAATGTGATAAGTGACTTTTGTTTAATGTAACAGTCCCTTAATTACTTACTAAGACTGCAAGCACAAATATGAGCCAAACACAGCTGTATAAAGATTACCTGTGGTGCTTTGTGCTCATGATTGGAAACTTGAATTCCATTAAATAATGCAACCAGTGTTTTGAGTTGATAAATGTCCACAGATCAAATTGAAATGGTTTCCCACACAAACACTTTCAATCCCATAATGTTGTGAAAAGTGTGTCAAATGTGATATCATTGCATCAGCTGTGTATGTTTAGTTTTCAGAGTTTCTGTCTCGTTATGTGGGATTAAGTTTCATTATAATGTCAAGGTAACACCTCATGGTAAAAATAACATGGGTTGCAAAAACATCATTTACTTCACACCACAAATTGCTGCATTAGTCATTTATGGGATTCTGGGCCTCCTCAGGTGGCTCTGATTGCTCTGGTTGAGCTCGCTAATACTCTTTGCCATATTCCTTTTGATCTGTACTGTTATTGGGAGGACTCTTGCCTGACTGATGTCACAGCTCATAAACTCCTTGCTTGTTTGGTAAGTGAAACAATACAGCACCTGCTACTTTCATCACTAGAGATACTCAGTTCTTGGAATAAAATGAATTCATTAAGGTGGATAGCCTTGGTTATAATACAAGGAGCAGTAGTAAGCTGCTTATCTTGAGTGGAAGTTATCAGCAGAAGTTAATATCTTACCATTACATAGTCTCACGTAGTCAGACCTTTTACCACCCTTACCAGCTACACAGGGGGGGAGGTGGAGGAAAGGGTCTGAAACTCAGCCATTGTGGAGGTAAAGGGGTAAAGGAGAATCTTGCGAGCGAAATTTTTTTCAGAAAAATAGATCAATGCTGTGTTTGCAGTCAAAATATATTTATTCTTTCATTAGACACAGTAACCCAGATTGCCGAAGATTTGTGCAAAGCATCTAACAGAGATACTCATCACTGTCGTCCACAAGCGAAATTACAGCTCACAAAAAGAGGAGTGTTTAGAGTTGTGATACTGTTAATGTTATTTCAACAGGCTATATTTTCACTCACCTGCGCCTTGTGAAATTTAATCAAACCTTCCTAAGAAATATTTCGCCATGCCACACTTGAATCATGTAATAAGTAATAGATATATGTATAGGTTGCACCACGACGTGGAGGTTGGTATGAGATTACACTACCGAGGGGGAGGCGGTACGGGGGGGGGGGGCAAAGGCCTGATGTTATAAATCCCATACCGACCGAACAGAGGGGTGCAAACGACTGGTACCATGGCTCTAGGCTGCTATAGGAAATGCACAAAAACTAATTTTGATTGGATGGTTTACTTATTCACTTCGTAGGAGGTGGGTATGAAATATATTCACCAAAATTGAGCACTCTAATTTGAACATACCATGTACAAATATACAACTTATTACATTAGTTAAGTCGATACGGTTAAATACATTTCAAGAGTTGGCTAATTTATTTTATAAGCCATAGTCCAATGAAAATAAAAGTTACTCGGAATATCATCTTTGTAAACTAAGTGTTTTATTAATTTCTATATATCTTCACTGTAATAGTTTGCACTACGATAGTATCTATTATAACTTGGCTTTTGTAACACTCTGAGTATTAGTTTTTAGGGGCTCCCCATATCTCCAGCTGGACAATAACTATCCAACCTGGTCTAAGAATCATGGTCGCCAACTTTATTCAATGAAATAAACCATACTTCAACAATACTCATACAAAAATTAAATCTTACTCTACAATGACGATTCAAGACATTTAGGACCTTTTCCATCTTTCAATTACTCTAAAAACAGTCATTTTAATTATTTTGAGCACCTTAGGAAATTTTGAAACTGCAATGGTTATAGATATAATGAAATCTTTCTGATTAAAAGGGGTGTGGTCATTTGGGGCATTTTACCCTGATTAAGCTTTTGACACATATCACAATAAATGTTATTTCCTTGAGGTCAAATTAGCCTGGAATAATTGAGCTATCCTCTCTAAATTAAGTGCATACAAATATGTCTAAGTCCTTGACTAAAAGAAATAATTTAGAGAGGTCAGCTTATATAGTTATTTAGTTACCTGTTATTCTCAATTCTTTCAGTTATTCAAAAAATTATTCAAAAATAGTTATCGAAGTCTAACCAAATTTTGTCATGTTAAACAAGCCAAGCAAATTCTTCTTATCTCTAAAAAAATTAAGGAAAACAACAATACATCTAGGAATGTTTACTAATCAGCAGAAACCTTTCAAAATCCGAAAAAATTCATGTTCTAGTAATTAAACAGAAAAAAAACAAAGCTTGAACTGTTATGACTTGTAGTGAAGAAAGAAAATTAATCTAATTTTGCAGTTTAGTGCCATCATTTTGTCAAATATGTTGAGTCGGCCTTGAACAAATTGCAACAAAAACCTAAAGTACTATCTGGTGGAGTGAAATAGCAGAATTACCGATCCTAGTACAAACTACTACAGTGAAGATGTCTAGCACAAAATAAATTATTTATTACACTTGTATATTTGGCTAATTTCAGGGCTTTATTTTACTTTGACTCATGAAAATGAAGTAGCCAGCTGGTAAAATATCTCACCACATTACACCCTGATTTGTCCAGTAGACACCCCTATAAGGCTGAACCTAGAAATGTCCTGTCCAATGAATTTTTTTTGCTGATTTGTACTTATATGTGATCTTAGAACAAATTCAGCCTGGTTGCCCAGGTGGCAACCTTGGGTAACTCCTGAAATTGTTGTGGGTGCTGACGATAATTTGAAAATTTTGCTTTCAAACAGTTTGTCATAAAATGAAATGGAATGGCTCTTTTATAGGATTTTTGGGTATGTAGAATCCATTTCTGACATTATTTTTGGGATTCAATGTAAAGGTAAGGTGTTATGAGTCCACTTGACACAAATTTTTACTAATTATTATCATGACTTTGTTCATAAAATGACATTGTTATGAAAAGTACTCTGTTTCAAAATCATCCTCATCTTCCTCATCCTGTTCTTCAATATCCTCAACACCCTCAACATCCTCATAATCCTGTTCTTCAATATCCTCAACACCCTCAACATCCTCATAATCTTGTTCATCAACTTCCTCAATCTCTTGATCTGCTTCCTGTGTGGTGACTCTCTTGGAGTATGGGTTGTAGCATCCCTCTTCACCGCAGCAGTTGCAGTAAGATTTGCATGTGAGATGCTCCTTGTGATAACTGCATGACACAGTACTGCATTTCTTGCCTTCTGCTCTGCATTGACACTTGATGACATCAACAAGTTCTGGTGGGCCTGGGTCACCGGCAGCCACAATAGGAATGGGAACTCCATCCTGGAATTCCCATCCAAAATGAGTGATGTTTGCTGACTCTGTTGGTGGAGCTTGCTGGTCTGCTGCTTTCCACAGCATGACCTGAAGATGAGCCCTAAGTACATGTTGCAAAAGGTTAGCAGATGTTGGAGGTAGAGCCATTATCTTAGGACTTTTCTTCTTGGTGAAGAGTTTGAATCTTGCAGATTCCATTGATGTTCCTGGCACCTGATTGTAGAGGGCAGTGATAAAAGGGTTTACCGCTTTTATCAGATCAGCTGGTGTGATGTCAATCTCACCTATGGCATTTGCCAAACCAGGAAAGTTCCCAGAAAGCAAGGTGTTGAGTGCTCTTGTCTTGCCTTTGCCATATAGATATGAGGTGGTATCAAACCCACTGAGAGCATGCATACCAAGCAGTTGTAAACTCTTTGGTCCAAGTTCAGTGCATGTTGCATTAATATCCAAAACTGTGCCATTCCATCGCTCCATCTGCACCTTGCACTGCAGTGCTGCTCTATATACCCAATACACCAGTAGGACAAACACATCTGTGTCATCACTAAGCACACGAATCACATTTTTACCGTAATTCGCTGCTTGAATGACATAGGAGACCATGGTAACATCTGCTTCATCATGACGAAATGCGCCATCATCCTTAGTTTCCATGATCACATTCTCTCCAACACTGAATGTTGACAACACACTCGCTAGACTCTGCTTGTTATTCTTACTTTTCAGTATTGCATCTCTCTTTGGAAGAGAACAGGTTATGGAGAGCTCATAGTCAATTACTACTTCACCAGCATGTCTCTTTCTCTCATGATCCTTGGCAGATACACCTTGGTATTTGTCAAAGACAACAATTTTGTCAGAATCATTTGGATAACGACTCAAATGACCCTTGATGGATGCAATCAAATCTGCAGGAACACCACCATGAGGCCACACAATATGGTAGAACAGCTGAGAAACATCTATGATGACTGCATCAGGAGCAGTTGGCAGTGTTTCAAGAATTCCAAGACGTTTGACTAAGTCAGATTTGTTTCCCTTGCGTAGGCAACCATGCTCATCAATAAGTGATGAATGTACTGCACACAACTCGTAGGCGAAGAGATGTTCAAGTTGAATTTCCCGCTGCTGACCAATCATGAGCAGACGAAGAAAAATACTCTCAAGATCCATTACTGGCCTGACATTCTTACCCTTCGTCTGCTTCTTGAGAACAGACATTGTCTTAATGGGGCTACTAATAGGATTATAGAATCCTTTATGTAGA
>WLWD01003246.1_pt1 | contig 42407 bp, 28 predicted proteins | sample 6712731 | NCBI WGS metagenome assembly WLWD01 (sample SAMN12718690, study PRJNA576275) | sponge metagenome | isolation source: marine sponge | host: Mycale hentscheli | place: New Zealand: South Island, Marlborough, Capsize Point | collected 2014-11-01 | reverse complement strand
AATCTGGTGTGTCACATTTAGAACCTGACTTGAGAGGGTCAAATTAACTTCTATTTGGGGGTGTGGCTCTCATTTTCATGAATTGGATGTGGCAAGTGTCACCATCAGTGTCATGATGATTATCAGGGGAGGGGGAGGGGCTAAGCAAATCCCTGTAATATATACATTTGTGTGGGTAGTGATCCCTTAAACGTGCATGTGAGTGTTTGTTTATGTACGAGATACAAGAAGTGCAGTGAGTCATAATTAGTTTTCACTTCTGTTTTCTATGCAACACTATTTGAAAGAGATTTGATGATCCTGTGTTATGCCTGATTTCTATGAACTATCTCTTATGTCAATGGTATGTATGTGTGTGTGTGTGTTACTATAGGATATATTGCAGAGCACGAACTCTCTCCTGTCTAGCGGTGTAGAGTTGGAAGAGAGCAGCCATCTTGATCAGGATAGCTCAGTGCCCCAGCTCATGGGAAAGATCAGACATCTGTTATCAGACTTTGATACAAGACTAGTAGACAGGAAGACTCAACTCAGTCAGTCCATAGACACACATCGCACCGTAGAACAGGTAGGCGTGGTCTCTGACATGTATACCACCATGGTCCCTGGAACGAGGTGTTGATGACCATTACCTAATACAACACCCCGCTACTGCCTGCCTCCCTTCCTTCTCTGTGTCATTATTGACAGGATGTGTACGTACATCATGGCATACATTCACACATACGTACATAGTGTCATACATTCACACATACGTGCATAGTGTCATACATTCACACATACATACATCATGGCATACATTCACACATACGTACATCATGGCATACATTCACACATACATACATAGTGCCATGCATTCACACATACGTACATAGTGGCATGCATTCACACATGCGTACATCATGGCATACATTCACACATATGTACATCATGGCATACATTCACACATACGTACATAGTGCCATACATTCACACATACGTGCATCATGGAATACATTCACACATACGTACATCATGGCATACATTCACACATACGTACATCATGGCATACATTCACACATACTTACATCATGGCATACATTCACACATACGTACATCATACGGTACAATGGGCATTGCTCATGATAATTGATTATGTTTTTGTTCTTGTGTTGCCATGGTGATTATATGATAAGGGTTCTGTCTCATAGGGGGAGCCAACTTGTCAGCTCTCTCCCGTGTGTGTGTGTGTGTGTGTTAAACCCTAACTACAGCATTAGCTGGTGCAATGTGCGTGTAACCCTAACTACAGCATTAGCTGTTGCAATGTGCATGTAACCCTAACTACAGCATTAGCTGGTGCAATGTGCATGTAACCCTAACTACAGCATTAGCTGGTGCAATGTGCATGTAACCCTAACTACAGCATTAGCTGTTGCAATGTGCATGTAACCCTAACTACAGCATTAGCTGGTGCAATGTGCGTGTGCACTTTGTGTATACATTCAGTAACTTAAATTTCTCTTTTATTCATAATTTCAACGTATACATAGAGCAGTAGCTCCTCCCCTTAAATCTAATTTTCTTAGATAAAACCCTGGATAGTTTGTTGTGGATTGTGGCATGTTGGAGTCATGGTGGGTGTGGTGTGATGATAGACATGGTGGGTGTGGCATGTTGGAGTCATGGTGGGTGTGGTGATAGACATGGTGGGTGTGGCATGTTGGAGTCATGGTGGGTGTGGTGTGATGATAGACATGGTGGGTGTGGCATGTTGGAGTCATGGTGGGTGTGGTGTGGTGATAGACATGGTGGGTGTGGCATGTTGGAGTCATGGTGGGTGTGGCATGTTGGAGTCATGGTGGGTGTGGTGTGATGATAGACATGGTGGGTGTGGCATGTTGGAGTCATGGTGGGTGTGGTGTGGTGATAGACATGTGGGTGTGGCATGTTGGAGTCATGGTGGGTGTGGCATGTTGGAGTCATGGTGGGTGTGGTGTGATGATAGAAATGGTGGGGTGTGGCCTGGTTGGAGCATCATGGTGGGGTGGTGTGTGAGTGATAGACAGGGTGGGTTGTGGCATGCGTGGAGTGCATGGTGGGTGTGGCATGTTGGAGTCATGGTGGGTGTGGTGTGATGATAGACATGGTGGGTGTGGCATGTTGGAGTCATGGTGGGTGTGGTGTGATGATAGACATGGTGGGTGTGGCATGTTGGAGTCATGGTGGGTGTGATTTGTTGTGGTGCAGGCTCTAGATTGGTGCATTGAAACTGCGGCATTTCTATCAAGTACGGACATGTTAGGCTCCGCCCACCAGCTATCAGCCACCGGTGTGGATGAGGCAAGACAGCTCAAGTCTCAGTTGGATCAGTTTTTAGCCTCATGCCCCGCCCCCCACCAAGAAGTGCTGACTCAGCTCCAGCATCTGTCTGAGCACCAGGATTGGGCCCAGGAGCCGGCCTCTTTTGCCAATCACAGAGTTCAAGAGGTCAATGACAAGATCGGCTTCATCAACTCCATTTTGGAGGATAGGGTGAAAGCCCGGGAAACACCCGCCAATGGTAATGATTCCCAGGAATCCCCCACCCACAGCTCTCCACAGCAGAATGATGTCATCAATGTGGGGCAAGTGGTCAAGATGAGACTCCAGTATGAATCTGAAACAGACGGCCCAGAGGGTGGGGCTAATGGGCGGGGTCAAGATGGTGGAGAAAAAATTCGTACTTGGGATTCTGAGGAGAACTTGCTCCAACAAGCCAAGAAGGGCGTGGTTCCAGAAAGTGTGACTCTACGACGTCCTCGCAAATCTGCAGCAGACAGTTCCCTTCACTATGACGATGTGGGGGCGGGGCATGCGATGATGCTCCTCAAGTCTGTGGCTGATCAAGCTGATGCCAAACTGAAACCTAACACAGAAGGTGAGAGTCGGTGGGAGGAGCTTAGGGTGTGGTCGGTTAAAACTATTTTTTAAATGAAGATATGTCGTGCCAGGAGGAGGGTGTGGCTTCCAACTAGTGCAGTCAGTTTACTTTGGTATTAATGTTTCCGTGACAACAGAGTTAATGGAGCACCAAGGGTGCAAACCCTCAGTGTTACTATACACTAACTAGCAATTACTAAAGAATGATTTATTTGAAGTAGTAGGAATATGCCAATATGTGGCTCATGTAATGAAACACTAGACATGAATGCTGTCTTCAGAAGAGAAGCGTAACATACTAGCGACATTCACCTCACCAGTCGTTTCAATAAGAAACTCCAAGCACTCCAGTAAGTGGCTGAGAATATAGTATAAAGCTGAACTACCACGGGCAGTAAAGAAGTGATTTGCTCGCGTGATTATCGCACAATTATAGAGGGCGTTGCCCACAAAAGCTTTCATCAGTCAGTCTGTCACACAACATGCAAAAATGTAAATTCTCTTCCTGCCGCCAGGCAGTCACGTGCACCTGGCAGAGCCAGGATGCCTGTGCACTAAGCAGGCACTGTGAGCTGTGCAAGCAAAACTCCTGGAGCCGGGCTAGGAACTCACAGGAAAATAGGCCTCTCCTCACAGCAAGTGGTGTGGGCCTTGAACTCTGGGACCTCAGGCTCTGAGCCAAGGACACAACCACCACTACAACAACAGCATACACACACACATACATACATACATACATATATTTATATACCTACATACATTATGCATACTAACATGCATATATACACACACACACATACATACGTGTATTCTATGTGTAGATAATGAAGGTGTTGATTCTCCAGTCCATCGTATTTCCAAGCACGAGATCTCCCAACCCACGCACACAGCTGGTCCGCTATTCAGTACTGGCTCCGCCCCCGACTCTGATGAGGAGGACAACCTCAAGAGCACGTCTAATGTTGTCGATCAGAGAAAAAAGGTCAGGTCTGGTCTCCGCGGGGCGTGGTCTTTCATTATATGTGTGTGTGTGTAGATTATGGAAATGCCGTGCCCTTTACCGGATCAAAGTGTACACTCTCAGACTAAGAATGCCAGGCACAGAAGGTAAAGGGTTGTCAGTGCTGGTTGTGATAGTGTAATAACCTGTCGTGGTGGTGTGTGTGTATCAGGAAGCTGATGGAGGAGCTGATCCAGACTGAGGAGTCCTACATCAGAGACATGGAGTGGGTAGTGGAGCACTACATGCCTGCAATGGACGACATCGCTAGTGTTCCCAGGAACCTCGTGGGAAAGAAGAACTTCATCTTCTCTACCATTCCTCAACTATTGCACCTCAACAAGATGTACGTGGGGGGGGGGGGGGGGGGGGGGGAGCCTCACACTCGGATCAGACACATACAACATTAGAGAGTGATAATTCAACACTGTGAGGTGACAGAACTGGGTTAGTATTGTTAATAAGGTGACAGAACTGGTTTAGTATTGTTAATAAGGTGACAGAACTGGTTTAGTATTGTTAATAAGGTGACAGAACTGGGTTAGGGTCATTCCGTGTCAAATCACCCCAAAAAAATAACATTTTACACCACACCCTCTCAGATTTTGATAAAACTTGGTGTACATGTAGATTTGAATCCCACAGCATCAATTCTCAAATTTTAGACAAATCGGACAAGTGGTTTAGGAATTATACCGCGCCAAATATTTTCGTTTTTCGCTAAAAGGGGCATGGTCGCCTAACTTCAAGTCCACGTATCTCGAGATCTATTTGGCCAATTTTCATAAAATTTATATTTTTAGAAAGGTAATTGGTCAGAGAATCTAACTGTGCCATTATTATTCAGATTGGGAAGTATCTAACTGTATTGACCTTTAAACCTTTCCTACGACCTCAAATTTGACCATGTGGATCACATGACCTTGACATTGTGGCCCCCAAAATTTAATCTCCCACATGTTTGCCAGAACATGTAAGAGTTACAGAGATATAATATTTTTGGTTTAGGAGTAACAACATTTTAAAGTATGCATACCCAGAGTCCATTGAGTCAAACACCAGCCTTTGAGACCAAAAAATGGAGATTTTTATTTGCAGTATTTTTTTAGTTTAGCCATTATGGTTATTCCTAAGTCATAAAAAAGGGACACCTGCTTAAAACTCCCCAGAGTCGAAGTTTAAATAAACAATTCTTGAAATCTTCAAATAATCTAGCAATGCTTGATTTTTCCGGCATTTTACGCAGGTTTTTGTGCCTTTTTTCCGGGAATTTCTGCAGGTTTTTGCCTGATTTTTCTGGCACATTCCTGCAAATTCTTGCCTGATTTTTCTGGCATATTTAGCAGGTTTTTGTGCCTTTTTTCTGGCAGGTTTTTGCCTGATTTTTCTGGCATATTCCTGCAAGTTCTTGCCTGATGTTTCTGTCATATTCCTGCAATATTTATCTGATTTCACTTGCATAAACAGCAAGATTATTCCACATGCTAATCCTTGAAAAAGCATGCTAATTCTTGTGCAATGATGCAATCAGATTATGCTGCTATAAAAACAGGTTAAGTAATTCAAAATCTACATTTCTTCGAATTCATCACACTGACATGTAAGTTATATTATGCCTTTTTTATTATGGAGCTCACACTTTGGATTGATATTTATTACAGGGATAACTGTAGTTTTTATTCTTCTAAGAATGTTTGTCATCAACTTCTTCATACCAGAAGGAAGTCTTTGCGAAGCGTATGGAAAACTGAAGAAGTTGAACTTCTCTTTTTTCGAAGTGGGATCAAAGCACGAGACATAAAAGAGATCTGTTCACATCATGAGCAAGAACTTTTGATCAAGTTTTCAACATTAAGAAGAAGGTGTTGTGATCCCCTTAACCGTCATCCTGAGAAAGCACGAACCAGATCTCTACAAATTATTAGCATGGACACTTACAAAACCCTAGTGAATCCTCCGAAGATGTTAGTACCAGGAGAAAAAGTGTGCTGTGATTGCATGATTAGCCTTAAGAAGGCAATTGTTCAAGCCACTGGTGAAGAGAGCTGTAGTAAGATTAATACAGATGTAACTATAGCAGAGGTTGACGTTAGCGTTCCTATTGAACCACAAGTTTTTGATTCCCCTGAAAAAAACTTTGATTTGAGTTCTACTCTGTCAGGTTTAGGTGAAACTCCAGTTAAACTTCACTCACTTGGTTCTTCTAGCAAACGAAGGAAAGGTCAGCAAAAACTGATTTCAGCAACAGCAACATTGAAAAGAAAGCTTGAAACTGTCTATGATGTCCCCCTTGATTCTCCTGAAAGCAATCTTGCTTCATCAGATAAATCAGACCTTCAGCTATTCAGGAGTATGTGGGAAGAGATAAAAGAGAAATTTAAGAATTCAGAATCTTACCAAGAACGTGTGCAAATATTGACTTAGTCTCCTTTTACCATTGAAAGAACTACCAATGAATTTCAAACAACAAATTATCTTGTGAAGAAAAGTCGTGCAGTGAAGAAAAAAAACGGGATTCTAGGGCTATGTGATAGAAAACAAGGGAAAGCTCTGGCAAATGAATTAAAGGAGGAAATTTTGCAATTTTATGAAAGTGATGAGAACAGTAGAATGTGTCCAGGAAAGAAGGATACAGTGAGTATTAGAAACAAAGATGGTGACAAGATTAAGCATCAAAAACGTCTAGTCCTCTCGAATTTATGTGAACTTTACGCTACATGGAAAGAGGCCAATCCATACAAGAAAGTGGGATTCTCCACATTCGCTGCTCAACGTCCTAAATATTGTGTCCTTGCCGGTTCTACAGGAACACATGCTGTCTGTGTTTGTAAATATCACCAAAACCCTAAACTGATGGCTGAGGCATGTCTCAAATCATCAGTTCATGATTTCATGAAGGTATGTGTTTGTTCTATCGAAAGTGAGAAGTGTATGATGGGACATTGCAAGGATTGTCCAGGTCGCGAGGGTTTGATTGAGCATATGAACAACTGTGAGGAGCTTTCTGCACTTGAGGATGTTAGTTACCTTCAATGGGTTAGCACTGACAGAGCCAAATTAGTTAACATTATCGAGTCAAAGGCTGACTTTATCGACAACTTTAGTAGCCAACTTGTCAAGCTTACTCGACATAGCCTAACAGCCAAAGCACAAAATATGTACATGAAGGAGCTAAAAGCCAATATGAAACCACTGGACATAATCTTGCAAGGTGATTTTGCAGAAAACTTTTCCTACGTAGTTCAAGACGAAATTCAAAGTTTCCACTGGGAAAACAAGCAAGCCACCCTACATCCTTTTGTGGCATATCATAGGCTAGCAGATGGAACCCTTGAACATTGTAACATTTGTGTAGTGAGTGACACCAAAGAGCATACAACAGTAACTGTGTATGCCTTCTTGAGTTTTGTTATTCCATATCTTCAAACTCGGTTTCCTGATATGAAAAAGATACATTATTTCACTGATGGCTGTGCTGGACAGTATAAAAATAAGAACAACTTTATTAACCTGTGCCATCATGAAGAGGACTTTGGATTGGAGGGTGAGTGGAATTTCTTTGCGACAAGCCATGGAAAAAGTGCCTGCGATGGAATTGGTGGAACAGTGAAAAGATTGCTGACAAAGGCTAGTTTGCAGCGTCCCTACACTGACCCAATCCTTACCACTGAGGCTATTATGGAATTCTGTACTACAAATATCCCAGGAATTCACTTTTTGAACATTCCATCAGAAGACATAGTGAAGCACGAGCTGAAACTGCAAGGGCTATTTCAAGATGCTAAGACGGTCAAAGGAACTCAGCAATTTCACCGATTAGTTCCAGTGTCCAAGTCAAAGCTCCATGCCTACAAACTGAGCCATCAATGTACTCCTCCTGAATTAGTGTCAGTCCAGGACTCGGGTGAGGATATGACAGAGCTATCCAAAAATCATCCCACAGAAATCAAGAAGCAAAACTACATTTGTTGTCTGTATGACAATCACGCATGGATTGGGCTAGTTGAAGATGTGTCGGAGGAACACGGAGACTTCTTTATCAAGTTCATGCATCCTCATGGACCCTCTAAGTTATTTTTCTGGCCTAATACTGATGACACTTGTTGGGTGCATGAGGCTGACATACTCTGCATCATTGGTACACCCTCTCTGGCCTCTTCTCGGCGTATGTACTCTTTAAATAGACAAGATGATGTCAGAATTGGCCGATTGTGGACAAAGTGGGTAATGGACAAATTTTGAACTGCTAGTGGATCCAACTGAACTATCATGTAATTGTTTTCATATACATGTGCATTTTATTATGTCCAAATGTGAGTAGCTGCTGAGAAAATAATCAAAATCTTCACGTTATCTTTTATTCAATGAATTCTGGGTATGCATACTTTAAAATGTTGTTACTCCTAAACCAACAATATTATATCTCTGTAACTCTTACATGTTCTGGCAAACATGTGGGAGATTAAATTTTGGGGGCCACAATGTCAAGGTCATGTGATCCACATGGTCAAATTTGAGGTCGTAGGAAAGGTTTAAAGGTCAATACAGTTAGATACTTCCCAATCTGAATAATAATGGCACAGTTAGATTCTCTGACCAATTACCTTTCTAAAAATATAAATTTTATGAAAATTGGCCAAATAGATCTCGAGATACGTGGACTTGAAGTTAGGCGACCACGCCCCTTTTAGCGAAAAACGATAATATTTGGCGCGGTATAATTCCTAAACCACTTGTCCGATTTGTCTAAAATTTGAGAATTGATGCTGTGGGATTCAAATCTACATGTACACCAAGTTTTATCAAAATCTGAGAGGGTGTGGTGTAATCCATTGGGTGATTTGACATGGAATGACCCGTTAGTATTGTTAATAAGGTGACAGAACTGGTTTAGTATTGTTAATAAGGTGACAGAACTGGTTTAGTATTGTTAATAAGGTGACAGAACTGGGTTAGTATTGTTAATAAGGTGGCAGAACTGGGTTAGTATTGTTAATAAGGTGACAGAACTGGTTTAGTATTGTTAATAAGGTGGCAGAACTGGGTTAGTATTGTTAATAAGGTGACAGAACTGGGTTAGTGTTGTTAATAAGGTGGCAGAACTGGGTTAGTATTGTTAATATGGTGGCAGAACTGGTTTAGTATTGTTAATAAGGTGGCAGAACTGGGTTAGTATTGTTAATAAGGTGGCAGAACTGGGTTAGTATTGTTAATAAGGTGACAGAACTGGGTTAGTATTGTTAATAAGGTGACAGAACTGGTTTAGTATTGTTAATAAGGTGACAGAACTGGTTTAGTATTGTTAATAAGGTGACAGAACTGGGTTAGTATTGTTAATAAGGTGACAGAACTGGTTTAGTATTGTTAATAAGGTGACAGAACTGGTTTAGTATTGTTAATAAGGTGACAGAACTGGTTTAGTATTGTTAATAAGGTGACAGAACTGGTTTAGTATTGTTAATAAGGTGACAGAACTGGGTTAGTATTGTTAATAAGGTGACAGAACTGGTTTAGTATTGTTAATAAGGTGACAGAACTGGTTTAGTATTGTTAATAAGGTGACAGAACTGGGTTAGTATTGTTAATAAGGTGACAGAACTGGGTTAGTGTTGTTAATAAGGTGACAGAACTGGGTTAGTGTTGTTAATAAGGTGACAGAACTGGTTTAGTGTTGTTAATAAGGTGACAGAACTGGTTTAGTATTGTTAATAAGGTGACGGAACTGGTTTAGTATTGTTAATAAGGTGACAGAACTGGGTTAGTATTGTTAATAAGGTGACAGAACTGGGTTAGTATTGTTAATAAGGTGACAGAACTGGTTTAGTATTGTTAACCGATTACACGCGAATAATAATTTTAATTGCGCCTTACGTAATGCGGTCACGGGCGCACGCGAGACACAGAGGATTGATTGCTTGGTGGGAGGGTGACACTAAACGAGAGAGAGAAGATGAACGGTTGAAGATTGCCTCGGGGACAGTATTATCGAACGATAGAGTACGCTCTAGGCTATTGGGAAAGCATAAATTCGACGCTAAGGAGCTGTTCCCGACTTAAAAATAACAAAGTACTCGCACCGTTTGGCAAAAACTTTTAGGGCATCACACCGCGGCTCTTAGTAAGCACTCTAGTAAGGTTGGAAGTATGGTTTCATGGCTGAAGCAGTTTGCTACTGGATCATAGAGGTAAGAGAAAGTGTTTTTGTACACATTTGTCTTACAATCAGGAAGAATTTGTCGATATTTATTTAGGGTGTGTATTATTTTGAACTGAGCATCTGTTATAAATTTTGTGAACAGAGAAGCTTTTTTATTGGCTTTTGTGTATGAAAAAGAGTACATCACAAATGAATGATAGAATATTTGAGTGTATTTAGTTTGGTACTCCAAGGTGTCTTTACTTTTGATGTGCTGGTAGGCTGCATTGTTGACAGAATAGCTTGTGATCTTACTATCAAGTGCAACTGGTCATAACATAATAGAAGTATATGTCAGAGGGCTCCCTGCAGTCTCACCTGTTATATAACAATATTTGTTTTTACTTTTTGCTATAAAGAATGTGGTTGAAATTCCTGTAGAATCGCTACCTTTCAGAATCATCAATTCCGTTCTCTCGGCAGAGTCCTTGACCATCTAGTAACTACTACAGTCACTACACCCATCAGCACTGAAGTCATTCTTCCTGTCATCAAACTCCTCATCACTACCACCAGAGTTACTGCCATCCTGGTCACTGCCATGCTGTGCCAGATCAAGAATATTGTCTTCATCACTAGGATGCTGAAGTGCCAGTGTTCCACTTGCCAAGATAGCTTTCTACTTGTCATATAATGAGCAGTTATAGCTAAAGTAATATTGGTTTGTAAAAATTATTCTGTGTACCTTTATTATTATTATGAAATATATTTTCAATTTATACTTTATAAGAAGGAAGTCTTATTGTTGTGACAAAATTTACTCAACATTTTCTTATGGAAGTCTATGTATTTTATAAGCCTAAAAGATACTTACAACAATATAGAATCGTCTGCAATTGTGATTGGTGGCTTCCTTGACTCCACAAAGCTGTAGGGCGAAGTGGACGCGGAGACGCATTTTTGACGCTTTGACGCGTCCTCCGCGGTTATCGAATTTTCCAATTTAGACGCGTGTACGCGTCAATCGGGGTTAATCGGTTAATAAGGTGACAGAACTGGTTTAGTATTGTTAATAAGGTGACAGAACTGGTTTAGTATTGTTAATAAGGTGACAGAACTGGGTTAGTATTGTTAATAAGGTGACAGAACTGGTTTAGTATTGTTAATAAGGTGACAGAACTGGTTTAGTATTGTTAATAAGGTGACAGAACTGGGTTAGTATTGTTAAGGGTGCCCTGCCACCGGGACCTGTGGTCGTTTAATCATTCAGTATAATACCGCAGAACCGCCCGTAACCCAACCCCCGCATGCAATCTATTCACGCGAGGCCAGCTCTGAATTTCTACGCGGATCAATTAACTTTGGCGCCAAAAAAATCTAACGGTTACCGCGAAGCAGGAGGACAAACGGGTCCCGAGCTATACCTGTATAACTGTAGTGTACTAGTCTGAAACAGTCACCTCAAATAACATCCTTCTATTATACTTTCAGGGTACGGAATGAGGTTGTACTTGTGAAGCCATTGGAGCAGCTTTAAACTCTGTCTCAACGGTGACCAACTCCATCCTGACTGGTACCAGCTCCTACTATTCCACCAACCTTGTATTCAGACTTGGCTGCGTATAGACTCCGTCATCATCACTTCAGTTCTTTCTGTCGAGATTGCTACCGCTATATTCTTCAGCCCTATCACCTACAAGTCTGAAATTTGTGCTGAACTATCCCGCTCTCACAAATGAGCAACCAACTCCAAGCAACATTGGGAATACGCCGTCACTTCTGCTCCCGGGACTAACCTTTTCCAAAGTTACAACGGCCATCTCACGGCTCATTATTGTATTTCTTATTTTTGTTTACAAATGGGCTCTTTTTAGAATTACCACAAGTCAATTGATTATGCTCTTACCAATAAATTGCGCGTTTGCGGAGCTCAACGTTATGGGGGGCGGGGTAAAATAGCGAATCAGTAGTCAACTTGAAAATATAAATCGATATTTCGTGGAATTGTATCATTGAATTGAATCCAAATTTTGGCACAAGCAGCATACCCCCCTTAGAATAAAGTTACAGAGAGTTTTTTTTAGAATAACGCAGGAGTAAACGGCACGAAAATTTTACTATTTACAAAAAAAGAATATAGATATTAGAAATTATGGCTCTGTAATGTTGCGAAGAAGCCCGCTAGCTACCTCTGGAAAAAAAATGAGCACGCTAGTTCCTTCGGCCGCTTCGAAATAACACCGAATAGTAGCCGGTGTGCAGAGCTGTATTGCCGTCCCAGACGGGTCTTCATTCTTCAAATTTGGCTTGCTGGAGTCCTCTATTGGTGCTCATTCCATCTGTAACAACAAAGTAAGCCCACAGTACACAGAAAAAGAAATATAAAGACATAGCAAAAACAGTCAATTTGCGGTTACGGGCCTCGGTTTCCGGTGGCAGGGCACCTTATAAGGTTGAAGAACTGGGTTCGTGTTGTTAAGAAGGGGACAGAAAAAACGTGGTTTAGTATTGTTAATAAGGTGACAGAACTGGGTTCTAGTATTGTTAATAAGGTGACAGAACTGGTTTAGTATTGTTAATAAGGTGACAGAACTGGTTTAGTATTGTTAATAAGGTGACAGAACTGGTTTAGTATTGTTAATAAGGTGACAGAACTGGGTTAGTATTGTTAATAAGGTGGCAGAACTGGGTTAGTATTGTTAATAAGGTGACAGAACTGGTTTAGTATTGTTAATAAGGTGACAGAACTGGGTTAGTATTGTTAATAAGGTGACAGAACTGGTTTAGTATTGTTAATAAGGTGGCAGAACTGGGTTAGTATTGTTAATAAGGTGACAGAACTGGTTTAGTATTGTTAATAAGGTGGCAGAACTGGGTTAGTATTGTTAATAAGGTGGCAGAACTGGGTTAGTATTGTTAATAAGGTGACAGAACTGGTTTAGTATTGTTAATAAGGTGACAGAACTGGTTTAGTATTGTTAATAAGGTGACAGAACTGGGTTAGTGTTGTTAATAAGGTGACAGAACTGGTTTAGTGTTGTTAATAAGGTGACAGAACTGGGTTAGTATTGTTAATAAGGTGGCAGAACTGGGTTAGTATTGTTAATAAGGTGGCAGAACTGGGTTAGTATTGTTAATAAGGTGGCAGAACTGGGTTAGTATTGTTAATAAGGTGACAGAACTGGTTTAGTATTGTTAATAAGGTGACAGAACTGGTTTAGTATTGTTAATAAGGTGACAGAACTGGGTTAGTATTGTTAATAAGGTGACAGAACTGGGTTTTAGTATTGTAATAAGGTGACACAACGGGTTAGTATTGTTAATAGGTGACCAGAAACGGGGTTAGTGTTGTTAATAAGCGGACCAGAACGAAATGGTTGTTAGTATTGTTAATAAGGTGACAGAACTGGGTTAGTTATAGTATTTGTTAATAACGGTGGAAGAGAACTGGGTTAGTATTGTTAAAAAGGTGACAGAAATGGTTTAGTATGTTAATAAGGTGACAGAAAACTGGGTAGTATGTTAATAAGGTGAAGAACTGGGTAGTATTGTTTATAAGTGTGGCCCAGAACTGGGTTAGTAGTGTTAATAAGGTGGACGCAGAACGGGTTAGTATTGTTATAGGGACAGGAATGGTTTAGTTTTAGTATTGTTAATAAGGTGACAGAACTGGTTTAGTATTGTTATTAGGTGACAGCAGACAGAAAAGAAACTGGTTTAGTGTATTGTAATAAGGTGACCAGAAAACTGGGTTAGTATTGCGTAATAAGTGACAGAACTGGGTTAGTTTGTTAATTAAGGTTGACAGAAACTGGGTTAGTGTTGTTAATAAGGTGACAGAACTGGGTTAGTATTGTTAATAAGGTGACAGAACTGGGTTAGTATTGTTAATAAGGTGACAGAACTGGTTTAGTATTGTTAATAAGGTGACAGAACTGGGTTAGTATTGTTAATAAGGTGACAGAACTGGGTTAGTATTGTTAATAAGGTGACAGAACTGGGTTAGTATTGTTAATAAGGTGACAGAACTGGTTTAGTATTGTTAATAAGGTGACAGAACTGGTTTAGTATTGTTAATAAGGTGACAGAACTGGTTTAGTATTGTTAATAAGGTGACAGAACTGGTTTAGTATTGTTAATAAGGTGACAGAACTGGGTTAGTATTGTTAATAAGGTGACAGAACTGGTTTAGTTGTTAATAAGGTGACAGAACTGGTTTAGTTGTTAATAAGGTGACAGAACTGGTTTAGTATTTTTATTGCCGTAGGCTGTTAATAGGGATTTCCTCAGGGTGTTAACGGGGTTATAGCACTCTATAACGTGCCGTCGTGATAGCTCCACCCACTATGTTAACACACACACACATCCCTACAGTGTGATCCAGCCTCAGCTACAGAGTCTGTCCAAGTGTCCCATCAAGCTGGGGCTGGTGTTCATGACTCTGGAGGAAGATCTGCTCAACTATTCCCTCTACTTCAAGAACCTCCCACAGCAAACGGCACTCATGGAAGAGGGCGGGATTCAGTTCTTCGCAGTAAGTACACTAGGGGGTGTGGCATTGAGTTGTAGCCTTTGTGTGGGTGTGGTCTGTGGCATATGGACGTAGTACCCCCAGCTTGTTTTATTATAATGTATGTATGTGTGTTAGGCTGTATCGGAACGTATTTCTGACCGCTTCTTCTTGAACTCTTATCTGATCAAACCGTTCCAAAGAATTACTAAATATAAAATATTTATTGAAGAAATGATCAAACACACAAACAAGTCAGACCTAAAGGGGAAGATGAAGGAATACTACGACAAACTAAAGGTCAGCTGACGGTTATAACCACCCTTTACCCAATCCTATGTCTTTTCACATCAATGATAAATATCACAAGCACACACACACACGATTAGCTACAAAATGTAATATTTCAATATGTCCTTACAACTATAGTAGTACTCCTCCTGCTGGTCCTGTACCAGTGCTGTAGATATCCAGGTACTAGTACTCCTGCTGGTTCTGTACCAGTGCTGTAGATATCCAGGTACTAGTACTCCTGCTGGTCCTGTACCAGTGCTGTAGATATCCAGGTACTAGTACTCCTGCTGGTCCTGTACCAGTGCTGTAGATATCCAGGTACTAGTACTCCTGCTGGTCCTGTACCAGTGCTGTAGATATCCAGGTACTGGTACTCCTGCTGGTCCTGTACCAGTGCTGTAGATATCCAGGTACTAATACTTCAGACGAGTGTGTATAAGTGTGTTATAATCGCCATGGTGATATTTAGCTTCCTTGTTGTTGCTCGTGTTAAATTTCTAGGAAGCTCAGAAGATGGTAGATTTCATTCTTCGCCATGGCAACGACCTCCTTGCTGTGGAGTGTTTGAGAGGATTTGAGGTAACACTACAGTCAGACACACAGTGTTGGAGGTGGGTGTGGTTTTATTGTTTTGTTTGTTTCCAGGGCAACATGATAGAGCATGGTAAAGTACTGCGTCAAGGTGAACTGGTTCTGGTGGACCTCACCAAGCATCATCGCAGAGTGTTCCTGTTTGAGAAGATTATCATTCTAACTAAGAAGAGGAAAGTCAAACATCAGCAACACGAGGTAGCCGGGTCTCAGATATTCGACTTCAAACAGGCGTTCAAGGTAGGTGGGGCTAGGGAGATGGAGGGGATGGACTTGTGGGTGGGGCTAAGGAGATGGAGGGGATGGACTTGTGGGTGGGGCTAGGGAGATGGAGGGGATGGACTTGTGGGGGTGAGGTTGTAGTGACAGCTCACAGGATGGATATTCTGTGGTCCACTGGGGAGATAGAGTGGGTGTGGCATTTTAGATAGGATGTTAGATGTTGGTGCACAGTCAGTTCAAGCGCTGGGTTCTTTCAGTCATTTATAAATTAGACGTGTGTGTGTGTGTGTGTGTGTAGACTAGTGAGTACGCTCTGCGTGAGAATGTAGACGGTCATCCGTGTAGATTTCAATTATATCGGAAGAAAGAGATACTGACCTTTCAAGCAGAGAGTGTGGCAGACAAGTGTGTTTGGGTCCAGGACATTTGGGACCTCTTCTTTTCTCACATGCTCAGTCTCAAAGGTAATCAGTTACTATATACATACATAGTGTTACACACTCTCTGGCCTGGCTTTAAGTATATGCATACTTCAGTGAGATGTGTCGTGTGACATGTGCATGCTTCAGTGAGATGTGTCTTATAGTTAATTTATGTATAGTTTATTACATTCAATAGTCATGCACTAAACATACGTCTTCCTGGTGCTACTAACTTAGATACAAGATGATGATGATGATGATGATGCTTGTGTTACAGATCAGAACCTGGAGGCACATGGTTCTAGTCCCCTGACTTCGTTGGCTGCCACTGGCTCGGCAACTATTGGCCGATCGTTTGGACACACTCTGCGCAGAGCAATGTCCGTCAGACATAGCAGTGGGTCCTTGTACGGACGGAGGAGGGCTGGAACTAACACTGCAACCAATGGGCGTGGTCATGGCTCTCCTGTCAGTCGGTTAAGTACATCTGCTGTGCCAGAAGAGTTTAGTGGTTCCCCTAGCAACAGGAATTCTGGTACATTTGTTGACCTACGACCCCATAGTTACGCGGATCCTGATGTTCAGTCAGATCGTAGTAGCATAATCAGCTCCTCTTCTGTCAGTACCATTAGCAGTGTCAATATAACTCACACCTCCTCTACTGGACTTGCCCCTTCCATTGACCCCGCCCACTCCAGTGGATCTCTTAATACCCAAGCATCTTCTTCATCCCTGTCAGACAAGGCCACGCCCTCTCATCACTTGGCTGCCACCCAGCGTATGAACGCCCACACAGACCCACAGCGAGTTGCTAGGGCTCCCTCTCCTTTATTAACTACCAGTGCCTTCCCAGGAAACTCCCGGGAAACAGAATTGCAGTCTTCCAGCTCTAGTGTGGAAGGCATGTCTCTTGAGTCTAGTGGCTCCGCCCCTTCTCTCATTCTCAACACACCAATGTAGCCATATCACTGGTCAGAGTACAGGACACCACAGGATATGCCACGCCTTTTATGCTGAACACGTCATTTTTCTAGACTCATAGTTTCATTCATTCATTAATTCATTCTTTCCAGTTTGAGACACATTCAATAAGTGTTACATTTTGTAATAGTTGTGTTCCAAATTACATGCAAAATTGTGAAGTTTAACTGAGTGTGTGTGTGTGTGTCAAATACTGAGTTGCCTGCTTGCTAGTGTTTGAGGTGTGTTTGGTTGATTATTGCCAGAACTTGTTAGTAGCTTAAAATAGAGTAGCTATTCTATTTATACAGTACAGAAGTAGGGAGAGCAATTTGGGTTTGGCCAGGCATGATGTGTTAAAGCTAGCCCACATTGTAAAAACTTAGGTTTTTTTTTTTTTAACAAAAGCATGTGTCATTATTAATAATGAAATATTGGAAGAGTTCAAAAATATCTCGTCATTGGAGGACCTCATTTAATATCTTATTCATAGTCTACTAAATGCTTGTGGATATGCTAAGTTAGCTGAGATATCCTTCGAGAAACAGATGCTCGTCTTTCTGATGCAACATTAACGGAACACACTTGTTAACTAAAATAAACTAAATTCAAATACAGAACCAGAGAGCTTGGCATGACAAGCAACCTCCCAAGACTTCTTGTTATGCTTGTAAACTTGTATCACAAATACCATAACCATATAACAGTGAACCTTGTACTCCTCACAGTGGCCTATCTTATTGCATGCTTGTATCACAAATACCATAACCATACAACAGTGAACCTTGTACTCCTCACAGTGGCCTATCTTATTGCATGCTTGTATCACAAATACCATAACCATACAACAGTGAACCTTGTATCACACAAATACCATAACCATACAACAGTGAACCTTGTACTCCTCACAGTGGCCTATCTTATTGCATGCTTGTATCACAAATACCATAACCATACAACAGTGAACCTTGTACTCCTCACAGTGGTCTATCTTATTGCATGCTTGTATCACAAATACCATAACCATACAACAGTGAACCTTGTACTCCTCACAGTGGCCTATCTTATTGCATGCTTGTATCACAAATACCATAACCATACAACAGTGAACCTTGTACTCCTCACAGTGGTCTATCTTATTGCATGCTTGTATCACAAATACCATAACCATACAACAGTGAACCTTGTACTCCTCACACTGGTCTATCTTATTGCATGCTTGTATCACAAATACCATAACCATACAACAGTGAACCACCTTGTACTCCTCACACTGGTCTATCTTATTGCATGCTTGTATCACAAATACCACAATTATACAACAGTGACCACCTTGTGCTCCTCACAGTGGCCTATCTTATTGCATGCTTGTATCACAAATACCATAACCATACAACAGTGAACCTTGTACTCCACACACTGGTCTATCTTATTGCATGCTTGTATCACAAATACCATAACCATACAACAGTGAACCAGCCTTGTACTCCTCACACTGGTCTATCTTATTGCATGCTTGTATCACAAATACCACAATTATACAACAGTGAACCAGCCTTGTGCTCCTCACAGTGGCCTATCTTATTGCATGCTTGTATCACAAATACCATAACCATACAACAGTGAACCTTGTACTCCACACAGTGGCCTATCTTATTGCATGCTTTGTAGCTCAAGGTTTTGTTGAAATGTCCAGGCGCATCCTGGACAGGAATGAACGTTTTGAACTACACTTTTTTTAATCTGTCTTATTCCATGCCTCACCTTTCTGGTTTCACCCCTTGCCGTACTCCTACTTGTACCTTATTAACACTAATTCATACTAATTATTACTGCCTCACACACTCATACTCTCAACTCCACTCACAAAGACTCTTTGTCATTTTAGGGCCCCTGCCATGGCCTCTCTATAAAAGAGTCAGGATAGAGCCTCCAGTTGCCTGGCTGTCTCATTTTCTTTAGTTTGTACTTTTTCTTGCTGCTGAAATTATAGTGCTTATTAAGTAATACTTTGCTTATTAGTGGGTGACTGTTTGTCTGGGATTCAAGGGAAGTTACAGTGCAATTTTCCTGGCCTTTCCTGCCTAGTTAACGGTCATTCCGAGCACGCTCCATCAGAACCATTGACTGATACTAGTATTAGCTTCATCAAACGTTAAAGTATGTAACAAGATCATACTTCATGAAAAAGTGCATCAAACCGTGACCACACACCAGCACACTGTGGCCACACACCAGCACACTGTGGCCATACACCAGCACTGGTCTATCTAAATGCAATTCTTTCTAGTTCAAACAGTTTTCTCAGAATAGATCAGCTGCATTATCATCTCACAGTCTACAAATTTAATGAAAAATTCACAAATTTGTTTGCTCCATAATTTGCTTTGTTTCAAGTTATTTTGTTTGTTTTTGTTTTTGTTTCTTAATTGTTGAGGCTGTACCTGAACAGAAGCTGAAATTGCTCATTGCATGTGTGCTTATTACTACCTCTTGTGTTACTAAACCTCATTCACCTCACACTATTAGTCTCCATCTCTAGCCTGCTATGTTTCATTACTTATAATTGTCCCATAATGGCACTGTCTGCTCTGAATAGGCGTGCTCGGAGTGAACAATAATTGAGAGGTTAGGCACAGGAAAACGCACTGTGAAGTCAACCCAACCTAGCTAAGTGCTCAACTACAGTCACCCACTAAACAAAAAGGAATTATGTTTAAGCACTATAATTAAAGATATGTAAGTAGTAGCAAGTAGAACAACAATAGTAGCAATAGGAACAGCAACTGAACTGAGGGCCCTAACCTGACCCTTTTATAGGCCAGGCTATGGGCCCAGGTGTGAATAAGTGTTTAATCTGATAGTCAATGTGTGAAGTACTATAATAAAGGGGTGACGAAAACAGAGGGAGGGGCAGACAAATAAGAGTAGTCAGTCATCATTCAGGGTGTGGCCTGAACATCCTCCCGGGGCGGAGTAGATGGTCGACTTTCTTCTAATGAATCCAACAGTGGGACAAGTTTGCATATGGGACGCTTGTAAGTACCTTTGTTTGTTCTTATAGTAACAGCTCGAATTAATCCGTCTGGCCCCGGATGCACGGCCACAATGACAGCCATAGGCCATGTCCTCACAGAAAGATCATCATCCTTTACTAAGACGACATGACCAACTTTAATGTTTTCTGAATTTCTCTTCCATTTGTTTCTTTTTTGTAGTAACTGTAGATACTCTAGCGACCACCGTGACCAGAACTCAGAGGTAATTTTCTGACACAAGTTCCAACGTTTTTTAGGTGAAACGTTGAGTTCCTCATGATGCAGTTGAGGTGGTGCAAGCAGTGGTCTTCCCACAAGAAAGTGGCCCGGCGTTAGAACCTCCACTCCATCTTCTGGCAAGGAATTCAGTGCACATATGGCCTACTGTTCATGGTTGCTTCTATATCTGTAAGGACAGACATACATTCCTCAACGGACAGCATGTGGGAGCCGACCAACTTTCGAAGCAGAGTTTTTGCAGACTTTACGCTGGCCTCCCAAATTCCTCCAAAGTGGGGAGCTCGCCCAGGTATGAAGCTCCATTTAATACGAGCATTAGTAAAGAAGTGGCTGATGGTGTTGAGACTTTGTTTGTTGGTAAGGACGTCATAGATTTCTGTGAGTTCCCGCTTGGCCCCAATGTAGTTAGATCCGTTATCAGACATGACTTCTGCTGGGCATCCTCTTCGTGCTGAGAATCGGCGGAATGCAGCCAGGAAAGCCTCCGTCTTTAGATCCATAACCAACTCTAGATGGACCGCTTGAGTAGCAAGGCAAATAAAAACACATATGTAGCCCTTCACTTGTACAGGCTTTCGGGTATGGCCCTTTTTTAGTAAGAGTGGCCCCGCAAAGTCTGTTCCTGTTCTCGTAAAGGGTGGTGAAGGTAGTACTCGGGAAGTAGGTAATTGTCCCATTTGTTGAGAGGCGACTCTGGCCAGTTGTTTCCGGCACGTTGTGCAATCATGGGTGACCGTCCTCACTAGTGTTCGTGCTCCCGACATGTAGTATTGTTGGCTGAGAATGCCCATGGTCATAGTGGGTCCAGCATGGTGATTCAATGTATGTAGATGTCTGACCAATATTAAAGACAGATAGGATTTCCTGAACAGTATAATGGGGTGCTTCTGCTGATAAGGTATGTCAGCCTGTTGGAGCCTTCCACCAACTCTCATAAGGCCAGAATTGTCTATGTAGGGGGAAAGAGCACAAAGTGAATTAGATGTTGACAATTGTCCACTTGACTGGAGAATCTTTAATTCCTTGAAGAAATATTGTGTCTGATGGAGGCAAAACAACTGGTTTTCTGTAGCTAGTACCTCATCTACTGATAGACGGAAGTGAGAGTCCTGGGCTCTTTTTTTCTTACAGCCAGAGATAAATCGTAGCACCCAGGATAATACATTGACGCAGTGTGCAAAAGAAGAAAATCGCTTGATAATCAGTTCACGGTCTGGAGTCTCAACTCTGATAGTCAGAGCACAGTTCCGAAGCTCTGGCAGTTTAGAATTCAATGGCTCTCTGTGGACTGGCCATGAATCAGGAGGGGAGTGCAGCCAACTTGGTCCATGCCACCACAGGGGATGGTGGTATAGATCCGATGCAAAAATACCACGAGATGCCACATCTGCAGGATTAGATTCCGAAGTAACATGTCTCCAGGAAACTGGTGGTATTACATCTATGATTTGTACAACTCTGTTGGCGACATATGTCTTTAGTTTTGCAGGATTTGTTCGTATCCATGCCAAGGCAATAGCCGAGTCACTCCAAGCATACACAGATGACAAATCAATGGACAGTTCAGTCATGGCTGAGAACAACAACTTTGTTAACAGAACTGCGGCTGAAAGTTCCAATTTCGGAATGGTTTGAGGTTTAACAGGAGAGACTTTTGACTTGGCCATGACCAACTCTACAGAGACACAATCCTCAGAGTATACAACACGTATGTATACCACTGCAGCCATAGCTGTCTGTGACGCATCACAGAATCCATGCAGAGAGCAAGACTGAAAGTTTCGATTTTGTTGGAAGTAACATCGCGGAATGGGAAATTCTGTTATCATATGAAGTTCATCTCTCCATCGTTGCCATACATCAGTTAATTCTGAGGGAATCAGTTCATCCCAGTCCAGTCCAAGAGACCAATTTCTCTGTAGTAAGATCTTGAGCAGGATGGTTACAGGAGTGAACCATCCAAGAACATCAAACGTTCTTGCAACATCAGACAAGACCTGGCGTTTAGTAGGTTTGTCCTCTGCACTGAGTTGTGGAGTCGCCACATGAAGAGTGTCTGTAGTGGTTCTCCAATGAACTCCCAGAGTCTTATGGCATTGTGAAGGAGCTTGTATGAGGTGGTACTCTTCTGTCTCCAGCAGGTGTGATGGTATTAAAGACCTCAATTCATTACTGTTAGTCCTCCACTTTCTCAGCGTCATCTGAGCCTTGGATAAAAGCTCCGTCAGAGACTGTTGTAGGTGTGTGGCCTCTTCCAGGGTATCCGCCCCTGAGAGAAAATCATCTACATAGAAGGATGACAGGATGGCTTTTGCAGCTTCTGGAAACTCATCAACATAGTCCTCCGCCAATTGTCTGAGCACTTGTACAGCTAAAAATGGAGAGCATGTCACGCCGAAAGTGAGTCTCGTCATTCTCCAGTCACGTATCACTCCTGAATCATCCTCCATGAGAAATCTGTGGAGATCTCGATCATCTCGATGCAGGGCCACCTCCCTAAACATTTTAGAAACATCTGCGGAGAGACCAACTTTAGGAAGTCTGAACCTTGTCAAAATGTGAGTCAGATGAGGGTAGTTGGTAGGTCCAGGTACTCGTAGTCAGTCATCATTCAGGGTGTGGCCTGAACATGCTCTGCCTATAAAAGGGTAGAGTAGAGCATCCTCTCTTATTCTTATGCCTACTACAGTAATACTGTTACTACTTTTGTTTGTCAGTTTCTAATACACTATTTCTCAATTAGTAACCTGAAAATGTTGGGTTATCAGAGTGGGATTGTTTTGCTGTGGTTTCAGCAGGGTAACAGGTTCAACAGGGCGACCGTGGGTCCAGCAGGGCGACCACGGGTCCAGCAGGGCGACCTCAGGTCCAGCAGGGCGACCGTGGGTCCAGCAGGGTGACTGCGGGTCCAGTAGGGAGACCTCAGGTCCAGCAGGGTGACTGCGGGTCCAGCAGGGCAACCTCAGGTCCAGCAGGGTGACTGCGGGTCCAGCAGGGCGACCTCAGGTCCAGCAGGGTGACTGCGGGTCCAGCAGGGAGACCTCAGGTCCAGCAGGGTGACTGCGGGTCCAGCAGGGCGACCTCAGGTCCAGCAGGGTGACTGCGGGTCCAGCAGGGCGACCTCAGGTCCAGCAGGGTGACTGCGGGTCCAGCAGGGTGACTGCGGGTCCAGCAGGGAGACCTCAGGTCCAGCAGGGAGACTGCAGGTCCAGCAGGGCGACCTCAGGTCCAGCAGGGTGGTGACTGCGGGTCCAGCAGGGAGACCTCAGGTCCAGCAGGGTGACTGTGGGTTCAGCAGGGTAGCTGTGGGCAGTTGAGTCTCTGTTCCCCTGTCTCCCTGTAACATAGAGGATATTTCTACCTAGCAAGCTACATCACCTTATATGTTGGTCCTTTGAGCTGAATTACGGACTGTCTACAAACTATTCCTACTCACATGCATTCTTAATTTACTGCTGGACTGACTACTGTCTGTTTATCAGTTTACTTCTCATCGTATCACTGTTTCACTCCTACTCTGTTTGACTAATATAGATCACAAGAAGATAATGGCATCAGCCAAGGGAAAAGTCACTCGGGTCATCACTCAACTGGAAAAACAAAACACTTGAGACCAGATATACTTCAGGAGTCAACCTTAGACAGACGTATGCCTGACTGACCGAGGCTGAAGACACTTATGACCAGACTGACCGAGGCTGAAGACACTTATGACCAGACTGACCGAGGCTGAAGACACTTATGACCAGACTGACCGAGGCTGAAGACACTTATGACCAGACTGACCGAGGCTGAAGACACTTCTGACCAGACTGACCGAGGCTAAAGACACTTATGACAAGACTGACTGAGGCTGAAGACACTTATGACCAGACTGACTGAGGCTGAAGACACTTCTGACCAGACTGACCGAGGCTGAAGACACTTCTGACCAGACTGACCGAGGCTGAAGACACTTCTGACCAGACTGACCGAGGCTGAAGACACTTATGACAAGACTGACCGAGGCTGAAGACACTTATGACCAGACTGACTGAGGCTGAAGACACTTATGACCAGACTGACCGAGGCTGAAGACACTTCTGACCAGACTGACTGAGGCTGAAGACACTTATGACCAAGCTGACCGAAGACACTTATGACCTGACTGAGGCTGAAGACACTTCGACCATACGACGAGCTGACACTTTACCAACTGACCGGGAAGACACTTCTGACCAGACTGACTGAGGCTGAAGGCACTATGACGCATGACTGGGCTGAAGACACTTTGACTAAAACAGACTGACGAGGAAGAAGACACTTGACTATAGAGACTGACTGAGGCTTAGACACTAGTACTAACTCTGAGACTGACTGACCGAGGCTGAAGACACTTCTGACCAGACTGACCGATGCTGAAGACACTTCTTACCAAACTGACCGAGGCTGAAGACACTCATGACAGACTGACCGAGGCTGAAGACACTTATTACCAGACTGACTGAGGCTGAAAACACTTCTGACCAGACTGACCGAGGCTGAAGACACTTATGACCAGACTGACTAAGGCTGAAGACACTTCTGACCAGACTGACTGAGGCTGAAACACTTCTGACCAGACTGACCGAGGCTGAAGACACTTGACCAGACTGACTGAGGCTGAAAACACTTCTGACCAGACTGACTGAGGCTGAAGACACTTCTGACCAGACTGACTAAGGCTGAAGACACTTATGACCAGACTGACTAAGGATGAAGACACTTATGACCTCTTCAGCCTCGTCAGTCAGCCTGGTTATATGTGTCTTCAGCCTCAGTCAGTCATTCTGGTCATAAGTGTCTTCAGCCTCAGTCAGTCAGTCTGGTCATAAGTGTCTCAGCCTCAGTCAGTCAGCCTGGTCAGAAGTGTCTTCAGCCTCAGTCAGTCTCACACCATACTGACCCTCACATATGACCAGACTGACGAGGCTGAAGACACTTATGAGACTGACCGAGGCTGAAGACACATATGACCAGACTGACTGACTGAAGACACTTATGACCAGACTGACTGACCGAGGCTGAAGACACTTCTGACCAGACTGACTGAGGCTGAAGACACTTATGACCAGACTGACTGACCGAGGCTGAAGACACTTATGACCAGACTGACTGATGCTGAAGACACTTATGACCAGACTGACTGACCGAGGCTGAAGACACTTCTGACCAGACTGACTGACCGAGGCTGAAGACACTTATGACCAGACTGACCGAGGCTGAAGACACTTCTGACCAGACTGACTAAGGCTGAAGACACTTCTGACCTGAGGCTGAAAACACTTCTGACCAGACTGACCGAGGCTGAAGACACTTGACCAGACTGACTGAGGCTGAAAACACTTCTGACCAGACTGACCGAGGCTGAAGACACTTCTGACCAGACTGACTAAGGCTGAAGACACTTATGACCAGACTGACTAAGGATGAAGACACTTATGACCTCTTCAGCCTCGGTCAGTCAGCCTGGTTATATGTGTCTTCAGCCTCAGTCAGTCAGTCTGGTCATAAGTGTCTTCAGCCTCAGTCAGTCAGTCTGGTCATAAGTGTCTTCAGCCTCAGTCAGTCAGCCTGGTCAGAAGTGTCTTCAGCCTCAGTCAGTCTCACTTATGACCAGACTGACCGAGGCTGAAGACACATATGACCAGACTGACTGAAGCTGAAGACACTTATGACCAGACTGACTGAGGCTGACGACACTTCTGACCAGACTGACTGAGGCTGAAGACACTTATGACCAGACTGACTGACCGAGGCTGAAGACACTTATGACCAGACTGACCGAGGCTGAAGACACATATGACCAGACTGACTGACCGAGGCTGAAGACACTTATGACCAGACTGACTGAGGCTGAAGACACTTATGACCAGACTGACTGACCGAGGCTGAAGACACTTCTGACCAGACTGACCGAGGCTGAAGACACTTATGACCAGACTGACCGAGGCTGAAGACACTTATGACCAGACTGACCGAGGCTGAAGACACTTATGACCAGGCTGACTGACTAAGGCTGAAGACACTCATGACCAGACTGACCGAGGCTGAAGACACTTCTGACCACGCTGACTGACTGAGGCTGAAGACACTCATGACCAGACTGACCGAGGCTGAAGACACTTATGACCAGACTGACTGACTGAGGCTGGAGACACCTATGACAGACTGACTGAGGCTGAAGACACTTATGACAGACTGACTGACTGAGGCTGAAGACACTTATGACTAGACTGACTGAGGCTGAAGACACTTATGACCAGACTGACTGACTGAGGCTGAAGACACTTATGACCAGGCTGACTGACCGAGGCTGAAGACACTTATGACCAGGCTGACTGACCGAGGCTGAAGACACTTATGACCAGACTGACTGAGGCTGAAGACACTTATGACCAGGCTGACTGACCAAGGCTGAAGACACTTATGACCAGGCTGACTGACCGAGGCTGAAGATACTTCTGCCAGACTGACCGAGGCTGAAGACACTTCTGACCAGACTGACTAAGGCTGAAGACACTTATCACCAGACTGACTAAGGCTGAAGACACTTATGACCTCTTCAGCCTCGGTCAGTCAGCCTGGTTATATGTGTCTTCAGCCTCAGTCAGTCAGTCTGGTCATAAGTGTCTTCAGCCTCAGTCAGTCAGCCTGGTCAGAAGTGTCTTCAGCCTCAGTCAGTCTCACTTATGACCAGACTGACCGAGGCTGAAGACACATATGACCAGACTGACTGAGGCTGAAGACACTTATGACCAGACTGACTGACCGAGGCTGAAGACACTTCTGACCAGACTGACTGAGGCTGAAGACACTTATGACCAGACTGACTGAGGCTGAAGACACTTATGACCAGACTGACTGAGGCTGAAGACACTTATGACCAGACTGACTGAGGCTGAAGACACTTATGACCAGACTGACTGACCGAGGCTGAAGACACTTATGACCAGACTGACCGAGGCTGAAGACACATATGACCAGACTGACTGACCGAGGCTGAAGACACTTATGACCAGACTGACTGAGGCTGAAGACACTTATGACCAGACTGACTGACCGAGGCTGAAGACACTTCTGACCAGACTGACTAAGGCTGAAGACACTTATGACCAGACTGACTAAGGATGAAGACACTTATGACCAGACTGACCGAAGGATGAAGACACTTATGGACCCGGATGGACTGACCTAAGGCTGAAGACACTTCACTGACCAGGACTGGACCGAGGATAAGACACTTCTGACACACGCTGACTCTGACTGAGGCTGAACACTCATGACCAGAATGACGAGGCTGAAGAACTTATGACCAGACTGGACTGACTGAGGCTGGGAGGAACCTATCATGACAGACTGACTGAGGCTGAAGACCACTTATGACAGACGACTGACTGAGGTTGAAGACACTTATGACTAGGACTGACTGAGGCTGAAAGACACTTAGACCGACTGACTGATGAGGCGAAGGACACTATGCCAGGCTGACTGACCGGGCTGAAGACAACTTATTGACAGGTGACTGACCGAGCTGAAGGGAAACTTGCTGACCAGACTGACTGAGGCTGAAGGACACTATGACAGGCTGGACTACCAAGGCTAGACACTTATGACCAGACTGACTGAGGCTGACGACACTTCTGACCAGACTGACTGAGGCTGAAGACACTTCTGACCAGACTGACTAAGGCTGAAGACACTTATCACCAGACTGACTAAGGCTGAAGACACTTATGACCTCTTCAGCCTCGGTCAGTCAGCCTGGTTATATGTGTCTTCAGCCTCAGTCAGTCAGTCTGGTCATAAGTGTCTTCAGCCTCAGTCAGTCAGCCTGGTCAGAAGTGTCTTCAGCCTCAGTCAGTCTCACTTATGACCAGACTGACCGAGGCTGAAGACACATATGACCAGACTGACTGAGGCTGAAGACACTTATGACCAGACTGACTGACCGAGGCTGAAGACACTTCTGACCAGACTGACTGAGGCTGAAGACACTTCTGACCAGACTGACTGAGGCTGAAGACACTTATGACCAGACTGACTGAGGCTGAAGACACTTATGACCAGACTGACTGAGGCTGAAGACACTTATGACCAGACTGACTGAGGCTGACGACACTTCTGACCAGACTGACTGAGGCTGAAGACACTTCTGACCAGACTGACCGAGGCTGAAGACACTTCTGACCAGACTGACCGAGGCTGAAGACACTTATGACCAGACTGACCGAGGCTGAAGACACTTATGACCAGGCTGACTGACTGAGGCTGAAGACACTCATGACCAGACTGACTGAGGCTGAAGACACTTCTGACCACGCTGACTAACTGAGGCTGAAGACACTCATGACCAGACTGACCGAGGCTGAAGACACTTATGACCACGCTGACTGACTGAGGCTGAAGACACTCATGACCAGACTGACCGAGGCTGAAGACACTTCTGACCAGACTGACTGACTGAGGCTGAAGACACCTATGACAGACTGACTGAGGCTGAAGACACTTATGACAGACTGACTGACTGAGGCTGAAGACACTTATGACTAGACTGACTGAGGCTGAAGACACTTATGACCAGACTGACTGACTGAGGCTGAAGACACTTATGACCAGGCTGACTGACCGAGGCTGAAGACACTTATGACCAGGCTGACTGACCGAGGCTGAAGACACTTATGACCAGGCTGACTCACCGAGGCTGAAGACACTTATGACCAGACTGACTGAGGCTGAAGACACTTATGACCAGACAGACCAAGGCTGAAGACACTTATGACTAGACTGACTGAGGCTGAAGACACTTATGACCAGACTGACTGACTGAGGCTGAAGACACTTATGACCAGGCTGACTGACCGAGGCTGAAGACACTTATGACCAGGCTGACTTACCGAGGCTGAAGACACTTATGACCAGGCTGACTGACTGAGGCTGAAAATATTTATGACCAGGCTGACTGACTGAGGCTGAAGACACTTATGACCAGGCTGACTGACCGAGGCTGAAGACACTTATGACCAGGCTGACTGACCGAGGCTGAAGACACTTCTGACCAGACTGACCGAGGTTGAAGACACTTATGACCAGACTGACTGAGGCTGAAGACACTTATGACCAGACTGACTGAGGCTGAAGACACTCATGACCAGACTGACCGAGGCCGAAGACACTTCTGACCAATTGGTGACATGTACTGTACCTTAAAGAATTAAGAATTGGTGACATGTAGTGTACCTTAAAGAATTGGTGACGTGTAGTGTACCTTAAAGAATTGGTGGCATGTAGTGTACCTTAAATAATTGGTGACATGTACTCTATATTAAAGAATTGGTGACATGTAGTGTACCTTAAAGAATTGGTGACATGTAGTGTACCTTAAAGAATTGGTGACGTGTAGTGTACCTTAAAGAATTGGTGGCATGTAGTGTACCTTAAATAATTGGTGACATGTACTCTATATTAAAGAATTGGTGGCATATACTTTGTTTTTCCCCCCAGAATATGCTAAATATACTAAATATTATTGTAGCTAATAATAATAATAATAATAATAATAATAATAATAATAACAACAATAATAATAATAATAATAACAATAATAACTAGTTAGCTAGTATGATAAAGTGATTTGCAACCTGCAAGCTGGCTCACGTGACAAGCAAGTTTTTTAAGGGGCGGTTCCCATTACCGTAACGTACGGTTGTAGGACTGAAATTCTACTCGCTTTTTCTTGAAAACTAAGTCAAAACTAACAGTTGTGGCACATTAAAGGGACTTACTCTGTGAAGTGCTATAGTTTGATGTCGCTTTCAAAGCCTGGGTAGCCGTACTCTTCGAGATCCCTTGTTGACTGAATGAATGAATGAATGAATGAATGAATGACGGGTTGACTACTATATACCCTCAGGCGCATGCGCACTGAGGGTTAATGACTACTATATACCCTCAGGCGCATGCGCACTGAGGGTTAATAATAATAATAACAATAATAATAGACACCATCTCAAATACTTCTACCATTGACTGCTCAGTGATATGTAAAGATAAGACGTATAAAATGTTGTATGACAATAAAGCCATACAAAGTTATTTATTAGTTTCTCAAGCACCACCCACTTCAATTTTTAAAAAGTTGAATTTTGAATTTTATTAATTAAGAATCTTGTGGTTTAATGGTATTATATTACGCATGCACAATAGGTGCACAAACTGTGTTAACGGTGGAGAGCTAGACAGCCTCTGAAGTGCGAGGCAGTGTTGTGTTAGTGGTCAGTGTGAGGCAGTGTTGTGTTAGTGGTCAGTGTGAGGCAGTGTTGTGTTAGTGGTCAGTGTGAGGCAGTGTTGTGTCAGTGGTCAGTGCGAGGCAGTGTTGTGTTAGTGGTCAGTGTGAGGCAGTGTTGTGTTAGTGGTCAGTGTGAGGCAGTGTTGTGTCAGTGGTCAGTGTGAGGCAGTGTTGTGTTAGTGGTCAGTGTGAGGCAGTGTTGTGTCAGTGGTCAGTGTGAGGCAGTGTTGTGTTAGTGGTCAGTGCGAGGCAGTGTTGTGTTAGTGGTCAGTGTGAGGCAGTGTTGTGTTAGTGGTCAGTGCGAGGCAGTGTTGTGTTAGTGGTCAGTGTGAGGCAGTGTTGTGTTAGCGGTCAGTGCTGTAAATGGTTTTGTTAGTGTCAATTATCTTGCTGCAGTTCTTCAACAAATCTGGTGTAGTCACAGAGTGGTGAATAGTAACCACACCCAGTAACACCAGGCCTTTGCAGTACAACAGTGACCACGCAGGGAAAAAAAGCAGCTTCCCGCTTGGTTTTTCAGATTAATAACTTTGCATGGCCTATCAATTTAAAATTAAGGCTAAGATTTGGAGTCGATCAAAACGAGAATTCATCCTCTCACTAATTCTCAACAAATGTCTGGACAAAAGCTTGTGTTCCCAGCAGATATTTAATAAGAAAGTCCACAAATGTGCAATGATGCTTGGAGATTCCATTCTTTTAGGTCAACTGGCAGAAGGTGACATGATTGATAATGAAGCTAAGCACCACAGCAAATACCTGGCAGCAGCCAGGGGTGTGTAGGATGATTTGGAATAAGGGGGCCCCCATGGCACTTGGCCACACTCAATTAGTTTTAATCATAATAGCATCACTTGGTTGAGGTCATGTGATAGCTGGTTAAGTCCAACTAGTGATTTAATTCAGCACAACTGGTGAGCTAGCTAGCCCAGGTATAGGATTGTTTATCCTTATGATAGATAGCTAAAGTAAAGAAGAGAGAAGTCAGAGCTACACCTCAGTAGAAAGTAGTGGAACATTGCAAGGAAGAAGTGTGATGTTTACACTTGACGATGACGTTGGATCTGCTTTAGAGGAATGCATGTGACTACGAATGAGGACATGGCAAAACAAGGTAAGTCACCTCTTCTACTGCAATTCAAAAAGTGGAAAGACTTTCGAGTTGACAAGAATAATACTGAACTCTTTCATTTTCTATCACAAGTTGTGTGCTTGCCAATAGGTGAAGGAAGGGTCATCTATGCAACAGATGGAAGGTCAATAGGTGGAGGAAAGGTCATCTATGCAACAGATGGAAGGTCAATAGGTGAAGAAAAGGTCATCTATGCAACAGATGGAAGGTCAATAGGTGGAGGAAAGGTCATCTATGCAACAGATGGAAGGTCAATAGGTGGAGGAAAGGTCATCTATGCAACAGATGGAAGGTCAATAGGTGGAGGAAAGGTCATCTATGCAACAGATGTACTGACTTCCAGAGAACATCAAGATTTAGAAAGCTTCTTCCTGTAACCATGATTATTTCCTCCTGATTGTAACAGTTCATTAAGTTATGTTCTGGACAGTCACATTATAATGCTAATTATTGAATTAGAATATAATATTGTAGGAAATACAATATATAGCTAACATTTCCAAGTAGCCATATAGCTATTTCACCCCTTCCTCAAGAACCCCCCCCCCCCTCCCCCCTTAACATTCACTCATTACTGGGTTTCTCTAATTAGCTACCAGAGTAGCTACATTGTCATCATGACTTGCTGATGAGGAGTGCTTATCTTAACGACCAGTGGTGTGAGATGACCATTGTGGTCACATGATATCTTACTTGATAAGGCTTACAAGTGCTAGCAAAGCTAGCATGTGTGAGGTGACCTCATCAATCTTGGCTGTGAGGTCACCTGCTGTGTCCAGTTCTGTACTTATTGAAATGTTATTAACTTCTATTTAATGCACACTGACATGAAATGAAGTGTGGGTTTAGTTCATCATACAATACAATTAGCTATGACAAAGTGTCACTATGCACTATGACAACAAGCATGTGTGTCCCACAGTGAAGGTTGCCTTGTGTTACTACTGTGGTGAAGGTCCCTGGCACTGACAAGAAGTGATGATCTCTCTCTCCACTAGGCCATTGTTCTCCATGACTGAGATCTTCTTGCTCTCCAATGGATCACACTTGAAACGTGGTCCAAGTAGCACGAGCCTCAAAAAGTCAGTGTATGTATCAGGTATGGATAATCTATCACTGAGCAACACAACAAAACATGACAACAAGACAACAACAACAATAATGAATGGAGCAGCAAAGGTGCGAACCCTCAGCACTACTATAGCTACGCTAATATCTATAGCTAATACAAAATCCTTTCTCAGACCAGTCTGGTATCAGCATAGCTGTACGTGCATTGATAATGGCAGATATATAAGCTGTCTTCATAAGAGAAGTTAAACATGCAGTTACACTCACTGGTAGTTTACACGTGAAACTCCAGTTTAAGCACTCGACTAAATTCTCAGCATAAAGCAAAACTACCGCATACTTGCAAGAGATTATTTACATACGTGATGACGGCATGATGAAAGGGGGCGTTACTCTACTTGCACATAGCTGATAGCTTCATAAAACTAGCCCAAAATAAAATAAATTAACACAACAAACTGTCTTAAGTCATTCTAAGTAGCTAAGTTCATATTTCAATGGTATTGTAAGTAGCTATAATCTTAAAATCAGAGCATGTATGACAGACAAACAAACAAATAGGCTGACTACCATAACCATCTCACGCATGTGTGCTGAGGGTTTGATACATATGAATGATTAGACTTTATCAATACAGGAATCAGAATGAGCCCTAGCAATGGGGGATCTAGCTTTTATTGCTGGTTGTGCTAACATTTAAGTTGTCATGTGAGCACCTCTATATAAAGCCCACTATATAAAGCTAATGTAAAAGTAATATCAGTGAAGTAGTTATGACAGCAGTTGTATATTATAAGCTATATAGCTACCGAACCTTCTAAGCCAGCCATAATTGACAGAACTAGTTAGGCCATCACCAAACCTTTCCCTCTCCCACTGGGTTCAGAGTACAAGTTAGTATGCAATAACTGCAGTGTGTATTTAGACTTCATTTGTTTAGAAGATTACAATTAAAACTAATGAACTTACTGAGAACAAATATACCAGAAAGTTCCATGGCATCTGCCAAAATCAATTTCCTGCAAGAAATGGTTCATAGAAACGAAGTTGCACTAGCCAGATTGCATAACCACACCCACTATAACACATTCATGAATGCATAACCACACCTAGCCACACCCACTATAACACATTCATGAATGCATAACCACACCTAGCCACACCCACTATAACACATTCATGAATGCATAACCACACCTAGCCACACCCACTATAACACATTCATGAATGCATAACCACACCTAGCCACACCCACTATAACACATTCATGAATGCTAGTGACATAAAAACCACTTCAGAATAGTGAGAGTGCACAAGAGAGACTCTACGATCCTTTACCTGACTCGTAGTGTTCTTGGTTTCTCCATCGTAGATCTCAACTTGTTCCTTCTGTTGCACTCGATGACAGACATGACTGCAGGCACAAGCTGTACTTGTCTTCACTCGCATTACACCTGCAATATCATAAACACAACATTCAGAACTTTCATCAAGTACCAGTCCATCAACTGTACCAGTCCATCAACTGTACCAGTCCATCAACTGTACCAGTCCATCAACTGTACCAGTCCATCAACTGTACCAGTCCATCAACTGTACCAGTCCATCAATACCAGTCCAGCAACTGCACCAGTCCATCAACTGTACCAGTCCATCAACTGTACCAGTCCATCAATACCAGTCCAGCAACTGCACCAGTCCATCAACTGTACCAGTCCATCAACTGTACCTGACTAATGGCAGGAAACAGTATGGCTTTACCTGCTCAATTATTTCTAGAGGGCCTAAGAAAGTAATGGTGGTTTAAATGGCCAAACCAGCGCTTCTCACATACTGGTTGGCATGGTAGCCAGCATCTGAGGCTGGACTTGAGGCTCAGTCAACAAGGCAATGCTATGGGAGAATAGACCATTGATAATCTCTGGACTATCGTACTCTGTTCATGGCCACGAATTAAAGGAAACCATTCTCAACGAGTCAAATGGGATTTCTTGCTGCATAGCCTGCCCGACCAGCACCTCTGGAGCCACACGAAGCTGCAGAATTATCAACACAACTTTATGGCTTATTGGGCATATTTAGGGCGGAGTCAGAGGTCATGTCCTCAAGCAGGAAGAAATAGGTCAAACCTCAGAACTGACCCCAGTGAGTGAGGGATACTCGTAGATGCTAGTGCTGGATTGATGCTACTCACGGTTGTCTGGAGTAATGATGGTGAGGAATCTGATACGCTGTGGTCTCAAGCCAACTGATGAGTTACAAGATGGACATCCCTCTTCATAGCACCTGCCCACTGTAATGTTCTTGCTGTGTGGAGTGTTGGGGAAGTATCTCCTGGATTGCTGGAACACTCCACAACCAGCTTCCCTCACATCCACACAGTCTGAGTGAACCTCAACATAGCTCCGCCCTTGGACTATAGCCACACACATGCCTTGTCATAACTCATTGACATTCTGCAGTCAGTATAAATGATATCCAAACTCGTGCTCACCATTTCCTTCAACGTATAGATATTCCACGTGCCTAGGAATGCACTTGACCTGCAGAATAACAAACAAAATACTCATGATTAATCACTGGTATCTCCTGAGGCATTGTTATGTCTCTCTGTCAGTTTGGATGACCTCTTCTACTACTATTAGCTAGGTTATAGGGACTTGAGAAATGTCATGCAACTAGAAACCTCACGATATGTGAAACCACACCTTATTAGCTAACCTTGTTGCTGTCAGGAGATGCAGTGCACATTGTATCTTCATATGAAGAATCTACAGTGACAGTCAACTATTTATAGCACTTTACAGATATTCCTAATGTACCTTTTATTGGTCTTTGCTGCAGGAAGCACAATGGAGACTCTTTCTTAGTATCTTCTTCTTCCAGTGTGGAATTAGTAGTTGTATCTTCATAACCTGCTGTGCTTCCAGCCGCCAACTTGTCTACTGGTCTGTCATTGTCCAACTTGTTTACTGGTTTGTCATTGTCCTCTAGTTGATCATTGCTTGGTTCAGGGGCAGGTGAAGGGGCAATAAATGCTGAAGATGTGACCACCAACAGTGCACCTAGGGAGCATACATTATCTCCTCACATATTGTGATAGAACAGGTAAGGACTCACTAATAGCCAGGAGTGTATGAGGAGACATTGGTAATGGATGTCGCAGACTCTAGCAGAGCAATATCCTGCAGGTTCTGAAGAACAAAGATGAGATAGGAAATGGCATAGCCCCTTATATACACGATTTGGGCGCGCGCTTTTAAAAATTGAACTTGACCTCCTGAGCTGCGCACGCTCAATAAACAACTAAGACGGGAATTGATATTTGCACGTGATAACTGGCCTTCTAGACCGCACATCTTTAGCGGCTTCGTCTTGTCGTCGCCCCGGTGATAGGATGGAGCTGGTGAGTTGATATTATAAAAAGAATAGTAGCAAGTAATAATAGTACATTAGCGCTGAGACTCTTCGTAAAGCCGGTTAGCTAATATGCTCTAACTCCACCAGTGAATTAGCTAGGAACTATCCAAGTGTCATTTAATGTAAAGTGAAAGCTATTAGTTGTGTGGTAATACTACTATACCTGATGCCACACCTGATGCCACACCTGCAGCAAGATGCATAGCGTATTTCATTGAAAGGATTATCTGTCTCACAGCTGCATCCTGTTAATATATCATGTAAAATTATGGGGTGCTCAGCCCCTCCCCCAAAACTTCGGGTTGGCTCCACCCCCTCCCGTCCCCATCCACTCCTGTCCCCACCACCAGCTCCTGCCCCCACCCTGGCCTGATATGTAATAATAAGGAGCAAATAATCCAATAGCTACAAAAGTTAGAACGCATTCAACCTATCCAACACCACTGCGACTAGCCGCGACTAGACGCAACTAGCCGCGACTAGACACGACTAAACAATACCGTAGACTCAGGTTGTTCTTTTTATCTGTTGAATCTTTGAAAAAAAGAAAAAAAGAGAGAATTTTCGTTGGTCTGTTGAGAGTGAGACTGTAGCATAGCAGTACCCCTTAACAGTATAAATACAGAATTGGAGTGTTTGTTCGCCGGGTGGTTGTCGTAGCTCAGTGGCAGAGCGCTTGTGCGTTAAGCAAGCTGTCCTTGGTTCGATTCCTGGTGACGACCAAATAGTTTTATAAAAAGCCTGTGAAAGAGAGAGAATACATTTAATAGAATGCTGAGAAAGAAATTGTGAAATTATAATATTATTATATTATTATTGTATTATTATTTTGTTTTTAGTTTAATATTTTTTTAAAATCGTTATTATATAATTATACTAGTGATGTGCTTGAGCACAAATGGTGAGCGAGCCTAAATCTACACTATTGTTAAACGTTTGATTCTAACTTCTAACACTCAAGATACTAAAAAAAAAGTCGAGTTTTTAAATTACGTATATACGGTAAAGGGGATTCATTGCCGTAGTAACCACTCCCCGCAAGTCTCTGAATTGAAAAAAAAATAAAGCAACAAAAACAAGTCACACAATTTGAACGTTTTCTTTGCGATATTAGTTGTAATGCACAATATTTTCACACAACTGAACATACCTACGCAAGACTTACCTTTGTGAGTAGTCTAGTGGCCAATGAATTTTGAAGTCAATACTACTGTTGCGTAGGCTTATAACTATGACAAATAGCGTATTAACTTACCACAGCCACTACTTCGAGTAGGAATGGAACTCCGGTAGTTTTTTTTGTGTTTAACTGCACCCGTAAAAGAATTCAATGCGGTAAACAATTCAATTTCTAGGGTGATACGGGTAATGATCGATAAATCAGAAGAATCTGTTTCGTGAAATTTGGGACAGGGTCGAAAGAAGAGCTAACACAAAAATACGGAGGGTCAAAGTACAAAATGACATGCGTACGTCCACACACATATATAAACTAGTGATGTGCTTGAGCACAAATGGTGAGCGAGCATAGTCATTTGATTGATTTTAACTTCTAACGCTAAAAATAACGTCGAGTTTTTAAATTACGTTTCTATGGTAAAGGTATTTCAGTGCCATAGTAACCACTCGCCGCAACTGTTTGAAGTGAAAAAACAGCAACAACAACAAAACAATACACGTTATTGAACTGTTATCTTTGCGATATTCTTTAGCTAAGTAGTAGCTGTAACCCACAATACATTCACACAACTGGGCATACCTACACAAGACTTACCTTCGTGGTTAGTCTAGTGGACAATGCATTTTCAAGTAAATACTGTTGCGTAGGGCTTATAGCCATGACAAATAGCGCATTGAATTACCACCGCCACAAACTCTAATAGAAATGGAACTCCCGTAGTTTTTCAAGTTTTAACTGCACCCGCAAAAGAATTTAAAACGATAAACAATTCAATTTCTGTGGAATATCAGTGGTCATGTTTGGAATTCCATGTGGTGAGAGATGATGGAGAGAGAGAGAGAGATCTGATCAGGGCCACTCTGGAATGCAGCACCTGCTTTCTGGTGAACAGCAGATTTCATTACGCTACATACCAACCTCAACTCCATGTCCACATCATCTGGCTCTACCCAACCTCAACTCCATGTCCACATCATCTGGCTCTACCCAACCTCAACTCCATGTCCACATTATCTGGCTCTACCTAAATGTGAAAGTATTAATGGAGGAGAGGAACTACTTAAATTAATTTAGACCACTTAGGCCAGGGTCTATTCAATTACCAAACCTAGAACAAGATGTGTAGGTAGAAGAATGACCTCAAACACAACCAAGTTCCATTACTGACAAATAGTTCTCCTTTACCACTGCATCACCCTCTGCTCCCAACCCCTCCCTCTCTCCATCTCCCTCTCTCCCCATCTCCCTCTCTCTCCAACACATACCAGTCTGATCTACAGTAGGAGACAAAATAAAGTTCCAGATTCCATTTCGTAGTACGGCCGTAAACCAGTAGTCATTTTACCGTAGTATTTACCGTTACGTTCCGCCTTAAACGGCCGACACTGTATACTAAAACGGTAAAAAAAAGAAATGGTTAATCTTTCCCGTCTATTCACAGATATTTTCTAGCTAGAAACTCTTCCATAGTTATATCAGCAAGCTAAGGTCTTGTATCGCCCGTTAAACGCTAGTGCAAAAAAAGCTCGTACAAATATTAAACTTGCTTCAGTAAGCTGCAGACCGAAGTTTCGACGGGCACACAGCTATAACGAGGTCCGCACTTCGTAGGTCTTCTGTTAGCTACGGATGGACCTCCAGTAGTAAAAAATCTAAGCCCGAGAAGGCCCTAACATCGAGAAAACATCAATACTGTGAGGTAGTCGAGCTAACAATTCTCCGCAAGACAACTTCGAATAGGATGGCTTCAATTTTTTTTTTACTTGAAAAGCTCCGCCTCAGGAGCCTGTAAACAAAAATTCTGAACTTTTTATTGGATAAACGATTTTTTATATTTCTTTGAGTGAGGCATGTGGTGAACGAGAAAGATTAAAACAGTAACACCAGTAAAATGGCCATTTTTTACCAAATGGCGTACCGTTCCCCCCCCCCCCCCCCCCCCCCCCCCCCGTTTTTTTAAAATCGTATGATGGATGGAATTCGGAACTTTGTTTTGTCTCCTACTTCAGTACTGGAACTGCTACCATGTCCAATCAGATTGCTATCCCTGTACTATGGTACGTTCAAACTGTCCAATCAGATTGCTATCCCTGTACTATGGTACGTTCAAACTGTCCAATCAGATTGCTATCCCCGTACTATGGTACGTTCAAACTGTCCAATCAGATTGCTATCCCCGTACTATGGTACGTTCAAACTGTCCAATCAGATTGCTATCCCCGTACTATGGTACGTTCAAACTGTCCAATCAGATTGCTATCCCCGTACTATGGTACGTTCAAACTGTCCAATCAGATTGCTATCCCCGTACTATGGTACGTTCATACTGTCCAATCAGATTGCTATCCCCGTACTATGGTACGTTCAAACTGTCCAATCAGATTGCTTTTCCTTGTACTATGGTACGTTCAAACTGTCCAATCAGATTGCTTTTCCTTGTACTATGGTACGTTCAAACTGTCCAATCAGATTGCTTTTCCTTGTACTATGGTACGTTCAAACTGTCCAATCAGATTGCTATCCCTGTACTATGGTATGTTCAAACTGTCCAATCAGATTGCTATCCCTGTACAATCAGTTGGCGCAGGATTTACAATATCCACGAGTCTTCAGTCCTCGTTGTGTAAATGCCATACAAACCTCCACGTTACAGATCGATGCATCGATCAGATCTAGTCCAAATCCTAGCATCAGTGACCACCAACCAACCTGGTGTGACCTGAGATCTCTCTCTCTCTCTCACCTCTCTGAGATCTCTCTCTCTCTCTCTCTCACCTCTCTGAGATCTAGCTCTCTCTCACCTCTCTGAGATCTAGCTCTCTCTCACCTCTCTGAGATCTAGCTCTCTCTCACCTCTCTGAGATCTAGCTCTCTCTCACCTCTCTGAGATCTAGCTCTCTCTCACCTCTCTGAGATCTAGCTCTCTCTCTCACCTTTCTGAGATCTAGCTCTCTCTCTCTGAGGAATAGTATGAGTGCATCACGTGGTGACAGGTGAGGAATAGTATGAGTACATCACGTGGTGACAGGTGAGGAATAGTATGAGTGCATCACGTGGTGACAGGTGAGGAATAGTATGCATCACGTGGTGACAGGTGAGGAATAGTATGAGTGCATCACGTGGTGACAGGTGAGGAATAGTATGAGTGCATCACGTGGTGACAGGTGAGGAATAGTATGAGTGCATCACGTGGTGACAGGTGAGGAATAGTATGAGCACATCACGTGGTGACAGGTGAGGAATAGTATGAGTACATCACGTGGTGACAGGTGAGGAATAGTATGAGTACATCACGTGGTGACAGGTGAGGAATAGTATGAGTACATCACGTGGTGACAGGTGAGGAATAGTATGAGTACATCACGTGGTGACAGGTGAGGAATAGTATGAGCACATCACGTGGTGACAGGTGAGGAATAGTATGAGTACATCACGTGGTGACAGGTGAGGAATAGTATGAGTACATCACGTGGTGACAGGTGAGGAATAGTATGAGTGCATCACGTGGTGACAGGTGAGGAATAGTATGAGTACATCACGTGGTGACAGGTGAGGAATAGTATGAGTACATCACGTGGTGACAGGTGAGGAATAGTATGAGCACATCACGTGGTGACAGGTGAGGAATAGTATGAGTACATCACGTGGTGACAGGTGAGGAATAGTATGAGTGCATCACGTGGTGACAGGTGAGGAATAGTATGAGTGCATCACGTGGTGACAGGTGAGGAATAGTATGAGTACATCACGTGGTGACAGGTGAGGAGTAGTATGAGTGCATCACGTGGTGACAGGTGAGGAATAGTATGAGCACATCACGTGGTGACAGGTGAGGAATAGTATGAGTGCATCACGTGGTGACAGGTGAGGAATAGTATGAGCGCATCACGTGGTGACAGGTGAGGAATAGTATGAGTACATCACGTGGTGACAGGTGAGGAATAGTATGAGTACATCACGTGGTGACAGGTGAGGAATAGTATGAGTGCATCACGTGGTGACAGGTGAGGAATAGTATGAGTGCATCACGTGGTGACAGGTGAGGAATAGTATGAGTGCATCACGTGGTGACAGGTGAGGAATAGTATGAGTACATCACGTGGTGACAGGTGAGGAATAGTATGAGTACATCACGTGGTGACAGGTGAGGAATAGTATGAGTGCATCACGTGGTGACAGGTGAGGAGTAGTATGAGTACATCACGTGGTGACAGGTGAGGAATAGTATGAGTACATCACGTGGTGACAGGTGAGGAATAGTATGAGTACATCACGTGGTGACAAGTGAGGAATAGTATGAGTGCATCACGTGGTGACAGGTGAGGAATAGTATGAGTGCATCACGTGGTGACAGGTGAGGAATAGTATGAGTACATCACGTGGTGACAGGTGAGGAATAGTATGAGTACATACGTGGTGACAGTGAGGAATAGTATGAGCACATCACGTGGTGACAGGTGAGGAATAGTTGAGTGCATCAGTGGTGACAGGTGAGGAATAGTATGAGTACATCAGTGGTGACAGGTGAGGAATAGTATGAGGCATCACGTGCGTGACAGGTGAGGAATAGTAGGCGGACAATCACGTGGTGACAGGGGAGGAATAGTATGAGCACATACACGTGGTGACAGGGAGAATAGTTATGAGCACATCACGTGGTGGACAGGTGGAGGAATAGTATGAGTGAATAGTGGTGACAGGTGAGGAATAGTATGAGTACATCACGTGGTGACAGGTGAGGAATAGTATGAGTACATCACGTGGTGACAGGTGAGGAATAGTATGAGTACATCACGTGGTGACAGGTGAGGAATAGTATGAGTACATCACGTGGTGACAGGTGAGGAATAGTATGAGTACATCACGTGGTGACAGGTGAGGAATAGTGTGGGCACATCACGTGGTGACAGGTGAGGAATAGTGTGAGCACATCACGTGGTGACAGGTGAGGAATAGTATGAGCACATCACGTGGTGACAGGTGA
>WLWD01003978.1_pt1 | contig 42410 bp, 40 predicted proteins | sample 6712731 | NCBI WGS metagenome assembly WLWD01 (sample SAMN12718690, study PRJNA576275) | sponge metagenome | isolation source: marine sponge | host: Mycale hentscheli | place: New Zealand: South Island, Marlborough, Capsize Point | collected 2014-11-01 | reverse complement strand
AAGCGCTTAAGTAAATGTTATTACGTAGTATTGAGCAAACATCGAGAAAATGTGTTTATAACGTTTAAAAAAAACTATCATGAACCCAGTATAAGACAAGCCTAAGTTTCTAAAAATAGAAAGAGAAGCAGCACAAAATAGCACAGTCGGTACAATTTCTACCCTATTTACCTTGCATTCTAGGATAACGCAGGTAATGAGCGTTAAACGAGACCTGGTAAAACTAGGAGCTAAAAAAAAGTACGAGATGGTCAAAGTGCAAATGACATACTCACCCACATATATATACATATGTATTTATATATACATATGTATTTATATATACATATATATAAACTAGTGATGTGCTTGAGCACAGATGGCGAGCGAGCCTAAAGACTATACTATTATTATATGAATGATTCTGACTTATAACACTGAAGCTACTGAAAATAAGGTCCAGTTTTGTTAATTTCGTATACACGGTAAAGGTATTTCAGTGCCATAGTAACAACTCTCTGCAACTGCTTGAATTGAAGGAAAAAAAACAACAACAAAACAATACACGTTATTTAAAAGATTTCTTTGTGATATTCTTTAGCTAAGTAGTGGTTGTAACACACAATGCTTGCACAGACTTACCTTCGCGGTAGTCTAGTGGACAATGTATTTTCAAGTAAATACAGTTGGGCACGGCTTATAACCATGACAAAGAGCGCATTGACTTACCACCGCCACTAACTCGAATAGAAATGGAAGTCCCTTAAGTTTGAACTGCACCGCAAAAGAATTCAAACGGTAAACAACAATTCAATTTCTAGGGTGATACGGGTACTGATCGATAAACCAGAGGATTCTGTTTAGTGCAATTTGGGACGGGGTCGACCACATAACTAACACAAAAACGCGAGGGTCAAAGTACGAAATGACATACGTTCGTCCATACATACAAATAAACTAGTATTTTAACAACTAACATTCAAGCTACTAAAATAAAGTCGAGTTTTTAAATTACGTATGCGGTAAAGGGGTTTCGATGTCATAGTAACCGCTCCCCGCAACCGTTTGAATTGAAAAAGAAGCAACAAAATCAAGTCACGTTATTTAAAGTTTTCTTTGTGACTTTCTTAACCGATTAACGCCTAAAACTAGTGATGTGCTTGAGCACAAATGGCGAGCGAGCCTAAAGACTATACTATTTTTATATGAATGATTTTGACTTCTAACACTGAAGCTACTGAAAATAAGTTCCAGTTTTTTAATTTAGCATACAGGGTAAAGGGATTTCAGTGCCATAGTAACAACTAACTCTCTGCAACTGCTTGAATTGAAGGGGAAAAACAACAACAAAACAATGCACGTTATTTAAAAGTTTTCTTTGTGATATTCTTTAGCTAAGTAGTGGTTGTAACACACAATGCTTTGACACAACTGGACATGCACCTACACTGACTTACCTTCGCAGTAGTCTAGTGGACAATGTATTTTCAAGTAAATACTGTTGCGCACGGCTTATAACCGTGACAAAGAGCGCATTGACTTACCACCGCCACTAACTCGAGTAGAAATGGAAGTCCCTTAAGTTTTCAAGTTTGAACTGCACCCGCAAAAGAATTCAAAACGGTAAACAATTAAATTTCTAGGGTGATACGGGTACTGATCGATAAACCAGAGGATTCTGTTTAGTGCAATTTGGGACGGGGTCGACCAGATAACTAACACAAAAACACGAGGTTCAAAGTACAAAATGACATACGTACGTCCATATATAAATAAATAAATAAAATATATAAACATCCCGGCTTTTCGATTGTGTTACCCCTGTAAGTGTCTCGCTACCTACGCTCTATCGCCAATTAAATTCGCGATTACGTACCGAAATACCTCCAGTTGTCACCCACCCCCTCCTCCCACCACCAACTCATTAATTGGTATTGAAAAACTTTCTGTTGTCACAGCACCCCCATGACTCATTAATTAGTATTGAAATACCTTCTGTTGTCATGGCACCAACACCCTGACTCATTAATGAGTATTGAAATACCTTCTGTTGTCATGGCACCCACCCCCTAACTCCTTAATTAGTATTGAAATAATTTCTATTGTCACAGGCACCCAACCCCCCTAACCACTACCGTCCTAATCTGTTGAATAACGCCATTGCTTGTGCTATTAATATCGAATAGCACGCTTACCCACGTTATTAATCTTACTAATTAATAAGTGCATTACGTTACACTTTATAAAGAATAGATGTAAGTAGCAAACTTTCTCCTGCCGATATAAAAGCGAAATTTTGCAGCCAAGGAGCTGAATGTTTATTAGGTCAACTATAATTTGCTACATTATATTTTCATAGCTTTTCAAGGTTTAACCTGTCACGAAAAATCTGGTCCCCCCTTACCCGCAGTCCGGCAGGACTGTATGTTGCCGCCAAAACTGGTCCGCCCTTGCCATTTCTAGTCTCCCCCCCTACCCGCCCGCCCCCCGCGAAACCTCAGTGCGCACTAATTATCCTCAGCACCTCATGTCCGTGGTAAATCACGGCTTCTGATAATAATCTGCCAGCGGAAGAGGCGACCGCTCCAGGAGGTGATAGGGAAGTGGTGCTCATTAAAGAGGCGCTGGAGTATATAAGAAATGGATTTTATCCTGCAGGCCAGTTTAAATAAATCTAGATGGCTAGTGGCAATTGCGGGATAGCTACTATTAGAACATATATTATTTTGAATAGGTGCTTCACATAACCAGAAAAGAATTATCAGAAGAAAATCCAAATCTCTTAAGCTCAACAAGAATGGAGAAGTTTTCTTTATTAGAAAAGATGGAACAAGAGTGAGTGAAAAATATAATGACAAGTGTGAAGGAAGGTGCTTTTAAGGACCACCATGATTTTAAGTCAAAACAAAATTCTATAGCCATGATGATGATAATGAGGATGATGATGATGATGATGATGATAGCTATTAATAATAATAATAATAGTAATAATAATAATAATAATAATAATAATATTATTATTATTATTATTATTATTATTATTATTATTAATAATGATAATAATAATGGAAAATGTAAGGGAAGAAAGAACTGGAGACAAGCACTGTAAAGTAACTCATTTCTATAAATAAATGTGTCTTATTAGGATTACTTAACAGCTTATTGGTTGGGTCACTAAACATTTATGCGCGTAGATAGAATAGGAAGAAGTAGGAGGCTATATGAATTACGTGTAAATGGTTATATAAACTTTGTTAGGTCCGCTATGTAACTGATCTGGATGAGAGGTCCAGAATTGTGAAATCGTGTCATTCAGATCCAACTTCTGGTCATTTAGGCACCAAGAAGACCGTAGCCAGAATTAGTGACAGGTTTATGTGGCAAGGAATAAATAAAGATGTGAAGGGATTTGTAAGTTCTATTATAATGTGTATTCATTGAACATCAGATAAACATTGTTGATAGATTTTTAATTTATAGATACATTGACAGCTAATATTTGCATTACCAAACTAACTCTTTACTTCAATTTATATTAACCACATGACCAGTGCAGTAGAGTAGAATTACAATGTAAACTAATTGTTTTTGTATTTTTTTCACTTTATTATTTTAGATAAGCAAGTGTGATGCATGTCAGAGAAGCCAGACAAAACTAAGTATATCCGCTCCTGAGCTCAACCCAATTCCTGTAGTTTCACCTTGGTACCACATCGGGATTGACTTCATTGGTCCTATATCCCCCAGTTCTCATCAGGGAAATAACTATATTCTTACCATTACGGACTATTTCACAAAGTTTGTAGAAGCTGTGCCAATGCCTAATAAGTATGCTGTGAATGTAGGAGCTGCTTTGTTCAAGGTTTGTTGTGTACAGATTAAAAAATTAAATATATATGTATATTATGATTTGATGGTGGATTCCTTCAGCTATTTATGAAGATGGGAATAAGTCGAGTTGTAACCTCAGATCAAGGCACGGAATTTAACAACATGTTGAACCGACAGTTGATGAGGCTACTTAAAATAGAGTATCGTCTTACAACTCCTTACCACCCTCAGGTATCTCATTTTATTTTCTCTAATAGCTACTTAAAACAAGAATTGATTATTATTTAGGCAAATGGCTTAGTAGAACGTTTTAATCAAACTTTACAAAATATGCTAGTAAAGTTTATCAATGACAAAAAGGACACATGGGAGGATTATCTTGACACCTGCATTTTTGCATACAACACATCTAAACAGGAATCCACAAAATATTCTCCATTTGAATTGATGTTTGCCAGAAAGCCAGTTTTGCCAATTGATTTACAGTCTGGCACAGCATCAATACATTCTGAAGTAGGAGGAGTGTCACAAGGTAAGTTTTTAGATATTTGTTATCATGCTTTTACTATTTATAAGCTGAATTATACAGATCAAATATATTCTCATTTTGCAAAAACCACTGAAGTATTGAACCATGCCAAGACAAACATATTGAATGCACAGTTAAAGCAAAAGGAGGTGTACAACAGGAAGCATTCAAATCCGGAAGTATATCAAGTTGGAGGCTATGTCCTAAAGAAAGATTTTTTAAGAAAGAAAAGGAAAGGAGGAAAACTTGACCATAAATGGGTAGGACCTTATATCATTGTAGCAAATCTTGGTAGGGGCTTGTATCGTTTACAAGATGTAAATGATTCCACTAAGTTCATTTCCCGAGTGAATGGAGTTCATCTTAAGAAATACATAATCCCAAATGAGGTAAACTATAATAATTTATTAAGTTATGGTTTATCTATTACCTTTATGGTATTTTTATTTGCAGTTATCTTCTGAGAGTTCTTCTTTGGACTCTAAAAGCTTGCAGGACAAAATGTCATTATCAAGAGAAAGAACCATGAGTATGGTATACACAAACAGAAGCAATTTTATTAAAGTTATAATTATGTAATTTAGTGTGTTTATTTCATTTTTAGCCTCCTTCTTGTGAAAGTTCAGACTCTCAGTTTTCAGATGTAGATGGTTTTGAAAGAGTAGCAGAAACACCTTGCACTCCTATGGTATAAAAGATTACATGTTCTACTGGAATAATTGATGTTGTCTTTTTTTCACTTAGTCTTCTGAGAGTTATACACATTTATCTGGCTCACATGGTTCAGATACGGAAGGTTTTGAGTGTGACCCACATACACCATGCAGTTCTATGGTAAAAATGAAAGTAATTACTAAATAATTCACATTATTGTGGCATAATATCTTCTATAGAATGCTATTGATTTGTCTGGAAAGAATCACGAAGTATCTAGAGGCAATTCTGAAGTATTCAGCGAAAATTCTCTACCTGTTAGTGATCTATTTTTAAATTACTAACAATGGTATATGGTACTTGTGCTCCTCTCCCAATTGTTGTAGGCAAAGACTAATGTCTTACATTTGTTTCCACAGCCTTCTGAAAATGTCCCTAATAGCAAGTTTTCCATATTGTGGTGTTTTAGTAGTTATTCATGACAATTTTATTTATGTATGTAGGAGATATCACATCATTACTTACTGAAGATAAAAACAAAGGGACCAATAATGCAGAGGATTGGGTCAATATTTTACAGAAAATAGAGCCAAAGGAAATAGTTTGTCAGTTCGAAATGATTTTGCCGCAACTAAAAATAATTTCTAGAAAAACTTCTTCTGGTCATTTCAATTTGTCAGCAAAAAGTCAAAGTAAGTGCAGCTCTATTTTGTATTTTGTTCATATTAACTCTTGTCTGCTGGTTTTAGATACACTCAGAAGTGCAAGCAATTGTATATCTTGCTTGACATCAGATCAATATGAAGCTATTCTAGCATTTTTAATCCCACAGTTTTGTGTCCATGATATGAAGGTATTACAATAGTATAGCTAGCATCTTTGAAATCATTATATTATTTTGGATGTTGTTGTTAATGTTGTTCAGCTCTATTCTTACACATTGGATGTTCTGTATCCCCTTGGCCTAAAATATTTACTAAAGAATATGTTTGGCATAAGTGAAGAAATGGTTAGTGATATGAAGCCTCTTTTGCATTACAATATATATGATTTATCTGTCCCATACTTAGGTTAAAAGAGTTCTGTATTCCAGCAGGAAACGAAGAAGATCTGATAAAGGAAGTGACTCAAAAGTAAGAATGTATGTTACTTTAGTATGGATTCACAACTATTCAATCAACTAAGTAACATGCTTATTTATTTATTTATTTATTTATTTATTTATTTATATATTTGCATATCTCAGCTTGCACTTTATTCTGTCTTTATTTATAAACAAGCATATTCCTATTTTAAATTGCATTCATGTTAGCCCTCTACGAATAAACAACAAAAGTTAGGGGGAGAAAGTGGCTCAGAAGTAAGATAATAAATGCAAACCATTTGCAGCTACATGATATTTATTAATTTTTATACAAAAGAAGTCAGATAGTGAAGACAGAGCTGATCAGGAAACCACATTGGGGGAGGAGGTAAGAATTACTTAGCTGTAGCTGTAAACTTCAGGTATATTTCTCAAATACATTAATATTTAATAGTGTGTTAAACCAGATAAAAAATATCTGCAATTAATTTAACCCACATGTGCATGCATATTGAGGGTCAATAAAAATAGCAACAACATGCTGATGATATTTTGTGATATTCCAAATACATTAAATTACCTGAGTCATGTTGCAGATTTGCATAGATGAAGTGAACCAAACCAAGGCCTTTCCAGCACCAGATTTTGATTTTTAATTTCGAAATCTCTAATATGATTTGTGGAGCATGCTATTTGTTAGTTATAATGACAACTTTCTTAAAAGTAATCTTGCAAGGGTGGTATTGTTAGTGAAGATTATTGTGTCTTATAAATTTCTCTGTTATGCTATTTAGAATGAAATATCAAAAAAATCTATCTGCCAAGATTCGAAGGAATTGAATTATAATCCAAGTAGATGTATAAAACGTAATACTATAATATTTAAATGTTTTTCAATTCATATTGTATGATCTTGTTGGTATTGTAGGAAAAAATTGCAGGAAATGTAAGGGATGTATGACAAATGATTGTGGATCATGTGTATATTGCAAAGACATGAAGAAGTTTGGTGGCCCTGGGAAGAAGAAGCGAAAATGTGCCAAAAGGAAGTGCACTGGAGCTACACAAGTAAATATCTTTATTATTATTCCATTTGTGTTCTGAAATAAGGAAATTTATTCATACAGGAATCATTAAACGTGCTGGACCACTATTTAAGTAATCAGTGCCGACAAAGACATTCCATTAAAGGTGATGGAAACTGCTTGTTTAGAAGCATATCCTTCATTCTTTTTGGAACCGAAGCCAATCATACTCAAGTACGATCAGTTCTAGTGAAGTTTGTTGAAATGAATAACAGTTACTTCAAGCCATACTGTTTTCCTTCAACTGTAAAAAGCCACACAAACAAAATGAAAAATAATTGTGTTTGGGGAACTCATGTTGAAATTTTTGCTTTGTCAATGTACTTTAATAAGCCTGTTTTTGTCATTCTGGACAAAGGATATAGCAATTATTACTGGGCAAAGATGTTTTTAAGCCAAAAACCAGACCTGTCATTCCCCACTGACTGCCAACTAAATACTCAAGTTGACATCAATCATTTTGAACTTTGTCATGTCAACAATAATCATTATCATATTTCATTATGTACTGATGGATCACTTCCAAGAGAGCCACCCTATCAAAGTAGTGCATCGTCATCACTTGCTTGTGATACAGTTGTTTTGTAAATGCAGATTTGTCTTTAGTATATACTACTCATTAAAATGTTTATTTCAGTTATTGTTACTCTCTTTGATGCACATTTTTTAATTAAATAATATCATGTCAAACATTATAATCCTGACACATGTAGAATTTATGTGCATAAATATTAAATATAAAGTCTTGATTACTATAGCTAGACATAAAAATATTTCAGTATATTCACTAAAATGATGACAAACTAAATTTCTTTTTGTTGACCAAACAAGAAAGCCCAGCAACATTTATGCATTTTATTATATAATTTTTCGAATTACACCCTATTTAAATTTTTGAATATTTACTGGATTATCGAATAGATTAATAAACAATATAGCTAAAATTATTGGTAGTCCAAAAATTGAAGATATAATTTTAGGGTATAATAATGTTTTGTCACATGCATGAACTGGCAATGAAAAAATTCATTTTAACCACATGATTCTGGGTTTTGCTGCTACACTGCCATAATTTTTGGTAGGGATGAGACTTGATGAGGCTCACTAGCTGTATGCCTAATTTTATAATGTTAGGTGATACATTTGTGTGACTTTATAAAAAGAATGACATTGAAGTCTAAGATTAAAAAAAATGGTACTCTTATAAACACAATATGTGTGCTTTTTTGAGTTTGAATTATAGGCTATACTTTTATTGAAAAAAAAAATGTGGCAACTGAATCCATTTGATTGAAAATGACACAGGAAACTAGAATTTCCCTAAGCACAACATAGGGTGTCTAGCCCTATCTGCAACTTTAAGAAGACCAAGGCAGTATGCCCTATCCTGTAAGTCAGGAAATTTCACAGGAAACTAGAATTTCCCTAAGCACAACATAGGGTGTCTAGCCCTATCTGCAACTTTAAGAAGACCAAGGCAGTATGCCCTATCCTGTAAGTCAGGAAATTTTAACCATTCATGAACTGCACAGGCCCTGAAGCATGAAATTCTCATGAACTGCACAAGCATGAAATTCCAGGGGGATATTTTTATTGTTGTGTGTGTGTTAGTGTTATCAAATATTCCAGGAAGCTAAGTAGCCAATCATCAACTTGTAAATAATATATAATTGTGGAAATGCTCATTAGTTGCTAACTATAACATATATATATGTCATGGCACTAAGTAGCTATGTCATTGAAAATGCCTTAGAGTGACACTGAGTAGCCACTCATAAATGAACAGCAAATTCAAGGTAGTAGAGCTTGTAGCAAAGCCATAACATAAGTTATTAACTCATAAATGAACAGCAAATGGAGCAGGGCGGACCGTAATTTGCTGCCAATTGGTGGGACCGAAAATTTCTGAGGGGGACCATATTTGGCAGCCAAAATTGGTCGGCGGACCGTAATTTGCTGCCAATTTTAGTCCGAGGGACTGATTTTGGGTGGGACTGAATTTCGCGTGACAAACCCTTTCGTTCCGGATCCAGCTTTAAAGCGGGGTGAGACTGGTTGGCTTCTCCGAATTTTTTTAAATAGTTACTTTATAGCTAGAACCTTCAGATTGCATGCACAGGTGCCCAATGCATTGGAGAAGCATCTAAAATAGCTTTCAGCCAGGACTGCTTCGACAGTACCTCACAGCAGTTGCGTTTATTTCTTCCTCGGCAAAAAACAACAACATCGGTTCTCCGTCGAATTTTAAAAAAGTTACCTTCTTCACAGCAGCTTCATTTATGGATCCAGTCATCTCCAGAGCTTTGTAGAAGCAGCGAAAAATTGCTTGAGCTCAGTAGCCTTCCATAACACATTAAAACAACCGCTTCTTTGCCGACCAAGACTTTGCGGTTGGACTTACTGTCTTCTCCATTTTTTATAAAATCGCCAGTTCAACTGGGGACCTCCCTATTACGTACAGTCTTAGGTAATGCTTATTACATCATAGGAAAAAAGTGAGCGCAAAAAAAAATTTTTTTCAAAGTCATTTTTTGGAAGTTACAATGCGGTGCAAGTTTTAGACTTGCTCGATGCTGACTTTAGCGACTCAGGATCAAGCGGAGAGAAGGGAGACGACATCTAGGGCTATAGGAGGCCCTGTATCAGGGTTGATGGACCAGACCCGTCAACTCTGATAATTACTGTTGCACAGGGTTACTTGGTTGAAGCACTTAAAGACAAAATGAAATATTTAAGAAGCACTGGCAGACCAAGCAACAAGAGAATGTTAGAAAATGGAAGTCTTATTGCACAAAAGAAAAGGAAAGAATACCGTGCATTTCCAGCAGCAACAACCCCAACTATTCGGGATAATGAAGATGAGCACTCTAATGCAAGAAATTACAAGCTAATGCTATCCAGTCAAAAAAAAAATCCAAATACCAGAACAATTAAAATATATTAATGGAGCGTACTTTCCCCTTTCAAGACAGGACATTATGAATAGTGAATTTTCATTAAATGGTGTTTTACAGAAGTATCCACCACTGCAAGTCATTGATGAGGTAATCAAAATAGTTTCATTTATTGCTAAAACATATTTCAACTTTAAATTATGTACAATGCTAATAGAGTGAGTAGTGAGTAGGTATTATTTTGTATGTTTGATTTAGGTTTTAGCTGAGATGAATAAAATATTTCCAGACAAAATTTCCCAAGGAAAGTGGGAGAAACTTATGCCGAAAATAACACAACTATTCCAGAAAGAATCAATTTCTCCTGAGATACAAGTGGTGCTTGAAATGCTGAAAGAAGATACATCACCAGGTAACCAGGCAACCATTTACATTCCTTGAGAGCTTGTACATTTTTGAGAAAATCCAGCTGTTGAAGGGAGGAAATGCCGTAGAGACGCCACAAGGAACGAGCGTTATTGCAAGGATTGCACAGCACAACCGATTGAAGATTTGGACATAGGATCTATCGAACACCATCTGGAGAAAATCAAGGAAAACATTTCCATCGCTGAACTTCTTCAGAATGCAATTCTTGTCCACATCAAGGAGGAAAACATTGAGAAAGAGGAAGATGAACACCATGCTAACCATTGTAAGATGCTTGCTACTCGCAAGGGACTCACACAACAGCTAACAGCAGCTCGGGTTCTTCAGCAGAGCAACCTAGCCAAATCTACTATCGATGCTATCACTGTTCAACCAACTGTTTCCAATTATGGCGTAAAGACTACACTCACTGAGCTCAACGTCAAGCTCAAAGAACTTCAAGCACTTGCTTTTCCTCTGAAGGATCGTCCTGGACTAATGGACACCTTGCAGAAGTATCATCTAGACCTTACCACACTGTGGGAGAGGTACCACAGCGATAATCCAGACGACACTGCGTCTGCTTCAAAGGAAGTCAAACCTCAGTTAACTTCCAAATTCGATCGTCTACCTCGCATCGAACTACCCAGCTTCAATGGAGACAATGGAAGTTGGCGTCCATACTGGGAGATGTTCAACAACGTGTTGGACAAAGATCTTACTCTTACTGACGTTGATAAACTTTCTTTCTTACAAATGACCATAAAACGTGAGGAAGGCAAAGAGATCATTGACTCGCACACTCGGCGTGGTTCAGATTTCAACGCTGCTGTCAAAGCTCTAAAAGAACGTTACGACCAACCACGAGTCACCAGTCGCACCATTCATCAGAGTTTCATTAAACACAACTGGAAACTTACCAATGAGGGAATCGGTCAAATCATCACACTTATTCAGCGCACTGTCACTACCATGAAGGAATGTGGAGTAGTGTCACTTGACACTTTGTTCACTGTTATTGCTGAACTTCACATGCCTGACGAATTTTTTCGTTACTGGACGGAGAAAACTGCCGATTCAAAGACTAATCCATTCTGTTGAAAGCTGTGAAAATCAATAAAATCACTAATGACCAGCCTGGATTCTACCTTAAAGGTGTCAGGAATCGATCTTTTCTACAGGGTTTACAATTGGCTGACCCTAACTTCGACTATCCCGGCAGAATTGACATGCTACTAGGGTCTGACGTACTCGATGCAATTATGTTAACTGGAAGACGCTCTTCACAGGATGGCCTTCTTCACGCTTGGGAGACAGTTTTTGGCTGGTCTATCCGAGGAAAGTGTATTCCTGAACCCCCTCAACTTCAGTCTCACCTGTGTCTACATTCCCATGCCTCTGATCCCACTACTGACGATCTACTGACTGCATTTTGGGAAACTGAGGAAGCACCCTTGGATCACAAACAGTTCTCGGAGGAGGATCTTCAAGCTCTAGATCATTTCCAAAAGACCCACAGTCGAAATGAGGAGGGTAGGTACATTGTTCGATTACCTGTTAAGTCTGTTCCTTTTTCCTTAGGTGATTCTCGTGATCAAGCCAGCAGAAGATACTATCAAAATCGGCAGTCGCTCCAACGTAAGGGAAAGTACAAGAATTTCACTCAAGCGCTACAGGAGTACGAGGAACTAAGTCATGCTGAACCCGTTCCCGTTGAGAACCTGGCTACGCCGAAATCTTCAGTTTTCTACCTACCTTCTCATGGTGTTGTCAAGTTGTCCAGTACAACTACTAAACTCCGAATAGTATTTGACGCTTTGGCCACAACCACGTCTGGATTCTCTCTAAACGACATTCTGCTTCCTGGCCCGAATCTTTACCCCATGCTCACCGATGTCATTCTTCGTTTTCGAACTCACCTTATTGGTATGAGTGCTGACATTTCCAAAATGTTCCGTGAGGTAGAACTACACAAGGATGACCGGGATTTGCACCGCTTCTTGCAAGCAGCTCCCCGGGGGGAGGGTGTCATTGACATGCGAATGACGAGAGTTACTTTTGGAGTGACGTCTTCTCCATTTCTGGCTACTCAAGTTCTGCGTCAAGTAGCTAAAGACCATCAAGAGCAATATCCTAGAGCTGCTAAGATCATCGCTAACTTCTATGTGGATGATTGCCTAACTGGAGCCGCAAACTCAACGGAAGCGATCGAGGTTCAAGAGGAACTTATCGCTCTTCTGCGTTGCGCTTGTATGTGGCTGAGGAAGTGGAGATCGAATGACGCTAGCATGGTGAAAAATGTTCCTACGAATATGCGAGAGGACGACGGTGTTCAGCTTATCTCCCCTTCAGCAGAATGCCACAAGGCTCTTGGCCTTCATTGGGACACCAGGAAGGACACTCTTCACGTTTCAACTCCCACGTTCAATGTAGATGACGAACCAACAAAGAGAAAAATAGCGTCAGATGTTGCCAAAACATTCGATCTTCTTGGATGGTTTGCTCCCTGTACAATTGTAGTCAAAGTTTTGCTCCAAGAACTCTGGAAATTGAAGTTGGCTTGGGATGATACTGTCTCAGAAAACATTTCTCATAAATGGAAAAAATGGAGAGAGGAACTTTCTCTCATAACTTCACATCCTATTCCACGCTATCAGCTGGAAAAGGGAAAGCAAGTCAGAAGTCTCCAACTGCATGGCTTCAGTGATGCTTCAGATTCTGCCTATGCTGGAGTTGTCTACTTACGAGCTGTCTACTCAGACACATCTGTCTCAACTTCACTGCTGATAGCGAAGACTAAAGTCACTCCTATCTGTGGATCTACCACTCCAAGAAAAGAACTCTGTGGAGCTCAGTTGTTAAGTAAATTCTTATTACTGTTTCTAATGCTCTTTCTATTTCCCTTACAGATATATATGCCTGGAGTGATTCAACCATTGTACTGTGTTGGCTGTCTACTCCACCTGCAAAGCTCAAGTCTTATGTCTGTAACAGAGTCATGGACACAGTTAGCCGTATTCCATCCACACATTGGAGACATGTTCCTACAGACTGCAACCCTGCTGATGTGGCATCCAGAGGAGCATCTCCAAGTGAACTGATTTCACATGATCTATGGTGGAAAGGTCCTCCTTGGCTGCTCGAATCTCTTTCTCTGTGGCCATGTCGTACTGATTGGAGGAATCAGAAGATTTTAACTGAGACTAAGGCTGCAGTTCTGATTACCTCTCCTCCTCCAGAAGACATCACTGAGGATTTTTCCTCATACACTCACCATAAAAGGGTTTTGTCATGGTGTATACGTTTTGTTACCAACTGCAGGTTATTGCCTAGTTCCAGAACTCAGTCACCACAGTTGTCTCTGGAGGAATTACAGAACACAGAAACTAAACTGGTGAAGCTCAGTCAAGAATGCTGCTTCGAAGCTGATTTTGTCTCACTTCAGGCTACTGGAAAAGTTTCTCAACAGAACAAGATTTTTCATCTCCACCCATATTTAGATAACAAAGGTCTAATTCGTGTTGGTGGACGTTTGGAGAATTCTTTTTGGACTGTCAGCCAGAAACATCCCATCATCCTACATCGATCTGATACTCTCTAAGTTAATCTGTGTCCAGTTACATGTTGATAACTTGCATGTTGGCCCTAGTGCCTTGCTTGCTATTTTATCTCTACGGTTTCATGTGATTGGAGTCAAGCACCTTGCAAAGAGTGTCTCTAGAGCCTGTGTTCGCTGCAGAAAGACCTACTCTCGAACGACTACTCAACTCATGGGTCAGTTGCCAGCTACACGAGTCACACCGACTTCTCCATTCCACCATACCGGAGCTGATTTCGCTGGTCCTATTATGATCAAGCGTGGGTATACTCGAGCACGTACGTTGGTAAAAACTTACATCTGTGTTTTCGTCTATATGGCCACGAAAGCCGTACACTTAGAAGTCGTCCGAGATCTCTCCTCCGAAGGTTTTCTTGCTGCTCTCCGTTGTTTTGTGGCTCGTCGAGGTTGTCCCGAAACTCTTACCACCGACAATGGTACGAACTTTATCGGTGCTCAGCGGGAACTGAAAGACCTCTACAACACTCTAAATTCGACTACAGTTCAGGATGCCGTGATTCGTTTTTGCACAGCTAAAAATATCAAATGGTCCCATATTCCAGCTCAATCTCCACACTTTGGCGGATTGTGGGAAGCTGCTGTGAAATCGATGAAGCTACTTCTCAACAAGGTGATAGGCTCTCACAACTTGTTTATGGACGAACTGTATACAATCACAGTTGAGATAGAGTCAGTTCTCAACAGCCGCCCTCTAGTTCCTCTGGAATCTTCTTCAGATGACGGTATAGAGGTTCTCACCCCTGGTCATTTTTTAATTGGCAAAGCACTCAAGTCAGTTCCTGTTCCTGATCTTACAACACGCAAAATAAATGGACTTACCCGATGGAACTTGCAACAACGACTTATAGCGGACTTCTGGCAAAGATGGAGCAGTGACTACATTACTCAGCTAAACAGAATTAGCAAGTTAAAGCAGCCACAACGATCACTACAAGTGGGTGACATAGTGATCATCAAAGATTCTGATCTCTTTATTCGATCATGGCCATTGGGAAAAGTAACTCAAACTCACCCAGGAGCCGACGGTTTGGTCAGAGTTGCTACTGTAAAAACTCAAAATGGTGTCTACAGGAGAGCCATTCATAAACTCGTACCCTTATTGGAAGAAAACACACTCCCCCCCGGAGAATGTTTGGGTTCTAGCCCTCCACAAGGCATATCTTCATAACATATTAGATAGCTTCACTCTGTTACATACTCACTCATAAGTGCATACTCACTCATACGCGCATACTCAGTTTTAACCTCGTCGATGTCCTCGGCGTTAGTCGTCGATGTCGTCAATCGTCGGATGTCATTCCTCTTTTGTTTATAACAGTAAACAAAGCATCATTTTTGTTAGTTACCAATATTTCAATATTAATGTCAGTTACTCTGTACACTGCCACCTGTTGATATTAATCTTTACTCGCTAGTGCATGGGTGTAGACAAGGGGGTGCTTGGGGGTGCTCAAGCACCCCCAAATTTTTGGACCTGTGTCATCAAGAGATATCAATGGGGTGTTAGTTAAGAGAGCTGGGGTGTTAAACATCAGGGTGTTGGTTATTTAGATTGTGGAAGTCCATGTGGCCTGAAGATTCACCTAAAAAATAAGTGAGCTGCCAGGTATGTCTTCAACTAGTCGGGATAGCGAGATTGAGTTGAACTGTTCACTTGCTGCTGGACCACACCAACATATATTAAACTTTCCCAAGCAAACTTTTGGCAAACAGCAGCGAAGTTTTTCTGTTTCATGGAAGCCGGTATCCTTGGATACATTATGTGCAAGAGAATGATGCTGTTGTTTGTTTTGACTGCACCATTGCCATCCAAGAAAAATGCCAATATCTGGCTATGTGGATAAAGTCTTTACTGAAACAGGGTTCAGTAATTGGCAAAAGGCTTTACAAAAGTTTGATAAACATCAGCAATCACAATCTCATAAGTTTGCAGCTAATATGGTTATGAGAGATGGTCGGCAATATGCTATTTTGGTAGATGAAAGGCAGATAATTTGTCATCAACACTACAAGGGTCGAAGGTGTCAGCTCGTGATGGACAAAGTGTTGTGAAAATGACACTTACTGCCTTGCAAACAATCAGATCTGATGAAGGATTTTCTTTGTTTTGGAAATTAGTTGAGCAGAAGCAGCTGAAACTTGATGTTGATGAACCAAAATTACCAAGGCAACACAAATTACCAAGAAGATAGGAAGTAGATCTTCCATTCCAGATCAATCTCATCAGACATAAGTCCAGGACATGTACAAGCACACTTACTTCGAGGTTATTGATTATGTTATGCAAGCAAATTACATCCAGGTTTGATCAGAAAAGCTATAAAACTCTTGCTAAATTGGAAGATATACTTTGCAATGAAGAAGCTAATCTAAATAATTATAATGATGTTTTTCAGCTTCATGGAAGTGACTTTAATCGTGAACTGTTGGAAACACAGTTGGTGGTTTTGCATAGCAATCTCTCCAGTGATATAAAGAGTGAGCATGGTGGAGCAAAAGTGAAAAGCATTATTGATTATCTACAAAATTCAAGCAAGTGTGAAAAGGAGTTTATTCTGAGATGATAAAACTTTGCATGATTATTCTTGTTATGCCAGCCACAAACGCCTTTAGTGAGAGATCTTTTAGAACACTAAGATGCTTGAAGACATGGCTGAGGAGTACCATGCAGCAAACCAGACTTAATTGGTGTATGATTTTGCACACACATACTGATGAGACAGATGAACTTGATTTAAGAGCCATAGCAAATTAATTTGTTTGTCGAAATTCCAGTCGACAAAGAATATTTGGACATTTTTGATGATATGATTAGCTATAATCATATAAATAACTATAACATTACATCATAAAACACATGTACTGATTCTCTCATTTCATCATAATAGCTATGTATACTTTTCCCTCCCAATTTAAGCACCCCCCCAAAAAATTTTTTGTCTACACCCATGCAGTGTGTCTATATTTCAAGGGATCTGACATTAGCTACTTGCTAACTGGTATACTCAACTTCATCGGGACAAGATCTGGACGGTCCCGCACATTGTCATTGTCATTGAGGTGAGCAACAATGAAGAATGTTAATACAGTGTAATAAAGATCTGCATTCATACACAGTTATTGACGTTGTCTTATATTATTGTTACTGTAGGATCCAGCAGATATAGCAAGAGAGAGTCCACACGCACAGCCTCTGGTAGCAGTGGAACTACAAAACCAAACCATCACCAATATACATAGTGGCTGAACGAAAAACTGTGTACAAGATAAACAAACACAACATTCCTTTTACATTGTTATCTATCTTTTATGTTTTCAATTTGGAATATCCAAGTGGATGTACCAATTTTTATTTTTTTTAGAGCATTTTTTTATAAAAGAAGCAAGTTACAGCATTTTATTGTAAGCATAAATAACATATGATTTTTTTGTAAAATTTTATTCAATTATGAAATTTGTATGAAAATTATACTAAAATATATGTAAATCATTCTTTTTTTGGTATGAATTTTATACTAATATTGGTATGTAAAACATACTATGGCAAAAAGTATGGGTATCACACCAAGTTTTGGGATGCAAAATAATGGTGACATGCAGTATCATACCAATTTTGGTATGTAAGTCATACTTCATTTTTAGCTGTGTAGGTCCACAGAATAAAAGTAGATTATAGACTGAGAAGGAGCACATTTACCTATAATCTACTAAGTAGTTGGATATTGTACCAAATAGTCTAATTGGCTATTATCCTTACCGAAATATCCAACAAGTACCAAAATAATCTGTTAATGAGTGTGACTTCTCATTTTAAGTTCACTGTAAGCATACCACAGTGAATGTTTTTTAGTACAAACTGCTAACATTTCCTAATATGCTTACTAGAAACTGGTTCAGCTGGAGTACCACTGCCATAGTATAAATTTTCGAAAGTCCATTCTACTGGTGATGAATTACTGCCACAATAAAGATTTATTGAAGAGTTTTCTTTCAGAAACACAAAACTTGGAATGACTTCCCCAAAGTACACTTTTATATGCTCCCAGTTATTTTTACAACCACTGGGTGCGACTAAAAATAGTAAAAATAGTAAGAAAATGAGAAATAAAGATAAATAATTTGAATTTTTTCTCCACAATAGATTCATATAAAATAGGTTTTCCTCGAATTGGTAATATAATTTCGGAAAAAAAAATAGTGGCATTCTGAGACAACAACGCTATCCCCGGTAACTGAGTAGAGAATACTTAAAATTTTAATAACACTCAGAGCATAAAGTCAGAAAATAATGCCTGGGCGCTAGGTAAAGTTGTAGATTCGCTTAAATTGCTTTCATTTATTTCCTAAACTATGGTACAGTAAATTACCTACCTTCTGATATACTACTTGTCATAACATAAGCACAGACAACTTATTAGTTGCCACTAATAACTTACTAAGTTTAATCCTATTGTCGGCTGAATGGTTTTACAACGGTGCTGCAAGCATCCCCTATTTTACCGCTAGAAATAACACATTACCCACTAAGAAACTTTCTGACTCCATAGAAAAGAAACAAATGGGCCTAAACATTGAGTTGAGAGTTCTTCTGCCCGACACGTTTCGATAGTGCCTGGAGGAATGCGAAGTACTGCAGTTTCTTACTAGAAACATATCCTTTAAATGTTATGTACACAGAGCATTTCCAGTATTCTCTTATATTATTTTTGCCACAGGGGGGAAGAAGCAAAATATAAGTATTTTGGTGATTATATAGTATATATAGTCATTACATTACTGTTGATTCCCTACCCCCTTTCATAGTAACATGTAGTACATGCCATACCAAAAAATCTCTAGATGAGGAAACTTCAAATTTACAACTGAATGTAACGGTACAGATATGCTATTCAGTAATTATCATTGACTGATTACAATATTATAATAATAGGGATCATCAGTGAAAGAATGCATGATTCATTTCTCTGATGAAGACAAACTGACAGGAAATAATCAATATCTCTGTTCTTGGTACGTAACTAGTTTGTTAAGTTATATATAATTGTATGTCATAATTAATTCAGTTGCCAAAAGTCTGTGGATTCTACTGTTAAGTTATCTATAAGTCAGAACTCTGAACTACTAGTTATTCAACTACAGAAGTAAGTTTTTATGCTGATAGTGTATCATATAGGTGACTATTCACTTGATTGACTTTGATGAGTACTTAAATTAAGTACATTATTTTAGATTTCAGTATATCGATGGAAATTACAGTAAAATAGCAAGCTTTGAGGATCTATCGAAAACATTATCATTGAACAAGGCAGGACGTTTACTGTAATTTAATTTTATAAATAATAATTTATATATCATTATTACAGATCAGCTATAAATTAGCAGCTTTTATTTGCCATGAAGGTCAGTCATTACACACAGGGCATTATGTAACTTACATAAGTACAGGCAAAGGCTGGATAAAAATAAGTGATGACAAGGTAAAAGATTTAGAAGAGGTAGTGGAATTACAATAATGTTATGCAGTCAGTGATAATATTAAAACATAACAATTATTTCTTAAAGATTAGTCATGTATCAAATGATGGACTGGATGGAGTACAATGCTATTATTCTGTTTTATGAAGCAATGGTATAATTATATTCATCTTAAATAATTGTGTGCATTGGTGGTTATTCTTTGCATAATTAATTTAGGATTTGGGACACGATATTGCGATTCAAGAGAGAAGTCTTTGTCAATACTTGAAATCAAAGCAGTACTCAAATATAATGAAGTCACCAAAACAGTTACAAATCTGAAGATACTTTATGACCAGATAGCAGGATGTTTCTAGGAGCTAAGTCAATCAACACCAGAAGTAACCAGTATGAAGTGGCCTACTCCCAAAGGTATTAAAATATATTTTTCTCCAATACAAAGTGAATATATCGCAGTGTTAAATTTTAGCTTGAGTGTTTTCATGTCATGTGAGCATTCTCATGTATTCTCTTTATTGTACACTTTATTGGATGCTCATAGCCAATAAATCAATTGGAAATTTTATTGTGGTGGTTTGAGAAAACATCAAAGCAGCAATCACTTATCTCAATGGTTGTACAAAATGGGAGTGATATTTTACTCTCATGCCACTTTCGTGAAAATGTTTGCATTCTGGTAAAAGTATTTTCCCATATCTTACTTGTGCTATAAATATTATTATAGCTATAGGCAAAATAAATAATTTATAATGTTATAGACATTACAGACCTTACACTGAAGCTAAAAATAAAGCAGGAGTATGGAAAAATTGTATATCCTTCTTGTGGTGATAATCAGGAGAAGAAAATCACTCTATCAACTGAGGATATGAGATGTTTGCAACAGAAAAACAATACAACAGATAGCTTGTGGCTTAATGATCAGGTAATGTATGTTAACAGCTAAATAGCTAATCTAGAATTCAGTTTAATTTGTACATACAGTATTATCATTTAGTTTCCATTGGTATGTGAAGTTAATGAAAAAAGAATATTTTAGCTAGCCCAATCTTGTAAATAATGTGACATATTTTATAGGTTATCAACAGTTATGTGATGCTCCTTGCCTCTTCTTCTAATAAGGTAGTTTATTTTTTGAATTTAAGTATAAAATAAGTATAGCATTTATTTTTCTAGGAAAAAAACCTATCCTATGAACAGCTTTTTTTCTCAAAACTTTAGTCCAGAGGCATACAGGAAGGTCAGCATTAGAAATTTATTAGCATACAACTAACATGTTTTAATTTTTTAGGATAAGCTATTTAATTTTGACATGTGGATAGCTCCAATTCACTTAAGTGCACACTGAACAATGATGGTAGGTAAAATGCATCTTTTGTTTACACTGTTTTAAAATTAAGATATGCAGGTAGTGGACACGAAAAAGATGATAGTTTGGTACAGTGATTCAATTGATTGTGAATCTGGATTAGTTCCAATTGCAAAAATGCTGTAAGGTCTTTATTTGGATTACTGTAATTAAACATTATGTATTTAAACATTATGTATTTCAACTTCATGCACACTTCATTGAGGCGCGGTTTATTTTTTGAAGAAAAAAATACCATTAGATTGGGAAAGCTGGAAAGTTCGGCTTTGTTGGGTATGTGTTAGAATAGTTTCTATTTAATTTTATTGAGTTTTGTTATTTTGATGTACAGGACTTTCCCAACTAGAAAACAATTTCGATTTTGGGGTATTTTCATTGAAGGTAAGCTTTTCAATGCAACTATTTCCTACTGGTTAGCCATAATTAGGTGTAGGGCAAATGAAGTCCAATGGTATCAGACTCCTGAATATTGATGAGTCGTAACAATTACTGCTCACAAATTTGTAGCAACTAAATATCCATCCCAAAGTAGCCCGAAAATTATTCTATAGTAACCAATTTTAAACGGGGGAATGACTTAAGTATTTATAGTTAAAGATAATTCCTCTTAAAGGTGTTCGTCTTAATTATTAAAAGCACATCAAACTTAACAAAACCGCTGGTCCTACTACCAACACTCATCTTCAATTTAACTCAATTCAATTGATAGGTGTGGCTCAGTTTGTAGATGCAGTTAGTGAGTGTGGTAGTGGGTGTGGTAGTGTGTGTAGCTTTTCCAGGTTTCTGGCTTCCAGAAATAGGCAACTATGCCATCCAAGTAGTTATAAAATTTGTGTTAATTTTGACAATGATGATAATGAACTACGAATATAAATGTATATATTTTATGTAGGCTGCTCAGTATACATAACCAATGAAATTCATCCTAACTATTCTCAGGTATTTTTGCAGAGGTGTATAATTAATGTGTACCAATGTTTATCTCTACAATAATTGCAGGAAGATATGTCTTGTTTGCGATATCAAATGCTATATGAACTAGCAAATGGAATAATTTTGTCACTCGCTTTCAACAGCCCTAACAATGGAGCAAATTTGCTAGCATTGAAAGCAAATAGAAGTTTCCTGATGGATAGCAAAACAGGTCAGGAGAAAATGGCTGGTAATGATAACATTAACATTCAACCTGATAAGGTAAAAAATTCCATAAGTCTGGTATCGAATTTTAGTGTAACTTCAGCATATCAAAATCAATCCTTAACTTTGTCAACACAAAAAGAATCTTCAAGTGAAGATATGGCTGCAACCTTGGTAAGCACTAAAAAAAATTCAGAAAAAAATATAAAGCCTACTCCTTTTAAGTTGGCCACGCCTAGTATGCCAACATTATCTTCTAGAGAAGCAACTGCAAATGGTATTTTGTCTCCAACATCTTCCAAGTCTAACATTTCTTACTCTAAATGTGGAACAGGTCTGAAATGTGACATTTGTAATAAAAAATATGCAAACAAATCTAATTTGCTCAAGCATAACAGAATAAAACATTCTGAGCAAAATTTAGTGACTGGAAAAATATTATGCAAAGAAAAAAACTGCAATTTTTCGTGCAGAATTCTTCACCAGCTTAGAACTCATTTTCAAAACAAACATCATATTGAAATGAAATCAGAAAAGAAAGTATTTGATACAATGAAAGGTGAGTTTAACATTTTCTAAATGCTGCAACATTTTCCAGCTATTTTTTAACTTTCCTTTTGTATTAGAGTTTGAAGTTTGGAAACATGATTTTGAGAGAGCAACTAAATCACAATTTGTTAAGTCAACTGGTGAAAAAGAATGTGGTGGTACTGAAAAGAATATCACCACATACTTCTACTGCAATAGAAGTGGTCATACAAAAAATCTCCAGTTAAGTTCCAAATGTTACAAAACTAATACCCATTGTACTGCAACTATTGTATTGAGCAAACAAACGAGTTCAACTTCACTTTTTATTACAGTTCACAAAAGCCATTATGGCCATCATTGCGTTCTTGGGAAACTCAGATTTCCTACAATACAAAGAACTGCTATTGCAAGAAAACTAGCACAAGGAGTTGGTGTACAGCATATTATGGATGAAATAAGAAGTAGTGTTGGAGATAACTTGGAAAGAATTCACCTCATCACAAGGAAAGATATTGCTAATATTGAAAGAAGCTATGGGTTACAAGGCAGTAAAAGACATGATGATGATGCAACCAGTGTACACCTATGGGTGATTGAAATGGAGCATGCTGGGAATAACAATCCTGTTATTTTTTATAAGCCACAAGGAAAATGTTTAGAGAAAACAAGTTTGCTGAAGAATGATTTCGTTTTGGCTATTCAGACTTCTTTGCAGGTAGATGTATTAAAGAGTAGTGGCCCAAACAAGATAATTTGCATTGACGCTACCCATGGTACCAATGCATATGATTTCTCCCTAATCAATTACTGACAAAATGTTGATTCAAACACTGTACCATAATCTTCGTGCACTTATGGATGAGACTGATGAGACAAAATTTGAAGACATGCTACAAAAAACCATTGAGCAGATGTTAAATTCAGACAATAGTCGTGAATTTGGAGAATATTTCGAAACATACTATTCAAAAAGAAAGGCTCAGTGGGCCAGCTGTTATAGAAAATCATCCGGTATTAATACAAATATGTATGTGGAATCCTTTCACAAGGTACTGAAATATATTTATTTTAAAGGAAAAACAAACAGAAGGGTTGACAAGTGCATTCAAATACTGCTTAAGTATGATCGAGACAAAGCTTTTGATCGTTTAATCAAATTAGAAAAAGGAAAGCAAACAGGGAGAATTAGAGTTATCAACAAACGTCATCAACTGAGCAAAAAACTAACTTTATCTCAAGTCAGTGATTTAAATCACTCTTCTTGGAAAGTTGTTCTAAAGAGGAGTATATTGTAATTCATCAAACAAGTGTATGTCCCAGTAAATGTTTATTAAAATGTGTCAGTTGTAATATATGTATTCACATGTATTACTGCAATTGCATGGATGCTACAGTTAATCACACTATATGTAAGCACATTCATCTTGTTGTGAGATACAATCTGCAACTTGATTGCAAACACTCAGAAAATCAAGAAATCAATGACTCTACTGTTTCAAAAGAAAATTCCCCAAGTTTAAAACAGTCACTACTTCAAACTTTAACGAAATGTCGTCAGGATTCACTATATGAAGTTAAACAAAGATTGTTAAACAAATTGTCTATACTTACAACTCAGGTCTCTATGTGTAAGGATACTCATGCACTTTTAGCAGTAGAAAAATGTATATCCACAGCAACCAGTGCTTACAAATTAGTCTCACCTTGTAAGTTTAATACTCCTACTAAGCAAGTTCCTCCAAATAAAAATATTACACCACAGAGACCATTTTTGTATACAAAAAAAAGAAGCAGAAAGCCGACAGTTAAGTTTGGTAAACCGTCATGTCAAGATAAGAAACTTATATATATTAATCTTATGAACCAATCACTTTATGATCCAGGCAGAGAAGAATTGTTGAGAAGTAAGTTGTCATCACTTAATTATAACATTATGGTGATTCTCTCCTGATCAACTTTCAATAATTGTTTTGCAATAGAAATGCTTGGATGGTTTTGTGAACAACTTACAACAGTGGAAAGAGTATTAAATGGACACATAGCTAGTACAGCAGAACTTCATGATGATACTCTGCCTGATGAAGTCATTGACAATGATATTTCTATTCTTAAGTCATTCTTTGATGATAAAGCATGGCTGCTGGTCCTACAAAAGGGTATGATGTATTATAATTTTTCAATTTAGCTAATATATATATATATTTATTGCAGCCTTGATATTTTTTTTTCTTGAGTATTTCTGCATCACGTGAGTGTTCTCTATTCTCCCATATTGTACAGTTGTTATTGTACGGTACAAGTAGCGCACGCGTAGCAAGTAAAATCAATTGAAAACGCATTGCAAACATCTAAGAAAAAATATCAAGGCAGCAATAAAACACTTGTCACACTCGTCGTACAACATGGGAACTATATTTTACTGTACTCTATATTTTCACTAGCCTTAGGCTCGTTAAAATATTTCAATTGCTCTTAAAATAATTTCCCATATTGTACTCTGACTTGTGCTATAAGTATTATAATATATATATATATATATATATATATAATAAATGTATGTATATATGCTTGCATGCATGCATGCAGGCATGTAAAATCCTACCTGAAGTATCACAAATGAAATGGTAGCTACTAGCTATAGCTACAAAGCCTCATATCTTCACATGTTTGTTGATTACCATTGTTAACTATTAATGTCAGTGGCTACAAAGAGGGAAGAATGGAAATGTGGTGCTTGTACAGTAATCACAGCATGCAAAAATATGATACTCTGCGATGATTGCTTATTTTGGTTCCATTGGTAAGATTAATTAGTTAATATATAATAGCTATATAATGGCGAATATCCTGATACTAAATTCATTATTATATCATACAGGTCATGTGTGGAAGTCTTGGCAGAACCACAAGGCAACTGGTTTTGTAATTCCTGCTATCAAGCACAACGAATTTGCATCCAAGAAGAACAATAATCAATGATTATCTATGTTATAGCTATATTTAGTCTATTGACGAAAAAAAATTAACATCTTAAATGAAATTTTATTTTATATTTATTTATTAGATGTAAAAATGAGCAAGTGACATCACTTTTTCATGTTTACGAGTGTTGCTTAGTATAGAAGTGCATACATACAGAGGAGGAAATAGGTTTATTTTTGCCATTCTCCTCAGCTGCACTCAGTGAAGGTGGTCCCCCATCGCATCTGATTCTGGTACCTGCAGGGTCAGTAGAAGTACCAGAATCAGATGCCATGGGGGACCACCTGGTTCAGGTTGCTTGGCTATACATTTTAACTATAATATAGCATAGTACTTATACAATTGTTTGGCTGTTCATTTTGCTTGCAGCATTGTTCCAATTATGCTAAGCAAATTTGATTGATTACTTTTGATTCATTCTTGTTTTAACACTGGATTCATTCCTGTTTTAACATTGGATTCATTCCTGTTCAAACATTTGGATAACATTGGATCCATTCCCGCTTTAACATTGATATATTCCTGTTTCAACATGGAACATTCCTGTTTCAACATGGATGCAACTGTTTTAAAAATTGATTCATTCCTACCTGAACGCTGGATTCGTTCCTGTTTTAACACTCAATTCATTCCTGCTTTAACACTGGATTTACTCCTGATTTAACATTGTTCCTGCTTTAATACTGGATTCATTCCTGTTTCAACATGGATGCATTCTTGTTTTAAACACTGGATTCATTCCTGTTATAACATTGGATTCATTCCCGTTTTAACATTGATATATTCCTGTTTCAACATGGAACATTCCTGTTTCAACATGGATGAAACTGTTTTAACGATGGATTAATTCCTACCTGAACACTGGATTCATTCCTGTTTTAACACTCAATTCATTCCTGCTTTAACACTGGATTATTCCTGATTTAATATTGGATTCATTCCTGCTTTAATACTGGATTCATTCCTGTTTCAAAATAGATGCATTCCTGTTTTAACACTAGATTCATTCCTGTTTCAACATGGATGCATTACTGTTTTAACACTGGATTCATTCCTGTTTTAACATTGGATTCATTCCCGTTTTAACATTGATATATTCCTGTTTCAACATGGAACATTCCTGTTTGATGCAACTGTTTTAACAATGGATTTATTCCTACCTGAACGCTGGATTCATTCCTGTTTTAACACTCAATTCATTCCTGCTTTAATACTGGATTCATTCCTGTTTCAACATGGATGCATTCCTGTTTTAACACTAGATTCATTCCTGTTTCAACATGGATGCATTACTGTTTTAACATGGATGCAACTGTTTTAACCCTCTCGTTCCCGAATTGACCACGGAATAGAGCATTACCGTTTTATTTTTTTTACTCGATGCTGGCTGGGAAAACCCCATAGCAACCGTATATCACTAAATAGACCAAGAGTTTGGGATTCCCCTCATTTTTTGATTGAGAAAATTGAATAATATTTAGGCCCTCTACTAATACTTTAAAAAAAAAAAATTTTTTCCCCAAAAAATTCTACTTTTTCCCATCAATAAAAATAAAATAAAAAATAGAAATAATATTGTTTGATGCATTTTATACCTATATTATATTAGTTCAACAATAAAATATGTTGTTTGTTGTGTTTGGTGCTGATTGTGATCATGTAGGAGACATCTATGAGTGTCCACAAGGAACATATGCCATCGGACGTCGAGCTCCACTACAAAACAATTTCATATACACAAAAACACAAACAACAAAGATATATTTGTAATACAAACAACAAATTATTCATGATCCTATATAATTGCAACTTTATGATGTATTGTATGCGGTTTCATACAGGCTTTTTGTTTGGGGTGGGGGGTGGGGCTCCGAGTGTACTTCGCCACACCCATTTTTTGGAACCTACACTACTTTGATGCACATCTTTGCATAAGAGTCTATACTTCACACTGATGATCAGTGTTCGGTCCTATGCACTCAATGGCTCAGTTATGATAGGAACACAATGGGATACAATATCAGACTAAAAATAAATGCTTCCAAAATGTTCATTTCTATTCAACTCCCAAAATTCTAGGGAACCCAGGGCTAGCCTCCCACTGTATGAACCCCTGGTATGTATATCGTTGTATTGAGAAAGTGTAATTTGAAAATGAAAAGCAGTACAAGCACACACGTGGAATTCAACTTACCCGGCATGGATAGTGTCACAGACTGAACGATCCCTCCCAGGTTAGGATCCGGAACCTCCATACAATACCAAAAAAACACAAATAATGATATTTGTAACATAACAGCTGGCCTCGCTGATTTGCCCCCCTATCCCGTCATTACTATTCACTGACATTTTTGTACCATAACCTCCCCTCCCCCCTCCGCCCCAGCTGGACACCCAAATATCAGTAAGTTGAAATGAAATTCAACTTACCCGCATGGATGATGTCCCAGACCAAAAAAGACCCCCGAATTCGTTCTCTCCCAGGTTGGATCCGGAAGTGCCACATACTGTTTGTCCATGGTTGCTCTCTCTCTTTCCACAAATGCATGCACACACATACACACACAAACACACAAGAACAAAGAAGCTACAGGTGAATACAGATCATAAAATTAAATGTATAATTCAGCGAAGCGAGCGAAGCGAGCGGAGCTGACTCTCTAATGAGTTCGCGATATATATATATATTTAGGTCTAGAAATAGTTTTTGTTCATGCGTGGGCGTACGTGTGTACCCTTTCTCCTACGCGCTTGCGCGGGCCGGGTAACCTTCTTAGCAACATTTTGTTTTGTTTACCCGCTGTACGAAGTAGCGATGCCCAGTAGACAAAACGTTCCCTTTATCCTACGCGCTTGCGCGGGACGGGTAACCTTCTTAGCAACATTTTGTTTTGTTTACCCGCCGTACGAAGTAGCGATGCCCAGTAGACAAAACGTTAGAAACGCTCGGTCAAGAGCTTTGAGGGCGTTAGGAACTCCAGAAGAAAAAATAGTAAGGAGAGAGATAAGAAATGAAAAGGACAGGGCAAGGAGGAGGAGAGCTAAAACGAAACAGAAACAGGTAGCAAAGTACAGAATCTTTCTTTTTGAAAAGCCATTAAATGTTCCTAATTTATTTATTAGACTATTCCTGAGGATTACTGTACCAATCAACTTTATACAGCTGTAGACTCAACTACTCTTGAAGACACTGAAAATGCAGCCACACCATCTGAACAAGAAGCTAATATCCCCACTACTTTTTGTACTGCAAGAGGAAGGAAAAGACATCTATTAGAGGACATCCATTCTCATATACACCCAAAGCAGCAAAAAAAGTTGCAGAAAATATAACTCAAACAATTTCGATACCGCAAAGCCTTTCAGCTTATCAGCAACGAATGCAAGAGGTAAATATAAAATAAAATATATACTTCAATAAGTTAATACGAGACATATTTTCGTTTAGGAAACCATTATGCAGAGAGCAACGTCTACAACTAATGTCACAAAAACAGCAAGTCACACATTTGTTTGAAAGTGATAGTGAAAGCGATCACAGGCTCCACTGTTTGTCCACTAACCAACTGTTGAGAACAGCAAATGAATCTTCATTACAAAATTCCTCTACATTAGAGCAGTTGTCAACTAACCAACAGCAGAGATTGGCTGATGAAACACCACTTCAACTGGAGACTAGATTGTCTCAAGTTAGGGGGAACAGGTCAAGACAACATCCCCAGGTTCCATTGCACCATATTATTCCAGCATTTGATGATCCTCAAGTTCACACAGCAATGCGTAATTTTCATGCTAAAATCTCATCGATTACTATCACAGTCTGCATAACGTGTATGGAGAAGTTTCCAGGCACCAAAATGAAATTTAAGTCATTGGAATGTTGTCAATGTAGCCGGGATAAACATATCCCTAAGCTCTATTCAGCTCAAAATAACATGCATCCTGGAAACATTCCTCCACTTGCAGGTTAAATTTAATGTAAAACTATAAAAATTTACCTAACTCTATTATCAAACTATGTAGTCTAAGATCTACATCCCTTTAACATACTCTGCTCTCCCTCTGAATATGTTATAGTACCCAAACAAACTCTTTTATTTTTTATTTTTATTAAACCACAAAGTTTACATCAGCTATAACTGTAATGATGTATGACATTTTTAATTAAATAGCGGTATATTCTGTCTAAAACACCAGCCAATAACTTTGATGGTAAAATAATTCATTATTCTTATATTATCACAAATAATATAACACTTAAACTTTATTATATAAAGCAATACTATGTAGCTGATTACGAATTACATTAATAAAAATAAATAATAAAATAATTCATTACTTTTGTTTTACTACATAGCCTAAATTTTATAACCTTCATCATACAGTGGTATAGAATAGAAGCACCAATGATTCTATATGAAACAACAGACAGACATAACATTAACAACATCAAAATAAATAACTGTATCTATAGCTGCAATTACAGGGAACATGCATCGCTCGCTTCGCTATTTTGCGCTATTCGAGCGCACCACTAGTATTTATTATACATAAATTGACTGGTGTACACACACACACATGAAATTCAACTTACATGGGCATAGTAGTCACGATCCAAAAAGATCCAGAGTTCCCTCCCAGGTTGTATACGGAAGCGCCATATACTGTTTGTCCATGGTTGCTCTCTCTCATTCCACATATGCATGCACACACATACACACACACACTAGAAAAAAGAAGATACAGGTGAATGCTGATCATAAAAATAAATGTATAATATAAATTGACTGGTGCACACACACACACACATACATGAAATTCAACTTACATGGGCATAGTAGCCCCGATTGGAAATACCCCATCCCTCCCCCCCCGAGTTCGTTCCCTCCACGGTTAGATCTGGAAGCGCCACAATAACATTTCAACTCCACGCACACACATATACATCGAGTGTGAAGCTCCACTACAACACCACAAAAACACAGACAATGACAACTACAATAACATTACATATTACAACTTTAGGGATGTTCAGGAGGGGGGGGGGGGGGGGGGGGAGCAGCGACAAATATCAAAGTCTGGTCCGTCACACAAAAGATTATGGAATATCAATGGGTGTGTTGTCCTCTTTCTTCCACTCTCCCCCTACCTCATCCACCCGACTCTTCTTCTTCGGTTGCCGCATTCTCCAACCGCGAGGACGTCCAGAACTACGAGCAGGAGGAGCCACATCCTCTTCTTCATCACTGGAACCTGCTGCCTATTCGTGTTTCATCATTGGAAGACTCAGGTCCGGTATCCGCTCCTTCATGACTGGAAGACTCTGCTCCTGTCGCCTCATATGCGTAAACGGGGTCGGTGACTGTATTCACATCTGGTCCTAGTAGTATATGTGGTAAAAAAAAATTTAATTTTTTTGAAAATTTGAATTTGTTCAAAAAACCACAAGCCACTTTCAAATCTCAAAACTCAATGAAATATATATTATAGCTAAACAGCTTACTCTATCTCAATATAGCTATAAATAAGTCCTTTCCACAACAGAAGCTTGCTATTTTTCAAGAGAAAGACAAGAGAAAGACAAGCTTACCTCGATCATCTTCTTGACTCCCATTTTCAGTATCAGAATTGACGGGGTCTGGTCCACCAACCCTGATACAGGGCCTCCTATAGCCCTAGATGTCATCTCCCTTCTCTCCGCTTGATCCTGAGTCGCTAGAGTCAGCATCAAGCAAATCTAAAACTTTCACCGCATTGTAACTTCTAGACGCCATCTTCCAAAAAAATGACTTTGAAAAAAAAATTTTTTGCATAGATACTGGGGTCACACGACACGCTCACTTTTTTCCTATGATGTAATAAGCATTACCTAAGACTGTACGTAATAGGGCCGGAGGTCCCCAGTTGAACTGGCGATTTTATAAAAAAAATGGAGAAGACAGTAAATCAAACCGCAAAGTCTTGGTCAAATCCCACTTTAAAGCGGGTGAAGACCGATTGCTTCACCGAAGTTTTTAAAATAGTTACTTTATAGCTAGAACCTTTAGGTTGCATACACAGGTGCCCAATGCGTTGGAGAAAGCATTTAAAATAGCTTTCAGCCAGTACTGCTTTGACAGTACCTCACAGCAGTTGCGTTTATTTCTTCCTCGGCAAAAAAACAAACATCGGTTCTCCGTCGAATTTAAAAAAAGTTACCTTCTTCACAGTAGCTTCATTTATGGATCCAGTCATCTCCAGAGCTTAGTAAAAGCAGCGAAAAATTGCTTGAGCCCAGTAGCCTTACATAATACATTGAAACAACCGTTTCTTTCTTGATACTGACTCTAGCGACTCAGGATCAAGCGTAGAGGAGGGAGATGACATCTAGGGGTATAGGAGGCCCTGTATCAGAGTTGGTGGACCTGACCCTGTCAACTCGGATACTGACAATGGGAGTCAAGAAGATGATGAGGTAAGTTTGTCTTTCTCTTGTCTTTCTCTTGAAAACTAGCAAGTTTCTGTTATGGAAAAGACTTATCTATAGCTATATTGAGATAGAGAAAGCTGTTTAGCTATAATATATATATATATATATTATGAATTTTGAGATTTGAAAGTGGGTTGTGGTTTTTTGAACAATTTCAAATTTTCAAAAAAAGTTAATTTTTTTTTACCACATGTATTACTAGGACCAGATGTGTATGCAGTCACCGACCCGATTGTGAAGAGGACGCAGATGAGGCAACAGTAGCAGAGTCTTCCAGTGATGAAGGAGAAAATGCCGGACCTGGCGAAGTACACTCGGAACTCCCCCCCCCCCAAACAAAAATCCTGTATGAAGCCGCATACCATACATCATAAAGTTGCAATTATATAGGATCATGAATAATTTGTTGTTTGTATTACAAATATCTTTGTTGTCTGTGTTTTTGTGTATATTAAATTGTTTTGTAGTGGAGCTCGACATGTCTGATGGCATATGTTCCTTGTGGACGACACTCATAGATGTCTCCTACATGATCACAATCAGCACCAAACACTACAAACAACATTTTATTGTTCAACTAATATAATATTAGTATAAAATACATGCGGTGGAAGATTGGATTTTTCCGTGCGCCTCCAAACAATTCAGGAACGACAGGGTTAAACTATTATTATTATGATTGTAACTATTACCATTACAATTTTGGCTATAGTCAGTTTTAATTGAAGTTGAGCTCTGAGATGTCGAGTGTGTAACCTGAGCAGCAGATGTGGTGGGAGGTTGTACATGTAATTAGTAGCCATGAATGGTGAATGGGCTAAATGTACACTAAATGATTTGGAAAAGGAGCAGGGAGGGTTATTAATGCTTTGTTGAGCTGGTCCAGCAAATTCAACTGAGTCAGTACCATTATGACTTGAAATGGATTGATTGTATTAGGATTAATGTGTATACGTGGATCTGTTAAAATGTACTAATAGTATTTCGATCTTTAATCTGTTCGCATTAATTTGTCTGTTGCATTGATTTTAATATCATGTTCTTTTTCTTTTCTTTTTTTTGCGTAGTTCATCTGCTCATATTACCTTGCTCTCTTCCGAGCCAGCAACTTCAGAACCACTTCAATGTCGTTCTCAAGCAGGTAAATATCACTTTTAATCATGTACATGATTTTGCAACTACCTTGTCTCGCGGTTAAATCTCCATTCAGTAAAGGTATTAAGTCCTCCTTCCCATGTTGTTTCAGGTTCCACTCCTGCAACCACCGTACGGTGCCCAATATAATTGATGAATCGTCAGTGGTGGCTACGTCAGCTGAGGTAAGACTTTCAATAAATAATTAAAACAAAGATAAGCTCCGACACACGTGACTGGAGAAACGTGCCACTGCCCGAAGCCACACCTCGACGTCATTGTAACGTTCCACGACTTCGTCCAATGGGAGGACAGATTGTGTGTGTGCCTCACTTCAATGAAGCAATGCTGGCTATTTGGGAGGAACTGTGGTGTGCAATGCCAGAGACCGGTAATACGTCGCCAAAGGTGCAGGAGCTCCTGAAATTGTACAAGGAGCGTTGCAAGGAGGAGTTGGATCGAACAAGGACTTCCTCTGAACCTCCTCCAGCATTGTTACCAGTCTCATTTGCCCGACTGGATTTTAAAACAACAGAGATCTCGATCACAGGTTATTGAAAGTGGAGCTGTCACTCGCTTAGTAGTTACTGAATTGAGTTTCTCCTTGTCGGAACAGGCATCAGCAGCTATGGAGCTCTTGGAACAGCCTGTGCAACAAGCCACTCCAGTCTTTATTTCACCAGCACTGTCACTTGGACCAGAGCCAGTAGCACAGGAAAGGAGGGAGGAACAGGCACGCAAGAGGACAGAATTGATCCAAAGGACTGGTGGTAAGGAAAAGGCAAAAGCACCCATGCGGAAGAGGGTCCTTTCTCCAGAATCGCAGCAGAGGAGAGGGAAAGCATTGGCTCGCCTACAGGAATTGGGTGTCCAGCCACTTCCGGTCAGTTTAAAGTTTTATTAATAATCTAAATTATACACCTTGGCTAATAACGATGACAACAGCAACAACAGTAATAATAATGTTAGTTGTATTCATAATAATAATGGTGAAAAATAGTATTTGGTGTAATACTAGTTAGCAATAATAACAGTAATATATATTATACTAATAAGAGTAATAATAATAGTAGTAATAGTAATAATAGTAGTGATAATAGCGGTATTAGTAATAATGGTTATAATAGTATTAATTATAATTAGTAATAGTATTAATAATAATAGGGATAGTAGTAGTTGGTAATAATAGTAACAATAGTGGTAGAAATAATAATATTAATAATTATAACAATATTAATAATAATAATAATAATAAAATAATAATTATAGTAATAACACTTGTGCTTCCTGTATTGAAGTCATGGAAGAATTCTTACATCAAAAATCAAAATAAGTATTGATTGTGGGTTTAAGCATGAGGTCATGTCCCCAAACCAAAATAGCGAGGTTAGACAATGTGTACAAAAACTTTTGTCATTTTAATTACAATATTTTTTTCATAATTTATAGGAATCTGATACAGTAGGAAAGCGTCCTTGTCACATTTGTGGACAATTTCGTACATCTAAAGATGTTACACCAGATGGAGAAGTCCACCAAGTAGTGAAGTGGCTTAACTTTTTTTTTGTGACACGGTGGACAAAAGCACCAAATTTTGTTTGCAACTTCTATTGGACATAGGAAGTCTAAAAAGCAGCGGCTCCAAAAAATCTGGTCATGTCAAGAGAATTTATTTTTAAAAACGTATGATAATTAATATAATATATTAATTGACCTTTAATATAATCTGGTTAAAGGCTTACAGGATTGCAGAAGCTTGTACAGAAAGGAAGGTTTGTTATAGCATGCACAGGCTTGCACAAACATGCACAGTAGGCATGTACAAGGTCACCTACAAAAGCCAGCATGCAAGGACATAATCATTCAGTTGTCATGTGATTCAATCCAGCTGCATTTTGCTGAAGGGGTTTGTCAGTATGTCTGGAATAGACTGGACACAGTGTGTTATTTGTCAAAAGAATACTGCAGAAGACCTACGTTCTCCTACTGTCAATCATTTGGCTGTGTACAATGCCTTTGTTACAAATTATAAAGAATTCAAGAGGCTTGATTCACTACCTGTTCAGATGAAGTTTGATGGAGATGGGTCAACTCTGATGCAATACCAGGCCAAGTGGCACAAATTCTGTCATCAAAAATTTAACAATGCCAAGTTGAGACGTGTTAAAGGAAAAAGGGAGCGGGAAGAGTGTGTTGGCAACCCTGTTGATGAAGACTCATGTCGAACCAAGCGAAGGGTGACTGAAAGAGAGAAAAACCTGTGCATTTTCTGTGATACCAGTAGGTCTGAGCCTCTTCCTGAATTTTCTACTTTTAATTCAAACAGATCCATCAACAAAATGGCTACTGAGATGAATGATATGGAAATGTTAGTAAAAATTTCTGGTAGTGATCTAGTTGCTCTAGAAGCGAAATATCACTTTCATTGTCTCTCAAGGTATAGGAACAGACATCGTGCTCACATGAGGTCTTTGAAGGGTGCAAGCAAGCTCAATTTTTTTGAGAAGAGGGCAAAAGCAAGAGCTTTTGCAGAATTGGTATCATTTATCAATAGTGCTCTAGAGGAGGGTAATTATGTGTTTAAACTGGTTGAGTTGCACGAATTGTATGAGAGTCGCTTACGACAGTTTGGCGCAGATATTTCTGTTCATAAAATGGCATTTAAACAGTTCAAATTTAATTTCTTTAGGTATAAAACAAATGCTTTAAAACATGGCATCATGCAAATCGGAGGCCTTACAGATTGCCAATGTTGCTAAAAGCATTCGTGAAACAATCTTTAAGCATGATGGTTATCATTTTTCTGGAGCATTCCCTCCACACTGTCAGCAGGATTGTATTCCATACAATTTGAAGTTATTAATCTCTATGATTTTGTATGGACCATCGCTCAAGAGTGAGGATACCGTGGATTCTCAAGCATGCAAACTGCAGCACAGATAATTCTTTTTAACACCAAAAAAGATCAGCCAAAGTCAAGGAGTAGGCATTCACTAGACAGAGAACCACCCCTTCCAGTCTGTCTTGGTTTAAATGTACATGCACTTACCCGAAGTAAAAAGTTAATAGATCAGATCTATGATCTTCGTATTGGCATTTCCTATGATCGTGTCATTCAGTTGAAGAAGTTGGTTTCCCATTCTATGTGCCAGCAATTCGTTTCTGATAATACAGTTTGTCCATCTCATCTTCGTAAAGGCATCAGTGTTTCCGGTGCTTTGGACAACATCGATCACAATTTGTGACAGTGTGCCTAGGAAAAGGGACCTTTTACGTAACATCAAAAATGTACAGTAGAGCCCAAACACCGTCAAAAAAATTTTTTTTTTGGTTTTCTTTTTATTGGCCCACAGGTATCTCCTACCCTTTAGCTACACTGACACCAAATTTGAGTGGCTGAAACCGCTGTTAAAGGTCCGAGCGCCCTGTTTAAACACAGTCACCTTTTACTCTCTATTTTGACCTTCCGTGCGTGCACGGAAATCAAACCCGCGAGTAATTGAAAATCGTGGGCGAATTCAATTTGTTGCCCAGCAACAAATTACTCCTACCTCGGATAATCGCGGGTAAATATTCTTATAAGTTTTTGTTAGCATTGCAGCAACAGAATAGAAATAGTAAATGTGAATAATCAAGCTATATAGGTTGATGTTGCTATTATGGAGTCTTGTAGTTGGAGCCTGCAGACCTGGAGACTCCTGGGACTACTTTTGTGAAGACAATAGAAGAATCAGCAAGTCTCTGACAGGACAAAGGTTTCAGTGATGATGAGGACTTCTGTCACACTACAACAAGAGAAGGCAACACATTTTGAAAGTCCATCATTTTTGTTCATTGATTTAAAGAGATTCCTATTGTTCATTTGTTCCAAAACAGGCAACAAGCTGGCTGCAAGACAAATATAATCCTAAACTTAGCTAGCCAGTGAACTAACAAACCAAGCTAGTTTCTAAGAGTGACTGTATCAATGACTTACTGTAACTATCAAACTGTTGGAAACAGAAAAAAAAAAAAAAAAAGCACAAAACGGCCTGCAAAATTATGTCTATACGCATCCAGTGCTATTTAAAGACATACCTGTCTAGTACTCTTACACAATGTAGGGTCTAAACTGAGTAAGGCCTCCCCCATCAATGAAGTAAGAGGCCCCAACTATAACTTACTGCCGTTCAGCTGATCGCCGCCATTTTCCAAGCATGAGTAACAGTCTTACGTAACCCGTAACGCGGACTTCCGGTTAGATTACGGAATTCAACGTTAACTCTGCGAGAAATTCAATAAGAAGTTTTACACTGTAAATCATTTGGTGTGAACTCCCGCCAAATCCACACCTTTTGGTTGGTGTGAGCTCACACCACCTAATTGTAAGCGTGAACTACACACCATTTGACAGTGTGACTTCACGCTTTAAGCATTAGGTGTGACGTTCACACCATATTTTATCCAATTCTTTCTCCCTAATTAATTTTACCTGTTGAGTAATTATAGATGGCAGGATTTCCTACAGTGGTTGAGGAGAGGGGTGGTCTTTAAGATTTCCAGCTCACAGTGATGGTCTGGTACAGTTCACAGTGATGGTCTGGTACAGCTCACAGTGATGGTCAGGTACAGCTCACAGTGATGGTCTGGTACAGCTCACACCCTCAAGAAATTTGGTAGATTTTTTTTTACTTCATCATTGGTAATTTTTGATTTTATTACAAGCTGGAATGGGAGAAAAATTAGGGTGATTTTAGCAGGACCGAAGTAGTATCTTTTATGATATGGTCCTATCTATGTATAATGAGTGGGTGTGGTCTAAAATATTCATATTGCTCCAGCAAATTATCCTCTATGAAATCCTGGTGGTTTTTCACACTGAAACAATAATAAATTCAATAAATGCGAAGTCAAACTAATTGTTCAATTAAAAAATATTTAAGTGGCACAAAAAAAGATCGGTGAGACTGAATATGGTATAAACCTAAAACACAATGATCAAATAAATCTGACGGCTTGATCACACTAAACACAGGTGGAGAGTTATTAATTACTTCAAACGAATGAAAATGAGTAGAAAAGCAAATTGTATGCAGCAGTTCCAAAACAAAATAATAACACAAGTTGTCAACAATTATTTCTTGAATAATTCCGAATTGAGGAAGTAGCACTGCTTTGCCAACCATGTTTTACTCATCAGTAAAACATTTGTAAACTAATGATTCACTTCAGTTTTACCTGTGTTGTACTGGACAGTAAATCCTAGTAGAACATGCAGTAAACTCTAAAACCGGACCAGTTGTGCACGAATGTTTTACACATGTTTTACTACCTCTACACTGTCCAGTAAAACATGAGGTAAACTATAAGTATTCCAGTACACCATGAGGTAAAACATCCAGTACACTTCAAGTGTCACTCATGTTTTACCATACCTGTCCACCACTAGTAAACTCTAGCTCACTCAATAGTAAAACATACATAGCAGCACTGGTGTACTTGTGTTTTACTAGGTTTTACTACACTGTACAATCAGCATACTATACCATACTGTACCAGACAACGCCGCGCACCAATACACAAATTCTGGTTAGTAATAAAAAATATATTACATCAAAGGAAAACAGGTACACAAAAATTTGGATGATAGTTTGATATCAAAACAAATAATATGTCAAAAAGTCTTGTACTCATCATCATTCTTGATTATTGTAGCCAACCTCCAGTACTGCTAGAAACATCAAAAAGCATACCCTGCAGCATAACAATAAAGTGGCAATAATTATTACTGAATTCAATTTGCATACTTCAAAATATACTGTAAGTAAATATTGCTAGAACATTAAGTGATAATCAAACAGTTAAAGACATTAATTTATGTAGAAAATGTGCTACATGTCTTTCCCTTCCCACTACATATAGGTGAAGTGTGAGAGGTGTACATGAGTGTATTGTGTGAGACATTTGTATTGAGTGCTACATGAGATGCATGCTCAAGTACGTCACACTCTAATTATACTTTAACATCATGCTACTATATCTAAATATTCATCGATTCTGATGGTCCCATACTCAAGCTCACCATTTGTGGATGAGATAGTACTGGTGAGTGACCTACTTAACTGTACCAGATCACATGTCAGGAATAAAGGTGGTTAATTCTATCTTATATTCTTTAAAAACCCTATCCCATATTGGCACAGATCACAAGTCTAGTAACGAACATGGTTCAAGTACCAACTGATGTGGATCACAAGCCTAGCAGCCAATGAAAGCCTCTGCGACATTATGAAACACAAAGGAACCTCAACCTACCGTCGTGTACATATTCATAAGACTACAAGACATCTGCCATACTCTCTACTTGAACACAAGTTTAATACTTCACCCATAAGCTTTATTGTACTCAAAACCTCCCTCCCTAAATTGTTCACCTTTTAACTTTGCTTTTTGGTTATGAAATTTTAAGAATATTTCAAGGAGGTAAAATAGCTTCAACGGGAGACGAGCATCCTCCTCCCCAATGATTCCCTGGCAAATGAACAGCCCATCAAAATATTTCTTGGTAACATCCCGTACACAAGTTAATTTGCAAGTGTTCCTAGCCTCGTAGCAGGAGTTCTAGAACTTGCCAGAGCTTACAGCTGCATCATAAGCTAGAGCTAACAGTTATTTATCTATTTCCATCATTTAAAAAAAAAAATCTTTTTAATTGACCTTTTCCCAAAGCCGGTCACATTAAGTTTGGCATTGTTAATGACGCCTTACCAATCAGCAATACACAATATTTACTCCTTATCAACAATCAATACACTGCTGCACTATTTAAGTATTGCCATTGTGGATGATGCCTTACCAATCAGCAATACACAATCTCCTCAACAATCAATACACTTTATCTTATAATGACTCCTTACCAGTTGTTCAATTGTACACCCATAATGTAGCTGCACTAACACCTTTGAGGACCCTTTACTAGTACTTATGAAGCAGGCGATAAATAAAAGCTTGAGATACTTAAAAGGCAGGAAGGCCCCACAGGGTAGAATACATTCAACCCACTGACAATCAATCTACCACACCCTCACTCCTTATACTCCACCCACACTAGTATCTCACACTCCACCTTACACACACAGCTCATACTCCACCCACACATGCCCCACAATCCAACGCACATGTTTCTTACTCCACCTACACATGTCTCACACTTTACCTACACACCTGTCCCTCACTTCACCCACATACATTACTCTCACTCCCACACATCCACACTATAGTCTGTTGAAGTTGAGTTGGTGTGACCATAAATGCAGTAAATGATGACTGCACTCATGGATGCAATTTAGGTATCTCATAATCAACTCAAATTAACTCATGAGGATTAAGCAAAAGTCTAAATTGGATGCACTAGAAAACTGAGGATGTTTCTATTGCAGATTCTTGCAAAATAGAAAAGCACTTCTGCCCAAATTTTCTTTTCCTTTCCTTTTGTTTTGTTTTTAACCAAAACCTATCCAATGTGCAAGTCCCATTTTTTGTACAACCTCTATTTGTAGTATAACACTTTCTATGCATCATTCATCTGGACAGACTACTGTGTCCCATACTCCACCCATGCATGTAGCCCTAATTCAAACTCCACCCATTCACATGAACCTATGTGCCTATGCAATGTCACGTGATATGTATGTTTAATTCCAATAAACACATTACACACACACACACACACAAGGCATGGATTCAAGCACTTAGTGCTTGTGCTTATAAGTACTTCAACACTTTTAATACAGAAAAGTGTCCACAATACATTAGTTCAATATGGAAAAGGTCCACAATATATAAGTTCAATATGAATTGCGTCCACAATATATTACTTCAATATGGATAGAGGTCCACAATATATTAGTTCAATACAGAAAAGGTATTACTTCAATACGAAAAACATTAGTCAATACGGAAAGTTTTAAATTTTATTAGTTCAATATGGAAAAGGGTCCACAATATATTAGTTCAATATGGAAAAGGGAGAATATATTACTTTTACAATTTATAAGTCCAATATGGAAAAGGGTCCACAATATATTAGTTCAATATTGAGAAGGGTCCACAATGCATTAGTTCAATACAGAAGTGTTCACAATACATTAGTTCAATATGGAAAAAGGTCCACAATACATTAGTTCAATATGGAAAAGGTCCACAATATATAAGTTCAACATGAATTGTGTCCACAATCTATTACTTCAATATGGATAGAGGTCCACAATATATTAGTTCAATACAGAAAAGGTATTACTTCAATACGAAAAACATTAGTCAATACGGAAAGTTTTAAATTTTATTAGTTCAATATGGAAAAGGGTCCACAATATATTAGTTCAATATGGAAAAGGGAGAATATATTACTTTTACAATTTATAAGTCCAATATGGAAAAGGGTCCACAATATATTAGTTCAATATTGAGAAGGGTCCACAATGCATCAGTTCAATACAGAAGTGTCCACAATACATTAGTTCAATATGGAAAAAGGTCCACAATACATCCGTTCAATACAGAAAGGTGTCCACAATACATTAGTTCAACACAGAAAAGTGTCCACAATACATTAGTTCAATACAGAAAAGTGTCCACAATACAGAAGTGTCCACAATACATTAGTTCAATATGGAAAAAGGTCCATAATATATAAGTTCAATATGGAAAAGGGTCCACAATATATTAGTTCAATATGGAAAAGGGTCCATAATATATAAGTTCAATATGGAAAAGGGTCCACAATACATTAGTTCAATATGGAAAAGGTCCACAATATATAAGTTCAATATGAATTGCGTCCACAATATATTACTTCAATATGGATAGAGGTCCACAATATATTAGTTCAATACAGAAAAGGTATTACTTCAATATGAAAAACATTAGTCAATACGGAAAGTTTTAAATTTTATTAGTTCAATATGGAAAAGGGTCCACAATATATTAGTTCAATATGGAAAAGGGAGAATATATTACTTTTACAATTTATAAGTCCAATATGGAAAAGGGTCCACAATATATTAGTTCAATATTGAGAAGGGTCCACAATGCATTAGTTCAATACAGAAGTGTCCACAATACATTAGTTCAATATGGAAAAAGGTCCACAATATATCCGTTCAATACAGAAAGGTGTCCACAATACATTAGTTCAACACAGAAAAGTGTCCACAATACATTTCAATACAGAAGTGTCCACAATACAT
>WLWD01002097.1_pt1 | contig 42422 bp, 29 predicted proteins | sample 6712731 | NCBI WGS metagenome assembly WLWD01 (sample SAMN12718690, study PRJNA576275) | sponge metagenome | isolation source: marine sponge | host: Mycale hentscheli | place: New Zealand: South Island, Marlborough, Capsize Point | collected 2014-11-01 | reverse complement strand
AATAAAGAATGGGATTATTTATCACGTTGACCTAAAAAGACTAACTGGAAACAAGCACTTCTCAATCTATATGGCATTGATGCCTGGAATATAAGTGAGCCTAGTTCTAATACTTCCAGTACTGAATATGTAGTTGGACTGATCGTATTGGTTTCATAGAAGTGGCCTAAGAATAACTCAGATTATGTGTACAACTTCTTTTTATAATGATTCTGTGTGGATGTGTGGTGGAGCTCAAATGGACATCAACCGTTTACCAAACACTGAACTTTGAACTGTCAGTCTTGTCATATTGCAGTCGTCACGTGCATCACTTTATCACTGAGTTTTGTAATGCCTTGTCTCGTTTACTTGTGAATGTTCTTCACCCTGGAAACACCACAACGATCATAGCCGCTCAGCTCGAGGATCCTACTCTTTCCACATTGCAAGCAGACTCTTCACTTCATCTCCAGCAAGTTCCGATAGCGATGTCCGATGGTGTCTCTCTACTCTGTGATGTTTCAACTGGAATTCCGCGACCAGTGATGCCGGAAAGCTTCCGCCGCCACGTGTTCGATTGTCTGCACTGTCAATCTCACCCGGGGGTAAGAGAAACACAACACCTAGTAACCCGACATTTTGTCTGGCCAGGTATCAACAGCAAGGTCAGGCGTTGGGCTCGCTCCTGTGTGCAGTGCCAGAAAGCCAAAGTTCATCGGCACACTTGATCTTCACCAGGCACATTCTCTACGCCAGACTCACGATTTGACCATGTACATATAGACCTCGTCGGACCCCTGCCCTCGTCTCGCGGATGTACATACCTCCTCACATGTGTAGATCGTTTTACTCGTTGGCCTGAAGCAACCCCAATCGCAGATTGCACTGCCGAGACAGTGGCGCAAGCATTCATCACGTCATGGATATCTCGTTTCGGCACGCCAAGCACAGTCACAACAGATCGGGGTGGTCAGTTTGAGTCTCACTTATGGCAAGCATTCACACGTCTCTTGGGGACCAAACACATGCACACCACGGCATATCATCCTTGTGCCAACGGCCTAGTGGAACGTTTCCACCGACAGCTGAAAGGAGCACTCAAAGGTCATCCCAACCAGGAACATTGGTCAGATGATGTTCCTCTCATCCTCCTTGGGATTCGGTCGGCCTTGAAGGAAGACATGGGTGCAGCGCCGCTGAGCTAGTGTATGGCACAACGTTACGTCTACCAGGCACATTCTTCTCACTGCACTCAGAGGACTCTATCCCGGATCCAACCATCTATGTGACAGCACTCCGGAACAGGATGCAGCGTCTTACAGCAACTCCTCCTCGTGCTGCTGCACACCCTGTCGACAGTACTACCAGCACTCTTCAAAACTCTTCTCATGTTTTCATTCGTCGTGATGCTGTCCGCAAGCCACTCCAACCTCCATATGACGGTCCATTCCAGGTCCTGGATCGATCTGCTAAATATTATACAGTGGACATTAATGGTTGTCGAGATACCGTCTCCGTCGACAGGCTAAAGCCAGCTTTCATGGAAGTTCCTCAGTCACATACGCCAAACTCTTCTGCTCCTCCATCTCTCCCACTCACTTCAAACCAACCACTGCCCAGTACAGAGATGCCACGACTTACTCACACTACACGTTTGGGTCGTCGCGTGCACGCCAGTTCATCTATCTGATTTCTTCGCTCTCTAGTATATCGCTGGAGGGGGAGTAATGTGGTGGAGCTTGAATGGACATCGACCCTTTACCAAACACTGAACTTTGAACCGTCAGTCTTGTCATATTGCAGTCGTCACGTGCATCACTTTCTCACTGAGTTTTGTATTGTCAATATTCCGAGTTTATTTGGTATTGTTAAACCTATAAATTGAATCGCTACAACCACTCGATAGATGTAACTATCCCTATAATATAAAAGGAATAATTAGCTGTATCACTGTTTACCTGATTCTGGTAATACTTCTGGAAATACTTTAAAACACCTAGAGTTGAATCCATCTCTGGTAGCTATAAATGTATAGGGTTTCTATGGTCAATAATTCAACATTCACGTTTTTCAAATACCTACACATACTTTTTAGGTATTTTATCAGAGTTATACTCTGGTTATTTAGTAAAGTACTGGGGGCACTAATCTGTATAATGATTATTTGCAGAAAAATGGAAGGAAAAATATACATTTGAAGCTAGAGTGCATTTGAAGTACTCAGCTATTAGGCTCCTTTGCTTGACTCCACGCCTTCTAAGCTGTGACTAAGGTATGGCTCAACTTGCGACTGAGACTGTGCTTGAAGCGATTGAGATAATGCCTTCCACATCCCCCACATCCACCACCGAGTGACTAAAGCAACTTGAAGCTTCAATTAGCTATTTATGAATACTTTGCCTGCCACAGATTTGAATTAAATAGAAATTCACACACAAGCATATGAACACACAAACCTGCAAATTAGCAAACAACAAATAGTTCAGCAACAACTGCAAAAAGAACATATTCACCTTGAATACAAACTGGTGTGTTTTCCCTTTAAGCTGTCTAGAAATCCTGAAATATCTCTGCTATCTACCCCTTTACTAAGGATGAATTATTCAGTACAAATTATGTAGTGAGTGAGTATACTGGAAATTTGATTTTCTTTAATAGTGCGGTGAAGACTACATTCTAAGAAACAATTGTTACACATGGAAGTGTTTCTGGTGACTAAATAATTATATTCATGTTTTCTAATCTTACTCTATGAATATGCATATATATTTCAGAGAATTATTCTAGCCCATGCCGGCCCACATCTCCTAGTAACAAGAGCAATGATTCCACTCAAATTATTGGAAACAAGATGGGGAATGCTTTTAATTGTAGTCATGCTATTTAATTTCTCATAAATATGAGCTTCAGAGAACTTGTAATTACCATTGCAATTGAGAAGAACTGATTCTTGTACAGTATAAAAGAAGGTTTCTTCTTAAGCTTTAGCCACCTCAGTGGCTTTTGATGCTCAGCTACTCAGGTAATACGACATAAGAAAAAATCTCTTGATTTGAATGATTTGATTTTACATAGGTAACTAAGACAGTGCAAGCAAATTCAAGGCGAAATGAAACGTGGTAATTCTACCCGAGGTCCTCGCTGTCGTGGTAAGCAGAAGTTTTATTGCCCATCGTGTAGATTGGAGAACTGTGGGAAGTGCAAGCTTTGCCTGTAAGTTATTTAAGAAGTATTATGTTCTGAAAATTTCATTCTTGTTTCAATATATAGAACACCTTCGCTGCACCAGAGCTGTGTGTAAGTTACATATCTGATTAATACAGAAGGCACTAGATTATACTAGAAAATAATGAAACTTTGCACTACAACACACATTAACCACAAACTACACAAGTTTACCACCTTCTAGAGAGCTCATAAAAGCTAGACCTTCCCAGCTTTAATTATTGGCTTTTAGGATACAAAAATATACCTCTGCTCTTTTATGAAGTCATAGCAATTAAGTTGGTAATGGTAAAAATTGTTAAGCCTTATCTGTATAAGATTTTGTTACTTAATTTGATAAATACACACATTTAATTGGTACTTTTGTGACATTTATAATGTGATTACCACAACATTTTGCAATTTTTTGTCCCAATATTATCGCTGTGTTGTACCATTATTTATGTGATATGCATTCTATACTTTAAATTAGGAATAAACCAATACAGAAGTGTATTACATATCTTCGTCACAATCGGTCTACGTTAATTGACAGTCAAGGTGAGTAGATTGAAATGCACACAATCTGAATACATAGAGAATTTTTTATCAATTCATGATAAATTCGCTGAATTTTGACTTCTTATAAGACTAAAGCAAAGCAAAACGCAACACGACAGACATTCTCCTTCTTAAAAAGTTTATTCTAGTGTTATGAATTTGTTTGCAGTTGGTTTATGTCTGTGTGTTAGGAAAAAATACGTAATGGAATTTTTTATAGCTTAATCATTGATTTCATAATGCGTATTTCAAGTGAAATATTTGCCCAGGTGGCCCATCTTCTTCAATTACTGCAAGGCAGTATTCATCAAATATTTCACAAGTTTCAACAACATCTAATAGAGTTGTCCCAATGGAAGTAACCATACCGTCATCCGCTATGTCCAATGCTGCAGGTGCAGCCTCGTCTACCAGAGCTACCCCTATGTTTGCCACTAGTAATGTAATTACACAGGCTGCTGCGCCACTTCCCATAGCTCAGTCTGAGCCATCTGCTTCTGCACCAGCTACTTCAAGATTTCCTATTACCACAGCATCAGTAGCAAGAGCTGTTGGGACTTTTACGCCTACTCGAGCAAATCCAGCCTCATGTGCAGCAACTGCTCAAGGTTCTTTTGCTGCAGTGTTCCCTATGACTCCAACTTCAAGTTTAGAAACTACAGCAAATGCAGGCACCATTAATATCAGTCCAGTTCAGAAGGAACTTCAAGATATCTTGTCTTCTTTAGCAATGACATTGAAAGATACTTCGTCTTCCTTTGATAACCTGAGTAGACGACTACAGAATATTAATCAGCCTCTGCAAAATCCAATGCCTACTCAAGTGGGTCCAAGCTCTATGATTACAGTGCAAGAAAAAACTCCTGAAACTAAGAAATTGCCTTTCTCAAGAAAACAGCCAATAGCAACACGAGCCAAACCAAAAATTAATACACCACCACTAGCAACACAATTAAAAATATTGCCAAAAGTTAAGTCAAGAATACCACAAAAAACTCAAAATATATCACCACAAAAGGTCACGTCTATGCCACAAACAGCACCAAATATAACAATGCCACCAGTAGCTATGGCTACAACATCGTCAACATCTCATGGGAGAGCTCCACCAATCCCATCCACAAACTCTCAATCCACAACAATGCAGCAAGCAACTACTTCTGGTAAGCTCTCTTTTTGAATAGCATATGTAGATATTGAATATTATCAAAGATTGAATTAGTATGTGTGTGAAAGAACAGTACAATAGAATAAGTTACAAAACTAAAGGAAATATTTACAAAATCTTTTTTAAGATTCTAAAAACGATCAGGATATCCTCGATAAGAACCAGTGTTTGATACAGATCAATTATTTAAATATTTTTATATGTAATTTTTAGAAATATCTTTGAAAAGAATGATGAGGGAAGCAATCTTAAATACCAAAGTTAATCTACATATAACCAAATGTGGCATCAGTGGTCCACCTGGGACAGGCAAGACTCACTTCCGGAAATTACTTCTAGGGAAAAAAAGACCTATGGTACGAAAAAGCACAATGGTTTCCACTAAAGCAGATGAAATAACCAAAGGAGATTTGGTGGTGAATTCCATGTCTCAACAACAGACCAATCACACTAGATGGGCAGTACTTGATGATGAGCCCTGGCTGAGGCTTTTGACCAACACAATATTTGAACATTTAAAAAAGAAAAATAGCAATATTAATGACCTTGATATTGACTTTGAAGATATTACATGTAATTTTTCAGATTTTAGCATTGAAATATATTGCAAATTATACAGAATACTTCAAGAAACTAAAGGCAAAAGGAAAGTTAAGAGAGACACGCTTGACAAAATCCATCTCATATATTTAGTGGACACAGGTGGCCAGCCTCAATTTCAAGAAATTTTACCTCATTTTGTCCAAAGTTCTGTTCATTTTATAGTCCACAATCTCTCACAGGGTCTATTGGAATGCCCACAATTCCAATACACAGTTGATGGTTGGGATTATACCATTCCTGAAGATTTAAAAACATCAAATATCTCACTCATTGAACAAAGTGTTCGATCAGCATGCTCCTCCATTCACATGGATACTTGGAATAAAGGACGTCCCCACGTGGCCATTATCGGTACATTTAAAGATCAATGTAATCCAGAGAGAATTAACCAAATGCTTCAAGAAAAATCAACAGAAATTAAGAAAACATTGAAGCCATACATGGAGTGTAAGCACGCCATGAAATGCAACATGATGGAATGTTCAAAAGACCGTGCAATATATCCTATAGATGCCAGTCAGAGGGGATGGGATGTCAATGGTCCAATTGTAGAAAAAATTCGAAGTGAAATTAATAGTTTTGGCGAAACAAATAATGCTAAAGTTCCACTGGGCTATTTTATTTTTCTACAAAACTTGAAGCATGCATGTTCACGAAGGCATTACGTAAGTATAGCTGAGTGCAAAAAAATTGCTGCTGAGGGTTTTATAGTTCTTAATGACGAAGAAATTCAAGAAGCACTTCGTTTATTCAGTGATGTGAATTTAATTTTTTATTTTCCTGAAATTTCAAATGTTAGTCACTTGGTATTTATGAACCCCACTTTTCTTTATAAAAAAATTACTGACATCATTGTAAAAAGTTTTGTCTCTTCAAGAGCAACATCTCCTCAGAACGAATTCCGTGACACCGGTATCTTCACAGCAGATATTCTTTCTACTTTATCCTTCGATTCTGAGTTCACTGAAGGCATGTTCTTGAGTATTTTGAAGGATCTATATATAATTTCTGAAATTGATAATTCATATTTCATGCCATGTGTCCTTAAGCTCGAGGATACTGCATCGTTATCACATGAGTGCCAGAGTCAACTTCAAGTCGTTATCAACACTATGAACATGAATCACATTGGAGGTCCACTCATTATATCTTTTGGCGACCGAATTTCTCCCCGAGGACTGTTTTGTGCAATGATTGTCATTCTGTCCAAATATTTTGGGTGGAAACTTAATACAGATAATTCCACCATTCGAAGGCGTAATGTCATTGAGTTTTGTGTATATTTTTCAAGCCAATCGGGACCTTCTATATACATTGGTACTGCTGTAATTTTTGATAAGGTCACTCACCTTGAAGTCTACACCACCTGTCCAAGCTCCTGCTGTTTTGAAGTCAGAAGTGCCATTGTTTGGTCTCTAAGCAAAGCTTGCAGGTCACTCAAGTATCGACTAGCTGACTTTGGAGTAGAACAAGGATTTCGATGTGATCTCTGTATTGATGCTAATCATCGCCATCATCATACTATAGTTTCTAAGAATACCAAAATGAACTTGGTTCATAAATGCTCCTATAATTCCCGAATGCATGGAATTATTTTAAGTCCTCATCAGAAAGTTTGGTTTCAAAGCAACTCAACAGGTCAGAAAACTTTCATTTATGTATAATATAATATTTGTCACAAGGAAGTATTGTTACACAGAATAAAGTGCACAATCAAAAAGTAATGACAGATATCATGTGCTTTTGATCACTTTTTAATTTTAATTTAAAAGTAGGGCAAACTAGCAAGGAAGTTGTTGTTTTTAGCTATTGAATGTATCCTTATACAGTCAATCAGATATTGAATAGTGTGACATATAGATATAGATAGAGAAGTTCACAGATAGAAGTTCACAGATAGAAGTTCACAGTAGCTAACAATGATTTGGGAGAATAGTGCAGAAACATTCCCTTTAAAAATTTATTTGTTTTGCAATTGTCCTATTCATAACTGTTCTGATATATATTTTAGATTCATTTACCAGAGAGGCTGCAATACCTGATATTACTGTGATTGCTGAAAATCTGATTCCTAAAACGAATAAGTGGTATATGATTGGGCTCAAGCTTCAACTTAGTATCAATGACTTGGAAAAAATTATTGTTGACAATGATAATGAGGATACTCGCTTTTTAAAGGTTTTAGAAAAGTGGAGCAGAAATGGGGATCCCTCCTTCTCGTGGAACACCATCCGAGATGTTCTCATTTCTAGTCTAGTACAAGAAAATGTATTGGCCCGTGAAATAGAAGAAAAATACATTAACTAAAAGATATTTACTTCAGACAATGTTGTTTATGTCACAGTCAAATTGAGTTACAATATCATGTATTATTGTATTGATCTTATTAAAGTTTTCATTAAACATAAATTGAGAAAACATCTGTGGAGGGGGGGGGGGGGGGGGGGGGGAAGAATCCCGTCATAAACTCCAGTGCAGTGACTGGCTTACGTAGAGTGAGACATGTGGCATTACAAGTGTGATGATGAAATGGATGACAATATTCTTAACTAGAAACTCTGATGGTGAATCCTCTAATGAGCACATTACCCCATATTTTTAGTGAACTATCCACTTCTCCAAAAGAAAATATATTGCTTAAAAGATAACCAAAGAAAAATATACTGCTTATTAACTCAAAAGAAAACCAACCTCTGGTTTGTGAACTGAAAGCCCTATTCCCAAATTGTTCTCAATTTGAAGGTTCCACAAGTTGTGCAGTCATTGTATGTTTTAAAATTCAGCTACCTCTTGCAGTTGTGTATTGAGATATAACTTCAGTGATAACTAGCTTGGGTGAAGAAGTGCTGATAATTATGGGGAATGAGTCGTAATGTTAGAACGAACAGAAAGACTAAGTGGGAATTTAAAGGTACACTGGGATGTGTAGATAATTGGATTTTTTAGTAGTCAATAAGCCATACATTAGCCGACCCTTTACCATCCACACGCCCCCACCCCAACCCAGACTAGACAAAAGTCGCGTCATCTAAAAAAATACCTTTACCAACTCTTGTCAAAACTGTGGAAAAGAGTTTCTTCCCAGCGTCGACCGACTTTTCTTCTCTGGTGAAGGAGGAATACTGGAATTATTTACTTTGCAGAGTGTCTGGTGAGTCTGGGATTGCATCAATTCAGCACTTTAGGGTGTGGAAAGGGTCTAGTCAAATTCCAATAGAATGACTTACAGCCCGTTACCCAAGCGACTGCGCTTGTCGTCAATTACGTACTATAAATCCGATTTAGAACATAGCTACTGTAGCTTTGTATTGTGACAGAGGAAATCTGAACTGCTTTGGTCCTTCAAAGAGGGACGTTATTAATTAGTGTCTCCCCCTTGAGGGCAGCGACACTATGGTCTAAATTAGTTAAACGCTGGGCAGCCATCATGAACTACCACTTTTAGGGTCCTTCAGGCCTTAAGTAGCACCTTAGCTAGGCTTGGGATGCTACAGCCTCGGGGGCTGACAGACGGACAGTCAGATAAATAGACAGTCGGATAAACAGACAGACAGGATGACTACTTGTACCATGGTACATTCAAACTGTCCAATCAGATTGCTCAATTCGAGGTGAAAATATTCATACCCATCTCCTAGGAGGTGAACAAGTGAACTGTCCAATCAAATTTAGTTTTTATGCATTTCCTATAGCCCTAGAGCCATAGTACAAGTCGGTTGGTTCAGTCGGTACACAATTTAAACTATCCTCGGGCCTTTCTGCCCCTCAGTTGTAATATATCCCGTACTGTAACCTATACTTACAGCCTTCCCACACATGTATGCTGAGGGTTAATAATTACTCACAAACATCATAAATGAACATAATAATCTATTTATTTGACCTTATCGTAATATTAATGAAGTTTAATTATAACAAGACGTTTCAGCTTCGAGAAACATTCATCAGTTGTAACATAGTACAATTGTGAAAACTCTGACAGCAGAATACTAAATAATATATTAACCCTTGTACAGTATTTGTACAGTATTAAAGTGTCACCATTGATGCATAGAGCTATAATAAAATAATAGTACTTACATAATAGTATTTTGCAGAATTTGTTAGAATCCCTATTGGAGATTGAGGGTGGTGATTCTAGACAAAAATATGAATAATTTTCATATTTCTAAGTAACAAACAATAAACTAAATAACATATAGCACATTTATCATCTTTGAAGAAATTCTCTATGTATTGCATGCTGATCTCTAATGACTTCATTGACATTTTACATCTGGTGATGCCCAAGTCAATCCCATACTATATAAATGAGTTTCTACTGCGCACGATAAACTTCGCACTTGATAACTATGGACTACATATTTCTTCAAAATTCTATTACTGCCTACACCTAAGTAGTATGGGCACATTATTATGAACTGAGATATTTTATTTGACTACTTACAATGCATGAAGAGAGTGCTTAGTAATGGAGTAATCACAAAGTCTGGTGAATTTGCTTAAAGAAAGTCACTTAAAATTACTGACACCATATAGGTGATTGTTGTTATATTGAAAATAAACAATGCTTTTTAAATTAATGTCTGCTTGGACTAGAATGTATCACTTCAAAATTTCTTTCTCAGCCATTTTACTTAGCACTTCATAACAAAAATAAAATACTTACCATTACAACACTCTCTCCTCACACACAACCTCCATAAAACAAAACAGTAACCTAAACAAAACTTCTCAGAACAAGTCTATAGTATCATATTTAATGTCAAGTTATTCATGTCATCCCTATAGAGTTGATTATTGAAACTGAACTATGAGACAAGTGACATTAATACCTTGTGTATCCACACCATCGGTTTCAATTCTTGGCGGAGCTCTTTTTCTAACTGCAACAAAATTAGTCCCGAGCAGTAATTAAATTTTAAATATCACTAATGTAATAAACAAAGTTATAATAATTAAAGCTAATATGTTTTAAGTAAAGGGATGCTAACGTAGGTTTCAACTGTCCTTGAAGGTACAGGCTACTTCAGTGAAGATATCTAGCATGGAATAAACCACTTATTACACTCTGTCAGAGTGATATGGCTAGATATTTCACTCTCAGGCTATATTTTCACTTCTGGCTCATGAAAATAAATTAGCACATCAGTAAAAAATATTTCGCCATATCACACTCTGACTCTTGTACTATTTATTCCAAGCTATATCTTCACAATGATATCTATAGGTACATATTAATATAACATTTATAATATTTGTAATCAAAACGTGCAACAGTGTGTGTTTCTTATGGTCTCTTGAAAATCAGTGTCTTGCACACTGCACTAATACCAATGCTAAACAAAGAGTGTTCTACAGTAAACTATGCTGTTTTTCATTATGTGCAAAATGCACTTCATAACAAAAATAAAATTTGGAAATTGTTTAGGTGTGGTTATGTTCATTAGGAAAGTGGCAATTAATGGGTGTGGTATGTCCTTGAAGCATTTTGTGAAGTTAGAGCGCCTAGGTGATAAGTCATCCTAGTATACAATGGAGCACTATAATATTATAATTAAATATTGTATCTCATCTTATTGAAAACTGAATTTATGCCAAACACTGAAATTCTCATGCAGCTAAATAAAACCAGATTCTGACAGGAGTGAAAAGGTAAAAGCAAAACTTGTTGGGGTTGTGATGCGAGTCCTATGTATTATTGAGGATCAAAGACTAATCTCCTCACAAACACTTCAGCGCCAATCATATGTAGTAATCGCTGCCACCAGAATTGATATCTCCCAGCTTCCCTTACGATAGCTCGTCTCTAGAGACTTTGCGCAGTCGCAGAGAGAATATTGGCAATAGTTAAAATTTAACTGTAATTGCACTGACTGGTGAAGAACATCAACTGAACTGATTTTTCAATTTCAGGTGCTGATATACAACTCAATAAAGGAGAGCATGACTAGGCATAAATGATGTGATAATGACAGCTGGGGTGATGTTACATTAATGAAAGCATGCAAATCATAATGTTCTTAATAGGTAATGATTGCTATGAAGACAAGACACCCATAAATTAACTAAGTCAATCCCTAGTATTACTGTATTATACTCTTCTATTCCACCCGCTTTTAGTTACAATTACAGTAATCACTTTCTACTGAATGTACCCATTCTCGTGTCTCTCAGCCACTCTCATCTTCTTTCCATTTATTGTTGTACCTGATTAGGTCACAAATGAATTTGCCTACTGGTAGTCTAACGTAGCCAAACCCTTTACTGTCTTACAACCGCATTTTTGGTTTACTCGGTAATTCAGCGCTAGTTCACCGCTAGTTCACGAAAGCTGTTCTGCTGTCCTGTTTTTGTGCCACACTCGCCTACTATACATTATTTGTGCCAGGGTTTGGTTGCTAACTAGTTCGCCTTGCGCTCTAGGTTACCCGGCAATTCAGCGTAAATTCATAAGTATTGTGCATCTGCACATTCTAGCTCATTAGCTCATGAATAATTCATGAATATACGTTGTCGTTGGTCACGGATATTATTATTGGCGAGCGAGTGAAGCGAGCGAGACAGTATTAGGGGTGGATAATGTAAAATCGGGTATATGTTACATGCATGTATGAATGTATGTATGGATAGTACGTATGCCCTTTAAACGCGCGCGCGGGAAACTTTATTCTCCAAAAAACACGGCTTTTTTAGGCTTAACCCCAGTTAATTCTGAAACTACAGCATTAAGTAAGTCTTACTTTAAAATTAAGTCCCGAAGTGTGAGATAATTCTGGCCAAAATGCTTTTTTTTTTAAGACACAAAAAGTTGATTCGACCGGTTACTATGGCATTGAAGACCGTTTTCCAGACTTAATTTCAAAACTTTGCCGTTATAGGGGGGATACGGAGTGCCGATTGTTGGTTGTCTAGAGCCATTGGTAGTCAGAATGCCGTAATATTAAAGCAAAGGAGGCTACTATTACTCTAGGGAAGCTGAGGTAAGTACGTAATTTCATATTTGTTAGCTAAATATACAAAAATAACTCTGGCCTTTGTTTTATGTAGCTAAGAGCTTGTTGTCAACAGTGACTGGTAAATTCAAATAGTCAGAATGGCTCAAATTTGGTACTACAAAAGTTAGTAGTGGAAGCCGCTCATACCCACCAGATCCATATAAACCGGTTCGGGCTTGTCCCGAAGGGTCATGCACCAGGAAAGTTGAGGCTGATTGTGGACCTCTCCTTTCCTTCCGGTAGTAGCGTCAACGACGGAGTTGACCCGGAGTTGTGTAGTACAATACACGTCAGTAGATGCGGCTTGTCAGAAGGTTTTGGAGTTGGGGAAAGCAGCCATGCTGGCTAAGTTCGATGTTTCTGGGGCGTTTAGGACGGTGCCAGTTCACCCCGACGATTGCCATCTGCTGGGTATGCATTGGAGGGATAGTATTTATGTGGACAAGGTGCTTCCTTTTGGCCTCCGGTCAGCACCGAAACTATACAATGCCATTGCTGATGGCCTACTGTGGAACTTGCTGCACATTGATCACGTAGTGGGCATCTACTACCTAGATGATTTTCTATTATTCGGTGTACCAGACTCACCTCAGTGCGGGGAGTTTCTGGGCAGAGCTTTAGCTCGGTGTGATGTGTTGGGGGTGCCTGTGGCCCCAGCAAAAACTGAAGGCCCAGCCACCAAGCTGGTGTTTCTGGGCATAGAGTTGGATTCCGTTTCGATGACAATTAGCCTCCCCAGTGAGAAGCTGGAGAGGCTGCGTGCTATGATCCTGGAATGGGAATCCAAGAAATCACTAAGAGGTAGTTGCTGTCGCTCATTGGCTACCTGCAGCACGCATGTCGGGTTATCAGGCCCGGCAGTTCCTTCCTCCGGCGAATGATAGATCTCTCGACTGGGGTGAGGGCACTGCATCATCGGGTGAGACTGAATGCTGGTTTCAGGTCAGACCTCAAATGGTGGAATTGTTTTCTGCCTATATGGAATGGGACATGTCCGATGTTCTCTGTGGTTAGGGGAGACCCGCAAGTGGTGCTCACATCGGATGCATCTGGGAAGTGGGGCTGTGGAGCCTACAAGTCAACAGGGAACTGGTTCCAGCTCAAGTTCCCGGATAGCTGGTTAGAAGTCCACATCACTGTGAAGGAGCTATTGCCTATAGTCCTGGCTGTGGCTGTGTGGGGACATCTCTGGCGAGGTGTGACAGTGTCATGTAGATGTGACAATATGGCTGTAGTGGCAATTGTGAATTCTGGAAGGAGCCGAATGGATCGGGCCATGCATCTGATGAGATGTTTGTCTTTCTTCTTGGCCCGGTGGGACGTGACCATAGTATGTCAGCACATCCCAGGTATCAAGAACGATGCAGCCGATGCATTATCTAGGGATTCTTTGCTTCTGTTTCAGCAGTTGGTGCCGGGGGCAGCGGAAGTGGCCACACCCATCCCAGAGGGTCTCATTTGTCGTCTGGTCCGCGACACTCCGGACTGGACAAAGGTGGACTGGGTGTCCCTGTTCAGAAGTTCTACATGATCTACATGATGGGTCTGGCAGAGTCCACTCACAGACTTTAAGCTTCGGGGTGAGACGTTTTATGGGATTTGTGCTGTAGCAGGTCGGGCTCCGGTGCCAGCGGATGAAGATGCCCTGTGTCATTTCGCTGCTACCCTGGCCGAGGAGGGCTTGCGTCATAAGACCATTAAGTCTTACATGGCCGGAGTCCGTCATCTGCACATTTCGGAGGGCCATGGTGACCCTTTTTCGGGCAGTCTACACAGGTTGCACTACGTTTTACGGGGTGTCAAGCGTGCTGAGAGCCTGACTGGGGTGACGAAGCGGGAGCGTAGGCCTATTACGCTGGAACTTCTCCACAAGATCAAGTGCGTATGGGACCCCCGGGCACATGAGACAGATGTGATGATGTTATGGGCCGCATGCTGCTTGGCCTACTTCGGATTTATGCGGATTGGAGAGTTGACTGTGCCGTAAGAGGAGGGATACGACCCATCGAGCCACCTATCGTGGGGCGATGTGCTAGTGGACAATCCTCCCTGTCCAGCAAGACTTGAAGTGCGCATAAAGGCATCTAAGACTGACCCCTTCCGCCTGGGCGTCTCGTTATTTATCGGCAGAGTGGCTTCTGATCTTTGCCCTGTCTCGGCCATGCTGGCATACTTGGTAGCGAGGGGAAAAGGCGAGGGCCCCCTTTTTTGTTTTAGCGACGGCAGGCCACTCACGAGGCAGCGTCTGGTTTCGGCTGTGAAAGATGCGCTGGAGAAGGCGGGGGTTGACCCAGGTCACTACTCAGGGCACAGCTTCCGCATAGGTGCAGCCACCACAGCAGCGACTAGAGGGCTGGAAGACTCTACGGTGAGGACATTAGGCAGGTGGAAGAGCCTTGAGTACCTGGACTATATAAAAATCCCTAGAGAGCAACTGGCATCCTATACAGCTAGAATATGTTAACATTGTTGATATTATGTTTTACGTTGTGTGTATGTGACGCTATTCAATTTAATATTTGAGTCTCTCTCCCCCCCCCTTATCTGTCTTGGTCTGGGCCTGGGGCGGGTGGTCGTTCCTCCTCTGGCGGAATTAAAGGGGCTTGCCCCACCACATTAATTATGCCCTAGCCGGCCCAAGCTGATTTGGGGGCGGGGTTTCCGGCCCTACCTGTGCCAAACAACTCAGCTACTGAAGCTGCGGTCCAGGATTGAGCAGGAGCCGGGTCGTGAGAAAGAAGTAAGTTGAGTTCTAGAGTGGCGGGCAATCATAGGGTAATACGGGACTTGCTGCCAGGGGTTAGTGGCAGCAAAGAAAGTAATGGTGGGTTCTGTTAGGATACGAGCCGTAGGATTAATGGCAGCTTAGCAGCAGGCTAAGCGGGGTTAATACCAGGCGGAGTACCCATAGTAAGGGGTCGGGTAAGGCATATGGCCGCGCATGGCAGCATGAGCCACGTGCGGTAGGTGAGTCATAAATAGTACATGTGCGTGTAAGTGCGTCCATCACTGCCACGAGAAGTAGAAGCGTGAACAAAACTGAACTTCCCACCCACCCACACCCCCCCTACGGGTACTGGTTGGGAGGGGAGAGGGGGGGTTTATGTTTTATTTAATTTATTTTAACCTCCGGTGAACAGCTAGTCTGTTTTACCGTGAAAACATGGGTGCCGAAATTAAAGGGGCTTGCCCCACCCCATTATTATTATTAATGCTAAAGAAGCTACTACTACTCCAGGGAAGCTGAGGTAAGTACGTAATTCCATATTTGTTAGCTAAATATGCAAAAATAACTCTGGCCTTTCTTTTTTTGTAGCTAAGAGCTTGTTGTCAACAGTGACTGGTAAATTCAAAGTCAGAATGGCTCAAATCTGGTACTACAAAAGTTACCACTGCTCAAGAAAATGAGGTAAGAAAGTAATTTTGTATTTGTGTGCTAAAACTGATTGTCTTTTGTTTTTGTAGCTGAGAGCTTGTTGTCAAGAATTCGAGGTAATTCACATAGTCAAAGTAACTTAAATTTGATACTACAGAAGTTATCAATACTCAGGAAATTGAGGTAAGTAGTAATTCCATATTTGTTGGCTAAAATTACTAATAATAACACTGGTTTATTTTTTTATCGTAGCTCAGAGCTTGTTCAAGAGTTACTGGTAATTGAGATTATCTACTACAAAAGTTACCATTAATCAGATATGAAATAAAAGGTCATAACTGCTATTATATATTGTTTGCATGAACTAAGCTAAAACATAGTAACAATACTGTAGTTTTATGTTACCTAACTATCAGGCTCGCTCCCCATTTGTGTTTAAGCACACCACTAGTTGGCGAGCGAGCAGAGCGAGCGAGACAGTATTAGGAGTGGATAATGCAAAATCGGGTATATGTTATATGTGTATATGTATGTATGGATGAATGGATGGTACGTATGCCCATTAAAAGCGCGCGTGGGGGACTTTTTTCTCCTAAAAACACGGCTTTTTAGGCTTTACCCCAGTTTATTCTGAAACTACAGCATTAAGCAAGCCTTACTTTAAACTTAAGCTCCGAAGTGTGAGATAATTCCTGCGAAAACGGTTATTTTCAAGAAACAAAAAGTTGATTTGACTGGTTACTATGGCATGACCCTTTTCCAAACTTAATTTCAAAACTTCGCCATTTTGGGGGGGGTACGGAGTGCAGATTGTTAGTTGTCAAGAGCCATTGGTAGTCAGAATGCTGCAGTATTAATGCTAAAGAAGCTACTATTACTCTAGGGAAGCTGAGGTAAGTACGTAATTCCATATTAATTTTGTTAGCTAAATATGCAAAATAACTCTGGCCTTCTTTTTTGTAGCTAAGAGCTTGTTGTCAACAGTGACTGGTAAATTCAAACAGTCAGAATGGCTCAAATTTGGTACTACAAAAGTTACCACTGCTCAAGAAAATGAGGTAAGAAAGTAATTTTGTATTTGTGTGCTAAAATTGATTGTCTTTTGTATTTGTAGCTGAGAGCTTGTTGTCAAGAATTCGAGGTAATTCAGATAGTCAAAGTAACTTAAATTTGATACTACAGAAGTTATCAATAGGAAATTGAGGCAAGTAGTAATTCCATATTTGTTGGCTAATAATAACACTGGTTTATTTTTTAGTTGCTGGTAATTGAGATTATCAGAATGGTTGATGTTTGATACTACAAAAGTTAACATTAATCAGGTAAGAGATTGGTTTTGTATTTGTTTGCTGAAATAAAATGTCATAACTGCTATTATAGTGTTTGCATGAAGTAAGCTAAAACATAGTAACATTTTATGTTACCTAACTATCAGGCTTGCTCGCCATTTGTGCTCAAGCACACCACTAGTTTATATACATGTTTGGAAGTATGTATGTCATTTTGCACTCTGACCCTCACATTTTCGTGTTTGCTTGGAGGTCAACCTCGTCTCATACACCACCAAACAGAATATTTTGGTTTATTGATCTTTACCCGAATAATCCAAAGAAATCTATTTTTTACCACTTAGAATTCTTTTGTGCGTGCACTTAAAACTTACACTAGAGTTTATTTTCTGTTCAAAATTAGTGGCGGTGGTATGTTAATGTGCTCTTTGTCATAGTTATACATCCTACACAACCCTGTTATACTTAATTGAAAATTTATCGTCCAATAGTCTAACTACGAAGGTAAGTCTTGTGTTGGTATGTCCAGTGGACAAGTGTGTGAGAAAGTGTAGCGTGCACAAAGTAAATGTTTAACTAACAAATAAATATTTTAGCTGCCACTACACAGCTTTTGGTTCAAACCTGTTGGTAATTCCTTAGAAATGCCCGTTGTTATTGTTGTTGTTGTTGTTTTTTGCTTGTTTTTTTTTTTAAGTCAAACAGTTGCTGCGAGTGGCTACTATGGCACTAAAACACCTTACCGCATACACGTAATCTAAAAACTCAACCATATTTTAGTAGCTGGAGTATTACATGTTAAAATTAATCATACAACAATACTTTATAAGTTTATGTAGCCTAACTCGGGAGGCTCACTCGCCATATGTACTGAAGCACACCACCAGTAATTAGACTAACTCACCTGATTGAAAAGATTCACTTGCTCCAAAAGAATTATTTGTAGTAGACTCCATTGGTTTTGAAGTGCTTGTATTGGGACGTTCATTTGCTCCTGCAGGTAAAATTGTTTTAATTAAATCACATAACCAGCCAAAATGTATTTCAAAGCTAAAATATACACAAACATCTTAATAAAGTAAACAAAACATGAAACAATGTTTATAATGTTCATAATAAAACAACTCCTTTTACCTGCAGAATACACTATGGTTAGAGATTACAACTATCTAAAGATAAAAGCTAAACTTCATATAAACAAGCAAAGCTTATACTCACAATTATTTTGTTAATTAAACCCACAGCTGATTTGCTAGCACCATTTATGCAACCTGAGCAGTAAAATATGAGCTTCGCCCAGAAATAAATTCAAGTCTATGTAGAATATAGCTTTAACATATCGGTAAAATGGCAAAACTGACAAAAAAAAATAAAAGTAAACAATTATATCCTAGTAACTAATGTTCGACGATGTTCGGCAATCTTCGATAATGCCCCGAGGAATCCTTTTCACTTTATTGCAGACTAGCTACTGCGTGAAGCTTCTGTCTGGTTTGACCCAGACAATTTTGTTAATTAAACACAGCTGATTTGTTAGCACCATTTATGCATCTTTCCCTTTCTCTCTGTCTCTCTCTTCCTCTAATATTTGTAATAAATATGAAATACGTACCATACTTACTAAATGGTTCATAATTATATTTCTTTAAGCCTTATTAGATTGCAGACACATTTGGATCCTAGCAACCTAGCCAAGTATTTTCACTAGTGATGTGGATAGATGTGTACAGAGGCTCTTGACACCAGTATGCTGTTGTGGCTGTAAAGAAATTTAATAATGTGGAGCTGTTCATATAAATACAGCTATTTAGAGGCCAACAAAATGTATGGAAAGGGACTAAAAGTAGTAAACAACATAAATTACCAAACATGACAAATTACTATATGATTACAAATTCTTGAATTCCTTTGTTTTTGGTGTAATTGTATGGTGTCCTTTAAGATGCAGTAGAAAAATAATAGGAATAACTATATAGATATAACATTATGTACAGTACTAATATATACATAAGAGGCTGTAAGCACGAGTATAGTAATAATTTCAAAAACTGTGTAAATGATACACTATTTCCTAGCTAGATTACATCATTTATATTTATAACAGTATGGTGTGTAAATTGCCCAATCAAAAATATATGGGGAAAATAGCTGTTCAATTGAATTTGCATGATGAAAGTGAAATATCATGGTAATTAAGTGAAATTAGCACAAAAACTAAGTAAAATAGCATGATAGCTGAGTGAAATGGTATGGTTAAGTGTGCATGCGTGCAGCTCCAGCCTTGAAAATGTATAGTTCGAGTAGTTTCTGGTCGGAGACAATGTCATTCTTTAGCGATAAGTTCTACCCATATTAGACAGAATTTTTTCAACAGATTAGGAGGAGCCAGAGGTTAAAAACGAATCTCCAATGAAAAGAAAAGTGTGAATAATGGAATAATTAGAGTGAGGTGATTACTTTGACGAAAGTATAGAGAAACTGCAAGCTCATGATTTTTAAACCGCATAAATACATTATCTTTTGCTAAGTATTAACATGCAACTACACAAAAAAAAACTACGATATTCATAGTTTTAATGTGGCAAAAATATTCACTTGGTTTTACCTCGTGAATATTTTCTCATACCACTAATGCCACCATTCCTGAATGCCACAATATTCATGCCAAATACAATGAAATTAAAACTAAAAAGTACATACTCTAGAAGAAGCTGATGTGGCTACACCACTAAAAAAAAGTTCACAAAAACTGGAGTTAATTTTCACGTTAGTGTTTTCTAATTAAAATACTGCTTGAGTGTTTAATTGAAAGCTCAATTATATTCTTTTAACAACGACAATGACAGTAACTAGTCCTTACACTGAATAGAGTATAGTGGGTGATTTCACAATACCATATTGTGTCAATAGCTATTTGGTTAAGCTTAATCTGCCCACATGCCTTTTATAGAAACCATTATACTTGTAAGGTTTCCCTTGTCAGTACAATTTTAATAGCTAGCACTCTTATTATTTTCTTGTATTTTTTTTACACACATAAACACAGACTAAACACACATGTGCACAGAGCACACACACACACACACACACACACACACACACACACACACTTTAAGACATATACACATGAGCACACACACTTACACAGTAAATGAAAGGATATAGAATACTTTAGGTTAACTGATATGGAATACATATCTAGCCTGCTCTACAGTAGCTACTTTTAATAAGCTCTTCTTGGAGACTTGTCCTTTTAATTTAAGTTGTTGTTGTTGTTTTTTCTCTCCTCACTGGTTTTTATTCTGCTATCTTAGCAGCTCTTTGAGCCCATTTTCTAGCTTTTTAATTGCCATACAGGTTGGTAGGAAGATGATTTTAGCATCTTGTATTTTCCAATTGAAGCTGACATGTTGTGTTGTTGCTGTTGTTGCTTCTTCTTTTTTTTAATAATAAATGTTCAGTCATAACATGAATCTTCAGCTATCTGGTCTTAGTTAATTTTATTAGTTTTTGCTGTATGAATAGCAAATAATGTAGCCTAATCAGTCGTTGCGCTACTAAAGACTGCCCACTACATCCAGTAAAATGTGGGGGTGTGCCAGCACCCGGTGTACCACTGCTTTCTACCCCACAGCCCTAGCGCTTTCTCTGCTGATCATTTTTATTACTTTCCACAAATACGTGCAATAAATTGTTGCTAGAGATTGCCACTGAACTTCATAGCAACAAAAAAGGGAACATTTTTCCCACGCCAACTGAATTAAAGACATAGTCAACCGTGATTTAGGTATGAACATACTCAGAACAACCATTTAAGAACTTCCATTTTCTTGGTAACCTGCACAAATTCTATAATATATTCAATAGCAAGGGTGTGCTCATGTCTGAGGAACAATACAGCATTATTTAAGATATTGCAAGCGAAGTGGCTTTCAGAGCCTGTGGTGGTATACACAGATGGTACGATCTGCCACGCACCACTATGTAAAAACCCAAGTTCCTGTAAGGCTTCAACACCAGCTGAATCATAGCACATGCAGTGTCAAATCATAACACTCAATTCCTTACATGACTCTTAAACAAGTTTATCATTACTTCGTACTCTTTGCTCACACTGATGCATGAGTGGCATAACTGAGGGTAGGCTTATTTCTATTATTTTATCCTGGCATAACTTGACCACTAGCTAACACTTTAGCCTTACATCACCACTCCCTCAACCATACCTTTGTAGGTGTGGTAGAAGGTGTGGCCATGTAAGACTATTTAGCTTATACATGTATAACATAATATGTAAATAGACCCAGCTTATTATGATGTAATAACAAGTAAATTTACATTGTTGTTATTGTTGTTATTATTATTGTTGTTTTCCATTATCGCCATTATAATATCAAATATTTAATACTTGTCTCACCTGTCATAGATATTAAATTACTTTATCTCACCTGTTTCAAACAATTCATTTGCTCAAGACAATTAATTGTATGAGTAATAGCACAGGTTACCCATGCTATCACTCGATATTCTTTAAAAAATCATTTGCACTGTAGCTACACTGTATCGTCCACTCACTACCTCTGCATTTCAAGATTAGCTTCCCCTTGAACTTTGTTTTCAAGCTATGGCTCCTCCTAATTTGTTGAAAAAAATTCTGTCTAATACAGGCAGAACTTTTCGCAAAAGAATGACATAGTTGAAACTACTCGAACTGTACCTTTCCAAGGTTTAGAGTTGCCCATGCACACTTACCCGTACTATTCACTTAGTACCATAGTGTTTCACTTAGTTTCTGCTGATATGTTTAATCATACAGTCAGTAGGTCCGTGAACTATATCACGCTCTACAATTTCTCAAAGTTGTGGTCATATTCACAACTGTTGTGGCTGTAATAAATCAAATAATGTGGAGATGGACATTAAAACATAGCTAGGTGCAATTTAAACAAACTAAGAGTAACGAAAATAACAATAGTTGTCAAAACATGACAAAAAATGGACTTGATGTAGCTGCTATGATACCTTATTAAACTATAATATACTATTAATCAATTACAATTTTAAAATCCAATTATAGGAACATTTTCATTTTCGTTTCTTGCTATATTTAGACAGTAATTATAAGGTGCAGTGGAATACAAAAGATAAATAATAGTAAGCCAAAGAATCGGTAATAATCTTGTAAAAAAAACCTAAGGAATTTCCTAACTTTAGTGAATCACTCTATAGCAAGGTATATCACTTATGATTATAAAATCCTTTGATATGAACACTAAAAATCTCCAATGTACATACTGTAGTGAAGTACCTGAAATAGCTATAGAGTTGAACAACGCAATTGCATAAATTATATTATTTTGATGTACAATACTGCAAAGTGTACACTAATGCATGGTTAAGTCTAATCATTAATCTTCCCACATCCTTTTGTAGGAACTTGTATGGTTTCACTTATCAGCACACTTTAAAATTTGGCTTATTGTGCATTTTTGTAAGCAGGTTCCTCTTAAAATGTCTTTCCCTAGCTTAAACTTTAGTATCACAACCCTCAATCGGCATTGTAAGTTTGGTAGAGGGTGTGGCCATACAAGATTTATTATTATGTGTGGCACAGTATTTGCAAAATCATTTGAGCTTTTTATTATTGTAGGGTCCTGCCTCACCAGGACAAGCAATAGCTGAAAAAGGAACAGAACTAGTATATTTGTGAGTTTGTATCTTGTAATTCACTATGTGTGTATGTGGTTAGCGTGTATTTATGTGAATTTGATCATTCATGTCTATTCATCAATTTCTTTTGACAGATGTGTTAATTTTGGTTGTACATTCATGATCATTTGCATGTGTATTTGAGGGTCCATATAACACTACACTGTAACTTATCCCTCCACATCCATTTCTTGTCTTGATTACTCACTGTACCATCCTTCCTCTTTTAAATAAATCTTAACTAAAATTATCCTGTATTAGCAGTGGGATTGGTTGAGGGCAAGAATTTGGTACAAGTAGTACAGATAGGCTGAAGAAGCCTTAAAAGACCTGGTGGCAGGCTATTTTACCCAGCCATCCAACTATCTGTGCGAGTTACCTGTGACTCCCACATGAGCTACCACAATTATTTTTTTCTACTGTCTTATAAACAACTACAGAATTTTGGGCTATTAATTTAAAGCATTTCGAATTGTAATCAATTATTTTGGCCATAAGAATCTAACTAAGAAATATGGTCTTGATAATTCACTATTATTTTAAGCACCCAGTCATTGCAAAAATAATAATAATAATTGAACAGTCACCAACAAAAAAACAGCAATAATAATACAAAGCAAAAAACAACAAAAAAACAATAATGTATAAGTGTTGCTCGACTGGTTTATGATACATCATTGATTCTTTATCGTGACCTCTTAGAACTAATCTTTTGCCTAACTAGAAGCTACATTCTGAAATGAGGATATAATCTCTATTTTTCAGAGCATGCTGAAATGGGATAGGAAGAAACTAGCTATTATTCTCATTTATATGAAATCCACTTTCATTTGCTCGTTGCAAAGGCCAGCCAACATAGGAATAATAAAAATACTATTTTTAAAACTTCCGTTTGCTTAACCCCCAAATTATCTCCTGACCACAGATTTTTTCTTATGTAACTCCTACTTAGGAAAGGAAATATTTGGCTAGAAATGTACCTTTGTTGATGATACTTTCTAATTTTACAATCAATAAAAATTGATCGGCCATGGCAGCCTGACAGGCTCCTATGCCCCTATTAATTATTTGTTGCTCATACTATTTCTCTTCTTCTAAGCATATTAAATGATTATTAGTGGAGCCATAAATGTGTTTCAGTGACTCTATAACCTGCTCTCTACTATAAACCCCAAGACTAAGCCTGAAAGTATGTTCCCACTGATTCTCATATTATTATACGCTACATTACGTTTTGCCTATTAAAAGAGAAACAATACCACTCCACCAAAGTTTAAGATACACATAGTGGTAGTGTATTAGTGAGATTTCTTACCATTGAATCCAGTAGATGGCATATTTTTCTTATTCTTTCCTAACTTATCTAAACAAATATACAAATAAAAATAAACTATTATGCTGGATTACTTATTATTATGAAACACCAAATTAAAGGTGTGAACCCTCAGTGCTTAGCTATTACAAAATCATTTCTCAGACCAATCAGGCAATGAAAACAGTAGATGTAAACGCTGTCTTCTTAAGAATTTTAATATGCAACGGGACACTTACTGGTAATTTCAATACAAGCTGTTCAAGATTGGATATCCTCTCCTCACAAGAAGTAGCAGGAAAATGGTCTTCTGCAGACTTAAGAGATCAAGTCCAAGAATGAACACTCAATTCATAGAGTATCACTTTTGATATGCCATGCTTTACCTAATCGATTGCCCATTCAGCTTGAGGGAATTACCCCCTCTCCATCACAAGCACTCAGCTAACTTCTTGGTGTAAAGAAAAGTTATGTGGACTGCAAAAAAAAAGACGTGACGATGGGAAATATTACCCATAAAAACTAGTACCTAGTGGGCCTGAGCTTCACTGACTAAGTTCATACCTAATTCAACAGTTAATTATCAGTTATCTCCAGACTGACAGACATACGGACCAGATCAGACCAGACAGATAGACAGGATGACTACTATAACCCTCTCACGCATGTGTGCTGAGATTAATTAAAGCAAAACTGAACAATACTTATCAGAACAGTTCCCTGAGTAAACTATACCATTCTACACTATAGAAAATTAGTAATTTTGTATTAAATATTTATAATCAAAAGTAAAGACTGATGGTCCTCAACTTAGCTATATGAAAGATCATCAAATTACCCAGGCAGTCTCTTATCTGCCGTGCCTGAGAAATTTGCTAAAATTTAATACTGGAAAGCAAAATCTGCAGTTGCAAATACTTCATGCTTTAGCTCTGCTTATAGATTCCATCCTCTTGGCATAATATTTCTTGTTGCTTTTTTTTTACACTTTTTAAATATTAAAAGAAAAAGATCTTGAGATATCAGAATCTAAAAATACTATTGTGAAAATATCTAGCATAGAAATATGTATTACATATAGCTTTTGGCTACTACAATAGTAGGCATGAACTAATATAGTATATACTATGAGTATTACTATATATAGTAATACTCATTAAATAATGAAGTGTGATGTGGTGAGATATTTCATGAGCAGGCTAATTTATTTTCATGAGCCTGAGGCCAGTGAAAATAAATCCTGAGAGTGAAGTATTTTGCTATAACAATTCTATGCTAGAAATCTTCACTGTACTACTATAGGGTTGGTAATTCAACTTATAAAATTGGCCATAACACTCTGAGTGTTCGTTCATCACAGGGGCACCCCACAACCCTCACCTGATTGGTGACTGAGTGTGGCTAGTGAGACACTATCAGGGGTAACACAATTGAGAATCAGGAATATTTGTTATGGACATATGTACATACGTCAATTTTGTACTTTAAACCCTAGCATTTTTGTGTTCACTTAGCAGTTGACCCCGTCTCAAACTTCACTAAAACAGAATAGTTTTGTTAATAATCTGTACCCATTTCTAATAATATATTAATGTTGTGGGACGCATTTTAATCTTTTCAAACTTTTGAAGTTCATTTTTAAAAATTAGTGGTGGTAATACAGTTAATGAGCAGCTGTTCTTACTGAAAATCCATTGCCCAGTATGTTAAGTCACCAAGAGAATACAATGTAAGTCTTGAGTTGATATATCCAGTGAACAGGTGTGTGTGTGTGTGTGTGTGTGTGTGCGTCAGAGTACATGTGCTGCTTAGCTATGAATATTTTGAAGCAAACAATAAGCTTCCTTCATTTTTTTTGTTAGTTTCATGGTCTTCCTCTCAGTTTGTAAACAAATCTAATTTAGGGTTAGGCTCTGTGGAGTTTGAAATACTTCTTATTGTTGCTGCTTTTTTTAATCCAAAAATGTGCAGCAATTGGTTACTTGACATTGAAACCCTTTACCATATACAATTTCAAAAACACGGCCTGTTTTAGTAGTTCAAAGCTTGCAGGAACTGCTATAGTAATTTAGATAGTCAGAATTATTTTTAAAAGTTTTGAATTACTTGTGCACATTTGCTTGCTAGTTATTTGTGCTGAAGTACATCACTAGCTAGGATTTTTGCAGCTGATTTGATCAGGTTGGATGGTTTTTAGCTATAGACAAAGGTGGCCATAACAACACCTGAACAGATAAGCCAGACTAGGCAGGTTGTTGCTATTAACTACTAGAGTATTAGTAAGTACCTTGAGCTTGTCAATTCAGTGTGAGATAACAGCTTATGTATCTGATATCTCTGATCTCACACCAACCTAAAAATACTATAGTGAAGATTTCATGTATAGAAATTCAGCTACAATTGCTCTTTTTCTAGGATACTGTCATAGCCAATCCACAATAAGCATATATACTAAGTTCCTACTTTTCATATATATTTTTTTCAACTCACTTAAAATTTAAATCTCAACAAACCTGCAAGAATAGTACACAGACCCGTTGCATCTTCTGCTTTTCCAATGTCAAGTAATCCATTAACTAACATTCTGTAAGTAGCATGAATAGAATGCTTTTGTTTCAATATTCGTAAGAATTCCAGCCTCATCTCTTTCTGGGTTTTTTTATCTCTCTCGATGTCATCAACAGTACACTGCTCAAAACCTGGAAATGTTAACGCCAACACTCTCCATTCTCTAAGGTAGTCAGAAATTTTTGGATAATCGCTTCCACTGATTTGTTCGTCCAGATCATTATTATTTAATTTGCAGTCTCGGAGTAGGCCATCCAGAGTTACCTCAGACATCTTTGCAGCATGCGGGCGAGGCGGGCGTGAAATTGATGGGCGTTTCAGAGCGGTAGCTTTTAATCTGCAAAATCAGTGAATTATTTTTGTCCCCAGTGAATAGTGTCCCACGCCTCGGACGAAATTCACCCCGTTCAGTAACTTTTCCGTTCAAATGTGATTAAAAAACCTGGAACTTTTACATCACTTTTGAACTGAAAAGTGCCTATTAAAGCCACACCTCTCCCCCTTTTTGCTTTGGGGAAGCCTTACTACGAGCATGGATTGGATAGCTGTGATAGCGATCAAGCTACAGACGACTGGGAAGGGTAGAAGTTAGGGAGAGGGGTAACATTTAGTGCTGCTCGGGCTCCCAGTTTAATGCTCTATTCAAAGCTAGAATGATTGGTGGGTGTCTCAGTGAAGCGTAAGCATGTGTTGGAAGAAGCTGCTGATGATACAGGCATAATTGTGCAACAAGTTATGAAGATATGGCTTAGTATAGAGTGGCTATAATTATTTATTTGGTCTAGGATTGTATGAAGAAATAGTAGAAGATAAAGCATGCCAGAAACACTGGATCAGTGAAGATTTTTCAAGATACCTTTATACATCCTGGCAGAATTTTCAGCAGGAATAGGCAAAATCAAATGGTTAGATGAATTGATATTTAATAATGTAATCTAAGGTTATTTTAATTAATTATTTATTTATTTAGTTTTATTTATTTTATATGGTGTGATCCAGGCCTCCGCTAGAGTTTGTATTACAGAGATTTATGGAATAGTCAGGCATCAAACTATTTTTCCCCTCAAAACTATTATCTTTTAAACTGATTCAGTCATTCTCGGCTAAAATAATTATAATAATAGGAAATTTTTTCTCTTTTTAACAGCCAATATTTTAAATTATAACTTAACCCGACGTTTCGACTTCTTGCCGAAGTCCTCTTCATGGGTCAACTGAGGTCGAACTCTCCGTGGTGATATAATAACACAAAATAAACAGCAAGATTTCTAGAGGGCACGCTTACTGTTTATTATGTCCTGGAGGGCGATTTGCACGCAGCATGGACAGCCAGCATCGTGGAAGCTCTAAACCTATGTTTTATTAAACTTGTTGTTGTCAGGTGTCATCTGTATGTGTAGAGCTTCCTTGATCTTCAACTCACAATTCTTACTGGCTCTGTCTACAACCCTTACCTCTTCCCATTTAATGGGGTGATGCTGCTGCCAAGCATGTTCAGCAATGGCTGAAACTTTCTCATCACCTCTCTTACAAGCATCCTGATGTTCTTTATTCTCTGCTCAAGCCTTCTAGTTGTTTCACCTATGTATACTTTACCACAATTGCAGGGTACACTGTACACTATGGATGACTCTGTGGTAATAGTTATAGTATCTTTGACTTCAGTAAGATGTGATCTTAGTGTCTTACCTGACTTTAATGCTGTTTTGATGTCAAAGTCTCTACACACTTTCTGAATGTTCTCATTCAATCCTGCTATGTACGGAATAGTAAGAATCAAGCCTTCCTCTTGCTCAGTATTTGTGTGATCTTTAGAAGGTAACTCTTTAGAGCCTGCCCTAATGGTTGCATTGATAACCATTACTTTGAAGTACTTGTGTAGGTGTTTCTCTTCTTCCTTCAAGTTTTCACTCATATTAGTTACCCTCCTAACTCTCTGATACAAGCATCTCACTACTCCTCTCTTTACATGGTTAGGATGATGAGACTTAAAATGAAGGTATCTATCTGTGTGTGTAAGCAATCCAAAAAGGTAGCTTACTATCTTCCTCTGATTCCATAGTAAATTTTATAGAAGGTCTTACAGAGTTTAAATGGTCCAACAAATGTTTTTCACTTCCTTTCTTGACTATGCAAAAGGTGTCATCTACATATCTCTTCCATAATATAGGTTTAACTGGAGCTGAATTTAAAGCTTTTTCCTCAAAGAATTCCATGTACAAGTTGGCCACAACTGCAAAAACAGGAGAATCCATGGCTGCTCCATCTATAACTAGTTCACAACAGTTCCCATTGTACCTAAAGTAAGTTGACCTAAGGCAGACCTCTAATAATTCTGTGATGCACTCATGAGATAGACATGTCCTTTCATCTAGACTCTCATCATTCTGGAGCTTATCTCTGCATAAGTGCATACTCTAGAAGAAGCTGATGTGGCTACACCACTTAAAAAAAGTTCACAAACTGGAACTAACTTTCACGTTGGTGTTTTCTAATTAAAATACAGCTTGAGTGTTTAATTGAAAGGTCAATTATACTTTTAACAATGACAGTAACTAGTCCTGACACTCAATAAGACTATAGAGTAAAGTGGGTGATTTCACAATACCATATTGTGTCAATAGCTTTGGTTTAGCTTAATCTGCCCACATGCCTTTTATAGAAACCATTATACTTGTAAGGTTTCCCTTGCCAGTATAATTTCAGTAGCTAGTACTCTTAAATCTTTTCTTTTCTAGACACAGACTATACACACATGTTTAAGACATTACATATGAGCACACACACTTACACAGTAAATGAAAGCTGAGTAAGATGAGCTATGGCAGACCTTCCGAATATGTACTAGAAAATGGTTCCCAAACACAATGAGGTTCAAAATATTGGTGTGGGACGGGGGTGAGGGGATTTGAGTGCACATGCCCCAATTTCTTCACCTATTTACTGTATTACGTTTTAATTTCACTTGACACTTAAATTTTTTGCTATATTCTGCTTGTATTAGGAATGTTTGCAGTAAATTTTTGTGCTACATACACATTCCACTTACCAGATTGAACGGCTGCGGCTGAGTGTGGGGAGACTTGGGCTGAGGATGCTGCTGCCAAGCTTCCCTCCAGATCACTAGCTGCTTGTGTAAGGTCAGACTCTTTCAGTGCATCTATGAACTGGTGGAAGTAGGAGGTGTTCCTCTCTATCAAGTTCCTAACAATGGTGATGACTTGTACAGTTCTCTCAAAGGCAGAATGATTGGCATTTCCTGCTGCACTAAGTTCAAGGTCTGTGAGGAGGCCATTGCTGAAGAGTTCATTGGCAAGGACTGGCAAGGAGTATTGGCATAGCTTGGCTATCTGGTTAACCTTCTGTTTTACTGCTTTGTATTCAGGAGAGTCTTTGCCTTGTTCTGCAGGAGCTGCCATTTTGTGTCTTTAGACCTGCACAACTTCCCCTGTCTGGTGCATGGACCTCTGCTGCTCTGGGGGTGGACACTTTCAATAATCAGAGTAGCAGGATGTGGTTAGGAGATGGTTATCACATAGGCAGAGGGAATTACAATATACGGGCATGCCCACTATGCGGATACAAGTGTAATAGACCAAACTCAAATCTTGGAACTGAAAGACCCTGTAACCTCTTCCACAACAATGTTCTCATTAGCTGAATTAATGTGCATGCTTGCCAATAAGAATCATAATGTGAATGAGTTTGTTAGGGTAAATGGTAATTATGCAGGATACGAATGGGAATAGCAAGTTATCTCTGACCCCTTCAGTGTTGTAATCTCTGAAATACCAACTAAACAATTGCCTAGCTATTCTAGATCTATTGTCCAAGATTAGTTATGTCTCTAAATGTAACTCAGAGCTTATAAAGCATTGGTGGATATTGTTGTCTTCCACTTGATGTGATCAATGAACCAATATATAGTCAATACAGTTATTAGTGACATATATAATATATATACATTTTAGTCTCATGCTGCTGTATAAAAGTACTCTTGTATTTTTTATTTTCTCACCAAGATTAGGTCTAGTGGACTAAATTCCATCAATCAATGTCGGTACAGTTAGATAAGGATCTGCTTGTAGCAGGTCTCCATCACTTTAATGAGGTGGATCATTGGAAGTTTGTGAAATTCATCCAAAGTCCTTGCAATCTTAGTGCCACTCCCATTTCATACCAATTTGGCGTCGGCATCTGTACTTTTGTCAAGTAGCTAGTTACATTTCTCAGATTGTCTACTGATAGCTATTCATCGAAGTTCAAGTTTCTCATTTATATTTATGTAGTGATGACTCAAGCAGATCAATTAAAAACGAAAATGTGATGATGTGGTTCAGTGCATTCAAAAGTTGAGTACAATTACAAATTATATCCAGAATAATTAAAACAATGATCAATGTATCTAGAAAATTAAGGGGGGGGCGGAAGTTTGGCCAAGTACGGTCTCTTTATATATACTAAGTTACAAGGTGACAATGATATTTCTCTTTAAATCAGTGCGAGTACAATTAGCATGAAATTATTTTGAGCTAGCTAAACGCTGATTATTAGGCTCAACTGACCTTGTAAAGTTTAGTAAGGACAATTTTTAGCTAAATATTTGTTTTGGCTAGGTAAAGATTTCAAGTTCACATGGAAATAGGAGAAAGAAATTATGTCAGATATACAGAAATCCAACACAACTAACTTATCTAGTTTCATTGAATTTTAGGATGATGATCGCTAACATGTCCTGACACAATGTAATTATATTTATCTAATTACCTTTTCATCTTTGTCCTATCATTAAGAACTAGATGTGTTTCACGAACATTGATTCCAACCATACCAATTCAAATTACTTTTTTTTTACAAAATTATTGACAGCTACATGAATAATACACATAATTTACTATATGACATTGGTGTACAAAACAATAAGGTAGCCAGTTCTAAAGCTAGTCCTCCAGGCAGACCCATGAATAAAATGCAATTGGTGAAATACTTGCACAAATGTTTCTATCACAGTCTAACTCTGAAATAGTAGCTACTCATCTTATGCATTCCTGACCTTATCACCAAGATCAGGTCTACCGACTAATGGTCCACTGAGAGCATCAACCAGAGTTCTCCAAGTAGGGTTGGGATCTGTTACTAGCCAAGTATTCATAACTTTAATGAAGTTGACTTTCGGAGGTTTGTCAAATCCATCCAGGGTCCCCAATGGAATCTTGAGTGCCACTCCAATTTCATACCATTGGGCATGAGCATCAGTAATTCTGCTGACTACCTCATTCAGGTTCTCCACTGATAACTTTTCATCAAGGCTTATTTTTCCTTGTTTACTTTCTGACAATGATGACCCTATAGCAGACCAATTAAAACAGGAAATAACAGTAATGTGATTTAGTGAGTTGAAATGTTCAATATAGTACAAATTCAATCTAGAACCATGCAATTGTAGCATAATTAATGAAGTCCTGTCATGCAAAATTTGGTCCCACCCAAAAGTTCTTGGGCTGGACCGTCTCTGTATACACTGACGGTCCAGCGGATCATACATGTATAGGCACTAACGGTCCCCCTTCATCACAGATGGTCCCTCCTGTCTTGACTACACTGAAATTAATGACGATTTGATAAGTATTACAGGAAGTTGCTTAATGCTTAATAGTTAGTATTAACATTTCCCAAGCACTAGAGCTAAAGGTACTGTACAGACGGTCCCCCCTGTCTTGAATGCACCAAAGTTAACGACGATACGGTAAGGATTTTATGGAGTAAATAGTTAATGTCAGCATTCACCAAACGCATGTATTTGTGAAATAGCTAGCTAGATATTCTCTTAGCTGCTAGCTATAATATGTTAGTTTAGCTGGTCTGAAAAAGTTTATGATGTTCCGGTTTACTATTAGCTACCATCTTGGTATTGCAACTAATTAACCACGGTAGAGTTCATCTACTAGCGTATAATCATTCTTGCATTCTCTGATTATCTTGGTAAAGTTGTCTTTACCAAGATAATCAGAGAATGCAAGAATGATTATGTATTAAGTGGACACATGTTTGGCTCGGAGGAATTTATGTTCATGATTGAGGAACTCACGTTATTTAGTTCAGTAGCTAAGTGGTCAACTAAGGAGCTTTATCTTCCTGCTACACAACTCCCCCCAAGAACCGAACAGTATTGTTGTGGATGCAGTACTTGACGTCCCGCCCGCGTCCGTCCATGGAACAACTGTGGAGTCTGTCGATCAGTGGAATCCAAATTTGCAGTTTTACGAGGACATCCTCGCCGCCTTGGCTCAGCAACTGGCATGGGAAAGTCGGGATCTATGTGTGCTGGTTGGATCCTGTCCACCAAAACCTTGAACGTGTTGTGACCAGGCTCAATGACTTTAAACAGGCCACAATATGGTCGCTGGAAAGGTATGCGGTGAGCGTTGCGCGAATAAACACCAACTTAGACGAATGGAGGTTGCGAGGAAAGGAGTCAGCTGAATTACCGTGGCTGGTTGTAGGGATGGGTACTAACGTGCGAACATTGTCGTATATGCGTGATCAAAGGAGGTCATCCGAGTGAAAACTGCTGCTAGGTATGTGAAGTCTCCCGGTACTGTAAGCGGAGCACCGTACACAATCTCCACAGATGAACATCATAGATCTTCTTTGGGAGCAGTCCGGATTTCTAAAAGTACCCAAGGTAGTTCTCTGATCCAGTTTGGTCATGTGAAGTAGTCTTCATTTAACGATGGAATCTTTCCACCATGCCGTTCGACTGAGGGTGGTACGCTATGGTGTGGTGAAGAGTTGTACCTAACAGCCGGGCCTATAGATATAGAATACTTTAGGTTAACTGATGTGGAATACATATCTAGCCTGCTCTATAGTAGCTACTTTTAATAAGCTCTTCTTGGAGACTTGTCCTTTTTAGGTTCTATTTTTCTCTCCTCACCAGTTTTTCTTCTGCTATTTTGGAAGCTCTTTGAGCCCATTTTCTAGCTTGTTTTAATCACCCTAAAGGTGGGTAGGAAGATGATTTTAGCATCCTGTATTGTCCAATTGAAGCTGATATGTTGTGTTGTTGCTGTTGTTGCTTTTTTTTTTAATAATAAATGCTCAGTTATAACATGAATCTTCAGCTATCTGGTCTTAGTTAATTTTATCAGTTTTTACTGTATGAATAGCAAATTATGTAGCCTAATCAGTCTTTGCACTACTAAAGACTTCCCACTACATCCAGTAAAATGTGGGGGTGTGCCAGCACCCGGTGTACCCCTGCTTTCTACCCCGCTGCCCTAGCGCTTTTCTGCTGATCATTTTTATTACTTTCCACAAATATATGCAATAAATTGTTGCTAGAGATTGCCACTGAACTTCATAACATGTGCAGGTGCATTAGTAGAAATGTGTACATGTAAACCTCCAACAAAAAAGAGAACATTTTTCCTACGCCAACTGAATTAAAGACATAGTTAACCGTTGATTTAGGTATGAACCTACTCAGAACAACCATTTAAGACCTTTAGTTTTCTTGGTAACCTGCACCAATCCTATACTTATTCAATAGCAAGGATATGCTCATGTCTGAGGAACAATACAGCATGATTCAAGATTGCAAGCGAAGTGACTTTCAGAGCCTGTGGTGGTATACACAGATGGTACGATCTGCCACGCACCACTATGTAAAAACCCAAGTTCCTGTAAGGCTTCAACACCAGCTGAATCATAGCACATGCAGTGTCAAATCATAACACTCAATTCCTTACATGACTTTTAAACAAGTTTATCATTACTTCATACTCTTACTCACACTGATGCATGAGTGGCATAACTGAGGGTTGACTTATTCTATTATTTTATCCTGGCATAACTTGACCACTAGCTAACACTTTAGCCTCACATCACCACTCCCTCAACCAAACCTTTGTAGGTGTGGTAGAAGGTGTGGCCATGTAAGACTATTTAGCTTATACATATAATATCATATGTAACAATAGAACCAGCTTATTATGATGTAATAACAAGTAAATTTACGTTGTTGTTATTGTTGTTGTTATTATCATTATTGTTTTCCATTATCGCCATTATAATATCAAATATTTAATACTTGTCTCACCTGATTAAATTACTTTATCTCACCTGTTTCAAACAATTCATTTGCTCAAGAAAATAAATTGTATGAGTAATAGCACATGTTACCCATGCCATTGATCCCTAATAGCACAGGTTACCAGTGCTATCACTCGATATTAGAAGAACACCTTTAAAAATCATTTGCACTGTAGCTAGACTGTATCGTCCACTCACTACCTCTACCTTTCAAGATTAGCTTCCCCTTGAACTTTGTTTTCAAGCTATGGCTCCTCCTAATCTGTTGAAAAAAATTTCCTAACTTTAGTGAATCGCTCTATAGCAAGGTATATCGCTTATAATTGTAAAATCTTCTGATATGAACACCAAAGATATCCAATGTACATACCGTAGTGAAGTACCTGAAATAGCTATACAGTTGAACAAAGGTTCACAATTGCATAAATTATATTATTTTGATGTGCAATACTGCAAAGTGTACACTAATGCATGGTTAAGTCTAATCATTGATCTTCCCACATCCTTTTTGTAGGAACTTGTATGATTTCTCTTATCAGCACACTTTAAAATTTGGCTTATTGTGCCTTTTTGTAAGCAGGTTCCTCTTAAAATGTCTTTCCCTAGCTTAAACTTTAGTATCACATAGCCACACCCTCAATCGGCATTGTAAGTTTGGTAGAGGGCGTGGCCACACAAGATTTATAATATTATGTGTGGCACAGTATTTGCAAAATCATTTGAGCTTTTTATTATTGTAGGGTCCTGCCTCACCCGGACAAGCAATAGCTGGAAAAGGAACAGAACTAGTATATTTGTGTGTTCGTATCTTGTAATTCACTATGTGTGTATGTGGTTAGCGTGTATTTATGTGAATTAGATCATTCATGTCTATTCATCAATTTCTTTTGACAGATGTGTTAATTTTGGTTGTACATTCATGATCATTTGCATGTGTATTTGAGGGTCCATATAACACTACACTGTAACTTATCTCTCCACATTTAGCTTTACTCCATTTCTTGTCTTGATTACTCACTGTACCATCCTTCCGCTTTTAAATAAATCTTAACTAAAATTATCCTGTATTAGCAGTGGGATTGGTTGAGGGCAAGAATTTGGTACAAGCAGTACAGATAGGCTGAAGAAACCTTAAAAGACCTGGTGGCAGGCTATTTTACCCAGCCATCCAACTATCTGTGCGAGTTACCTGTGACTCCCACATGAGCTACCACAATTATTTTTTTCTACTGTCTTATAAACAACTACAGAATTTTGGGCTATTACAGTAATTTAAAGCATTTCGAATTGTAATCAATTATTTTGGCCATAGTCACCAACAAAACAGCAACAATAATAATACAAAGCAAAAAACAACAAAAAAACAATAATGTATAAGTGTTGCTCGAATGGTTTAAGATACATCATTGATTCTTTATCGTGACCTCTTAGAACTAATCTTTTGCCTAACTAGAAGCTACATTCTGAAATGAGGATATAATCTCTATTTTTCAGAGCATGCTGAAATGGGATAGGAAGAAACTAGCTATTATTCTCATTTATATGAAATCCACTTTCATTTGCTTGTTGCAAAGGCCAGCCAACATAGGAATAATAATAATACTATTTTTAAAACTTCCATTTGCTTAACCCCCAAATTATCTCCTGACCACAGGTTTTTTCTCATGTAACTCCTATTTAGGAAAGGAAATATTTGGCTGGTAATGTACCTTTGTTGATGATACTTTCTAATTTTACAATCAATAAAAATTGGTCGGCCATGACAGCCTGGCTAGTTCTTTATTAATTATTTGTTGCTCATACTATTTCTCTTCTTCTAAGCATATTAAATGATTATTAGTGGAGCGATAAATGTGTTTCAGTGACTCTATAACCTGCTCTCTACTTTAGCTCAGTAAACCCCAAGGCTAAGCCTGAAAGTATGTTCCCACTGATTCTCAAATTATTATACGCTATATTACGTTTTGCCTATTAAAAGAGAAACAATACCACTCCACCAAAGATTAAGATACATATAGTGGTAGTGTATTTCTTACCATTGAATCCAGTAGATGGCACATTTTTCTTATTCTTTCCTAACTTATCTAAACAAATATACAAATAAAAATAAACTATTATGCTGGATTACTTATTATTATGAAGGACCAAATTAAAAGTGTGAACCCTCAGTGCTTAGCTATTACAAAATCATTTCTTAGACCAATCAGGCAATGAAAACAGTAGATGTAAATGCTGTCTTCTTAAGAATTGTAATATGCAACGGGACACTTACTGGTAATTTCAATACAAGCTGTTCAAGATTGGATATCCTCTCCTCACAAGAAGTAGCAGGAAAATGGTCTTCTGCAGACTTTAGAGATCAAGTCCAAGAATGAACATTCAATCCATAGACTATCACTTTTGATATGCCATGCTTTACCTAATCTATTGCCCATTCAGCTTGAGGAAATTACCCCCTCTCCATCACAAGCACTCAGCTAACTTCTGGTGTAAAGAAAAGTTATGTGGACTGCAAAGAAAAAGACGTGACGATGGGAAATGTTACCCATAAAAACTAGTACCTAGTGGGCCTGATAGCTTCACTGACTAAGTTCATACCTAATTCAACAGTTAATTATCAGTTATCTCCAGACTGACAGACATACGGATCAGATCAGACCAGACAGATAGACAGGATGACTACTATAACCCTCTCACGCATGTGTGCTGAGATTAATTAAAGCAAAACTGAACAATACTTATCAGAACAGTTCCCTGAGTAAACTATACAATTCTACACTATAGAAAATTAGTAATTTTGTATTAAATATTTTATAATCAAAAGTAAAGACTGGTCCTCAACTTAGCTATATAATTAATGAAAGATCATCAAATTACCCAGGCAGTCTCTTATCTGCCGTGCCTGAGAAATTTGCTAAAATTTAATACTGGAAAGCAAAATCTGCAGTTGCAAATACTTCATGCTTTAGCTCTGCTTATAGATTCCATCCTCTTGGCATAATATTTCTTGTTGCTTTTTTTTATACACTTTTTAAATATTAAAAGAAAAAGCTCTAGCTTTCATTATTTTTCTTGTTTTCTCTGTCCCTTTTTTAGCTAGGCCAGTTGCTATTTTCCATCTGAGATAACACCTTGTGATATCTTGAGATATCAGAATCTAAAAATAATATTGTGAAAATATCTAGCATAGAAATATATATTACATATAGCTTTTGGCTACTACAATAGTAGGCATGAACTAATATAGTATATACTATGAGTATTACTATATATAGTAATACTCAAATAATGAAGTGTGATGTGGTGAGATATTTCATGAGCAGGCTAATTTTTTTCATTTCATGAGCCTGAGGCCAGTGAAAATAAATCCTGAGAGTGAAGTATTTTGCTATAACAATTCTATGCTAGAAATCTTCACTGCAGTAATTGTACTACTAGGGTTGGTAATTCAACTTATAAAATTGGCCATAACACTCTGAGTGTTCGTTCATCACAGGGGCACCCCACAACCCTCACCTGATTGGTGACTGAGTGTGGCTAGTGAGACACTATCAGGGGTAACACAATTGAGAATCAGGAATATTTGTTATGGACATATGTACATATGTCAATTTTGTACTTTAAACCCAAGCATTTTTGTGTTCACTTAGCAGTTGACCCCGTCTCAAACTTCACTAAAACAGAATAGTTTTGTTAATAATCTGTACCCATTTCTAATAATATATTAATGTTGTGGGATGCATTTTAATCTTTTCAAACTTTTGAAGTTCATTTTAAAAAATTAGTGGTGGTAATACAGTAAATAAGCAGCTGTTCTTACTGAAAATCCATTGCCCAGTATGTTAAGTCACCAAGAGAATACAATGTAAGTCTTGAGTTGATATATCCAGTGAACAGGTGTGTGTGTGTGTGTGTGTCAGAGTACATGTGCTGTTTAGCTATGAATATTTTGAAGCAAACAATAAATAATAAGCTTCCTTTTTTTGTTAGTTTCTTGGTCTTCCTCTCAGTTTGTAAACAAATCTAATTTAGGGGGTTAGGCTCTGTGGAGTTTGAAATACTTCTTATTGTTGCTGCTTTTTTTAATCCAAAAATGTGCAGCAATTGGTTACTATGACACTGAAACTTTTTACCATATAAAATTTCAAAAACACGGCCTGTTTTAGTAGTTCAAAGCTTGCAGGAACTGCTATAGTAATTTAGATAGTCAGAATTATTTTTAAAAGTTTTGAATTACTTGTGCACATTTGCTTGCTAGTTCTTTGTGCTGAAGTACATCACTAGCTAGGATTTTTGCAGCTGATTTGATCAGGTTGGATGGTTTTTAGCTATAGACAAAGGTGGCCATAACAACACCTGAACAGATAAGCCAGGCTAGGCAGGTTGCTGCTATTAACTACTAGAGTATTAGGAAGTACCTTGAGCTTGTCAATTCAGTGTGAGATAACAGCTTATGTATCTGATATCTCTGATCACACACTAACCTAAAAATACTATAGTGAAGATTTCATGTATCGAAATTCAGCTACAATTGCTCTTTTTCTAGGATACTGTCATAGCCAATCCACAATAAGCATATATACTAAGTTCCTACTTTTCATATATTTTTTTTTCAACTCACTTAAAATTTAAATCTCAACAAACCTGCAAGAATAGTACACAGACCCACTGCATCTTCTGCTTTTCCAATGTCAAGTAATCCATTCACTAACATTCTGTAAGTAGCATGAATAGAATGCTTTTGTTTCAATATTCGTAAGAATTCCAGCCTCATCTCTTTCTGGTTTTTTTTATCTCTCTCGATGTCATCAACAGTACACTGCTCAAAACCTGGAAATGTTAACGCCAACACTCTCCATTCTCTAAGGTAGTCAGAAATTTTTGGATAATCGCTTCCACTGATTTGTTCGTCCAGATCATTATTATTTAATTTGCAGTGGCGGAGTAGGCCATCCAGAGTTACCTGAGACATCTTTGCAGCATGCGGGCGAGGCGGGCGTGAAATTGGTGGGCGTTTCAGAGCGACTCGGTTCAGTAACTTTTCCGTTCACATGTGATTAAAAAACCTGGAACTTTTACATCACTTTTGAACTGAAAAGTGCCTATTAAAGCCACACCTCTCCTCCTTTTTGCTTTGGGGAAGCCTTACTACGAGCATGGATTGGATAGCTGTGATAGCGATCAAGCAACAGACGTGTGAGGAAGGGTAGAAGTTAGGGAGAGGGGTAACATTTAGTGCTGCTCGGGCTGCTCAAAGCTAGAATGATTGGTGGGTGTCTCAGTGAAGTGTAAGCATGTGTTGGAAGAAGCTGCTGATGATACAGGCTTAATTGTGCAACAAGTTGTGAAGATATGGCTTAGTATAGAGTGGCTATAATTATTTATTTGGTCTAGGATTGTATGAAGAAATAGTAGAAGATAAAGCATGCCAGAAACACTGGATCAGTGAAGATTTTTCAAGATACCTTTATACATCCTGGCAGAATTTTCAGCAGGAATAGGCAAAATCAAATGGTTAGATGAATTGATATTTAATAATGTAATCTAAGGTTATTTTAATTAATTATTTATTTATTTAGTTTTATTTATTTTATATGGTGTGATCCAGGCCTCCGCTAGAGTTTGTATTACAGAGATTTATGGAATAGTCAGGCATCAAACTATTTTTTCCCTCAAAACTATTATCTTTTAAACTGATTCAGTCATTCTCGGCTAAAATAATTATAATAATAGGAAATTTTTTCTCTTTTTAACAGCCAATATTTTAAATTATAACTTAACCCTACGTTTCGACTTCTTGCCGAAGTCCTCTTCATGGGTCAACTGAGGTCGAACTCTCCGTGGTGATATAATAACACAAAATAAACAGCAAGATTTCTAGAGGGCACGCTTACTGTTTATTATGTCCTGGAGGGTGATTTGCGCGCAGCATGGACAGCCAGCATCCTGGAAGCTCTAAACCTATGTCTTTATTAAACTTGTTGTTGTCAGGTGTCATCTGTATGTGTAGAGCTTCCTTGATCTTCAACTCACAATTCTTACTGGCTCTGTCTACAACCCTTACCTCTTCCCATTTAATGGGGTGATGCTGCTGCCAAGCATGTTCAGTAATGGCTGATCACCTCTCTTACAAGCATCCTGGTGTTCTTTATTCTCTGCTCAAGCCTTCTAGTTGTTTCACCTATGTATACTTTACCGCAATTGCAGGGTACACTGTACACTATGGATGACTCTGTGGTAATAGTTATAGTATCTTTGACTTTAGTAAGATGTGATCTTAGTGTCTTACCTGACTTTAGGGTAAGCGACATTCATTTGAGGGATACTTTTTTAGTGCATTTCCTTAAAGATATTCACTAGCTTGAGCCTCAAACCAAATTTCACAACTTGTGGCCAACCTGTATTGGAGTTATAGCCACTTTAAGTAAACAGGAAGTTGTGGGTGGGGCTTAGCGGTGACGCATATCACGGAACAGAATTGCTTCAACAGGATAGTAGCCTGACCTCACCAACCACTTGGAGTAACCTGCACTCCACAGTATGTCAACTCAGGAAGCCAGCAAAGTGAATCTGGTGATGAAAATGGAATGATGGAAAGTGACCCAGACTTGGAGAATGGAACTGATTCTGAGAGTGCGACTGGAAGTTCACCACCAGAGTCACCAGCATCAATGCCTGGTCCTTACAGTTTTGAACCCATGGTTTCAGATTCAGAGAGTGCATCTGAAAGTGATGAATCAATCCATAATGAGGAGAGGCTGTTAGATTTGTCATGGTAAGATAAAATACACTGTTTGCCTTTACTGATTTGTTAAAAAAAAATTTTGGTTGTTTTTTAATTGTTTTCAGGTGTGCATGTGACCATTGTTCAATCATGCCAACAAATTTAGAATGTGTGTGTTGCAAAGAGATTGCTTCAGTTGTAGGCAAATTAGATATATTAGAAGACCCCACTGTTACTTATATCACAAACCATCCTGGGTTTGAAACAGTCTGTCTGGATGTATGGGTTCTTCAAACTGCGTACTACCAGTTTCGTCAAGAACATGGGCCGTACGCTGCAGCAACACTACACGAGTAAGTAGTATTGTAAATTAAAATATTTAACAAGAAGTAACAATTTCATTATTTTCTAGAAAGTATCGCTACACTGCATACCGCCAATTCACCAGATGGTGTTGGGGGTGGTTGGGAAAGGACATTCGTGTGGTTCTTCCAGCCTGTGCTATTACAAAGATCCGAGAGAAATTCCCATCAGACAATTTTACTGGATTTAGTTTACCAATATTAAATGATTAAGATTATTTACGATAAATGCAATGATAGCTAATGATCTGGTAGTTAATAATTATAGGTTTGAAAATCGACTCTGGTGTAGAGTGATTGCTTCCTGTTTGTCAGGCTTATCAAAGTCGCTGCAGAGTGGCGGTGGGGGTGTGGCTAGTGGAATTTTGTCTGCTTGTTCTGTAACACTCCACAACTGGGTAAAAAGCTTGTCCACATAGCCTATGTAATGCATACATATAAAAATAAATAAATAATGAGGAGCACTTTGACG
>WLWD01001853.1_pt1 | contig 42437 bp, 13 predicted proteins | sample 6712731 | NCBI WGS metagenome assembly WLWD01 (sample SAMN12718690, study PRJNA576275) | sponge metagenome | isolation source: marine sponge | host: Mycale hentscheli | place: New Zealand: South Island, Marlborough, Capsize Point | collected 2014-11-01 | reverse complement strand
GTTATATACAAGGTGGGTTTATTTAATTTGAACTTTTTTCTTCCTACTTGTACAAATCTCATGCCTTCATTTGAAGCAACTAAAGTGATGTCAGAACAACATTTTCTATAAGTGTGCTAGTCAATAAATAGCTATTTATTTCCTATAAATTTCTAAATAGAACTTCAAATGCTACTTACCTGGCTTCTCTTGCCATATCAGGAGTTAAAATAGAGGGGTTATTCTGAGAGAAAAATATTAAATACCATTTAAGTACATAATATAAACTAATTATTTCAACGACAAAAAACAACAACAACAAACAGCTTACTGGGTCAGAATAATCTTTGAGATAAGTGGTGACTGAATGTTGCCCACTTCTTTCAGCCATTTGACAGGGAGTTAGCCCTATTATATTCTTTTTATTCAGCTCACAATGACATTCTTCCACTAGAACCTTCACAGTTTCCAAATGTCCACCCATACTGGCAAGATGCAATGGAGTACTACCTAAAGGACCATCTTGATTGACTGCCACTGGATTTTTAGCAGTGATAATTTTTACTATCTCTGTTTGTCCACGAGCTGCAGCCACGTGAATAGGAGCTCTTCCGTTGCTATCTTTTTTATTAATACTTGTGTTACAATACTTCACAAACAGTCTGACTACTTCCAAATGACCATTCACAATCGCTAGATGTATAGCTAAAATTCCTTCATTATCCTGATGTAAAATATTCAATTTACTACTGTGATTCTCCAACATCATTTTAACAATTTTATGATGCCCATTTTGACAGGCATAATGGAGAACAGTTCTGTTGTGTTTATCAGCGTGCTTGAAATCACAGGATTGCTGGATGCTAAGAAACTTAAATATCTCTATGTTGCCATCTTCAACTGCAATTTGAAAAGGGGTGACTTTGTCATGATCATTTTCCATTATGTTGCAGTTATGCTCTGAGACTAGACATTTGACAATTGCAAAATGTCCATTTTGGCAGGCATAATGAAGAACAGTTCTCTTGTTTTTATCAACGTGCTTGAAATCACAGGATTGCTGAATGCTAAGAAACTTAAAGATCTCTACATTTCCTTTTTCAACTGCAAGTTGAAGAGGGGTAACCTTGTTGTTATCGTTTTCCATTATGTTGCAGTTGTGCTCTGAAACAAGACATTTGACAATTGCGAAATGTCCATTTTGACAGGCATAATGAAGAACTGTGCGTCCGTGAAAATCCTTATGGTTAACATTACTAGAAGGATGAGCTAAAAGATATTTAAAGATTGTAACATTTCCAGTATAACCTGCTAATTCCAGTGGGGTAGTACCTTGCTTATCTTGTTCCATAACACCAGAGCAATAAAACTGACCCACGAGACATTTCACAACATCATGGTGACCATTTTGTGCAGCATAATGTAGCGGTATTCTTCCATTATTATCTTTAGGAGATAGGATGATTCCACTGCAAGATGACAAGAATTTTACAACATTGAGATGCCCATCATGAGCTGCTAAGTGAAGGGAAGTGTGGCCATCATTATCTCTGCAATTAATGTCTATTTCAAAGTTTTGAAATATGTATTCTACAATGTTCAGATTCCCAGCACTTGCTGCATTGTGTAATACTGATTCACCATTTGGGCCTTTACTTTGTACTAAAGTTTCTCCATTATCTGAACAAGACCTCAAGACTGACCTAAATTGTGACAAATTACCACTCACAGCACAATGCCTTAACTGTACCTCTTGATTCCGTGCTTTACTCATCCATTCTTGTCCACCCAATATTTTTTCTGCTACATCACTGCTAACAGAAGAAGGCGGATTTTGGTTAAGTAAATCTTTCACAGCAGATATATTTTTTATATTAGCAATATCCCCAGGAGAAATTCCCGTTTTATCTTTGGCAGATATGTCACAACTGTGTTCAGTTACAAGATATCTGAAAATATCAGGCCTGCTATGGCTAGCTGCATAGTGTAATGGACTCTGACCATCACCATCTCTGACATCTGGGTTTATCTTAGTTTGAGTACACAGAAACTTCACAATAGATAAATGGCCATTGACTGCTGCAAGGTGAAGACCTGTGAGATTGATCTTAGAATCTGCTGTAGTTGGATCACATTTGCATTCTAATACTAAATATTTTACTATGTCCTCATGGCCTTCCTGGCATGCACAATGGAGAGGTGTTCGTCCATGATTATCAGTAGCTGAAGTATTAGCATTTTTCGTTGAAGCTAGAAACTGTGTAATCTTTAAGTGGCCAGAAAAAGCAGACAGATGAAGTGGAGTAGAACCAGAATCATCTCGACTTGCTGTGCTGCACTTTCCTTCAGTGATAAGAACTTTAACAGCATTAAGATGACCATTTTGACTAGCATAATGAATTGGCATCCTTCCATTTTCATCTGTTGCATTTGTATTGCAATCATTAAGTTGAACTAGGAACCTAACAACATCAGTGTGTCCTTCATGTGCTGCATTGTGTAATGGCGTGTTCTTGTCTTCATCTACAGCATTGACATCACAATGGCAATCCTGCACCAAGTAAGTAACAATATCCAAGTGGCCAGCAAAAGCAGCATTGTGTAACACTGTTTCACCCTGAGGGCCAGTTGTGCTGACAATACTTACACCATGTGTTTCTACTAATTCTTGTAATTTGGCCAGGTTTCCTTGGACTGCATACATTCTAATGCTTAAAATTTCAGGGTTATTTCCCAAGGTCTGACTGACCCATGAATCGCCGGCATCATTTTTTTTGTTTCCAGAATATTCTGGCTCTCTCACACTGCCACAAGACTCTAAATACTCTGTTATTTCTTTGAAAGACTGAACAGAAGCTAGATCATATGGTGTGATACCATTTGTGTCTTTTAAATAAGGATTACACCCCTTGTCATTAACCAAGTATTTCACTACTGGTAATTTTCCTTCTTGACAAGCATAATGAAGTGGAGATCGTTTAGAGGCATCTAAAATTTCTGGATTTTGTTTGCAGCTCAGAAACTTAACTATATTCAAGTATCCTTTTGCTGCAGCCAAATGTATTGCAGTTATTTGCTGGCGCTTGTCCTTGACAGAACTATCAACATTGCATTCACATACTGCAAATTCCACAATATTGTAAAAGCCTTGTTGGCTTGCACTATGAACTGTATTACGACCATGATGGTTGATGTGTGATGGATCAGCTTTTCCTTCTTTATAAAGATATTTAAAAATATCCAAGTGACCTCTTTCAGCTGCAAGTTGGATACAAGTTACTCCATTTTTATCTTCAGCTTCTACATTGCTGTGCAATTCTACTAAGACAATAACTGTAGACAAGTGGCCATTTTGACTGGCATAATGGAGAGGAGTGCGCTGGTTGTTATCTTTGCTGTTCATGTTGATCCCTGGTTGTTCTCCAAGAAACTGAACTATGCTGGTAAAACCCTCATGTGCACACAGATGTAATGGTGTGTGCTCATCCTTGTCTTGTGCATTGATATCACTGTGGCAATCTAGGACCAGATACTTCACTATATCAAGTTTTCCACCACTGCAGGCATTGTGTAGCAACACTTCCCTGGAAATTCCCTTTTCTGTTAGCACACTAGGCTTGCTCTGAACAATTTTCTTCAGTCTATCTAAGTCTCCATTTATCACACACACCCTTGCTTCATGGCTACCTAGAGTTGCAATTACTTGTGCAACACCTATTCCAAGAGGTAATTCTGAAAAAGTGGGACTTGTAACTTTGTAATTTGTGTTTTTGAAGTAGTCGATGACTTCAGTAGATCCGTGAAGAGCAGCTACTTCAATGCAAGTCAATCCATTGCTATCTTTGAGTGTAGGGTCACAGTTACAGTTTTCCATTAAATACTGGACAATGTCCACAAAATTGAACCGAGATGCACAATGCAATGGTGTTATTCCATTCTTATCTTTGCAGTTCATTTCTGACTTGCCTTCCTCATTGAGAATTTTAACTATTTCTAGGTGACCATTATTGGCTGCATAATGTAATGGGAGGGCTTCCTGTTCCACATCTTTGATATTACAATCTGATCCACATTTCAAGATGAGATATTTAACTACATCTAGGTGTCCTTCTTGGCAGGCACAGTGTAGACAAGTGCGGCCATTATTATCTTTCATGTCTTGGTCACAGTCTATGTCCTCAATTAAGTAAGTGATGATAGGAAGATAACCACCAAAAGATGCCACCAGTAGTGGAGTAACACCAGTGTTGTCTTGCAAGTTTCTTGAACTTTTATCAGTCTGTAATAAAGTGGTAACACACTCTATGCATCCTGCCTGGCATGCACAGTGAAGTGGAGCTCTGCCATTAGCATCAGTTGTATTAACATTACTACCTGCTTCTTTAACTAGGTAGCGAACTAGTTCTTTGTGACCATTAATAGCAGCACAATACAGAGCAGTTGCTCCATTTTGAGGATCTGCAGCATGAACATTATATTTCTTATCATGGACCAAGTACTTCACGACATCAAGATGCCCAGCTATTGCTGCTGCATGGAGCACTGTTTCTCCTCTGAGACCTAACACAGGAGATGAGCATTGGTCTGATTCCATCAAATTTTTCACTTTTTCAAGATTTCCTTTAATAGCAGCTCCTATAATCAAAAGATTGTAACTATTTGAAAGAACTTCAGTATCATTTGAGTTCTTGATGCTTTGTATAAATTTGATGGCCTCTGTGCTTTCAGAAATAACAGCCAAGTCTGTTGGAGTGATGCCATTAGAATCCTTGAGATTTAGATCAGAGTTCATCTTCGAAACTAGATAGCGAACTGCTTCTACCTTATTATCTTGGCATGCATAGTGAAGAGGTGTCCTTCCATAGGAATCAATTGGATCTGGTGTTACATGGCAACTGGTATGGAAGAATTGGATAATGTCCACGTGACCATTGTTGGCAGCCAAGTGTAGCGAAGTAACTTTATGTTCTTTATCGATTTTCATTGGATCTGATTTACAAGTTTTCACCAAGAATTGGCAAACATCAAGATGACCATTTTGACTGGCCCCATGAAGTAAGCCTCGACCATTATTATCTGCAACATCTGCATGCGACATGTCTTTTGAAGTTATTAAAGACACGATTTTCAACTTTCCACACTCAGAGGCTAATTGCAGTGGTGTGACACCTGTTTTATCCTTGTGAACTGGGTCACAATCAAATTCATTCATTAACAAAATAACCACTTCATGATGACCATTCTGGCATGCATAATGCATAGCAGTTCTTTGATTTTTGTCCGTCTTGTTAATTTCACAATCACTTTGTGATCCAAGAAACTGCACTATTTTAACAAACCCATTGTATGCTGCATTTATAAAAGGGGTGTGGCTATCATTGTCAGTAGCATTAATATCTGCATTGCACTCAAGAACTAAATATCTGCAATTGTCATGGTTTCCACCGAAAGCTGCATTGTGCAACAATGTCTCTCCGTTCAATCCTCTGGAGAGTAAGACATCAGAACTAGTTCTTGAAAGTGCTTCCTTGAATTTAGATTGAGTAGCTTCTGATGCTAGAGCATGCAGGAAGTAGTGATTGTGTGAGAGACTATCATGAAGATTTTGGAGTTGATCTTTAAACTTTGACAAAGTATGAGCAAGTTTTGGTAAACTGAAATTTTGGCCTTCCCCTTTGAGATATGTTTGGATTGTATTATTTGAAGTGTCACAGTCACAGCTTTGTGTAAGGTACTCTACTACCTGACCCCTGTCTTCAGAACAAGCATAAAATAAAGGAGTGTGTTCTAGATTGTCTTTGTTGTCATGCGCTACCTGGCATTCATTGATGAGAAATTTAGCTACCTCTACATGTCCATTTTGACAGCACAGATGCATAGCATTTCTTCCTTGATGATCAATCGCTAGTGGATCACAGCCTCGAAGACGAGCTAAAAGCTTCACTATTTCCAGGTGACCAAATGATGCTCCCAGCATGAATGGAGTAACAAACAAAGAATCTCTTGCATCGATTACACATCTAGATGTGTCAAGAACCAAACATTTGACTACTTCATAGTAGCCTTTCTCTACCGCACTATGTAATGGTGTCTTCTTGTTTTTGTCTTCAGAATTGATATCACAATGGTTTTGTTGCACCAGGAAAGAGACTACTCTAACATGACCTTCCATGCAAGCCACATGAAATGGAGTCATACCATCTGTATTCTTTAAGTTCATATCGTAACCACACTCCATTACAAGACATCGCACAATCTCAGTTTTCCCATTCTTGCATGCTTTATGGAGCAAAGTTTCACCAAGTGCATCAGTAAATTTAGAGTGTAGACTTGACTTCTTAAGAGCATTTTTAAATGTATCTACATTTCCCTCTGATATTATCCTTGTTAGCTCCAACATACTTGGTGAAGATGCATTCTTTTTCAGTTTAGGATCAGGTTCATAACCGTTTCTGGCTAAATAATTACAGATGGCCTCTCGTTCACTAATCAAAGCAAGACTTGTGGCAGTGTATCCAGATTTATTCACAGTTTTAGCTTTGCAATGACATTCCCCAACCAGATACTGAACTAAGTCAATATGTCCATTCTGGCAGGCCAAATGAAGTGCAGTGTTACCGTCCTTATCTTCTATATTTGGTAAATTTAGTTGACCTGAACACAAATATTTGGCTACAGACAAGTGACCATTAGAAGCAGCACAGTGAAGTGGTGTGGCTCCCTTAGCAAAGCTGGCATGAGCTGGGTTTAGCCCACATGGTCCCACCAAATATTCTACCACTTTAAGGTGGCCGTTCTTACAAGCATAGTGAAGTGCAGTAGAACCATTGTTATCAGTGATATTTGGATTGCCTCTCTCAGAATTGTAGATGTATTTTAACACTTCAATGTGACCATTCTCTGCACTTAAATGAAAGGGTGTAACACCAGACTTGTCTTTAGTATAGCCATTACAGTGATACTTTGTGAGGGTTTGAACAGCTAGCAAGTGGCCATTAGTGGCAGCATAGTGAAGAGGGACTCTGCCACTGTTATCAGGGATGTCAATCCCTCCAATAACAATGGAGGCTAAAGTTTCGATGATTTCAATATGGCCGTTTTCTGAAGCTTTATGGAGGGGAGTCATTCCATTATCATCCGGAGCATCAGCTTCATACTCAAATTCTTGAATCAAAAGTTTGACAATATTCATGTGGCCAGAAGAGCTGGCAACATGAAGTGGAAAACTTGTCTTAAATGTTGTATTAGTACCTGTTTTAAGAATTTCTTTGACTTTTTCACACCTACCATCCAGTATAAACGTATTTAACTGCGAGTGCAGGGCATGTGGTGATGATGACTCTCTAGCCGTGCTTGAAGAAGGCTTGTGATTTGCTAAAACTTCTACAATAGCTGGTTTCCCAGTCATCTGGGCAAGCATAAATGGGGTCAAACCCTGTTCATTTCGAACAGAAAGATCACATTGCTTCTCTTCAACCAAATATTTTACAATATCTAAGTGACCATTTGCAACAGCATGGTGAAGAGGAGTGCCGGATCCATCACCTGATGAAGCATTAAGGCCAGAATCTTCCAGTGAACACAGGTACCTGACCACTACAGTATGGCCCCCATTTGCAGCCAAATGTAAAGGAAATAGCCCATCTGAAGCTTTTTCATTTACCTTGTTTGCACACTTTTCCACAAGATATTTGACAACTTCTAGTCTACCTTTTCCAGAAGCATAATGTAAAGCTGTATAATTGCCAGGACCTCCTTTTGTGGTGCTGTCACACTTGCATGCTTCAACTAGAAATTTGAGAATTGCTAAGTGACCTTCTTGTGTGGCACAGTGAAGGGCATTTACCTGATTATGGTCTTTATGTTCTGTTTTACAACTGTCATAAGAAGCAAATAATTTTACAATTTCCAAACTTCCCGCAAAAGTTGCTAAATGAAGTGGTGTTTTTCCTTTCAGTGTTTCACTCATGATGCAGCTGCTGTCTACTGAGCACAAGTACTCTGCCACTTTTAAATGACCTTTACCTACAGCCAAATGAAGAGAAGTCACACCTTCAAGGTTCTTCTCGCCCACTTTGCAACCCCATTTTTCAATTAAAAGTTTGACTACTTTGAGATGACCTTGCTGTGCAGCCAAAAGTAAGGCAGTAAAACCTCTGTCTTTAACTTTCAGTGAAGGATCACACTTGCATTCATCTAAAAGGAATTCAATGATTTCAACGTGGCCTTCATGAGCTGCTAAGTGTAAAGCTGTCTTTCCAGCTTGATCAGCAAAATCTGGATTACTATTTTTCTGTTTGGCCAGCAGAAAAACTGTGTCCTTGTGACCTTTCATGGAAGCTAAATGGAGTGGAATTTCTCCTTTGTTATTTTCTACCATTGCACTGATTTTGTTGGTGTGCAATAAAATATTAACAATATTGGTAAAGCCTCCAGCAGCTGCAAAATGCAGCGGTATATGTCCTTGATTGTCACTCAAAGATATGTCACAACTGTTTAAGGTAACAAGAAATTCAACAATGCTTTCATGGCCTTTTACACAGGCTAAACAGACTGGTGTCAGCCCATTAAAATCTCGTGCATTAAGTTCACAGTTTTCATCTACTAATCTTTTGACCTCATCAAGGTCTCCAATGAAACATGCTTTGTGGAGGGGAGTAACTGAGCTAGGATTTTCCAATGTTGGTTCTGATTGTCTCATGCTTTCCATAGCAGCTTGATGGATATTTTGGATTGCATCATTGCCTATAAGGTTAGCCATAGATGTATTGAGATGTTCAAGTAACCCACCAAGATGGTTTAAGAAAAAGTGCTGACTGTCAGCTCCTTCCTCCTCGTTTGCTTTTACATCCCTTTCTTCTTTAAACTTTTTTAAGTAGACAGCTATAGCAGTCTTGCCATTCTTTGCAGCCACATCTATAGCAGTGTCTCCATCTTTGTTATAGTGAAATTTGCATTTTTGATCTTCCATTAAGTATTGGACAACTTCCATGTGTCCTTCTTGACTTGCTAGATGCAAAGCTGTATTTCCATGAGCATCTCTTTTATCTACAATTGGAATATTTTGCTCTACAACTGGACCATTATGATTGCATATGAATCTGACTAGGTCTAAGTGACCATGTTTAGCAGCGACATGGCAGCATGTTCTGCCACTACGATCAAACAGTTCTAAGCCAAAGTATACTTCTTCCGCCAGAAACTTCATTGCCTGGAGCTGGCCATGCTTTGCAGCTGTATGCATTAATGTTCCATCACTAACTCTAAGGTAATGTGAAGCTTTAAATAAATCATGTTCGCCTTGATTATTTGTAATTGCAGCCTTCAAAGTTGCCATGTCACCTGTAGCACAGGCTTGCTCAACCACTTCCTTGTCTATTGGTGCTTCATTGTTTTCAAGATGTTCTTTACTCAAACTGCATGTGCAAATTAATGAATGATGAAATTTACTATTATATTTCAGAAGGCTCAGTCTCACATATCAACGTGTTTGGCCAGTTTTCCTACTCGAACAGCTAATTATTTGTCGCTTAATTGGAATAATTTAACTTTACATACCGTCCGCCCCGCCTATGGGCGTGGCCATCGACGGTATAAGACCGCTCGTGCGCATGCTCTCGTCGGCCTTTTTCTTAGCTCGAACAACGTGGACATCGTCTCTTGCTTGGAGAAGCTATGACTGCTGAAAACAATGAAGTTGTTTCAGTTCTCAGGGAGCTGTCGTCAAAATTCGACTCCCTGAGGCAAGACGTTGACCGCCTAAAAGAGCGGTCGGTTGTGGATGACACGGAGAGGCGCCACAGGTCGAGGTCGCCCTCCACGCGTTCCCTGTCTCGGAGCAGGCAGGAGAGAAGGGACCCCAGCCCCTCCAGATCTCGGAGTAGGTCAGGAAGGAGGGAGCGGCAGCGCCCCCGCCGGAGGCGGGAGAGCGCTGACAGCGAGAACTGGGGCCGTAGGATGGAGCGCCTGTCAGAGGAGGAAGATCGCCTTGGGCCTATCCCTACCTTCCTGGACTCGGACGAAGAGTCAGACCTGGTGGAGGTCTCTGAGACCACTGCGGAGCTCCTTACCGAGCGGTGTACCCTGGGCCTGAAGAACGACGCCCGCTTGAAAGCGAGGAGGCGTTACCCGCTTCCAAAGGTGCCGGCCACGAAGACCCCGCAGCTAGATGGCTTCATCAAGAGTGAAGTACCGATGGCCACCAGGAACGCTGACAAGGAACTCGCCAGACTCCAGTCCCTGGTGCTCGACTCCCTGGCGCCCCTTACCCACCTGCTGGAAGCAGAACAAAGGGGAGGACCCCCAACATGGGAGGAGGCCAAGAAGGCTGTCGTTGCCGCCACGGAGTTGGTGAGCAATGCCAGCGCTAAGATTACTCACCTCAGGAGGGAAAAGGTCACAACAGACCTAAACAAGGCGCTGCTTCCAGTGGCCAAGGAAGCAGCTAATTTTCAGTCTGCCCCACCCTCATTGTTTGGCACGGAGTTTGCCAAGAAGGCCAAGGACCACGTTGACCAGGTCAAGGCAATGAGGGCATCTCTCCCCACCAAGCCAGACACCAGGTCGCCTTTTCGTGGGGGCCCCCCCAGGAGGGGGGGAGGAGGCAGGTTCAGAGGCAGCAACAACAGGCAAGGAGGATCATACCACCAGCAGTTCCAGAGGGGAGGAGCTCGGAGCAGCTACAGGCCCTTCCACAAGGGGTACCGGAAGCCAGAACTTCCCAAGAACTAATGCACCAACCTCATGCCATTCCACCACCATTAGTTTTGACAAACATTATATGTCAACTGAAGGGCTGGGGCGTGGTCCCCTTAAAAGCTCCAAAGGCGGTTGCCGGAAGGCTCCAATACCACCTAGCAAATTGGGAAAGGGTCACCAAGGACAGGTGGGTCCTAGATACGGTAAAGGGTTACCTAATAGAATTCACAAACGACCCTTACCAGAGGACGAGACCGCACCCACCACAATACGGGGCGGAGCTCATGGCGCAAATGAGGGTGGAGCTGAGAGAGCTACTGCAAAAAGGGGCGGTCGCGCAGATGGAACAGGCCAAGGGAGGTTTTTACTCAACCCTGTTCCTAGTGCCGAAAAAAGACGGCAGACAACGCCCCGTAATAAACCTCAAAGCGCTAAACCAGTACGTTCAGACGTACCACTTCAAGATGGAAGGCTTGCAGACGCTAAAGGACCTGTTAAAGCCCGGAGATTGGCTGGCAAAGGTGGACCTAAAGGATGCCTATTTCGCGATCCCTATAAATCCAAGACACAGGAAGTATCTAAGGTTTGTAGTGGACAACCAGACCTACCAGTTCAACTGTCTCCCCTTTGGCCTGGCAGCAGCACCATGGGTCTTCACCAAGACCCTCAAGCCAGTAGCGGCTACGCTGCGCCAGATGGGGGTTCGTCTGGTCTGCTACATAGACGACATACTCCTGCTGGCGGAGACCCAGACAGTGGCAGAGGAGCAGGTAAAGGGGCTGCAATACCGGTAGGAATGTCTTGGCTTTATTGTGCACCCAGACAAATCAATCATGACCCCGGGGCAAGTGATGGAGTTCCTGGGAATAACAGTAGACTCCACAAAGATGGAACTGAGGTTGCCTGCCAAAAAATTAAAAGACATCCGGGCGGAGGCCCGAAAACTGGCCCAGCAGAGGGTAATTCCTGTGAGAGCTCTGTCCCGATTAGTTGGGAAGATGAATGCAGCCAGCCATACCATACCACCTGCCCCGCTATTCTTCAGGAACCTACAGATGGCCATGACAGAGGCCCTAAATGCCAGCAATCAGAATTACGAAGGAGAAGTGACGCTGTCTCAGGATTGCCTGGACGAGCTAAGGTGGTGGGACTATCACCTGAGCCAGTGGAACGGGAAGAGCATGCTGCGGAAGGCAGTGGACTTAGTGATAGAATCAGATGCGTCACTGATAGGGTGGGGAGCAGTTTGCAACCACCAACAGACTGGCGGGCCATGGTCAAGGGAGGAGCAGAACCTGCACATAAATTGCCTGGAGTTGCTGGCAGCAACATTGGCATTAAAGTCATTCACAAAGGGACAGACGGGCCTGTCAGTACTCTTGAAGATGGACAATACCACGGCAGTGGCTTATGTCAACAACCAGGGAGGTACAGTCTCCAGGGAGCTGGTGAGACTGTCCAAGGAGCTGTGGACATGGTGTCTGCAGAGGAATATCACTATCAAGGCACAACACCTCCCAGGTCGTTTGAACCAAGTGGCCGACTCGGAGTCTCGAACCATGCTAGACCGGTCGGACTGGAAGCTCGACTCACGAGTCTTTCAACAAATCCATCAGCTCTGGGGCCCATTGGAGGTGGATTTGTTTGCCTCCAGACTGACAACACAGTGCCCAGTCTTTTTCAGTTGGCGGCCAGATCCATATGCGGCAGCAACAGATGCCTTCCTCCAAGTCTGGACGGGGCTCAAGGCATATGCAAATCCACCATGGAATTTGGTGGGACGAGTGGCAGCACAGGCCCAGGCTCAGCAAGCCTCGCTGGTCCTAGTAGCACCAGTGTGGAGGACCCAGCCCTGGTACCCAATTCTACTGGAGATGCTGGCAGATGCCCCACACCTGATTCCCCCACAGAGACAAGCAACAAGTCGCTCACAGATGAGAACCCCTCAGCTAGCCGCTTGGCCCATATCCGGGAAAAATGCAGAGATCACAAGCTTTCGGAGAAAGCTAGCTCGCTCATCCTTGGCTCGTGGAGGGAAAAAACAAATAAATCCTACAACTCCCTCTTTGGGAGATGGCATAGCTGGTGTAGTAGACGGGGTGCCGATCCATTTTCAGGCCCTGTAACAGACGTTGCCAATTTCCTGGCAGAGCTATTTACTGAAGGATATAAATATAACTCACTCAATGCCTACCGGTCAGCCATCTCATCGGCGCATGAGAAGGTGGAAGGGTACGAGGTAGGACATCACCCACTAATCACTAGGTTAATTAAGGGGGTATTTAACACTAGACCACCCTTACCTAAATACACTAGTACATGGAATGTGCAGACAGTGCTGGATCATATTACAAGCAGGGGTGCTAACAATGGTTTAAGTTTGAAAGAGCTCACTCTTAAAACAGTGATGCTCCTATCCCTTACCAGACCATCAAGATCGGCGGATCTAGCCCAGCTTGAAGTGGGGGCCATGCACCCTCACCCGGATGGAGTAAGCTTTACGCCTACACACCTGTCAAAACAATCCAGACAGGGTAGACCCCTTCAAGACTTCTTCTTCCCATCCTTCGAACAAAATCCACTGCTGTGCCCGGTGGCAACACTGCAGGCTTACCTAGAAAGAACGAAGAACTGCAGGGGACAGGTCACAAAGGTGCTGATTGGCACAATCAAGCCACATAAAGCAGTGGCACCTAGTACCATTGCAAGGTGGCTAAAAACCATGCTAGAGTGCGCAGGCATTGACACAAATATTTTTAGCGGCCACTCCATAAGAGGAGCGGCTTCGAGCATGGCCTCGAAGGGTGGGGTCACTACAGGTGACATTCTTAAGGCAGCAGACTGGAGCTCGGAGTCAGTCTTCCAGAAATTCTATCACAAGTCACAACAGAACCCACACTTTGGTAGAACGGTGCTGTCATCAGCAGGCAAGCCTTCGGAGTGAGGTAGCTACAAACAACACGTTGATATGTGAGACTGAGCCTTCTGAAATATAATTCTAGAATGGCTCAGGCCACGAAGTGGCTGCCAGCTATTCTGGATTATATGAAGAAGGTGAAGTTGTTTTTTTTTTAAATCACTGATGTTTAACCACTTTAATTGCCAGGTTATGTACAATTAGAGAATTTCTATTTTCGAAGATAATTGCAGTTTTCAAAAGAGACAGCATTATTATAGCTAATAGCAAGTGGTTAAATACTTCACAATGCATGCTACTTTAAAATTGCCACTAGTCTGTCCCAGTTGAGTTGGCCAGAAAAAACTTGAATAACTTTTGAACGGAAGCAGCTACGCATTTGGGGTTCGCACCATTAGAAAGCTCGCGGCCAAAGTAGTTAAAAAAAATATTTCCTCAGTATGTTCCTTAAACCGGAGAGAAAGTGCTATTCTAAACTCAATACAAAAGTCTATGGGAATAGATTAACCACAGGTTTCCCGCTCAAAACGCGCCACTTTTAGTCACGCGGTACAGCTCAATTGATCGCATGGACTGTCTTCATTTAGAATTTTGTAAACAATGAGTGGCTTCTTCACAGATTGCTGTGTTTCTGTATCATGATTAGCTTAGGTTGCATGTGTGTAAACAGGATAGACGGAGTGTCCTGTTTTTGCAGAGGGTACAAGATCCCTTTCTTCTTTGAATTTTTTTAGATAGACAGATAGCGTTCTTGCCATTCTTTGCAGCCACATCTATAGCAGTGTCTCCATCTTTGTTATTGTGAAATTTGCATTTTTGTTCTTCCATCAAATATTGCACCACTTCCATGTGTCCTGCTTGGCTTGCTAAATGCAAAGCTGTATTTTTGTGAGCATCCTTTTTATCTGCAATCGGAACATTTTGCTCTATAATTGGACCACTGTGATTACATATGAATCTCACTATATCCAAGTGGCCGTGTTCTGCAGCAACATGACATGGTGTTCGGCTGTTGTAGTCTAGCATTTCCACACTATAGTGAACTTCATCCACAAGAAACTTTGTTACCTCCAGCTGGCCGTGTTTAGCAGCGGTGTGTAATAGTGTTCCATTGCTGATATCAAGGTAATGTGTAGCTCTTAAAAATACTGGTATACCTTTCAATGCAGCCTTCAGAGTTGCTATATCACCAGTGGCAAAAGCTTGCACAACTAACTCCTTGGCCATTGGTGTGGCTTCATTGTTTTCGAGAAACTCTTCACTCCAACTACATTCATTATTTAGGGGGGGGGGGGGGGGGGGGAATACATCAGTATTTAATCAAGGAACGCCATTCAGTGAGCCAATAGTTACCAAAAATTTATAAGACAACCTTGACGTCTGAAAATGAGAATGATTTTTAAACGGTCTTATATTATAGCTATTGGCTTACATATGAATGTGAATATTTGCACATTTATAAGCAACATAAATTTAGGCCCCTCACAAGTAATATCACATGCTTATAAGTTCACACAGCTAGCCACAGACCAAACATTACCAGTGGCAATCCTCATAATTGTAGTTGTGCATAGTTGCATTCTAAACAAAGCCTGCATTTATTGTACCTGCTGGACCCAAAATGTGCTGGACTACATTCCCAGCCTTCCTTGTACCAAACCAACATTAAATAAATTTCAAAGGCTTAGAATGCATTACTTATGATAGTATTGCTTCAGTACATCAGTTACTGCTAGGTTTACAGCACGTCAGTTATTATTGTCACCTTCATTATGATCTGTAGAGCTAGTCTCTGCCCGACTTCACTAGAAACTGTATATTCCAAATGAACTCTATTTTTCTTGAGCATGCTGATAATATTCCACCAACATTCTTAGGGATTGTAATAAGGCATAAAAAAGAAAAAAAAAACTAGCTACTCTATTCATCTGCATTTGCCTCTTGCTTAAAGGTAAGTTCACAGGAAAAAAAGACAAATACTACATCCTAACTACATCTTTTTGCTAAAATAATCTCTTAAATACAATAATCTCCCATAGTAGAAATACTAAAATGTACCTACCTGTGATGTGATAAACACAAGTAGTTGCCTGGAAAGGTTATTCGTCACTTGCTATACTATCAAAAGTAGATAACTGCAAAAACATCACCTTTTTTTTTTCCTCTTTGATAGAATACTTTAAAGTTTGAAATAACTTACACCAATGCACAACTAGCGTTACATATGCGAATAATAATAATCATTAGATGTATTCTCTCTCTTTCACAGGCTTTTTTAAAACAATACAGAATTAAAAACATTATTGGTCGCCACCGGGAATCAAACCCAGGACCGCTTGTATAACGCACAAGCGCTATACAAATGGTCTTGGGTTCGATTCCCGGTGGCGACCAAATGATTTTAATTCTGTATTGTTTTTAAAAAGCCTGTGAAAGAGAGAGAATACATCTAATGAGTAAAAGAAGGCTGAGAAAGAAATTGTGAAATAATAATCATAAATGGAGGGTTTACACTTTTCCTGACACCAATGCCGGTGATAAACATTGATGAAACATGAATGAACTCTAAGAATTGGTTGTACAGACTTCCAGTGCCAAGATAGAGTCATGTGAACCTGCCTATGAGATGCATTTGCTGACACAGTTAGCCTAATATGCAGGAGTTGAGAGATATTCATTGATGGACCGTCTGTGTGAGTATAATGAATACCATACATAGGGCAAGGTAGAAGACAAATAAGGCTTAATATATTCATTGCATTTTTTATGGTTTCTTGCCTTATCTCCTGCAATAAACACATTTGCACATAATAATTTGTGCATTGTAGATGATTAAGACAAGGAATGAGTCTAGCTAGCTATGGCTATGTACATAAAAATGTTGTGAATTTGATTAAACCTCGTTTGTCATATGCCTCAGAGACTTTAGAGCGAGCGGTCCTGCACTTCTTTTCTCGAAGATTTGTGCTACATTAGTAGCTCCGGATCACCTTCTGCAACCTTCAGCCAGTTTTAGCGCACAACAAAGCTCGTATAAATGATAAACTACGAGTGATCAGTTATAACTGGGCATATATTGAATACAGCTGCGGAAGACACTGCCATAGCTTCTTTTCATTTCAACAAGTAAACTTACAGTAATAATGCGCACCTTAGACCCACCCCGTTTTTACCCGTGGGCGTCGATGTTTTCGCGTGTTTGAGCTACTACTGTCATGTGACCTTAATTGGTTTCCGGTTTTGCCAAGTGCATTCCTCTTTTGCCACATTTGTGGTCGCGCCGACTCAACCTGGATATACTATAGTATATACCTCCTATGTATATATCACAGCCAGAACATACTTTCTGTATAGGTTTTACTTGTAAAACTAACTTCCACCTCATGCGCAGAAAGACCTATGAAGAATTTAGTCTTTATAAGCATACGCAGGTATTTTATGAGAAAGCACTGATTGAGTAGGAAGGCAGGCTAGATACACATGGTTTTTCTAATACATTCCTTGATCCTAACAAGTTTGCATGAAGATAAATATGAACCAAGATGCAAGGAATGTTTAATTGGGCTCCATGAATAATTTGCTCCCCTTGGTTGATGTTGGGCATTAAGTTAAACTAGTATTATGAAGTTCTCAGCTGCAGTTTGGACAACATTATGCAAACCATCTGATAAGTAACTGGTAGCTACAAGCTATAGCTAAGACAAAACTAAAATCGGATGATACTGATTTGCAGTAATTGTTATCTGTGGGTATGTCAAGCATAATTTCTTACTGCTGAGTAGTCTTTTGCTAGGTTGTGTGTGTATGTGTGTGTTCTTGTTGGACTGGAGTCATTTGCCTGTCTAGAAGGAGAGTTCTTTAGAAATGGCAAATGAAGTTGTATAGTCTTTGTTGATTTCACTTTTTTTTAGTTAGCTAGTTTTAATGGAGTTAAAACTACCTGGAGTAAAAATTAATTTAAAGGCCACCAAATAAACTATCTCTCTGGCTAAATATGGTGTAGTTTTTGCATATATATATACTGTATTCTTTTAAAAGTTTTTTCTGCCCAAGAATTTCGGTGGTTTTGGTACTTCCAGCAATTATTGTTATACCAATAAAACTACCTTCATGGATTATTGCTAATTTTATCAACTGAAAGTGAGGGGTCCCCCCCCCCCTACTAATGTAGCCAGCAGAGAGAAGCTGCAAAAAGTTATGTTATTCAAAATTGGGGAAACAGTAGTTATATCTACAATATCACTTACTTCGGCCCCATGATGAGGAAATGCCAGTGTTCTCCAGGAATAGGATTTCAGTTTTTCGAAATTCAGCATAGGAGTCCGGTGTTTTTTTACCACGTAACTGCTATTTCGCAACCTTTCCAGCCAAGAGAATTAGCTATATATATGCGCGCAACCTCATAGCACTAGCGACGCGCCACAAGGATGGTCGCGCGCGCGAGGAAATCTAACGTCTGGGTCGCGGAGTCTGGTAAAGCTAAGTGGGAAAAGCCTATTCTTCATCCTTAGAAAAATAACAGGTAAGCTATTAGAGGTACTATCACTGATAGAGTTAGCCTAGAGCTGTATTTGTCCGTCATTAAATGGTCCTAAGAATGGGAGTTACATTCTTACCAGTTCTTTTTTAGTAGCAGTGATTGTGAGTTACGGGCTAATATGCATTACTTTGTCATAAAATTTCAAGTGCTTTGGCCATTTTACATTGGGTTACATTTGCTCAACAAAAAGAGGAGTAGCTCGGAACTCAGGCAAGGTCAGCAAAATTAGAAAGGGATAGGGAAGGGAAGAAAGGTCAAAGCTAGCTGACAGAATCACACTAATGATAGAAGGGGAGAAAGTTGTATAATGTTCATATCTTAGAAGCTGAACTTATGGGTGCAACCCTAACAATTTGTTATAAAAGGTTCCTATTAAGATTATAATTCACTTGATTTGAAGATGGAACTATAACTTAACATGACATCAATACAGCCTACTGACAATAGATGAGATTAAAGTTCAATGTCAGACTCACCACTAAATAGGTTGGTAATAATAATTAATAATAAAAAGCTTTTCTATATTTTTTTCCTGAACAGGTCGGCAAATGTTTGAAAAATTCCTTGGCACTTTCTGATGCTAGGTTTTTGGTGGAAGATGGCTTGGCAGTTGGCTTTTTTTTTTGGTTGGTTTCATGAGATGAAAATAAATATAAATTTAAGTTGAAGACATTTTAGTGAAAATAAATGAATGAAACAGTGCTTTCAAAAGCTATTTGAGTGTGGTTATAACAGCTATATCTACAAAATGGCCAATGGTGAGCAAGCGAAGCGAGTAGGACACTATCAGGGGTAACACAATTGAAAATTGGGGATATGTTATCGCGAGCGAGCAAAGCGAGTGAGATACTATTAGGGGTGGACAATAGAAAATCGGGTATATGTTCAATATATATAATATTATAAATATATATATATAAATATATTCCACCCTAGATATCTTCACAATGATATTTTTAGGTACTTGACCTTGAACTCACAGATATTTCATCAAGGTTGTTATTTCAAGCTGTATTTCTCACTGTATTTCTTGCTGTGCTGTATTGCTCAAGCTCGTTACCCTAGTAGTTATAGCAACCTTCCAAGCTCATCACTTTTCCTGGTTTTTACAGCTACCACCTTCCTCTGGAGTAGCCTAGCTACCCAACAGTGTTAGAACAGCTGCTAAAATAACAGCTGGGGATTTGGGGAGCTAACTTTTACAAGCAGTTACCAGTCCTAGTACAAAGTAGTGAATATATCTAGGGTAGAATAAACCACTTATTACACTCCAGAGTGATATGGCAAGATATTTCACTCTCAGGCTTTATTTTCACTCACCTCTGGCTGGTGAAAATAAATTAGCCTGCTCATGAAATATTTCACCATATCACACTCTGACTCATGTAATAAATACTATATATTACTAGTGGTGTGCTTGAGCACAAATGGCGAGCGAGCCTTAAACTACACTACTGTTAAATGATTAATTTTAACTACTAACACTCAAGCTACTAAAATAAAGTTGAGTTTTTAAATTACGTATATACGGTAAAGGGGTTTCAATGCCATAGTAATTGCTCCTGGCAACTGTTTGAATTGAAAAAGAAGCAATAAAATCAGGTCACTTTATTTAAACTTTTTCTTTGTGATATTCTTAGTAGTAGTTGTAACACACAATACTTTCACACAAGTGACATACCTATGCAAAACTTACCTTCATGGTTAGTCTAGTGGACAATAAATTTTCAAGTAAATGCTGTTGCGTAGGGCTTATAACTGTGACAAATAGCGTATTAACTTACCACTGCCACTAACTCAAATAGAAATGGAGCTCCCATAAGTTTTTGAGTTTTAACTACACCCGCAAAAGAATTCAAATTGGTAAATAATTCACTTTCTAGGGTAATACGGGTAATGATCGCTAAACCGGAGGATTTCTTTTTTGTGAAGTTTGGGATGGGGTTGAACACAGAGCGAACACAAAAATACGTGAGGGTCAAAGTACAAAATGACATACATACGTCCACACATATATAAACAAACAAATATCCCTGATTTTCAATTGTGTTATCCCAGAGAGTGTCTCGCTTGCTTGCCAATAATATATATTGTTATCTCATGGCTGTACTGCAGCAAGCAAGCTCATTACCCTAGTAGTTATAGCAAAACCTACCTGGCTTACAAGTTTTCCTGCTAAAATATCTGCTGGGGGTGTGGGGAGCTCCTAGAGAGTTTTATGGCCAACTTCACACAAAGAGTTACCAATCCTAATACAAACTACTTCAGTGAAGATGGAATAAACCACTTATTACACTTGTCAGAGTGATATGGCTAGATATTTCACACTCGGGCTTTATTTTCACTCACTTGTGGATGTGAAAATAAATTAGCCTGCTCTTGAAATATTTCGCTATATCACACTCTGACTCATGTAATAAATATTATTATTCCAAGCTAGATATCTTCACAATGTTATTTTTAGGTACGTGACCCTTGAGGTTATCACATAGTGTTATCTCATGGCTGTATTGCCTCATGGCTGTACCCTTATGGACCACATGGTGAAGGAGAGGGTCTCATCACCACCCACACAACGTTTCATTCTACCGGAATGTAACGTCAGCATGCCGTGGTAAACTTTAAAGCATTCGGCTAAATTGGCTGTTGCTGAAGTTTGTTAAAGATGAGTAAACAACATTGTACCGGTCATTGGAAGTGAGAAAAATAATCCCTTTCCTTTTTAAAATACTTTGATTAATTTAATTGTACCTTGATCAGCAGCAGCATTCTTTATTCATCAGATCACTATATTATGTCTCTAAACTTTCACTAATAATGGTGGGGAGCTTGGAGCGACACTAAGGAAGAGCTGATGCTCAAATTTTTACAAGCTACTGCATTTTCACCAGTAGAGCTTTAGCCATGCAATTCTGTCTACATACCTGTGGGTGCCTGTTAAATTGCTCTCAACCGGATGTAAACAAACTGCACCCCATACGCTATACACGCTAAAGTACTGTTCCCCATGAATTGTGGGGAATGGAATGAAGTGTTGTATGGATGGTGACCAGACCCTTTCCTTTATGGAAGGCTGTTCTGGACAAATTTTATAATCGCTGATTGAATGATCGATTGTCGAACTGTCAATCGAATGATCGATTGTTGGATTGTTGATTGAATGGTGAATTATCGAAGGGTCCATTGTAAACTGTGTATGCAATTACATACAAATACATAATTGGTAAGGGGTAACATCCAGCAAGATGCACTATCAATATGGGCCGACTTAGGTTATTATAGCTATGCTAATTAGTTAGTAGCTATTGTATCTGAATGCTTGTCGATGATGTTTACAAGTAAAATATAGGAAACTTCAGAATTTTAAAGCTGCAGTGTGCAAGAACATTATAGAATTACCTTTGAACCTGTGACCTGACCTTGCTTCATGCCTGTTATGTACCAATGATCATCACCATCTTGTTGTAATCTCTTATTGTATCTTGTTGGTTCGTCGGTACTGACTAGTTTGATTGTACCTAGATATCGGTGCCTGAGTTGGGTTCTTACACAGTGTAGCTAGCTACGTTCTTTTAACCATAATGTTATAATGTTCCAGGTGTCTTTTGCTGAAGGTTTTGCTGGTGTCATTCAATCAGCGATTATAAATTTTGTCCAGAATGGGGTTCCATAGATGTAATCGGTTAGGTCATTATGGGTCTCAATGCTTATCCAAAACTGTAGCTACAGCCAAAGAGAAGTCAAGACTCTGATGTAGCATTCTTGGACATGATAAATTCCAGAAAACGCAAAATGCGGCTTAAAATTATTCAACTGGAAAGCACAAATGTCACTTTTAAGCTTGATACCGGAGCTGAAGTTAGAGTTATTTCTGAAGAACTTGCCTCTTCTCTAAAAGAAAACTGGAGAAAGCAAATAAAATTCTAAACAGGCCAGCAGGACAAACACTCTATGTTGTCTGTTTTAATGGAAATTTATTGCATGTAAGTCTACATATACCCTATTGGGATCACCAACGATTACAGATTTGGGCCTGGTTAAGCTTTTATATACTAGTACAAGCCAGGAATACAACTCTGATGTATTCTCTCTCTTTCTTTATTCTCTGACATAGTTAACCAGTATCCCTCTGTATTCATGGGACTGGGTAAGATGCCACTTCATTCACATTGTTCACACCAAGAAGATTCCATTCCCACTTCAAGAAAAGTGCACAAGAACTTGAGCACATGTTACACTGGGAGTGATTTTCAGAGTGGATGAACCTACTCCATGGTGTGCAGGGTTGGTGGTGGTGCCTAAAAAGTCTGGAGAAGTGTGTCAACTTAAAACCACTCAGTGAGGCAGTGCTATCAGAGGTACACCTGATACCCAGAGTGGGTGACTTAGCAAAACTGTCGGGTGCTCGACTATTTTCCAAACTCGATGCGAACAGTGGATGTGACCCCATATGGAAGATTTTGTTTCAAAATTGCCATTTGGTATTTCTAGTGATCTAGAATTGTTTCAGCGACAAGGTCTTGATAGAGTAATTTGTATAATGGATGATATACTAGTTTTTGCAACAGATGCTAATAAGCACGACTGAAAACTTCAACAAGTTCTGGAATGGCTTCAAGAAAAGAATGTAACTCTCAACAGGAAAAAGTGCGTGTTCCGAAAGAAGTCTATCAAATTCCTTGGACACTTGATTGATGCTGATTGAGTTCAAACTGATCCTAACAAGACTGCAGCGTGAAGATGGTAGAGCCTAAGTCAGTCTCCGAGCTGTGCAGGTTTCTTGGGATGGTGAACCAGCTGGGGACATTTTTGTCATCCCTAGCAGACATAACTCAGCCGCTAATAGAATTATTGAGTTCGAAAGTGGTTTGGACTTGGGGATCTAGATAACAAGACATCTTTAAAAAGGTCAAGGAGGAACTGTTTAAACCCACAGTACTGGGAAAATATGACCACAAGCATCACTAAATGTTTCTGCTGATTCCTCTTTGTATGGCATTGGTGCTATTCTTTTGCAGAAGTCTGAAGAAACCTGGAAGCCAGTGGTTTATGTAATGTTCTTGTTAGCGTAGGTTCAAATTGCCATTACAACTAACAACCCTTAACACATTCGCAACTAGTCATGCATGAATCATGAGAGTTCAAAGTTCAGGATACTACATCCCTCCCTTACTAAATTGGAGGTTGGTATTGAGGTTTGTGGTTCCTAGATGGATACTGCTTCTGTGGTGCCATGATGTCCCTTGAGATGTTCACCTCTGTTTGCGGGTTCTGGCTTTCATCTTGATTCTCAGAAGATATTACATCCGGTTGTCCTAGCGATATCCAGACATGACTCCTGGCCAGTGCCTTCATCCCAGAAATTCCCATGTGCTCCTTATGCAGTTCCATCAAAATCACTTTCTTCAAGGATTGAGGCATTATTACTTTTCCTCTCCACATCAAACAACAGGATTCCACTGACAATTCATCCATTTTGGAATGATAAGGTCGCAATGGTAGAGAAATCTGCCCAGGCCAACCTTGTATAGTGTAAGGAATAAACTTTGCTGAGCACGGAATCTCACTCTGTAGCTCTCCTAATTTCTCAACTAGTAATAGGAAGAGCCTCCAACTGCCACAAATAATAAAGCTGAGTCTCTGATAAGTGCTTTGATTGCCCTTCAGATAATGGTAACCTGGACAACGCATCCACATTCCCATGTTCAGAAGTTGACCGAAACTCCAACTCATAATAGTAAGCAGGCAAAAGAAGCAACCACTGTTGCAATCTGGCTGCAGCTACTGCAGACATTCCTTTCTTTGGTCCCAATATACTGGTTAGAGGTTTATGGTCCCCCATACAAATAAGTGTGAAACTTCTTGACTCCATGGTACCCATGATAGTTAATGGGATTCCATATACATTTGAGTTAGACACAGGGTCTACAGTGACTATAATGTCTGAAGGGGAATGTAAAAAATTGTTTCCTCCAGGAACTATGATGCGAAAGTCGACTTTGCTCTTGAAAACATATTCTGGGAAGTGTTTGCCTGTGTTGGGAGAATTAGAGGCAGATGTAGAGTATGGGCAGCAAAAACACCAATTATGTCTTATTGTAGTGGATGGAGATGGTCCTAGTTTGTTAGGCCAGGATTGGCAGCTATCACCAATCATGAAGTGGGAAGCCTGGAATGTATTCTTGATCGATATGGTAACATATTCAATGATGAATTGGGAACAATAAAATTCTATGTGGACCAAAAGTGTACAGCCAAATTGTTTTCAAATCTCGTACCATTCCCTATGCCATGAGCTATAGAAGAGGAGCTGGATCACTGGGAGCGGGAAAGCATAGTGGAAAAAGTAACTCATAGTGAGTGGGCTACTCCACTGGTAGCTGTGCCCAAATCTGGTGGTAGAATCAGATTATGTAGAGATTTCAAAGTCATTAAAGGTCAACCAGTATCCTTTACCTAAGACTGAGGATCTTTTTGCTACGCTCGCAGGTGGTACAAAGTTCACTAAACTTGATCTATCTGAAGCCTACCTACAACTTGAACTAGACCCAGACTCGCAGCAGTACTGTGTAATCAATGCACAATCGAGGCCTGTATAAATTCCTTCGCCTACCTTTTGGTTTAGCGTCTGCACCAGCTTTGTTTCAAAGAGTCATGGACACAATTCTCCAGGGAATTCCAGCCACTATGTGTTACATAGATGACATATTAGTAACTGGTTCAACTGAGCGAGAGCATCTTCAGACACTGGAGGAAGTATTGCGACGTCTGCAGAAGTATAGAATTCAAATTAAAAAGTGCAAGTGTTTCTTTATGTGTGACTCTGTTGAATATCTAGGGCTTATTGTGGATGCAGATGGAATACGAGCTACTCCTGAGAAGGTTGCAGCCATTGAGAAAGCACCTCAACCACATGAATGTTGCATAACTGTAAGGTCTTCTTGGATTATTGAACTATTATCGAAAATTTCTGCCAAACCTAGCAACTATTGAATGGGCTCTTACAGTAAAACAGGAAGTGGGTGTGGTTTGAAAAGTGTGACCAAGCCATGGAAGCTGTTGCTGACTTCTAATCTACTTACTCGTTATGACGAGTCATTGCCACTCAAATTAGCCACGGATGCATCTCATGGAGTGGGGACAGTGATCTCTCATGTCTTACCTGATGGAGAGGAGCACTCAATTGCATTTACCTCAAGGTCGCTGACCAAGAGTGAGCAAAAATATTCACAAATTGATAAGGAAGTGCTGGGACTTGTGTAGCAGTATTCTCAGCAGCAGTCACGCCCTCAGAAGAACCGCAAGCCACAGGAAGCCAAGTATGTTGCCATGGAAAGTGACCTGGAGCTGGAAGACACCACCTTGGAAACTGAGTATCTATCTCTACATCATCTTGGAGTGGGACACACACCTCCAATCCATGGACTGCTGCACCTGCGGCCCATCTTCTTTGATCCGCAGACTTGAGCCAGATGGCCTAGTTTACCACAATGGTAGCATGTCACTGCACGATACAGACACTATTTCTTGGAATGGCCTTCCTTTCCACACCTGTGGCAAGCTTTGGTGACAACATTCACTTGGATTTCCCCTTCCTTCAAGGATCTAGAGTTCTTCATGGCTGCCTCAGCACCTTGTGCTATTTGTATGGCTTTCTTGAGTGTGAGATCTGGAACCACCAGCAATTTCCTCTGGGTGTCCACTTCTCTGATGCCACATACTACTTTAAACCTTAAACCAGATGATCTTCAAAATAGTATTGTGTAGTAAGCTTCCTCAGCTCAGCCATTGGTCTTGTGGGCCAGACCCTTTACCTAATCGCTCCACTCAGAAGGGTCTGGTTACCCTAACGCACCATTTGGTATCTTTCTCCAGGATTCCGAGGGAATGTATTAAATGTGTACTTCTTACTTAAAATTTAATTGTGTGCGGGCATCTATAAAATGTGTGTACAAATATTTTTAGCTAGTCCCACCTCTGCACTTTTATGAGATCCGAGTGTTCGGGGTGTGTAAAGTCCCGAGCTGGTAAAGGTCAGTCTACCGGCAAGAATTGAAGGACCAGGAAGTTGCCCTATAAAGAATCACTGCGGAATGCCATCGCCAACAGGAACCTGCTAGTTATTAGCTATCTGATGACCTCTCATTCATCAATTCACTTTCGACTTCAAACAAGAACATTACATTTACAACACATTTATGTCATGACACGCAATGATATACCAGTGGGTAGGTCATAAATAATGTTCTGTTTGTGATTATGGTAAAGGGTCTTGAATAAAAGTGATCAGTTCTGTGGGGTAGATTGAGCTCCTGGTTCAGGATGAGTTCCTTGTCCTGAACACCAAGCTGAAAAGATGGAGAGTTCCAGTCTATTTCTAAAACAATAATTGAAGTGACTGATTCGCACACTACTGGCATAGCCTCAGTTAGAACCTCCTTTATACAACACCAGCTCGCAAAGATTTATGACTGAACAATAACCCCCCTCCCCCCCCCCCCCCCCCCCCCCACACACACACAAGGTTTAATTGAGAGTGCACCCTGCAACTGGAGGGGGTGCGCCCTGCACTTGGAGGGGGTGCACTGTGTAATTGGAGGGGGTGCACCCTGCAATTGGAGTTGGAGGAGATGCACTGTGCAATTGGAGGGGATGCACCATGCATTTAGGAGGGGTGGGTGGGCATATACATTTGGGAGAAAGGATGGAGTTTATAACCTGTGGGAGGGGTCGGAGAGAAGGTGCTGAGGGGTGGAGCTTCGGCAGTCATATTTAATTATTGCTGTATTATTTCTGGTTTCTGTGTCATGAGCTCTTGAGCTGTATCTAGAATTTTGGGAGTAGTTAATAATTTAGTTGTCTTTGAAGATGGCAGACATAATGAGTATGGATGATTTGGATTCATTAATTATATCATTAGAGCTTGTTTACAGATATATTTTGGCTCAAGAAGTACTTATAGTCTCCTCTGTACCTAGTGACCTGAACAGAGCTCGTTTGTTGGTGCAAAATAGTCTTCTGTATTTCAGCAGCACGAGAGACTCTCATGCCACGTCTTCTCAGTCTCCCAATATTTTTCCACTTCAAACTTCTGATGGTATGGGCTGACCAAGATACTCTCATCATAAGTTATGAACAGCTCAGATTTTTGGTTGAAAACCACTTCAGTGTTCCACAGATTGCCAACATGCTACATGTTTCAGTTCGCACTATATTTAGACAAATGTCTACATTTTCTTTGTCAATTACATCACAATAATATTCAGAAATAAATGATCAAGAATTGGATTTTATTGTGAGTGAGATTCAGAGAGAATTTCCTAATTGTGGTAATAGGCAAATGCATGGTCATCTCATCTCATGTGGATTACGAATTCATTTAGAATAAGGGACTCTCAGCCTAGAATTGATCCCAATGGTTGCGCTATAAGGCAATTGCAAACAATAAGAAGACGGCAATACTCAGTTCCATCTCCAAGAGCACTTTACCATATTGATGGGAATCATAAATTGATCAGGTACTAATAAAGATATATGATCATTATTAGCTGTTAAAAATTTATTGATACAGGTGGAGGATTGTAATCCATGGATGTATAGATGGATACTCTCGACGTATTATCTATCTCAAAGCGTGCGATAACAATCGGTCAGAAACAGTTCTTGAACTATTCATGAATGCTGTTGAACAGTTAGGTCTCCCTAGCAGAGTTCGAGGTGACAGGGGTGGTGAAAATGCTGGAGTGGCTAGTTTTATGAACAGTCATCCATTGAGGGGACCTTCTCGTGGAAGTTTTATAGCTGGATGTTCAGTTCACAACCAAAGAATAGAACACCTCTGGCGAGATGTTTTTTGCAGTTGTGCCAGTCCATATTACCATCTATTACAGCTTATTTTTATTTTTTCTTACCATAAGTTAGCTAATACACCAAAACTAAGGGGTTTTGGTTTTTTTAGTTAATTGTAGAAATAAATTTGCAATGTAAGATAACAAAGCTTGATTGTAAAGATCTATTCCATAGTTTTTACTCTGGGACAACGGTAACACTGTAGATGTCAAGCGTGTCCACATATCTGGAGTGAGAGTGGTCTCCACTTCAGGAACAGTCACAGCGTCTTCACTTTCATATACATTGGGACCATTCCATTCAATGCCATACCAAGTTGATTCTTCCAAATGTAACAAAAATAATAATAATAACAGACAATGTGATAACTACAGAGTTAAACTAAACTTTAATTTTTGGTAGCTATATGTATGCTCATGAAATATTTCACCAAACACAAAGGCATTAATAATGTAATTTAGTTAGCTACCTCGTTCAGCTGATCACTTTCTAGTAAAGTATTACACAATCCACTAATCCACAACTGAAGTGGTGACAAATTTTGCTCTGTTGAAAGTGGATGGTTATTCCAAGCTTCTAGGAATTGCTGCAATGAGTAGTTAATTCGTGGAATAAAAATATAGTGCAAAGTAAACAAGCAAATCTGATTGTTAATATCAAGCAATCCTATATCTTCCATGTGATAGAGAGAACATGAAAAAACTCAAACTAAATATTTTAGAAAACATTAAATTTGATGAAAACTAAAACTACCAGTAGCTATAGAGTAGATGACAAGAACTAAAACTAAGCAATTTTTATTTTAACCAATTCACCTTGAGTCATGTCTAAATGAAGATATAAATCGCCATCCAAAGTAAACATTCTCTAACTTATATAAAAAAATATCATACTTTAAATGCCCAAGATTTGATAGAAATATGCTCTTTAGTTATAAAGTTCTTTTAGGAATAGTACATGCACTACTTGGAGTCACATGCATAATTTCCAAAACTAAGTCAAATGATAGTGACTAAAATGGTCTACATGATATTGAAGAAATTCTAAAACTAACTAGCTAAATCTTCAAGGATAATGAAGGAAAAACTAAAACTAAGCCTTCAAGATATTGTTTTAGCATGATTAACTAAAAATTCTGGAATTTCAAAACCAAACTGCATTGATAATTAGCATGGAGGCAGAGGAGGCAATTGCCTCTTTAAATATTTTCAACCTGGTCTTACGAAAGCACTTCACTGTAATTAACAGGCATTGGCGAAAAACTTTGCCGGAAAAGTAGAGGCAATTCCATAAGGGAATTAAAGAATTTTAATATGCTCAGCAGTGGATGCACCTTCCCTTCCCTTCAAATTTGTAGGTTGGTTGGTAATAGTCTACATTTTCTAGTTGTTTCTGATGCAGTATGATAGTTGAGTTGCTCAAGAAAAGTGTCTTGATCTCCAGATGACTTGCTAGCTCTGAGCCTTAGCTGACAGTGCTACCAGTATTAAATTTTTCCCATTTTAGGAGTACAATTACAGTGACCAACACACACCCAGCAGCTATAATGAAGGTCAACTTTAATTGCACAGGATTTGTATCAAGGAAGGACAGTTAATACTATTAGCTAACTCTCATATCCATGCTGTTCCAGTTCTATAAACTATGTCATGTAGCAAATTTTAACTTAATAGTAGAAGTACAGTATGAGCTATGTTCAAATATAAAAGTCATGCCTTCCTAGGAGTATCAACATTCTTTATTTCTCTAACAATGGTACAGAAAAATTTACATGCCCTGTAGCTAGGACAGTTCATCTCTGAATAAAGAAATGTACATTTGTACCAGCCAGCTCACATGTAGCTTCTACAACTATAGCTAGCTAATGCAATTAACATAAACATTAAAATTATAGTTATTCAGAATTCAAAAGGAAATTTAAATCAAGTGTGGTATGTATATTAATGTGGTAAATCCAATCACTCTAACAGAAAATAATAGGTGAAAGAAATGATGAGTTATAGTAACGAAATTGAGCAAATTAAGGCAATCCAAATCCACCATGGCAGAGCATGGCAGTATCCATCATAGCACAGGAATTTCTATTTGTGGTTGAGGAGGGCTATTCCTGGTATTTGCTAACGGTAATTGACCGCCGCAATGTGCAGCAGAACAAATTTGGTATGGCCATGTCCCCAGACCCATTCCAGCCTAGCGGTTCTGGCTACGCCAGACTAAGGGGTAGGTGGCCTTATAGCAATGGTAATAGTCTTGCGTAGCAAATGCGATTGGTAAAGGGTCTTACTATGCAAGATTACGACGATAGAGCAATCTGAAAAATTCTTCCTTGACAAAGTATGATTGATTAGTATTTATCATGCACTGTCAATTTTTGGATTAATTAATTACTTTTAAACCTCGCCCAATATTGTAGGTGTGGCAAATGTGACCACTTGATTGGCCTCTACACTTTAAAATTGCTTCCTGCACCCATGTAACTAAATGATAACTCATGTCATGCAAGAAAGTTCTAAAAGTGTTCCATGTAATTATGTCAAGCTAATACATTACAAATGTATGAATGGTGCTCAGATTTAATAATAAGTATTGTTATGGTTCTTGCTTCCCACTCTTTCTTAATCTATCCTGTGGGTGTCCCCATGCAAACCCTCCAATCTGATTTATCTACTTATTTTGGCTTCAACTTTATTAAACTCATTTTGTATTTAACTTCTATTTCTACTTTACTAAACTAAAACTGATAAAAAAAAGATAAAGTTGAATAGCTAATACAATACAAAGTGTAAAAAATAATAAAATACAGGGCTAGATATTTAGTAAGTTTAAAACTATACATATAAATTTTAAGCATGTTACTACAAAAAAAAAAAGTTGTAGCTAATAGTTAAAAAAAATACAAATATTAGCAAAAACATAGAAGATTACTGCATTTTGCAGTCAGAGTTATCTTGATGATCACTCATTTTAATTCCTTCCTGTAAATCCCTCCTGTAAATAAAATCAATTGCACAGACAATATTAATAGAATAATAACTGGAGAGGGAAGTGAGCAAGACACTATCACGGGTAACACAATCAATAATCGGGGATTATTTGTTTGTTGGTGAGCGAGCGAAGCGAGACACTATCAGGGGTGGACAATTGAAAATCGTATATATTATATACATAATATATACTAGTGGTGTGCTTGAGCATATATCGAGCGAGCCTGCCTTGGGCTACATAAACTAACAGCATTGTTACATAATTTATTTTAGCTTAGTTCATGTAAAACAGTATAGCAGTTGACTATTAATTGTAGCAAACAAATACAGAATTACTCTCTTACCTCAATTTCCTGAGTATAGTGGTAACTTCTGTAGTATCAAATTTAAACCATTCTGACTACCTCAATTAACCAGTAACTCTTGAACAAGCTTGCAGCTCTACAAAAAAAATGGCCTGAGTTATTTTTGTAATTTTAGCTAACAAATAATTACTTACCTCAGCTTCCCCCCCAAGTAGTGGTGGCTTCCTTAGTATTAAGCCATTCTGACTACTAGTGACTCTTGACAACTAACAAGGGGCACTTTAGCAGCTCCCAAAACGACGAAGTTTAGAAATTACGTCTGGTAAAGTGTTCACAATACCATAGTAACCAGTCGCAGTAACTTTTTGGGACTTAGCATTTCGCCGGAATTATGTCACAATTTGGAGCCCAAGTTAGAAGTAAGACTTGCTTAATGCTAAAGTGGGGGTCAAGCCTAAAGAGCCGTGTATTTAAGGGGGGAGGGGGGAAACACATATACTAGTGGTGTGCTTGTGCACAAATATAGAGTGAGCCTGCCTAATTAGGTTACATAGAACTACAATAGTGTTATGTGATGTATTTACCTGAAGAAGCTTATAATATGCATAATGACGAAAGTGGATTTTATATATAGCACTTGATCTTAGCAAACAAATACTAATTTATTGAGTAGTGGTAACTTCTGCAGTATCAAATTTAAGCCATTCTAACTATCTGAATTACCAGTAACTCCTGGCAACAAGCTCTCAGCTATAAAAGAGAAAGGCCATAGTTATTTTTGTAATTTTAGCTAACAAACATGGAATTACTACTTACTTCAGAGTAGTGACAGCTTCCTTAGCTTTAATATTAAGGCATTCTGACTATGAGTGGCTCTTGACAATCATCATGCAGCACTTAGCAGCCTAAAAAAATGGCTAAGTTTTGAAATTGCATCTGGTAATGGGTTTTCAATAGCATAGTAACTAGTCGCAGCAATGGGGGGGGGGAGGCATTCACATATGTACCATCCATGCATAATACATGAGTCAGAATGTGATATGGTGAAATATTTCATGAGCAGTCTAATTTATTTTAGCCAGAGGGAGTGAAAATAAAGCCTGAGAGTGAAATATCTTGCCATATCACTATAAGAAAGTAATTCTTTATTTGTCTGCTAAAATTTTAAAGATCAACTGCAATATCCTGTTATGCATGAACTAAGCTAAAAAAATTATGTAACAATACTGTAATTTTATGTAACCTACTAGGCAGGCTCCCTTGATATTTGTGCTAAAGCACTGTCACTAGTTTATTTATATGTGTGTGAACCTACATATGTCATTTGTACTTTGATCCTTGCATTTTGTGTTTGCTTGGTGATCGACCCTGTCCATACTCCACTAAACATAATCTTTTTTAATAGAAAATGAACTCTCGTAAGTTTAAATACTAATTGTGTCTTGCAACATTCAGATCAGATCAGAAACAGCCTAATTGACAATTCAAAGGGTAAGCAATTAAATTTCCTTGGATGAAAAGGGTAAAGATCTCTAACTTTAATTAGTGGCGGTGGTAAGTTATTTTGATGCTCGTCATAGCTCTCTCTCTCTATATATATATATATGCTGTACACAACAGTATTGCTCTTTCATTGTCCAATGAGTAAGTCACAAAGAGAATACAATGTAAGTATTTGTGTTGATATATCCAGTGAACAGAGGGTGTGGTCCTTTCCGCCCCCGCCCCCGCCCCCACCCATAGTTTTTATTACAGCAGTAAGCAAGTCTTAGGCTCAAAACTACAAAAAAGTTGCGGCAAGAGTGGTTACTATGGCATTGAAACTTTTTTACCTTACATAATTTCAATCACTCAGCAATATAGCCCAAGTGCTTTGTGTCAGGAGTTACTGGCCATTCAGATTCAGAATGGATATACTACCACTACTCCAAAAATGGAGGTAAGAAGGTAATTCCATAACTTCCTACTTGTACTTTTAGGAATAAATGGACTATGATGTCTTTCTAAAGTGTAGCTAGAACAAGCTAAAATAATATATTATATATATGTAGAGAAGTTAGAACAAGCTAATATATATTTATTCCACACTGGTCAATTTTCTTGGTTTTTACAGCTACCTACAGCCTGGGGTAGCCTACTCTACCAGGGTTAGAGTAGCTGCTAAAATGTCAGCTGGGGGTAGCCCCTACAACCAACTTACCCAGTGAGTTATCCTTCCTCTAGTACTAACTACAGTAGTGAAGATATGTAGTGTGGAATAAACCACTTATAGAGCATTTTCAACGGAGTCAACTTATGAAAGGTGGCCAGAAAAGAATCCTTTAGTTTAGCAATCATTACCCGTATAATTTGACGAAATTTGATTGTGTACCCTTAGAAACTCCATAGTCCAATTGTCAAGTCACGAAGACATGTGTCAATGAACAAGTGTGTATGCAGTAAGTGTAAAAATGTTGAGTGTTGCTAAAGAATAGCACAAATAAATCTTAAAAATTAACTAACCAGAATTACGATTAGTAGTGGCTAGCATTCAAATTTAAATCTCAGTCAGACCATCGCTCGCCACTTGTGCTGAAGCACATCACTTGTTATGTTAACAATTTTTCTTTAAACATTTTTTTTTAACATAGTGGTTTTGCAGTTGGGAGAGCTTTATAAATTATACTAACGAATGAGCGAAATAAATATCAGAGGTTTTGAGCATTGAATGAATTATAGCCTCCTTTAGGACCAAGGGAAGCAATTACTTTGTATCAGTTTGAATTGAATTGTTTCAAGTTGTTGATTATTCTTATGTGTAGCTAATGAAGGAAGGATCCAAATGTTTTGTTATTCTATTGTACTGCACGACAGTTAATGAGAGAAATAAAAAACCTGTCATTTTTGTCACTGCACTTTTAAAACAACCCACCATTGGTTCTTTTTGCCTCCAGAACTGATAATATTGCAAAGTAACACCAATGTATTATCATTAGTGGCGTGATTGAGCACAAATGGCGAGCGAGCCTCCTTAATTTAGTTACATAAAACTACAGTATTGTTTTATAATTGATTTTAACTTCTAACATTAACTTCTAACATTCCAGCTACTTAAAACAAATGATCGAGTTTTTAAATTACGTACATATGGTAAAGGATATCAATACCATAGTAACCACTCAGTCGCAATTGTTTGACTTAAACAACAACAACAACAAAACATGCATTTCTAAGGAATTATCGCACAGTTTGAAATCTTACCCTATATTGTGACTTGCTTACTGCTGTAGTAGCTGAACAGGCTGTGTAAAGGCAGCTAATGTGTCTATTTGGTTGTTAATGTTAGACAAGTCATAGCTGTAACACTTTACACTTTCACACACACTTGTTCACTGGATATACCAACACAAGACTTGCTTTCGTGACTTGACTATTGGACAATGGATTTTCAAGTAATAACAATACTAATTCGAATAGAAAATGAACTCTTATGTGTGTGTAAGACTTAACTGCACCCGCAAAACATCAGATATGTCCGACACAACCTAATTCAAAGGGGTAAACAATTGATGATACGGGTAAAGATCGCTAAACCAAATGATTCCGTTTAGTGGAGTATGGGGATGGGGTTGACTACCAAGTGAACTCAAAAATGTGAAGGTTGAACGGGTAAGGAAGGCCGACCTACAATGGGTGGATAGAAAGTCCACGTGGGGCTGTAAGGCCCACTTGCAATGTAGGGTTTGGTAAAGTATTGATAACTCAGCGAATTGATTCACAGAAATGCACTGTCCCGCTCATAAAGTTAACAGCCAATGAGACTCATGGGGGAGAGTCAAATCCCTTTAGTGAACTAAGTAAGGTTATTAGCACAAACAATAGTTATCACCAAAAAGGCAGAGCTAGAAGGCTGCCTATGAATGAAATGATACAGGAAAGCATGAGTGGTTAGTCAATGAATATAATTATAGATAACGTGTGTGTGTGTGAATAACATTTTGATTGTTATAAGTAGGTTGCTGATTAGCTAAATAGTTCTGTGTCTTTTCGGTGACTATAACAGTCCCGAACAAGGGTCAAAGTACAAAATGAAATGCGTACATCCACAAATATGTATAAACAAACAAATATCCTCAATTCTCAATTTGTTATCCCTGTATAGTGTCTCACTCGCTTTGCTTGCTCGCCAATCACAGGCACAAAGCATATTATTATAACTGGAAACAAATTAAGCGTCCTTACAACTGTAACTAGTGGTGTGCTTGAGCACAAATGGCGAGCGAGCCTCCCTAGCTAGGTTACAACAAACTACAGTATTGTTATAGTGATTAATTTTAACTTCTAACACTCCAGGTACTAAAAAAACGTTCGAGTTGTTAAAATACGTATATACGGTGAAAGGGGTTCAATGCCATAGTAACCACGCGCTGCAACTGTTTGACTCTAAAAAGTAAACAAAACAAATAATACAATGGGCATTTTCTAAGGAATTACTGCACAGGTTTGAACCTAACCCTATCTTAAGACATGATTACTGCTGTAGTAGCCAAACCAAAGGTGTAAAGGCAGCTAATATATTTATTTGTTAGTTAAACATATACTTTGTTCTATTCTTTAGCTAAGCAGTAGCTGTAAATGCACAACACTTTCCGCACACATTTGTTCACTGGACATACCAACAAGACTCGCAGTTAGACTATTGGACAATGGATTTTCAAGTAAGAAACAACACTGTTGCGTAGGGCGTATAGCAGTGACAATGGTGTATTAACTTACCACTACCACTCATTCGAATAGAAAATGAACTCCGATAAGTTAGTAAGTTCAATTTCACCCTCAAAAATGAATTCAAAACAGTAAATAATTCAATTACATTGGCTAATACAGGTATAGATCAATAAACCAGATAATTCTGTTCAGTAAGTTTGGGACGGGGTCGACCACTGCGCTAACACAAAAATGTGAGGGTCAAAGTACAAAAATTACATACATACATCCACACATAATATAAACTCCTGATTCATAATTTGTTAACCCAGTAGAGTGTCTCACTTGCTTTGCTCGCTCACCAATAATTAGCTGCTATTGTTTTTGTTAGTGTTCTTTCTTGTTTGTAAGTTGTTGTTTTTTTATTGGTGTAGCTATATAACACTGTAATTGGTTATATACAAGGTGGGTTTATTTAATTTGAACTTTTTTCTTCCTACTTGTACAAATCTCATGCCTTCATTTGAAGCAACTAAAGTGATGTCAGAACAACATTTTCTATAAGTGTGCTAGTCAATAAATAGCTATTTATTTCCTATAAATTTCTAAATAGAACTTCAAATGCTACTTACCTGGCTTCTCTTGCCATATCAGGAGTTAAAATAGAGGGGTTATTCTGAGAGAAAAATATTAAATACCATTTAAGTACATAATATAAACTAATTATTTCAACGACAAAAAACAACAACAACAAACAGCTTACTGGGTCAGAATAATCTTTGAGATAAGTGGTGACTGAATGTTGCCCACTTCTTTCAGCCATTTGACAGGGAGTTAGCCCTATTATATTCTTTTTATTCAGCTCACAATGACATTCTTCCACTAGAACCTTCACAGTTTCCAAATGTCCACCCATACTGGCAAGATGCAATGGAGTACTACCTAAAGGACCATCTTGATTGACTGCCACTGGATTTTTAGCAGTGATAATTTTTACTATCTCTGTTTGTCCACGAGCTGCAGCCACGTGAATAGGAGCTCTTCCGTTGCTATCTTTTTTATTAATACTTGTGTTACAATACTTCACAAACAGTCTGACTACTTCCAAATGACCATTCACAATCGCTAGATGTATAGCTAAAATTCCTTCATTATCCTGATGTAAAATATTCAATTTACTACTGTGATTCTCCAACATCATTTTAACAATTTTATGATGCCCATTTTGACAGGCATAATGGAGAACAGTTCTGTTGTGTTTATCAGCGTGCTTGAAATCACAGGATTGCTGGATGCTAAGAAACTTAAATATCTCTATGTTGCCATCTTCAACTGCAATTTGAAAAGGGGTGACTTTGTCATGATCATTTTCCATTATGTTGCAGTTATGCTCTGAGACTAGACATTTGACAATTGCAAAATGTCCATTTTGGCAGGCATAATGAAGAACAGTTCTCTTGTTTTTATCAACGTGCTTGAAATCACAGGATTGCTGAATGCTAAGAAACTTAAAGATCTCTACATTTCCTTTTTCAACTGCAAGTTGAAGAGGGGTAACCTTGTTGTTATCGTTTTCCATTATGTTGCAGTTGTGCTCTGAAACAAGACATTTGACAATTGCGAAATGTCCATTTTGACAGGCATAATGAAGAACTGTGCGTCCGTGAAAATCCTTATGGTTAACATTACTAGAAGGATGAGCTAAAAGATATTTAAAGATTGTAACATTTCCAGTATAACCTGCTAATTCCAGTGGGGTAGTACCTTGCTTATCTTGTTCCATAACACCAGAGCAATAAAACTGACCCACGAGACATTTCACAACATCATGGTGACCATTTTGTGCAGCATAATGTAGCGGTATTCTTCCATTATTATCTTTAGGAGATAGGATGATTCCACTGCAAGATGACAAGAATTTTACAACATTGAGATGCCCATCATGAGCTGCTAAGTGAAGGGAAGTGTGGCCATCATTATCTCTGCAATTAATGTCTATTTCAAAGTTTTGAAATATGTATTCTACAATGTTCAGATTCCCAGCACTTGCTGCATTGTGTAATACTGATTCACCATTTGGGCCTTTACTTTGTACTAAAGTTTCTCCATTATCTGAACAAGACCTCAAGACTGACCTAAATTGTGACAAATTACCACTCACAGCACAATGCCTTAACTGTACCTCTTGATTCCGTGCTTTACTCATCCATTCTTGTCCACCCAATATTTTTTCTGCTACATCACTGCTAACAGAAGAAGGCGGATTTTGGTTAAGTAAATCTTTCACAGCAGATATATTTTTTATATTAGCAATATCCCCAGGAGAAATTCCCGTTTTATCTTTGGCAGATATGTCACAACTGTGTTCAGTTACAAGATATCTGAAAATATCAGGCCTGCTATGGCTAGCTGCATAGTGTAATGGACTCTGACCATCACCATCTCTGACATCTGGGTTTATCTTAGTTTGAGTACACAGAAACTTCACAATAGATAAATGGCCATTGACTGCTGCAAGGTGAAGACCTGTGAGATTGATCTTAGAATCTGCTGTAGTTGGATCACATTTGCATTCTAATACTAAATATTTTACTATGTCCTCATGGCCTTCCTGGCATGCACAATGGAGAGGTGTTCGTCCATGATTATCAGTAGCTGAAGTATTAGCATTTTTCGTTGAAGCTAGAAACTGTGTAATCTTTAAGTGGCCAGAAAAAGCAGACAGATGAAGTGGAGTAGAACCAGAATCATCTCGACTTGCTGTGCTGCACTTTCCTTCAGTGATAAGAACTTTAACAGCATTAAGATGACCATTTTGACTAGCATAATGAATTGGCATCCTTCCATTTTCATCTGTTGCATTTGTATTGCAATCATTAAGTTGAACTAGGAACCTAACAACATCAGTGTGTCCTTCATGTGCTGCATTGTGTAATGGCGTGTTCTTGTCTTCATCTACAGCATTGACATCACAATGGCAATCCTGCACCAAGTAAGTAACAATATCCAAGTGGCCAGCAAAAGCAGCATTGTGTAACACTGTTTCACCCTGAGGGCCAGTTGTGCTGACAATACTTACACCATGTGTTTCTACTAATTCTTGTAATTTGGCCAGGTTTCCTTGGACTGCATACATTCTAATGCTTAAAATTTCAGGGTTATTTCCCAAGGTCTGACTGACCCATGAATCGCCGGCATCATTTTTTTTGTTTCCAGAATATTCTGGCTCTCTCACACTGCCACAAGACTCTAAATACTCTGTTATTTCTTTGAAAGACTGAACAGAAGCTAGATCATATGGTGTGATACCATTTGTGTCTTTTAAATAAGGATTACACCCCTTGTCATTAACCAAGTATTTCACTACTGGTAATTTTCCTTCTTGACAAGCATAATGAAGTGGAGATCGTTTAGAGGCATCTAAAATTTCTGGATTTTGTTTGCAGCTCAGAAACTTAACTATATTCAAGTATCCTTTTGCTGCAGCCAAATGTATTGCAGTTATTTGCTGGCGCTTGTCCTTGACAGAACTATCAACATTGCATTCACATACTGCAAATTCCACAATATTGTAAAAGCCTTGTTGGCTTGCACTATGAACTGTATTACGACCATGATGGTTGATGTGTGATGGATCAGCTTTTCCTTCTTTATAAAGATATTTAAAAATATCCAAGTGACCTCTTTCAGCTGCAAGTTGGATACAAGTTACTCCATTTTTATCTTCAGCTTCTACATTGCTGTGCAATTCTACTAAGACAATAACTGTAGACAAGTGGCCATTTTGACTGGCATAATGGAGAGGAGTGCGCTGGTTGTTATCTTTGCTGTTCATGTTGATCCCTGGTTGTTCTCCAAGAAACTGAACTATGCTGGTAAAACCCTCATGTGCACACAGATGTAATGGTGTGTGCTCATCCTTGTCTTGTGCATTGATATCACTGTGGCAATCTAGGACCAGATACTTCACTATATCAAGTTTTCCACCACTGCAGGCATTGTGTAGCAACACTTCCCTGGAAATTCCCTTTTCTGTTAGCACACTAGGCTTGCTCTGAACAATTTTCTTCAGTCTATCTAAGTCTCCATTTATCACACACACCCTTGCTTCATGGCTACCTAGAGTTGCAATTACTTGTGCAACACCTATTCCAAGAGGTAATTCTGAAAAAGTGGGACTTGTAACTTTGTAATTTGTGTTTTTGAAGTAGTCGATGACTTCAGTAGATCCGTGAAGAGCAGCTACTTCAATGCAAGTCAATCCATTGCTATCTTTGAGTGTAGGGTCACAGTTACAGTTTTCCATTAAATACTGGACAATGTCCACAAAATTGAACCGAGATGCACAATGCAATGGTGTTATTCCATTCTTATCTTTGCAGTTCATTTCTGACTTGCCTTCCTCATTGAGAATTTTAACTATTTCTAGGTGACCATTATTGGCTGCATAATGTAATGGGAGGGCTTCCTGTTCCACATCTTTGATATTACAATCTGATCCACATTTCAAGATGAGATATTTAACTACATCTAGGTGTCCTTCTTGGCAGGCACAGTGTAGACAAGTGCGGCCATTATTATCTTTCATGTCTTGGTCACAGTCTATGTCCTCAATTAAGTAAGTGATGATAGGAAGATAACCACCAAAAGATGCCACCAGTAGTGGAGTAACACCAGTGTTGTCTTGCAAGTTTCTTGAACTTTTATCAGTCTGTAATAAAGTGGTAACACACTCTATGCATCCTGCCTGGCATGCACAGTGAAGTGGAGCTCTGCCATTAGCATCAGTTGTATTAACATTACTACCTGCTTCTTTAACTAGGTAGCGAACTAGTTCTTTGTGACCATTAATAGCAGCACAATACAGAGCAGTTGCTCCATTTTGAGGATCTGCAGCATGAACATTATATTTCTTATCATGGACCAAGTACTTCACGACATCAAGATGCCCAGCTATTGCTGCTGCATGGAGCACTGTTTCTCCTCTGAGACCTAACACAGGAGATGAGCATTGGTCTGATTCCATCAAATTTTTCACTTTTTCAAGATTTCCTTTAATAGCAGCTCCTATAATCAAAAGATTGTAACTATTTGAAAGAACTTCAGTATCATTTGAGTTCTTGATGCTTTGTATAAATTTGATGGCCTCTGTGCTTTCAGAAATAACAGCCAAGTCTGTTGGAGTGATGCCATTAGAATCCTTGAGATTTAGATCAGAGTTCATCTTCGAAACTAGATAGCGAACTGCTTCTACCTTATTATCTTGGCATGCATAGTGAAGAGGTGTCCTTCCATAGGAATCAATTGGATCTGGTGTTACATGGCAACTGGTATGGAAGAATTGGATAATGTCCACGTGACCATTGTTGGCAGCCAAGTGTAGCGAAGTAACTTTATGTTCTTTATCGATTTTCATTGGATCTGATTTACAAGTTTTCACCAAGAATTGGCAAACATCAAGATGACCATTTTGACTGGCCCCATGAAGTAAGCCTCGACCATTATTATCTGCAACATCTGCATGCGACATGTCTTTTGAAGTTATTAAAGACACGATTTTCAACTTTCCACACTCAGAGGCTAATTGCAGTGGTGTGACACCTGTTTTATCCTTGTGAACTGGGTCACAATCAAATTCATTCATTAACAAAATAACCACTTCATGATGACCATTCTGGCATGCATAATGCATAGCAGTTCTTTGATTTTTGTCCGTCTTGTTAATTTCACAATCACTTTGTGATCCAAGAAACTGCACTATTTTAACAAACCCATTGTATGCTGCATTTATAAAAGGGGTGTGGCTATCATTGTCAGTAGCATTAATATCTGCATTGCACTCAAGAACTAAATATCTGCAATTGTCATGGTTTCCACCGAAAGCTGCATTGTGCAACAATGTCTCTCCGTTCAATCCTCTGGAGAGTAAGACATCAGAACTAGTTCTTGAAAGTGCTTCCTTGAATTTAGATTGAGTAGCTTCTGATGCTAGAGCATGCAGGAAGTAGTGATTGTGTGAGAGACTATCATGAAGATTTTGGAGTTGATCTTTAAACTTTGACAAAGTATGAGCAAGTTTTGGTAAACTGAAATTTTGGCCTTCCCCTTTGAGATATGTTTGGATTGTATTATTTGAAGTGTCACAGTCACAGCTTTGTGTAAGGTACTCTACTACCTGACCCCTGTCTTCAGAACAAGCATAAAATAAAGGAGTGTGTTCTAGATTGTCTTTGTTGTCATGCGCTACCTGGCATTCATTGATGAGAAATTTAGCTACCTCTACATGTCCATTTTGACAGCACAGATGCATAGCATTTCTTCCTTGATGATCAATCGCTAGTGGATCACAGCCTCGAAGACGAGCTAAAAGCTTCACTATTTCCAGGTGACCAAATGATGCTCCCAGCATGAATGGAGTAACAAACAAAGAATCTCTTGCATCGATTACACATCTAGATGTGTCAAGAACCAAACATTTG
>WLWD01005826.1_pt1 | contig 42442 bp, 13 predicted proteins | sample 6712731 | NCBI WGS metagenome assembly WLWD01 (sample SAMN12718690, study PRJNA576275) | sponge metagenome | isolation source: marine sponge | host: Mycale hentscheli | place: New Zealand: South Island, Marlborough, Capsize Point | collected 2014-11-01 | reverse complement strand
CCAAGGCTCAAAAACAGCAAATGGGTCAACTTCCTAAGGCCAGAGTGATTCCAAGTCCTCCATTCACAATAACTGGATCAGACTTTGCTGGGCCTTTCTCATTGAAGAAGGGTCACACTAGGAAACCTGTTATTATTAAAGCTTATTTGTGTATATTTGTTTGCTTTAGCACAAGGGCTACTCATCTGGAATGTGTGTCAGATCTGTCTACGGAGGCTTTTCTTGCAGCGTTCAAACGTTTCATTGCTAGACGTGGTCTTCCACAGGAAATATTTAGTGATAATGGGTCCAATTTCAAAGGTGCTCACAATGATCTCCAGAAATTTTATCAGGAGTTGTCCTCGAAACCTACTAAAGATTCGGTTCACCAATATTTACTGAACCATCGAATCAAGTGGAACTTCTCTCCTGAAAGAGCACCACATTTTGGAGGACTATGGGAGGCTGCAGTGAAGTCAGCTAAATTGCACCTTCGTCGCATCATAGGTCAACAAATTCTTAATTTTGAAGAATTTTCTACTGTTTTGTGTCAGATAGAAAGCTGTTTGAACAGTCGTCCTCTTCTGTCACTTTCAAGTCATGCAGACGATGCTATTGATGTCCTGACGCCTGGACATTTCTTAATTGGGAGGCCCTTAAATGCCTTGCCTGAAGCTGATTTGACCGAAGTTCATTCTCCCCTCAAACGTTGGATGCTAGTCCAAAACATTTCTCAACACTGGTGGCGACGATGGTCGAAAGAATATCTTCAGCAATTACAGCGATTGTCAAAGTGGCAACGTCCTATGCAAAATTTGACCATTGGTGACATTGTTATCATCCTTGAAGACAATCAATTTCGTAATCATTGGCCTCTTGGTAGAATCGTTTCAGTCTATCCTGGAAAAGATGGGAAAGTTCGTGTGGCTAGTGTTCGTACTTCTACTTCTATATACAAGCGTCCAATAACCAAACTCGCACTTATTCTGTCAGAGGAGTCTGAAAAGGACAGTCGTCCTTTGGCGGGCGGCATGTTGAAGCCATGACTGAAATAATCTTCTTTGATTTGTATACTTTATTTATTTCATGTTATTTCACTTACTTTATTTCCTTTCCCTATCTTTATTTCTTTTCTGCCTTCAGTTTCCTCGGCGATGTCTTCGTCAGCGTTCTCGTCGTCAATTATCGCTCTTCATGACTTCGAGCTATTTATATCGCCCTTCATTACCTCGAACTATTCATCACGCATATCCCCTAACATATAAACAGTTGTCATAGTTCAAGTTTTTAGTTCTCGCTTGTCATTCTTAGTCATCTATTGTCTCACCCTTGTTTTACAGCCAAAGAACTCATCCAAGGTAGTCAAACAGTTTTTATATCACCGATATTACTTATATCATATTTAAACTGTCTATTTTTGGTTTCATCTTTTACTTGTAAGGACTACAGTCCTATTTCACTTAGTGCTCTCGGTGCCTTTGGCATATGTTCTTTATAATTCATAATTAAACATTTTAGTTATTTATTCAGTAAAGAACTGACTCAGAAGGTGACACCAGTGGTTGGGAGTTACGCCCCAGTTAATGAGAGTAGCATCAGCTCGCCCAGCAACTTGGTTGGGAAAGAGTATCTTGGTTTGGGTATTAGCCATTCCGCAACCTAACATATGGAATACTAGTATAGTTGTTGAGATATAGGAGTATGAAATACTAGTAGTTGTTGAGATATAGGAGTATGGAATACTAGTATAGTTGTTGAGATATAGGAGTATGGAATACTAGTAGTTGTAGAGATATAGGAGTATGGAATACTAGTAGTTGTTGAGATATAGGAGTATGGAATACTAGTAGTTGTAGAGATATAGGAGTATGGAATACTAGTAGTTGTTGAGATATAGGAGTATGGAATACTAGTAGTTGTTGAGATATAGGAGTATGGAATACTAGTAGTTGTTGAGATAGGAGTATGGAATACTAGTAGTTGTTGAGATATAGGAGTATGGAATACTAGTAGTTGTAGAGATATAGGAGTATGGAATACTAGTAGTTGTTGAGATATAGGAGTATGGAATACTAGTGGTTGTAGAGATATAGGAGTATGGAATACTAGTAGTTGTTGAGATATAGGAGTATGGAATACTAGTAGTTGTTGAGATATAGGAGTATGGAATACTAGTGGTTGTAGAGATATAGGAGTATGGAATACTAGTAGTTGTTGAGATAGGAGTATAGAATACTAGTAGTTGTTGAGATATAGGAGTATGGAATACTAGTAGTTGTAGAGATATAGGAGTATGGAATACTAGTAGTTGTTGAGATAGGAGTATGGAATACTAGTAGTTGTTGAGATAGGAGTATAGAATACTAGTAGTTGTTGAGATATAGGAGTATGGAATACTAGTAGTTGTTGAGATATAGGAGTATGGAATACTAGTAGTTGTTGAGATATAGGAGTATGGAATACTAGTAGTTGTAGAGATATAGGAGTATGGAATACTAGTAGTTGTAGAGATATAGGAGTATGGAATACTAGTATAGTTGTAGAGATATAGGAGTATGGAATACTAGTAGTTGTTGAGATATAGGAGTATGGAATACTAGATAGTTGTTGAGATATAGGAGTATGGAATACTAGTAGTTGTTGAGATATAGGAGTATGGAATACTAGTAGTTGTAGAGATATAGGAGTATGGAATACTAGTAGTTGTTGAGATATAGGAGTATAGAATACTAGTAGTTGTTGAGATATAGGAGTATGGAATACTAGTAGTTGTTGAGATATAGGAGTATGGAATACTAGTAGTTGTTGAGATAGGAGTATGGAATACTAGTAGTTGTTAGAGATATAGGAGTATGGAATACTAGTAGTTGTTGAGATATAGGAGTATGGAATACTAGTAGTTGTTGAGATAGGAGTATGGAATACTAGTAGTTGTTGAGATAGGAGTATGGAATACTAGTAGTTGTAGAGATATAGGAGTATGGAGGAATACTAGTAGTTGTTGAGATAGGAGTATGGTGTTGAAGCCATGACTGAAATAATCTTCTTTGATTTGTATACTTTATTTATTTCATGTTATTTCACTTACTTTATTTCCTTTCCCTATCTTTATTTCTTTTCTGCCTTCAGTTTCCTCGTCGATGTCTTCGTCAGCGTTCTCGTCGTCAATTATCGCTCTTCATGACTTCGAGCTATTTATATCGCCCTTCATTACCTCGAACTATTCATCACGCATATCCCCTAACATATAAACAGTTGTCATAGTTCAAGTTTTTAGTTCTCGCTTGTCATTCTTAGTCATCTATTGTCTCACCCTTGTTTTACAGCCAAAGAACTCATCCAAGGTAGTCAAACAGTTTTTATATCACCGATATTACTTATATCATATTTAAACTGTCTATTTTTGGTTTCATCTTTTACTTGTAAGGACTACAGTCCTATTTCACTTAGTGCTCTCGGTGCCTTTGGCATATGTTCTTTATAATTCATAATTAAACATTTTAGTTATTTATTCAGTAAAGAACTGACTCAGAAGGTGACACCAGTGGTTGGGAGTTACGCCCCAGTTAATGAGAGTAGCATCAGCTCGCCCAGCAACTTGGTTGGGAAAGAGTATCTTGGTTTGGGTATTAGCCATTCCGCAACCTAACATTTTTTGGTCCTTCGAGCCGGATACTTCAACAAAGAACTGTCGTACTCATATTCGTTTTGGTATTTTCACTACTTGTGAATTTAAACTTGTTTCTTTCTATTTTTAGATGGAACTACTCAAACGCAAGCGTGGTGGTTTTACTGGAGCCATCACAAGGGTCTTTAACAAGGGTACACTTACCCAAGAAGAAGACTATTCTTCACTCAACCTTGGACAACTGGAGCGCCAAGTTGAGTCTATCCGCTCTGCCGATGCTTCCTATAGGAAATTGCACGACGAGCTACTTGAAACTTTCGCCAATGACGTCAACTACGACGAAGAATCTGACAATTTGGAACAGCACGAAGAGTCCGTGGAGAAAGCTCTTAGTGTAGTTCACCAGTTGATTGCTGTTTTCAAGGTCCATTCAAATTCAATTCAAATTTTGGCCAAACTGGATTCACTAGAACGTCAAATGAAGGATCAACCTGAGAAATCATTTCAGTCAGTGATTTCCAAACTTCAGGAACGATATGAAGCAGTGGAGGATATCCTGAGGGATTCTACTATTCCTTTAACTCATATCATTAGACGGTTGGTTTTAGACCTTGAACCTCGGATTTTAAATATATGTTCTATAGATAAATCGACTACTACTCTGGATTTGGATGCTTCAAGTGCATCCAGTTCTACTCAATCTCATGTGAAACTACCCAAGCTGACACTTCCTACCTTTCAGGGAGATCCATTGAATTGGGCAGCATTCTGGGAGAGATTTGATTCTGCTGTGCACTCAAATTCAAACTTGGATAAGGCAAGCAAACTCACCTACTTAAGAGAAGCAATAAAAGATTCTAAAGTCGTACCTCTTCTTCATCGAGCAACTTCATCTGAAACTCAGTATGATGATTTGGTTCAAATGCTGGTTGAGAGATATGATCAAAAAAGATTGGTACATCAAACTTATGCCCTATCTTTGATAGAATCCTCTTCTATCAAGCAAGGTACCCATGATGAATTGTGTATGTTCATAGATACTATAGATCATAATATAAGTTGCCTGAAAGATGCTAAACAATATGACTTAGGGGCGTTTCTAACATCTGTTCTTACAACCAAATTAAATAAGAAACTTCAGGAGTCTTGGCTTACTTACAGTAAAGATTATAAGAAGGTACCAGATGTTGCAGTTTTCTTGGCATTTCTAAAAAACAAAATGCAAACTACCCCAATGACAACCATCTCAGTTTCTAAGCTTGAGGTTAAATCTGAGTGTAACCAGGTTAAAAAACATAAAGCCTCTGTAAATGCCTCACAACCTGCCAACTCAAGGTCTCATTGCTCTGTATGCAAAGGAAATTCTCATCCTCTGTATTTATGTCCAACTTTTAAATCAATGAGTGTTGAAAACAGAAAGACACAAGCTCACTCCTCAAAGGCCTGTTTTAACTGTTTACATTATGGACATTCCTTAAAAGAATGCAAGAATACTGGTCGTTGTAAAAAATGCTCTAAATCTCACCATACAATGTTACATAGAGAACAAACAAGCAATAACAATGTTGAAACCAACACAATTGTTAATTCTACTGAAGTTCCAATTGAGCACATCAAACCTCAAGGAGAGATCCAATCTTCATTGTCCATGACCAGTCAAGTCATTCTAAAAGGCCCATCTGGCAAGCAAATTGTGGTTAGAGCCCTTCTAGACTCTGGAGCAGGACTTTCTCTGGTTTCTCAACGAATAGTGAAACAACTTCAACTGCCGAAATCTTATCACAGCATCTCTATATCAGGAGCCATGGGAGCACACGTGGGATCTATATCACATATAGTCAACTTAACTATTGTTCACAAAAACTCTAAACAATTTAAACTAAATTTCGAAGCTGCAGTGGTCTCTAAAGTAACATGTGATTTGCCATCAGTTGATGCAACTCACCTCAGAAACTTACCTCATTTGAAGAATCTTGACTTGGCAGATCCATTGTTCTTTCAATCTGGCAAAGTAGATTTGTTGCTAGGTTGTAATATATACCAAGATTTGGTACTTCCAGGTATAAGAAAGGGTCAACAAGACCAACCTGTTGCCAAGGATACTGTCTTTGGCTGGGCAATTCTTGGTCGCTACAATCGAGATGATTCATTGCGAGACTTTACTTCAAGCTCAGCATTTCATGTCATTCCAAGTCCAAACACAGATGCTCTTCTGCAACGCTTCTGGGAAATTGAAGAAGTCTCAGAAAACTCCCATTCACTTACCCATGAAGAAAGTATCTCTATTGACCATTACAATACTACTCATGTATTTTCTGTAGGTCGATACAAAGTGACTCTTCCCAGAAAGCCAGATGCTCCAAAACTCGGAAACTCTAGAGCTCAGGCATTGCAACGGTTTTTTTCCAATGAGAAGTCTCTCATCAGGAGAGGTAACTGGGAAGCCTTTCAGCAAGTTGTTCAAGAGTATTTGGATCTTGGCCATGCTAAGTTAGTTCCTATTCCAGCTCTTCAACTCTCTTCCGAAGAATCCTATTACATGCCAATGCATGGTGTTGTGAAGGAAAGTAGTTCTACCACAAAGCTCAGAGTAGTTTTTGATGCCAGTGCTAAGACCACTTCTGGTTCTTCTTTCAATGACACTCTCATAGTAGGTCCCACATTGTATCCCAATATATGTGATATTCTCATAAGATTTAGGACCTATCCAGTGGCTGTTTCCTCCGATATAAGCAAAATGTATCGTGCTGTAGAGCTCTGTGAAGCAGATCAAAACTTTCATCGCTTTCTTTGGAGACCAGACACCGTGTCTGAAGTGAAGGATTATCAAATGACTAGAGTGACATTTGGTGTCGCCTCATCTCCATTCGTAGCAATCCAATCACTTCAACAAACTGCTCATGATTTTGGTGATTCATTTCCACTAGCTAAACCACATGTTTTCTCTTCTATGTATGTAGATGACTGTTTGGCAGGTGCAAACACTCCTGAAGAAGCTATAGATCTATACTCGCAACTTCGTGAACTCCTTGGTAAAGGTGGATTTGATCTCCGCAAGTGGAGAAGCAGTTCTAAAGAAGTTTTGGATGCTATTGATCCATCCCTGCATGAGCCTACTCCAGTCAAAACTCTGTCAGACAATACTACAGTGCAGCATGCTAAGGCTCTAGGTTTGGCTTGGGATTCCACTGATGACACACTGTATGTAAGTGTTGGAATAATTAATTCCCATAGCTCCACAAAGAGAGAGGTTATTAGTGACATTGCACGCACCTTTGATATACTTGGGTGGATGACTCCTGCGATTGTTGTCATGAAAATTCTCTTTCAGCGTTTATGGGAGCTCAAACTTGGCTGGGACGAGGAAATTCCATCTGATCTCCAGGAGCATCATCAACAATGGAAAGCGCAACTTCCTTTGTTGAAAGACAAACCCTTTAATAGGTGCTACTTCAGAACTTTATCTGTCAAGGAATCAGTCGAACTTCATGGTTTTTGCGATGCTTCTGAAGCTGCTTACTCTGCTGTTGTTTACGTTCGTGCAACGTATTCAAATGGACCGCCCACTGTAGTATTAGTAACTGCAAAGACTAAGGTTGCACCACTAAAGAAGCTGTCTATACCCAGGTTAGAACTTTGTGGTGCTCACTTGTTGGCTAAGCTACTTAATTCTGTCAGACTTGCTATGGGAATTAGCTTAGATTCTGTATTTGCTTGGTGTGATAGCACCATAGTTTTGCACTGGTTGGATGGTAGTCCCCGTCGCTTTAAAACGTTTGTGGGAAATAGAATTTCTAACATTTTAACTTTGTTTCCTTCTAGTGTTTGGCATCATGTTCCCACAACTTCTAATCCAGCTGATTGTGCTTCTAGAGGTCTTCTTCCACAAGAGTTATTGACCCATGATCTCTGGTGGAACGGTCCAAAATGGCTTCATTCAGATCCCATTGATTGGCCTTCTCAACCAATGTCACCTCCTGTAGCATGTACTTCAGAGCTCAAAACTGTTTGCACTGTCACTTTGAATTCTGTACATTGGATTGAAGGAAGGTTTAGCAATTTTAATCGGTTATTACGAGTTAATGCTTGGATTCACCGATTCATCTCCAACTTGAAGCTCAAAAGACTTCACAAATCAATCAACATGCATTCAAGATTGTCAGTTTCAGAGCTGAATTCTTCAGAAGCACACTTATTTTCTTTAGCCCAAAACCGTCATTTCCATGATGAGCTTTTGCAACTCTGTCATGACAAACCGATCAAAGCAAATTCACGTCTTATATCTCTTAATCCATTCATTGACAAAGATTACCTGCTGAGAGTAGGCGGTCGTCTCTCAAATTCATCTCTGTCGTTCGATCAAAAACATCCTGTCATTCTTCCTAACAATGATATACTGACCGGTTTATTAGTTTCTAACTTACATGTTTCTTTGTGTCATTGTGGTCCTTCTCTCCTTATCAGTTCTGTAGGTTCAAGAATCCACATCATAGGAGTCAGACGACTGGTACGAGACATTTGCCGGAGATGTGTCACTTGCAGGCGTTCAACAGCCAAGGCTCAAAAACAGCAAATGGGTCAACTTCCTAAGGCCAGAGTGATTCCAAGTCCTCCATTCACAATAACTGGATCAGACTTTGCTGGGCCTTTCTCATTGAAGAAGGGTCACACTAGGAAACCTGTTATTATTAAAGCTTATTTGTGTATATTTGTTTGCTTTAGCACAAAGGCTACTCATCTGGAATGTGTGTCAGATCTGTCTACGGAGGCTTTTCTTGCAGCGTTCAAACGTTTCATTGCTAGACGTGGTCTTCCACAGGAAATATTTAGTGAAAATGGGTCCAATTTCAAAGGTGCTCACAATGATCTCCAGAAATTTTATCAGGAGTTGTCCTCGAAACCTACTAAAGATTCGGTTCACCAATATTTACTGAACCATCGAATCAAGTGGAACTTCTCTCCTGAAAGAGCACCACATTTTGGAGGACTATGGGAGGCTGCAGTGAAGTCAGCTAAATTGCACCTTCGTCGCATCATAGGTCAACAAATTCTTAATTTTGAAGAATTTTCTACTGTTTTGTGTCAGATAGAAAGCTGTTTGAACAGTCGTCCTCTTCTGTCACTTTCAAGTCATGCAGACGATGCTATTGATGTCCTGACGCCTGGACATTTCTTAATTGGGAGGCCCTTAAATGCCTTGCCTGAAGCTGATTTGACCGAAGTTCATTCTCCCCTCAAACGTTGGATGCTAGTCCAAAACATTTCTCAACACTGGTGGCGACGATGGTCGAAAGAATATCTTCAGCAATTACAGCGATTGTCAAAGTGGCAACGTCCTATGCAAAATTTGACCATCGGTGACATTGTTATCATCCTTGAAGACAATCAATTTCGTAATCATTGGCCTCTTGGTAGAATCGTTTCAGTCTATCCTGGAAAAGATGGGAAAGTTCGTGTGGCTAGTGTTCGTACTTCTACTTCTATATACAAGCGTCCAATAACCAAACTCGCACTTATTCTGTCAGAGGAGTCTGAAAAGGACAGTCGTCCTTTGGCGGGCGGCATGTTGAAGCCATGACTGAAATAATCTTCTTTGATTTGTATACTTTATTTATTTCATGTTATTTCACTTACTTTATTTCCTTTCCCTATCTTTATTTCTTTTCTGCCTTCAGTTTCCTCGTCGATGTCTTCGTCAGCGTTCTCGTCGTCAATTATCGCTCTTCATGACTTCGAGCTATTTATATCGCCCTTCATTACCTCGAACTATTCATCACGCATATCCCCTAACATATAAACAGTTGTCATAGTTCAAGTTTTTAGTTCTCGCTTGTCATTCTTAGTCATCTATTGTCTCACCCTTGTTTTACAGCCAAAGAACTCATCCAAGGTAGTCAAACAGTTTTTATATCACCGATATTACTTATATCATATTTAAACTGTCTATTTTTGGTTTCATCTTTTACTTGTAAGGACTACAGTCCTATTTCACTTAGTGCTCTCGGTGCCTTTGGCATATGTTCTTTATAATTCATAATTAAACATTTTAGTTATTTATTCAGTAAAGAACTGACTCAGAAGGTGACACCAGTGGTTGGGAGTTACGCCCCAGTTAATGAGAGTAGCATCAGCTCGCCCAGCAACTTGGTTGGGAAAGAGTATCTTGGTTTGGGTATTAGCCATTCCGCAACCTAACACCAATGACACACAAAACAATTGATCAATGAATGAGCCTGCTAACAAAATGATTATGTGTTCATGGATTACGAGTTCAAAAGTTCAAATATGCCATATTAAAATCTAGTTAGTAAATACAAGTTAAAAAACGGGCACAATATAAAGTTTGATGTCGCCAAACCCATGAGATTGCAGATAAATCAGTGATGACCTTAGCACATACCTGAAGTGTTCCTGCCATCAATCCAGTTTATTTCATCCTCACATGGTTCTCTATTTGTTCTCCTAATGATCTTTGTCCTCACTGGTCTTAAACCTGCCTATCCGCACTGCATCTCTCAAACTCTTCCACATGACCCACCTCTAGTCATGTGATAAAGGTAAGGGAATAAGTATGTAAATGAAACTACAACTAACCCCACCTCCAAGTGCACATAGCTATCTTAAAAATTGTACAGAATATTTCTTTTATTCTCAAAAAATGCCAAGACAAAACTGAACACTACAGCAACTGACTAAATGTTATGTGTTTTCCCAATTTTATATTCCTAAAAGAGATAGTGTATAGTTTACTTTAATATATCAAATCAACAAAGCTAGTTTTTTTTTATTACAGCAATGCAAAACCAAGGAAGTACAAAAAATAACACATAGCTAACACTTAATTTGTAACAATATGGACTGCAAAATGCATAACCATTCATAAAAATTAATGACGAAAATGAAACTGGTAGATACACCTCCTGTGATAAATATTAAAAATTCTTATGCTAACAACAAAAAACAAACAAACAACAACAACAACAAAAAACAAAGACATCAAAAACAACAACACATCAACACATTTTGAGTTACTTGAAAGTTGTTTGTAGAAACCAGACGTCAACTCCTCACACAGTGTGTCTTGTGGCTATCTGGATGGCTAAATATCACAATAAATAGAAGTTTGTAAGCACTAGTAAAATACAAGGGGCTAAGTCATTAGACCCTTCACATTTTTTTTTGTGCCCCATTAAATATTAGTTATTATTATTTAATCATTTTGGCATGTTTTTTATTTAATGGGGTGAGCGAAACCAGACCCTCACTAACGAATGTCAATTGAAATTTTGGTATATATGGCCATAGTTCAGAGAAATCAACGCCTACCCATCCCCTAAGGCTACTTTATAATGTTAGCATTAGCGCGGATGTAAGAAGTTTTAAAAAATCCAGAGAAAACACTGATAGTGTCAGAGAAAATGGCAAAGAGCAGCGGAAGCAGAGCATACAAGATGATGGAAGTTAGGTCTTGCAAGCTTAGCGAGTAAATGTCTATTTGTATTGGTGGCGGCAGTAAGGCATCTTGATTAATGTGCTATTTGTTGCAGCTTTACGCCATACACTCAGAGTTGTTCTTACATGTGTGTGTGTAAGTGTTGTGTGTTAGTAAAGAATATTGCAAAATTAAAAATTAAAAACTAAGTGGTGTGCTTGAGCACAAATGGCAAGCAAGCCTACCTAGTTAGGTCACAGTACTGTGATTGTTTTTAACTTCAAACACTCCGGCGAATAAAAGCGCTCGAGTTTTATAGGGTTTCAATACCATAGTAAAGGGGTTTCAATACCATAGTAAAGGGGTTTCAATGCCATAGTAACCACTCACCGCAACTGTTTGACTTAAATACTAAACAAAACAAAAACAACAGGCATTTCTTAGAAGTTACTGCACAGGTTTGAACCTAACCTATTAAGACAAGCTTACTGACATACTTCATGCTTATAAACTATTGGACAATGGATATTCAGGTAAGGAACAACACTGTTGCGTAGGACCTATTACCATGACAAATAGCGCTTAAACTTACCACTGCCACTAATTCAAATAAAAATGAACTCTGGTAAGTTGTAACTTTTAACTGTACCCGCAAAAGAATTCAAAGCAGTAAACAATTCAATTTCTTGGAATCATATTGGTAAAAATCGATAAATTAAAGTGTTCTGTTTAATGGAATATGGGACGGGATGGACCTCCTAGCAAACACAATAATGCGAGGGTCAAAGTACAAAATTACATGCGTACGTCCAAACATATAAACAAACATTCCTGTCATGCAAGGTTTTTTTTAGCTAGTGATGGTCGCCAGCCCACGCAGTAGGAGATTGGGAATAGATTTTAAACATAATGATTACGTGTTCAATGAATTACGAGTTCACAGTGCAAATATGCCACGCTCCCGATTTTCAATTGTGTTACCCATGTAAGTGTCTCGCTCGCTCGCCAATTATTCCAATTATACTTTATGTTATTTGTGGGGGACGGAACTGCAACCAACCGCAAATGAAGTATTAGTCTATCGAATCCCGTCGGTAGTCGCCACCAGAGTCCGTAGCGAGACTGGTATCCTGCAGGTACGCATAGGCTCTCAATTTCACTTTTAAGTTAGTTTAATTAAAAGTCTATGCACTGGTTGGGGACACAGCTAGCACAAAATAAAATAAAAGACAGGCTGAGAAAAACACTAGACACACGCACTTAATATGTTCAACATTGAGTCCACCGCGCATGAGCAGACAGGCCCAACTGTGATCGACCCTTTACCATAGCAGGAATATACAATTGACTCTAAACTCAACGAATGACATGACACAAAAATAATAATCTTCTTTTTTCCTGATCTTTTTACTTCTCATGGATCTTCTTCCGCGCACAGGAGGGAGGCCCCACATCTTCCCCGGCTAAGACTTCGCCTGTAAGTGAAGTCTGATAACCCAGGACAACCTCTGACTCAGAATCAAGCCCATCTTCATCCCAGTCCTGACGACTAAGTTTGTCTGCATTGCCATTGGTCTTGCCAGGCCTATATCTGATATTGAGTTCACGGTCCTTTAATTTAAGGGCAAATCGTTTGAGATGCTTATTCAGCTGCCTGCTGGACAGAAGTGACTGCAAGCATGATGATCTGTATAGACAACCACAGCCACACCCTCCAACTCGGTGATGGAGTAAGACTTCTCGGCACTTCTTAGCTGTCTACTGAAGAAAGCCACAGGCAACTCCTGCTCTTCTCTACGAACATGTAAACATGCACCGACTCTTCCACCCGACGCATCCGTATACAACACAAAATAATTTTTCGCACATGGAACATTTAACACAACACGTGAACATAAACACTTACGTAAATCTTGGAAGGCTTCGTCCATTTCCCTTGTCCACTGGACCTTCTGTGGTGAGATTAATGGCCAATGAATTTTCAAGTAAATACTGTTGCGTAGGGCTTACAAGTATGACAAATAGCACATTTACTTACCACTGCCACTAACTCGAATAGTAGTGAAAACTCCGATAAAGTTTTTAAGCTTTAACTGTACCCGCAAAATAATTTAAATCGGTAAGCAGTTCAATTTCTAGGATGATATGTGTAATGATCAACAAACCAGAGGATTTTGTTTACTGAAGTTTGGGACAGGGTCGACCACCAAACTAACGCAAAAACACCAGGGTCAAAGTACAAAAATGACATACGTATGTCCAAACATATATACAAACAAATAGCGTAAGTGGCCATTTATCGACCAGTACCTGTTATCGACCTGTTATCGACCTAATTATCGACTTACCTAGATTACGGACGTGTCACTATAATATCCGGGAATGTCTCGTAGTAGGCGGAGTACAGGCAGTAGTTCACGGAGACTTGGAAATTGTGAAAGGCTGGTGTCTTTAGTTTCTTTTTGTTTTATTTACGGTTGCTTCTCGGTTGCTTGCTTGAGTTTTTAACTTCACAGGTAAGCTGTGGAAAATGCCACGATGCTTAATTGTTATCCTTTGACCTTTTTTTCAGTCAAGTGAATGCCGCGCGGAAGAAAAAGAAGGAAAACAGCTGCTGCTGAATCGCCACCTCTACCCAAGAAGAGGAAACAATGGAGTAACAAAAGCATGGTCTTGGCCATGGAAGCGGTCAAAGCAGGCAGATTTGGTGTTAATAAAGCTGCTCGGATGTATGGTCTTCCTAGCAGTACCCTTAAGGATCGATTGGGAGGGAGGGTGGTACATGGAACAAACCCTGGACGAAGGCCATTTTTAACACAAGAAGAAGAGAAGTGTCTCACTGACCATTTGGTTCATATAGCTCAGCTAGGATATGGCAAGACCAGAAGGCAAGTGCTTAACATGGTTGAAATTGTAGCCAGAGAGAAAGGCATTATGCCGCAAGACCACAAGAGATTGTCCAGTGGGTGGTTTAGAAGGTTCATGGAGCGTAATCCAACACTGTCACTTCGGCGTGGAGACGCAACAGCTCATGTTCGAATGGATTGTACTAACTCTGCTGCACTGAAAAAATATTTCGACCTCCTCGAGAAGTGTGTTGCAAAAGTAGGAAGCCCAGCGCAAATATACAACATGGATGAAAGTGGGATTCCCCTTGACCCTCGTCCCTCAAATATAATTACAAAATCTGGGCAAAAAAAGGTTCGATACAGGGTATCAGGCAAAAAAGAGCAAATAACCGTTATTGGTTGCATTAATGCCATAGGGAATTCCATTCCACCTATGATTATTTTTGAAGGGAAGTATTTAAATCATCTTTGGACTCAGAATGAAGTGCTAGGAACTTATTACGGAATGTCTGGCAAAGGGTGGACAGATCAAGAACTTTTTCGCAGCTGGCTAAAAAATCATTTCCTACGGTATGTAGTTCCAGGACGGCCAATAATTTTACTTCTGGATGGTCACAGCTCTCACTATGAACCTGTAAGCATTGAGATTGCACAGAAAGAGAACATTATTCTATTTTGCCTCCCACCACATACTTCCTATGAATCACAGCCCCTGGACTGCTCAGTTTTTGGATCTTTGAAGCGTCACTGGTCAGATTCTTGTCATTACCATCAACGGACAAATCCCGGTGTTGTTATTAATAAATACAACTATAACAAGGTATCTAAACATTTTAAATTAATTTCAATAAACCAATGTGATGAAAAGGCCTAAAAAATAATAAATTGCAGATGTAGCTAATTCTGACATTTTATCTTTGTAGCTGACCCCACAATATTACTGTAACAATATAACTTTGTCATTATTGTAGGTGTTCTCTGTTGCATGGATGCGAGCACTAACGCTGTCCAATATTGTGGCTGGATTTAGAAAGTGTGGTGTGCACCCCTTCAATCGTAATGCAATTATGAATCTTGACCCTGTTGACACCGATTCATCTGATGGCACTTCACCGACCAGTAACAATTCCACCACCAACTCTGCTGATGGCATTGGGGCCACTGTTGCCAAATCCCCTCCTGTCAATGCTATAGTCTCCAGATCAACATCACCTGCTGTTGTCGCAAAATTTCCTGTGACCACTAACACTGATTCAGATATTGTATTCCCTCCAGAGAAACTTGAGCTTTTTGAGAGACGTTACAAAGAAGGGTACGATATTCCAGACGCTGAATATGAGGCTTGGTTGACAATTGCCCATCCACAGGCTGGAATGACTAGCATTGCTGACACTTTTCAAGATGTGCCTACTCTAAACCCGGTCAGTGAAAGTGATGATGAAATATTAGCATATGAGACACCTGTGAGTTCTCCTGAGATGTTTTCGACTCCTGTTTCACCTTCACATGTACCATTAAGTGCCGACGACAATGATGCACAGTCACAAACATTGGAAGTGCCACTTTCACATCAAACTCCAGCTCCAGATAATATCGTCACAGAAGTCGCCTCACATGCATCTGCCTCAGAAGCGTCTGCCTCTCATGCATCTTCTTCTGGTAGTACCACACCTTCTCAGGGTAACTCCTTTACAACAACCAAAGTCAGTCCACTCACGAAATATCTAACACTGCCAGATGCCACACCAAAATCTCGAACAAGGACACCAGAGACAACCAAGATTAGAGCTATGACTGGAGCTCGTGTATTAACCAGTACTGAATGTTTTGCCATTATCAAAGAGCAGGAACAGAAAAAGAAGCAGAAAGAGGAAGAAAAGATTAGGAGAAAAAAAGAACGAGAAGAGAAAAAACAGCAGAGACTAGAAGAGCAACAAAAAAAGACTGAACAGAAGGCTAAGAGAGTGAAAGAAATGGCGCGTAAGGCAGAAGAAAAGCTAAGAGAAAAGGAAAGGAAAAGAGTTGAGAAAGAACAGAAACAGAAGGAGAAGGCAGAACAGAGGGGGAAACCCAAGAATGCAGAGAGTGGCAATCACAAACGAACCCTCCGCTCAAGGTGTGTTCAAGAAGATCATTCAACTAGGCTGGATGATGTGATTGAATCTAACAAGTGCTGTATATGCTATGAAGAGTATGAAGAAGAAGAAGAAATGGAGTGGGTGCAGTGTCCATGTTCCCGCTGGCTACATGAAGAATGCATCATTGAAACTCGTGTCGATACTTTCGGAAAAGAATTGCTATGTCATCACTGTGTTTAAAAATCAAAAAAAAAAATCAATAATTTCAATCAAGTAGCTATGTCACTCTTCAAAACAATTGTTGTGTCTTCAGTATGTATGAAAAAAATATATAGCTACAAAAAAAAAAAAAAAAATTCATCAATTCAATCAGTACTTCAATCATGTTTTTTGTATCTTTTTTTTTTTTTCAGTTGTTCCCAGTAATGATTTTTCAATTTGTCATGACATTTACTAAAATGAGTACCAAGTATAATTTTTCTATAAAACATAGGGCTTATGATACAGCACAAAGTTTGACACTTGGTCGATAATAAGTCAATGTGGACTAATTGAGTGGACGGTATTAAGTACCGGTGGTCGGTATCCGGTTCTCAACCAGCTACGGTTGCCGTTATATAACCCAGTCACGGAGGAGGCCAGTGACCCGAAATTTGCCATACATCATCCAGAAGAGTTGTATTATCGTCCAGTTGCATTACGATGTTCTTGACTAGGTTCGGGTAGGATAAATAATGGTAAGTTGAAATGTGGTCGATAATTGGCCACGTACGCTATCCCCGATTTTCATTTGAGTTACCCCTGACAGTGTGTCACTCGCTTCACTCGCTCGCCAATAACATACATAATAGATTACAATCAATATTATATTTGAAGCAAATTGATTTACTCACATTAAGTAGTCTCTGATGTAAGAGAAACTACTAAATCTCTAAATTCACAGCTTTTCAGAACTTGACAAAAATCTTCAAATGCTCCAGTTTTTGAAGAAATATTCTGTTCAACATCCATCAGTAACTTTCTTGTCTTGTCTTCTTTTGATATGTTCAAATCCGTTATTTCACGGTAGGTTTGACGTGATATGAGCGTCTTGCTAAGACAGTGATCTGCGATTGAGTTGATGCTGAATTGCAATCGTTCAACTAATATCGGATAGAACTTGAAAAATACGGTAGAACAATCTAAAAATAGTGAACAATCATTATTCAGTATAATATGTTAGCTAAAAATAACATACCAGGCTGGTGTGACTGAAGAGTAGGCTTCTTGGCTAGTGCTTCCGAAAACAATTCTTGCACACAGCAATTTCCAAGCACCTAAAACAAAATAGCAGCAAATGAATATTGCATTCAAGACTTTCTAGGGTTTAGTGTAATAAAATGTACTGTCACTAGAAGTCTTATAACACACAACACCCACACAAGCAAACATACAATCTACATACAATCAAATGACCAAATTATACGTCTTTTGAAAAAATTATGTCCCAAGTGGTAATTCAAATCATTTGCTAACCTGGAGGTTCCTTGATCCAAATACACTGAACTTGGCCAGTTGGCATCTCAACTCTCGGTATGTCTTGCTTTTCCAAGTAAGAATTATTCCATCAGCACTCTCACCATCACGATCAGAGAGTGCAATAAACATTTTCTCACTCTTCGCAAATTCAGAGATTGTCTCAATATCATTTTCGGATATTAGATTATTCTGATTTGTATCATCAAACATATTTTTTAAGCAGCAGTACATAAAAGGTTCGAATTGTAGCAGTTCTGATAATCTCAAATGATGAAACGGAGGATTGTCGCTCTTTACTGCCTCAGATCTCTGACATACAGCTTTGGCTATATTATTGATACTGTATATAGCCATTTCTTCACAAGGCTTAGGAGGATATTGAACTTGATCTGGATGACAGAAATACTCTAGCACGTTCAAAGATGGACATATTTCCTCAACACATTTTAAAACAGTTCTTATCACAGAAGAACGTACAAGTAATAATTTCTTGAGATTATTATCTTGAACGTTAGTATTTAAAGAACGAAACATCAACACAACTGCCTGGCCTTGTTCAGCAACTTCTAAAAGACATTCTGTTCCGACTTCAGTCCAAAAGATTCCATTCTTCCATACACAACAAGAACGACAAATACTAGGACATTTAAAGCCACGATTCCAACTTTTCACAGGAAAAGCATTTTGAAATGCCACTCTAAGTAGCAATATTTGAATAAGACGAGGTGTGAAAAACGATGTCGCATCTTCTACTCTCAGTATCCAACCACACTGCACTACTGGTCCTGCCAGAGAATCCCACACATTCTGTGGTTTCTCTGTACTCACTAGTCCTGGGAAATAATAGAATTCGTCAGAACTAAATTGAAGCTCAGCAGAGAGAAGCTCAAGAATTGAAATGTCAGTAATTTTCTGACAATACTCTAAATGTAGTAGAAATCCTATCAACATTATGATATGATAGTGTGGGAATTGTTTTGCTATAGTAGAAGAAGCTACTACTCCAGTGCTAGTGTTAACTATTCTGTAATGATGTTGAAAAGCAGGTGGAGCAAATAGAGAGCCATTAATTTCATGTAAAAGATTTTCTTTGTTGATGATTAGCCAACTATGTGTGATGTTTTTGTGATTTTGTAGAAATATAATATGACCTTTATGATGCAATTTTTTTGACAATTTCACAAAACTATCACTGTTATCAGGAAGAAGATAGGCTGGACTCTCTTCTTCAAATGTGGGTTCATTTTCATAATCAAATTCTTCACCCGAGCTCAAAGAACTGTCACTGTCAGATACTGGAAACGTATTTGGATCCATTCCTGATGAAATCCACTGTTCTTTCATATTATTGATATCACTTATCTGTACTGCAGGTTGGAGGTTAAAACTGTGAAGCAAAAAAGCATAAAAACAGTGCAGCAGAAAGTTTATTGGAGCTGAATTGCGTAGAACTGAAGCACATGTATTGATGTCTTCTCGAAGTTCTTTCAATTCATTGGAGTATGACATTCGACAGTCTAAAAAGTAACAGTGAGCTAAATGAAACCCACTATTGCTAAAAATATGTTTCAGAGCATCTTTGCTGCAAATAGTTTTCATTTGAACTATTAGATGCTGAATCTGATCAGCAAAACTAAAAATAATTATAACTTGTGGCTGATCGTCTTCTGATTTTGATTTTACTTGACATTTAAAAAAATGGATCCAGTATACAATATCTTGTAGAATGAGACTCTGATCCTTCCTGCAGTCGACTAGTAACTGAATGAGTGGAGTTGATGAAGCCATGACTGTGTGTAGTACTGCCTCATGGCTGGCATAGTATTCACTCTGACCTGCCAAGTCATAGAAGGACACACAACCTAACTCTTCACTGTCATGAGAAGAAGGAATGATTCCGGCAGTGTGGGGTTCTGCCTGTACTATATCTTGACTGCCATCACTACATAGAGCTTTGATGAGCGTAGACTTTCCTGATGAAGGTTTCCCAGCAACTATTATGTTGAGAGGAGTGGGTGGAGGATTCTCTGACTGATACGTTTTGAAGAACTCCTTGTATGTGTCATACAGGGGACTAGTGTCTGCTCCGTGCTCAATCAATAATTTGATGATTTCATGATTGTCCAAGGAAGTCAACATCAGTGGAGTGCAATTATTGCAATCTTTCTGATTGGGGTTCAACTCAGGATGCGTTAAAATATATTCCACTAGTTTCAAATTTCCATTCTTGCATGCCAAGTGAAGAATTAATCTTCCTTTTGTGTCTTGAACATTTACCAGGCTTTTCAAATTCTCAATTAAAAATTTTACAGCTTCCAAATCATTGTTAGAGCTGTCTGCATTTTGACATGCTTCATGAAGAGCTGTTCTACCATATATATTCACAGCATTGACATCACATCCTTCACTTACTAATTTAATACAGGGCAAATTGGAATGAGCTGATGCGATGTGAAGTGGTAAATTATGAAATTTATTTTTTTCTTTACTCAATAATTTGTTAAAGATTTGTGGAAACTGTGCTTTCAAGTCTTCTATTAATTTCAACAAGCCACTTTCTGTGGCAATATGGAGAACATTGTTTCGTAACATGTGATGACTTGCTAGTTCTTTATAATCCAGATTACGCAACCATTCAGTTGAAACTAATTCTTCTCCTTTGCATGATGAACTTCCAGGAATATAGAAAGAGGATCCCATAGCACATGCCATCATGTCCTGTCTGTTAGGATGATGCTTGCTTAGTAAGTCTAGAGGTGTATTGCCATCAATATCTTTGTGAGTTATATCACTTTCTCTCAACAAGTGAATGGTTTCTATGGATAAACCAGATTTACATGCCAAATGAAGAGGATATTGCTTCTTAGAATTCAAAGTGTTTAACTTCATATACCCTATGAGATATGAGACTGCATCACTACTTCTACTAGCTGCTGCTACATGCAGTAATGTGTCTCCTGGTGCGACTTCTGTAACTTCAAATGATGGCACACGAATTTTCTCACATAAAGTACTAATGTAGCTCTTGTTTTCATACCACATATCGTTTTGTCTATCGAGTACTAGCCAACGACATATGGAGTAATTCTTATTTAGGACAGCCTCACGTAATGGAGTACGTCCAGATAGATTTTTTGTATTTATTGCACACTGACAAAAACATTTCACTATGGTAGCATCGTCGCTATAGTGACAAATTAAATGAAGAAGTAAATTGCCATTTCGGTCCATTTTATGGCACAAGTATTTCCAAATTTCAGGTTTAAATAACTTATGTGTATAACAAAAAGAAAAAAACTTCTTACTATCTGTCTTTATGAAATCATGCCAGAAACAAGCATTGTGTTTAACAATTTTATTTACAAGATCTACTTTATCATCTACTTTGTCATAATTCTCTATCAAAGATTCAATAGGAAGTTGTCCTTTGTCATTCTTGTATTGGGCATTGTACCCAACATAAGCTATTATATGAGTATAATTTTTTCTTTGTCTGTAGTCACGAAGAACATCTGTACACTTCTTCAAATATTCATTGTAAAGCTGTCCACTGATAACCATACCACCAGGTGTTCCACTGTTTACATGTTCTAAACTCTGCTCACTGCTTAAATCAATTAATGCCATAGATTTTCGACGCAATATAAAATGAAATTTAGGAAGACTAAGTACAATACTCATACAAGAATAATTTTGAAATCTCAATGCAACTTGAAAGGGAGTTAATTTTTGTTCGTTTTGTGTAAATATAGATGGAAGATTAGCACTAACTAAAACTTTCCCTGTGTATTCCTTATAATATAAACCATCTTCAATGTAGAGCTGTGGTAAAGTTTTAAACCTTACATAATACCCACTACTATCAGCTACTATCTGACCAGATATATACTCACAGATATCTTCATTACCCAGACGACATGCTATATGAAGGGGCGTGTCTCCAACTTTGTTGGTACAATCAATATAGTGATAACAACTCACTTTCTTTACTGTGTTTAGGTCACCCCGTAGACAAGCTATGTGTAAAGGACTGTTGTGGTTAATAGTTAGTTCTTCAACTAGCTGGTGGGAAGTAATGGATCCAATAGACTTGTTGGGTTGATGTTGAATATAATCAAGTACTTCTTCAGCTTCAGTAAAACTACCAATAATATTCACACCAAAGCGTTTTAATGATAACACTAAGCTTCGTACATTGTCCTGAAGCACATCGTACTGTGTTGAAACAGCTTCCTGTTGTGATTTCACTTCTACTGAATATCCGTACTTATGCCATTCATGTCTTTCCAAGGTGTCCATAGCGATTAGCTACAATCAAACAGTGGATTCACTCATTTTTTAAAAGTTTAGATGAATCGAAGTGTTTTCTCCTCTTGCGTACCACCATTTATGGTTATTGGGCGTGTCAAATCGAAGCGCACGCGCGTGTGTGTGCGTGTGTGTTGTGTGTGCGCGTGTGTGTGTGTGTGTGTGTTTGTGTGTGTGTTTGTGTGTGTGTGGAGCCATCCCGCAGTTCTTATCAAAGAATTCTAGCCCTTGCGCGGCGCTATAATTGGTCACATGATTTGATTAACCAATGAAATGAGTTTTTTGATAAGAACTGCGGGACTACTGTAGTGGTGTGTGTGGCGGTTCTTTCACACGTACGATCAAGTTGTACTTACTTTCATTACATCATTTTAAGAGAATAAATGTCTCTTTTAGTCTCTTTATAGTTGACTGTGGGCGTAAATCCATAGTCTCACCAGGTTTCTATAAGGTTGAAGGACCAGAGTCACTCGCCCAGTGGGCGAGTGACTCTGGTCACCAACACTCAACCAAAACTTCACAATTCAATCTTCGAGAGTAACTGAACAAAGTGTGCGATAACGCACTTATGCTCAAGCAAACTATGAAACAATAATAGAATAAAAGAAAAAAAAAGGGGTGGGGGGGGGGGGAAGAGAAATACAATAATAAATTAAGTAGCTAGCTAATTAGGTTAAACTAAATGAATGTTAAAGTTCTGTTCCTGTTCAGGTGAAGGCCTGAACATTAGTCTCTTCTAATCTCTTTCTCTAGTCTCTCTTCATTCTCTTTAGTCTCTTCTAGTCTCTTTAGGCTCTTCTAGCCTCTTTAGTCTCTTCTAGTTTCTTCCAGTTTCTTCTCATCTAATCTTTAGTCTCTTCTGGTTTCTTATAGTTTCTTTAGACTCTTCTAGTTTTTTTTAACCTCTTCTAGTCTCTTCTAGTCTCTTTGGTCTCTTCTAGTCTCTTTAGCCTCTTCTAGTCTCTTTTAGTCTTTTTAGTCTCTTCTAGTCTCTTTAGTAGTCTCTTAAGTTTCTTCTGGTCTTTTTAGTCTCTTCGAGTATCTTCAGTCTTTTCTAGTCTATTAAGTCTCTTCTGGTCTCATTAATCACACTCTCTCCAGTCTCTTCTGGTCTCATTAGTCACACTCTCTCCAGTCTCTTCTGGTCTCATTAGTCACACTCTCTCCAGTCTCTTCTTAATGCACAAGCACTCTGCCACTGAGCTACAGTAACCAGCCGGCAAACAGACTTCAATTCTGTTATACTGTTCAGGGTATTGCTATGCTATAGTCTTACTCTCAGCAGACCAACAGCAATTTCTTTTTTTTCAATTATTCTTTTTATTTGTGGAATTTTTTTAGTCTGCTCATTTATCACTTCACAATTTCTCTCTTAAAAAGCTGAGAAAGAAGTTGGGAAACGAAAAATTAACAGAGTAAAATAACAGTATAAATACAGAATTGAAGTGTTTGTTTGCTAGCTGGTTGTCATAGCTCAGTGGCAGAGCGCTTGTGCAGTAAGCAAGTGGTCCTAGGTTTGATTCCCGGTGGCGACCAAATATTTTTAATTCAGTATGAAAAAAAAAGCCTGTGAAAGAGAGAGGGAATAGCTACATCTAATGAGTAAAAGAAGGCTGAGAAAGAAAATGTGGAATAACAATAATTATAATCTACTTGATCCACATCTCTTTTCCTTCTTTCATATATTATTATGTATGAACTAATGTTAGATATTCATTATTATACTAATGAATGAAACCTTTTATATATCGAATGGCTGCCAGACAATGAGTTACATTCCCTCCACATCAATATAGTCACACCTTTCATTCACTAACTAGCTAACCATCTCCTTTCTTTCAACTCTCTCATTAACTAGTACCATTCCCCCCATATATAGCTCTGTCTACCCTTCAGTCTTGCAAGAAGTTTGAAGTAACAAGTGTTAAGTCTTTTTAAATTATAGCCTCTAGTAGTGGGGTCAAGAGTGAGGGCCTTACAACCACTCTCCGTATCAGTTGCTTCCCCAACTGTATTAATTGAAACATCATAAGTGATAAATATGATTGTATCTATATGATTGACTCTATGTACTACTAAATAAATTCCTGTTCCAAAATTTGTACTGTTTGCTCTTAAAGTTATAACATCTATATAGCTACCTACAAAATTATTGTTTGTGTCTTCCATTTTATATTCACCAAAGCATGCTTTGATGCTGATGGTAGAGTTGCTGGAGAAGAAGTTGAGATAGCTAATGTGACTTTATTTACCTTAATTTGAGATAGTATTATCAGTGAAACATCTTACTTCCAGTATAGGACTCAATGAGGAAAATAATTTTTGTGAGGGGGGGGGGGGGGGGGGGGGGGGGGGGGAGGCAATGTCAGGAACAAAGAGTCATAGACCTTCATGGACTTGTGATACATTAAAATGATGCAATATGATAGTGGTATTCCCATATATAGCTATGCTGCAAACATTTATGATTACAAAATTAAAATTGGAAGTTGTGTGGCATATTACAAATGGTGTTTATTAGAGAGAAAGTTGTATAGCATATTATGTGTTAGGTGATATGTTTGATTCTCTTGTCTTTTTGCTAGATGAATTCAGGCAGTAATTTTATATTGTTGGTTTTGAATATACAAAGCACAAAGCAATTAGGATGTTGCTACTAAAACCAAAGTCTACCTGAGTATTATATTTAATTTCTTCCCAGCCAGAATTCTTTGATTTTACGTTGCTCGAAGAATAATTCGGTTTATAAAATTTCTTTAAGCCATAGCAAAGCCTTGCCCAAATATACTAGCCTAATTTTGAGAACAATAGGTGTCATATGAGCATAATGCTAGAATAACTGGTAAAAATTAGGAAATAAGTGAAGTCAGTACATTTAATGTAAGAGTGCATGAATCCAAAATTGTGGAGTCATCACTGACTCAGTACCAGTAAAGTGAATGGAAGAATATACATGTATAAAGTGTATAATTTGTATACATCATTAGTACAGTAACCAAAGTATTTTATTATAATTTTGAACTTCTAACCGTAATGGTTCCCTATTTTCTATAATATTATAGGCAAAAATATTAGCGTAACTGGGAAAGTCTTGGCCATAAGCGAAACAGAAGCCAAGCTTCGTATCAGCTGCAAAAATATTAGCGTAACTGGGAAAGTCTTGGCCATAAGCGAAACAGAAGCCAAGCTTCGTATCAGCTGCTAAGTAAATGATGTGTCTTAAGTAGGACCCGCCAGCATAATGCTCAAAATGTTATAATTATTCTATTATTTATTCTAAAATAATTCGTTATTACACCATGCAAAAAGTAGAGAATACTGATGTGTAATGGGAAGTGTATAGCACTAGAATAATTGAGTTATACTCACACGTGTATTTCAGTGGTATACACATATTATGTAAATAATATGTATTTTAAAGTAATATTTTTATTATACTAACAGGTGTATTCATGTAGTATACTCATGCTTACCACATGTGTATATCAATTGTTATATTCAGGCATGTATACTTGAATTATATATACCATGCAAATACATCACGTGTATTACAAAGTTATAACATTGTTATATTCAGGTGTGTATACTTGAATTATAGCATCATGTGTATTACAAAGTTATAGCATTCTTATACTTGAGTGTTGATACTTCTAGTATACACGTATACTCACTCGTGTATTACTCAGTAATCCTCCTGTTTTAACAGTACATTTATTCTGGTAGTATACACCACACAAAAAATGTGCATATATCACTAGTATAACACTATGCCTTAAAAATTGACTCACAAATCATCAAATTTTAGTGGGTCTATCTTTATTCATTCATACGTTCGTCTTATTTATGTATTCATTTAATTATTTATTTATTTATTTATTTATTCATTCTATTTATTTTTTTATCCTTCTATTTATGTATTTATTTTATTTATTTATTTATTTATCATTTAATTGTTTTATTTATTTATTTAAATATTTATTTATTTATTTTTTCATTTGCTTTCTTTGCTCATGTATTTTAACTTATTTTTATTTATAGTATCAATTGACAGGGCTGTTAAGGAGAAGTTGGAAGCTTTGAAGGTCTTGGGCTCTTGCTTTCAACACATATCAGCCCATGATGCACTGACTCTACTGTGTCATTCCTTTTCTATACCCAAGCTCCGCTACTTGCTTAGGACGGCGCCTTGCTTTCTTTCAAGCCTTCTGGAGGAATATGACCACACCCTACGTATCATCCTCAGCTCCGTTACTAATACACCCCTGTTGCACAATGACAGAGCATGGCTGCAAGCAGTACTACCTGTGAAGTCAGGGGGGTTGGGAGTACGAAGGGCTACTGACCTGGCTCCTGCCGCTTATCTCGCCTCCACCTATTCTACTGCCAATTTGGTGTCTGCAATTCTTGGCCAACATTCTTCATCTCAATCACTTCCCCCTGCACCCTTTTCAGATTCTGCAGCAGAGAAATGGTCACATGGTCTCGACATTGCTCCACCTGTGGACCATGGTGTGCTGAAGGAGAAGAACTGGGACACACTGCGAACTTCCAGTATGGCCGAGTCTCTATTAGGTAGCTCTGGTGATGCAACTGAACGAGCTAGGCTTCTCGCTGCAATGGATAAGAACTCTGGGGCTTGGTTGCAGGCACTCCCTGTCTCCTTTATTGGCCTCCGTTTTGACAACCCCTCACTTCGGATAGCTGTCGGCCTGAGACTCGGCACTGCCATCTGTGCCCCCCATCATCGCCAGTTCTGCGGTGCTGAGGTCTCCTCACTCGGCCTTCATGGACTGTGCTGCCGGAAAAGCGAGGGAAGGCATTCTCGACATGCATCCCTTGATGTCATAAAGCATTCGCTTTCTACAGCTGGGATCCCTTCGAGGCTCAAACCCCCTGGCCTTTCATGTTCAGATGGCCAAAGACCAGATGGCATGACCCTAGTACCTTGGAGTTCAGGTTACTTTCTGGTCTGGGATGCAACATGTACAGATACTTTTGCGTCCTCATATGAAAGTCGGGCCCACCTTGGAGGCTGGAGGTGTTGCATCCCTGGCCGAAGAAAGGAAGTCTGCCAAGTATGCACATCTGGTGCCTCAGTTCATTATACAGCCAGTCGCCATAGAGACCTCAGGCGCCATAGGGCCCTCTACCCTATCTTTTCTAGAGAAGTTAGGCAGACGCATCCACCTGGCCATGGGAGACCCCCGCTCTACACAGTTCCTCCTTCAGCGGCTGTCAGTAGTGGTACAACGGGAAAATACGGCTGCAATTTTAGGCAGTACAGGCAACTAACTTATTCTTATTCATCATAATTTATTCCTTATTATTATTATCAATAAACAAATAATAATAATAATAATAATAATAATAATAATAATAATAATAATAATAATAATAATTATTATTATTATTATTATTATTATTATTATTATGCTAATAATAATAATAATAATAAATAAATACTAAGGATTAGGTGGTGATTGTTCCCAGGACAGAGGCATGTTCCCTCGCTGCACAGCCACTGAGAGATGCTGGAAAAAATAGTCTAGCCCATGGGTCTCATGTCTCCACCCCTATGTGGTGTCCCACATCTTTCAAGTGAAGCTGTAAACTTTTGACTCACAACACCCAATGGTCTCAATTAGTTATTCAATTACTTATTAGTTATTTATCTTTCATAAAATTATTTATTTCATTTTATTCATTCTTCATTTCTTATTTAATTAATTTATATTTTAGCAAATAGCTAAAGAAAATATACAAATAAACTAGTCATAAAATATAATAATAGTAGTAGTAGTAGTAGTAATAATAATAATAATAATAATAAATATAAATTAATATAAATTAATATAAATTAATAAATAAATTGAGTGTATTTCATTCCAACAACCTTTTCAGCACTGAAATAGGCAAGTTGAAAGACACTTTTTGGCACGGCATCGTCACGAATAATAACGGCTTTTACAACCATAGCCTTTTAGCCAGTACCGGACCAAACGCAAACGAGAGTTTGGTAAAGGGTCTCGCCGAAGCACAAGATTGGGTTATTATTTGTGGAGTATTTCACTCAGGATGAGTTGCCAGAGTTTTTTTGGACCCATTCTGCTCATCTTCTATGTTCTAACCATGCTGAATTACTGTGTGGGCAGGGTGCAAACAGTTGCGTTTCTTTGCACAGCTGGAGAGTAACATTTCATAAACCAAAGGACTGGAAGGTAATTTTTAAGTGTTAGTAGCCTAAATATAATCTCATGAGCTGGTGATGTATGTTTTGGATATGAGACCTAGCCACACCCTGATTCCATAGTTGTGGTGTGCAATAATTAGATTCGCATTACTATGCCAAGAAAATAAGGCAACTTGCAGATAGTTCTCGTTCCCATAGAACACTACAAGAATAGAACCTTTGCTCATAATATTCCCTCTTTCCTCCACCTTCCCTTTCCTGAAGTTAGAGTGAAGAAGTTATTGGCGAGCGAGCGTAGCGAGCGAGACACTTACAGGGATAAAACAATTGAAAATCGGGGATGTTTGTTTATTTAGATATATGTATGGACGTATGTATGTCATTTTGTACTTTGACCCTCGCGTTTTTGTGTTAGTTATGTGGTCGACCCCGTCCCAAATTGCACTAAACAGAATCCTCTGGTTTATCGATCAGTACCCGTGTCACCCTAGAAATTGAATTGTTTACCGTTTTGAATTATTTTGCGGGTGCAGTTAAAACTTGAAAACTTAAGGGACTTTCATTTCTATTCGAGTTAGTGGCGGTGGTAAGTCAATGCTCTCTTTGTCATGGTTATAAGCCGTGCGCAACAGTATTTACTTGAAAATACGTTGTCCACTAGACTACCGCGAAGGTAAGTCTGTGTAGGTTCATTTCCAGTTGTGTCAAAGCATTGTGTGTTACAACCACTGCTTAGCTAAAGAATATCACAAAGAAAACTTTTAAATAACGTGTATTGTTTTGTTGTTGTTTTTTTCTTTCCAAGCAGTTGCAGAGAGTTGTTACTATGGCACTGAAATCCCTTTACCCTGTATGCTAAATAAAAAAACTGGACCTTATTTTCAGTAGCTTCAGTGTTAGAAGTCAAAATCATTCATATAAAATAGTATAGTCTTTAGGCTCGCTCGCCATTGGTGCTCAAGCACATCACTAGTATTAGTGTTTGAACTGTGGTCTGTAGGACTTCTGTCAATGGTGTAATGTCTGTTTGCAAGTATGTTCTACACTTGTCGCAACCTACCCAGTTTTTATCAGCTTGTTTTTAAAGTACAGGAATGAAAAATGTTATTGAACGACATATCTGCTGTGAAAAATACTTATGATTGAATGTAATCAAATCAAGTCTAAGTTGACATAGCTTTATAGTTGGTAGTTGTTTTGTTTTGTTTTTGGTCGGTTTTTTATCTGTGGATAAAATATGTGACGTATCAGGTTTTAATTTTTGGTTAAGAAGCTTTGGATGATCATTTGGATAAGCGAAAGAAAGCCACAATTGTTATCAAGAAGTCTGTTCTATATCTAAATCAACGTGTGTGTATTTAGATGATCATTTTTATGCCAATGGCAGCATTCTTATTGTCCCAGTGTTCCATCCAACACGTACTCTGAAAGTTATGATACACTCAGTTTCCAGTGATTGTGAGCCACTCGCTAGTTGTGGTGCTAGTCGGAGCAACTGGTCAGCCTCAACTCAGTTCCCCTAGTGGTCATTCACATTTGACTTGTGATTAGGTTGAAGCACTTTTGTTGGAGTGTTTAGTTTCCCTGAAGGACTACTTCAGATGTCTGTATATTGAGTAGAGGAGGTTTATCCATGGTTAGGTACACTTTGATGTTGTTTTTGTTTGTTGTTTGTTGTTGTGGTTGTTGTTTGTTTGTTTATTTGAGTGGGGGGAGGAGGGGGTTATTTATTTTTCTGTTTGTTTGTTGTTGGTTGTTTTTTGTTTGTTTATTTCGGAAGAATAAAATAAGTACATTTGAGAAATATGGTAGCCACAATTTATTTGGCATAGACAAGATATGTAATTAATCCTCAGCATGTGTGTGCGAGGGGGATACAGTAGTCGTCTCATCTGTCTCTCTGTCATGTTCTGATTTTGTAGATTACTGACAATTAAATGTTGTTTTAGATATGGAATTACTTGAACAACTATTTAGACCTTGTATTATGCTAGTTTTAGTTAATTTCAGGCACTAGCTTTTGTTGGTGATTGCCCCTTTCGTCACATAGTAATCATTTGAGCTAATGATTCTTGCAGTATATGATAGTTTTGCTCACGATATCAAGTTAGCATAACGTTTGAATTGAATGGGACTTTCCCCTAGATGTTTTCCTTGAGTACCTTAAGTATTTCCTCATCACATGATGCATGTTGAACATTCCAGCATGGCCGGGAATTGTCCAGAACTACATACAATCACGTTGAAGCATTCCATTTGGAGCATTCAAGGGAGAATATTGAAAGCTCGCATGATGCGAAAATAGTCAGTGGTGTAATGACAATAAATACATGTATGTATATGTAGGTTACATAATTACGTGGATGTCGATACTGGATTTACACAACTGAGGGCCAAAGGCCCGAGGATAGTGTAAGTCACTTACTGACCAAACGCAGCAGAATGGTACAACACCATGGCTCAAGGCTATAGGAAAAGCATAAAACTAATTGTGATTGGACAATTCACTTTTTCACTTCGTAGCAGGTGAGTAGCACTGTGAATTGAGCAATCTGATTGGACAGTTAGAATGTACCATTAATACAAATACATCCATACATGAGAGAGAGGGAGGTAAACTTGCTCACGCTTCACCCCACCCACCCTGGAAAAAAATAGATTTAAAAAAAATTTATTTATTTTTACTTTGTTTAATTTAAACCTCTCACCGGCAGATTAAATTCAGAGATCTATTTTTCTAGACTAATAATTAAAAAAAATCATATAAAATCAGGACTTCAAGAAAGTACCTAGCAACCATATATCACGTAAAAGTATATTTGATAGTAAACAATTGTGGTTTATTTTGGTTGCCTGGCAACAAGCCACAACGTGGTTATAGTGACCACAACATATGTATTTCCAACAAAATGACCTTTATGCAGTCTACAATACCTTGAGAATGTTTCTTATTTTTACAATATATGTTTTTTACCTATATATTTATTATAAACATGGGCAGCCATCTCTGCCAGCTATTGCTGTTGCCCACCGAGCACCCCGAGGAGGTGTGACTGCAAGCTCGGCAAAAATGTACAGAATGTTCAGCATATATCCACTAGAATTCATTATGTACAATAATAGACCAAATTTACAAGAAAGATTTGCTTTCAGTCTTTTATGTAACTACTGCAATAGTAGAAACACATACTTGTGCCAGTCAAAAAGTAAAGTAGAATGTGTAACATAGCAGGAATTGAAATCTAATAGTGTACTATGATAATCAATGTCATCAAGATGGCAGACAAACAAATTATTGGCATAGAGAAAAATGTATCAAGTTGATAGAACAATAAAATTATTTAGTTTCAAACCATATAGAAATGCACATCTGCATGCCAGGCATAACACAGATAAACAGGCACATAGTGAGTTTGCTAAAAACACTGTACACATCTGCATGCCAGGCATCAACACGAACAAACAGGCACATAGTGAAAAAAATCTATGTCAGGTCAAACAGCAAAGTGAACCAAAGTATGGCAATCCTGAAAACAGTTGCGCTCAGAAGTAATACATAAGTATGCATCACAAGACTTGCACATAAACTTCGTTTCATGCCTATGACCAACAGTTGGAAGACGCTTTCTTCTCCTCTCTTCCAAACATACAATACAATTTCCTTTTTTCTGAGTAACTTGGGGCCAGTGTGGAAGTGTATTGTTTAGCTTTCTCAATTGTGCACTCTCTTCACTTCTAGAACGACCAGTTTTCTCACGTGAGCAAAACCCACTAATTAGTTCATGAGCTAACTCTAGCCGAAAACTCAAAATGTCTCTTTTTTTCCTTCCCTTGTTAGCATGAAGTTCAGGTTGAACATACCCTTCCAGTACAAATGCATTCAGAATACACAACTCAAAAAGATAAAATACCACCCATCGCCACCACTTTTTAGTCCTGCGACCCATATTATAATAAGACTCAAGCTGATCACCTCTATCAACTCCACCCATAAATTTCTGATAATCTATAACACATGGTGGACACTGATGTTCAATACGACTTCCATCTTTTTCTGTCCTCAGATGTTGAAAAAGAACTGGGCTGGTATAATAATTATCAGTATAGCTAAAGTTGCAAACCTGCTGAATCAATGTCATCTAATAAATCTAGAACTACTTTAGTACATAAGCCTATAGTATTCCCATCATTTTCCACATTTTTTCCAGTATAAACCTGAATGTTCTTTACATAACCATTATGAGCATCAGCCAAGACAAACACTTTGATCCCCCACTTAGTGGGCTTGTCTTTCATATACTGCTTCATACCAAGCCGTCTTTTGAATGGAATCATAGCTTCATCAACTGTACATTCCTTATGAATTACACATTCAGCAACAAAACGAGGCACAATAATGTCTAACAATGAACGGACCTTGAAAAGTTTATCATGACCTGGTTGACCATATGGAATCTGGTTTGCATTATTAGCCAAATGAAAACATTGAAAAAGTTGCTCAAAACGCCGCAATGGCATAATATTAGAGATTTCAGGAGTCACTATTTCTTCATATTTTGAAGACCAATACATTTCTATATGGGGCAATTTTAGCACACCAAAACATATCAACATGCCTACAAAAGCCTTCATTTCAATAATATTAGTGTCCTTCCAGGGACGAGATTTGGGTGTTGTGCCACAAACAGTATTTGCATAGCGGTTCGTTTCTTCTACCGCTAATGCCCAAGCCTCCTCTGGAAAAAAACGTTCAAATAATTCCAGTGGTTTGCTATTACTAGTGACACTGGTTGAAGTAGGCCCTGGATTCTTGTCATAGGCATACAATAATGAATTTGGCTCTTTCCATCGCCATTTTCCTCTAACTTCTTTCAAAGTTTGTGATTCCAAATTACTATTACTACTGCTGGTGGAAGTTTCACTGTCTGAATCACTACTGCCATGGTCTAAACTTATTTCACAAGCATATTGTCTTACACTAGGTCCTAGATCAGCAGCACCTCTTCTTCCTCTTCTTGAATTTCTATGGCTTTTTCTACAAACACTACTACTTTTCCCCCTTGCAATTACTCCTCTTCTCCCCCTCATACTTCTACTCCTCCCCCTCCCACTTCTACTCCTCCCCCTCCCACTTCTGCTTCTCCCCTTACCACCTCTACTCCTCTCATTCACTTTACTGCTTTCCTTCCTTACTCTTCCAATTCTTCCCTTCAAACTTCTACTTGTTACCCTTATACTCTGACTGCTTTTATCCAGCACATATTCATCCTCATCAGAATCTTCCAAGCTTGCTGGAGAATATAGTCAGCTTGCTTATGACCATAATTGTAGTAGATCGTGACAAAGCGGACTAAAGCACCAAACTTTGCACAGTTATATATTAGTATATGTGTATCAATTCTGGAAGGGGTGCCACGTAATACCTGTTTTCTGTCAGAAATTACAGCACTTGAAAAGTGTGAGGGTTGACTGCGATATGCGTAACAGATTGAACGATTGCGGTAGGTACAAATCTATTCTCAAAAATAAGAGAATAATTTTATTTAAGGTACTGTGTTACTAAAGAATGCATATATGTATTATTAAGTTGATAACAATAATTAATATCGTACATATAGTATAAGTTTTGCAATAACTGGTTTTTATATTGCATACAGTGATAATAATTGTCTTCTTCATAATGGTACAAGTTTGTAATAGCTAAGTATATGAATCAACAGTGAAATTGTTATTGTTCACAGTTTCCTCCACACTGACAAAGGGCTGTACAAGACAGTCCAGCTCCCCGACATCTACACTTTTTTTAACATTGTGGAATAGCTTTGCAACCACACTTAATTAGCTCTCTGCTTGCTTTGGCTGCTTCTGGAAGAAGAGTCCAAATCGGCTTCCAAGTTATTTCACTTCTTTCTTCAATCTTATTCCAACCATATCCTTGTGGTGAAGGCCTCTGCAATAGCTCTGACAAACTGGAGGCCCAAATAGTTGCCTGATATAGTGCTCGAAGTGAATGTTGGTATAGTGAAGACTACAAATTGAAGAAAAATAAGAAATGAAATCATAATTATACTTTATTATGTTGTTTTTATTTACCTACCTGGGTGGGAGGAATATTTTCCATTGACTTTCCCCTTTTACAAAAGAGCTCCTGATGTAATTCGTTCACTAAAGTTAGAGGTGTTGACTTATCATATAAAATACACGTAAATCTCTCCAACACATATACAGCTTCAGAAGTAATACTCACTGGAGAAAATGGCTGAGTAGTCACAGAAAGAAAGGCTTTTGTAACTTCAGGGTAAGACTTCCATGATTCCCATGCTATCTTTTTACCCCTGCCATGAAATTGAGATGTAGTATCGCTACCTGTGAAAGCATGGAAAAATGGAAGTGCTTGACTTTTCTTTTGACCCAAATATTCATAAATTTCATTGATATAGAAATATCTGAAGTACTTGCCAGTCCCAAAACCGACCCAAAGATGCAGGTCTGGATATGCTTCTACCCCCCAATACGTACAACTAAAATACCAACAGAACTCAGTGCCTTCTATATTGTATTAAGATGAGCAATAGATACAGTATATACATACGTAGATATACATACATACATCATGGGCATATGAATTGCTATGTTTTATTTTTGTATTATAACGATGAACTCCAAGCCAAACTCTCTCGATTCCGCAATCGTTCAGTCATGGAGGTGGACAAGGGAATCCAGGAGAAGACAGAGAAGTTTGAACGGGAGAAGCAGCAGCTATTGGAACAGAACAAGCAATTGAGGTTAGAACTGGAGCAGGTGAAGAGTGACAGAGACAGGATAGAGAGTCTACACAAGGAACAGGACTCTGAACTGGCAGAGTTGAGGCAGAACAAGGAACTCTTGTCTCAGTGGGAGAAACAGATCGCTGACATCATACAGTGGGTCACCGAAGAGAAGGATGCAAGGTGGGTGTGGTGAGTGGGTGTGGTTTGAATACTACTGTAGGTTATTTGTAGGTATTGATTATGGAGGATGTGGTTGCTATTGGTTTATAATTTTTGCAGAGCATATTTGAAATCGGTGGCTAAGAAGTTAGCAGAAGATGTGGACAACTTGAAATCAAGTGCTAATTCATTGGGGAAAGTAAGTCTCAATGATAACTATCTTTGGCCACACCTTACCAATTTCAGTTGTGGTGATGAGTGGTTTGTGCAATTGACAGTGGTTTGTGCAATTGACGGTAGTTTGTGCAATTGACGGTAGTTTGTGCAATTGACGGTAGTTTATGCAATTGATGATACTTTTCCTATTATGTGTGTCTTGTTTGTCCATCATTTACCTATTATTTTTAATGTACACTTCACACCTGCAGCAACAGAAGCAGGAGTGGCAGGAACGCCGCACTCTGAAGAGGGACAAAGGAGAACTCCTGGACCTCCAACTGCAACTCAAAAACGAGCAGCTGTCACACATCACCTCTGGCCGATATGGAGTTGTACGTAGGATAGGGGTGGGGTTTGTTAGGTGTGGAATGAAGTTGGGTGGGGTAGTAGGGGTGGGGTTTGTTAGGTGTGGAATGAAGTCAAGGAATGAGAACTGAAGTGATGAGATGAGAGAGTAGATGGAAGGAATGGGTTCGCTCAAAGTATGTTAAGTGATGCATTATCTTGTGTGTAGGCGTATAATGCAGAGTGATATGGATGTACAGAACTTAAAGAATGAGAAAGAAAGGTTGCTATCTAAGCTGGAGCAAGTGAGAATAGGTAAGGTGCATGTGAACATGGACTGAGTTAGTTACATTACTTTATAGTTCAATAACCAACACAAGGATCATTTCCCTAACTAACTGCCGTTGTGTGCCTTTATTCATGAATATTGCACAGTGCACTTAACTGACCTATAGTTACATGTATTCTCTCTCTTCCACAGGCTTTTTGTAAACAATACAGAATTAAAATATCTGGTCGCCACCGGGAATCGAACCCAGGACTGCTTGCTTACACAATGCTTACATACATAATGTGATATTATATAAAATAGTTAATAATATTGCTGAAATTGAGACAAACAAACATAGTTGTATAATGAAGACTGCCTGTGTGTTCAGCTGTACAGTGTCAACTAACGATTTCTTTGCTGTGCATTTGTAGCTGCTCCAACTCGTTCAGACAGCACCAGTCAGTTCTTCCACGCCAAGACACCAGAGCTCTTGAGAACTACTGGACCTCCTGCCAATGCCAACTCTCATGGACCCAGAATAGTAAGGAGGATTCCCGGGTAGTTGGCGGCCATGCTGATCACTAATTCCACCCTCTAAGTTTTCTATAGTGCTTATTATGGTATGATTGTTGTTGTTTGCTTATTTCTGTGTATTTTAGTCGAGTGCTACGGCCAGAGAAAGCGTTCATGAGCTAATAGTGCGGACATTTGACACGCCCACCAAGTGTGACACGTGCACCAGTGTCATGTTTGGACTAGTGAGACAAGGACTCGTCTGCAAGAGTAAGTTCCTGTAATTTAGTCGTCATTTATTGTGAACACAGATGGGACTCTTGCCATGAAATAGGGTCTAATGAGAGATTCATTCATTCACTTACATATTAACTTACATTTATATGTTATTGAATGCTTATAAGGCTATATACATATCTAGTTGTTGTTGTTTTTTTGTTTGTTTTTTTATAATTATTTACAGACTGTCAGATGAACTGTCATGTCCACTGTAAAGATAAAGCTGTTCCGATTTGCCCTTTGCCTCCCGGACAAGGTCAGTTATTATCTCCAATTCCTGATCTCAGAAGGCATGAAGTTAATTAATATTACAGTAATTAGTGACCAATCATCTGATTCATTTCTTTCAATCTCTCAATTCTCTTTCTCTAGTTGTATTCAACAATTGCTGTGTTTACCATGGCAGTCTGTTTCGTTCAAGGATTAATGACGTGTCAACAACAATAATATAATAACAACCACTTGTCGATTGTATGACTAAGATTTCATGTCATAGGATATAATATTCTGTTATGTGTAGAAGTACCACCTAGCAATGCCCATTTTGTACTACTATCTGATCCCACTCTCACTTCCTCCCTCTCCTTGTAGCCAAGCTTCCCTTCGGTATAGACGTCCACCATGGTGTGGGCACAGCCTGCGAGGGATGGATCAAGATCCCTAAGCCTGGGGGCGTGCGTAAAGGATGGCAGAGAGCCTACGCTATCGTGTGCGACTTCAAGGTGTTCCTCCACGAGCCTAGCAACGATGACATCCACTCTCCTGCCGCTGCTTCAACTCATATATTTGACATCAGGTGGGTGTGGCAGTTGTTTAAGTCACTTAATTGCATTATTAGTGGGGTCGTTGGCTTCATTTGATAACTGGGATATAGTTGACCTCCTACTGTATATATGAAATGAAATAATCTTTAAAAGTACAATCTTAGGAAGTTTAATAAAATGGCCTCCCCCCCCCCTCCCCCCTCTTCTCCCCTTTCCCATCTTTTATTTGTTATATTTGTTACGTATTTGATTATGACAGAATCCTAACTCTATTATTTTCATTGTTTTATGCATACAATTATTTAAATTTGCAGGGATCAGAGCTTTGAAGTTAGTCATGTGACGTCACATGATGTGATTCACGCCGGTGCCAAGCTCATCCCGTCCATCTTCAAGGTCTCGTGTCACCAGCCAGGATGCGTGGGTCTGAAGAGTCAAGTCCTCATCCTCACAGAGAATGAGGCAGAGAAGAACAGATGGATCACTACCCTCAAGGAGCTACAGAAGGCCACCAAACAGAGCCCCAACCAGATGGTAAGGAGGTGTGACATGTATAGTGGGAATTTAGGGTGGTGAGTACATAAGAGAGGGTCAAGGACAGAAATAGTTATGAAAAATAAAAAGCATGGGTCTAGATAAAAGGTTGTTTTTGTTTTTGTTGTTGTTGTTTTTTCCCTGGTTTTTTGGGTTGTTGATTGGTTGGGCTTTTTTTTATTATTTTTAATTTTTTTTAATTTTTTTTTTTTAGCTAGTGCTGATTTAAATTCTGGTGATGTTTGTTATGTTATTTGTTTAGGGGGCGGGTCTGGTACTTCATATATGACTACGTGTTTGCTAACATGTAATTGCTCATGTAGAGACCGGTGATTGGTTGTCGTGAGATGTACTCGGGCCAGCAGATGGAAATTTTAAAGAATGCACTAAGTGCTGCCATAGCAACTCCAGGTAAACAGATACTCACCAGGCCATGCCCACATATGATTATGATTGTTATTATTACTATCAGAGCGTCTGTTGCTGGGTGACAACGAGGGTCTATACATGCTGAGTTTGTCTGACGACGGTCTCTTCAAGTTCTCGGACAAAGATATTCGCCGAGTCACGCAGATCAATGTCATCAAAGAGGAGAACATGATCGCAATGCTAGCTGGTCAGTCAGGCAATCTGTTTGTGCTGGGGGTGTATACTTTATGAAAATTAGTAAAAAATTTATGAAATATTTTTCTCAAGATTCACCAAAATTGAACAATGTTTTTTTTTGTTGTTGTTGTCACCAATTTACCCTTTACCCTGGTTTCATTTTTTAAAGTTATGGTATATACGTGGATTATATTATGTGTTTGTCTCTTGGTTGTGGCAGGTCGGCAGAGACAGAGTTTGAGGCTTCTTCCAATGGGAGTTTTAGAGAGCATGGATCTCAGGAACCAGATTGTCAAAGTACCGGATACTGATGGTAATTCTATTGTACATTAACTTACATGTACATGAATGTATAGTTTGATATTATTATTATCCTTTTAGTAGGTTAAGTTGGAAGGGAAATTGTTTTTATGGGCGTTGTCTGCTGGTCTAGAGCTTGTGGTTGTGAGTCCTGTGATGATAAGCTAGCTCTGGCTAGGAAGTGTTCACACGTACCCCGGTACCATGGTGATTTCACACTTTGGAAAGGAGGTGCACTAGGTGTTCACTTCGATGACCACTAAGTCTCGTCTTTATTCTGATGGACTCAATAGGATTGTATAGAATCTGTCTGTAATGTACTAACCATTTGTGTGTGTGTGTGTGTGTGTGTGTGTGTGTACAAACCGTCTAATTGGATTGCTCAATTTGTGGTGATTGTATTCACTACCCACCTTTTAGTAACTGAATTGAACTGTCCAATCAAAATTAGCGTTTTCTATAGCCTAGATCCACGGTAGGAATCTATTGCAGTACTATGTTCAGTCGGTATTGGATTTAAACTATCCTCCTTTGGCCCTCGGCTGTGTAAATCTTGTACCGACCACCGAGCTCTACATCATGGTGTAACCTATACTTAAATATCTATTTCCCTGTCATTGTTAAATACACCTTTCTGTTGTGCAAATATCCTTAGTTGTTAGTACAGTCTCAATTCATTATCTTTTACTGGTCATTAAAGATATTTACATATGCCATTAGAGTTAGTTGTACATGTTTGTTGTGCTTGCAGGTAGCTCCAGGTTCACTTATGGGTGTCTGGGCAGAAATGTGTATTTGTGTGTATCCATCAAAACCAGAGTTATCATATTTGAAGTAGGAAATGCCCTCAAGAACAAGTGTGAAAAGAAGAAGGTAAATTAGGCGTTAAATATTACCTCACCAGTATTGTACTGTGACATTGTGTGGTGTGTATTACAGGAAGTGACTGTTCCATTCCATGCACAAAGTCTACAGATCTTCAATGAGAAGTTGTGTGTGGGCTATCAGTCTGGCTTCTCTCTGTTCCACATGTACATTGACGAGAAACCTCAATGTAAGTCAAACTGGCTATCATATTGATACAATATCCCATAGGGCTAAATAATATGTACATATGTGCCCAGTCTTGTGTGTGGATACAGTGAAATTATATATAGTGTTCAAAAAGACATTTTTTTGTACACACAATAACTTATTTATGCTGTTATGGTGGTCTCTAAGACTAGAATAGCACTAATTATGATGATGATGATTATGTTAATATTGGTTTGTATGTGTGTGCAGTGTTGGTGCATACTGAAGATCTGACTCTAGGCTTCATCAGGCTCAACAGTCTGCCAGCAGCTCATGCTGTGGAGATCAAGAATGGCCAGGAGTACATCCTGTGCTTCAACAGTGAGTGAACATACGATAGGCGGATGTCTTCTTGCTCAGATATCATGGAAATACATGAACTTAATCTTACGCTTTCCGTTGTTCTTTCTTTAGTTGTGGGTGTGTATGTCAATGGTCAAGGCTGTCGCTCTAGGAAGCAAGAGATACTCTGGCATTCTCCTCCTGCTTCTTTTGGTAATATACATACATACGTACATGCGTGCTTACATGCAACATACATACATACATACATACATACGTACACACACACATACATACACATATACATACATAAAGTTTGAGCATGTGTTTGTGTGTGCTGCAGTGTACAAGGAGCCCTATCTACTGGTGTATTGTGAGAGTGCTCTGGAGGTATACGATGTCAACACTACCAAGTGGATACAAACTATTCCCTTCAGAAAAGTGAGATATTATTTCTAGGAGACACAACTAGGACAAGTTTCTTTCAATACTTGGTTTGCTTGCTCTAATTCTTGTATGTGTAGTTGCATGCTCTGTCTACTGATGGCTCCCTCACCATGTGTTGTGCCAATGACCCCATAACCCTACTCTACCTCAAGAAACAGATGGATGAAGGTGGGTATGTTTGTGTATGTACATGAACGTGTGTGTGTGTGTATGTGTGTACATTGATGTGTGCATATATTTACTATCAAAACTTTACAATGGTAATGGTAACGTTATTCTATTAGATGCCCTTCATATTCCTGGTCTGGCCCGAGGTCGACTGCAGTCTCAGATCAGGGCAAGCACAAAGAAGCCTTTATCGTAAGAGAATGAATAGGGAATGATTAGGGTCAAGTTTACTATGTTGGATTATCTGTTGTGCAGTGCACGTGCTAGTAACAAGAAAGGCCCAACCAGACCTGCCCCTAATCCAGGGACTGCTGGAAAGTAAGAGAATAAAATACACAGTATAGATCTGGCTATGTAGAATTGACTTGTTCATATATTTTCTCAGATTGGACATTTCTGGTCCACTTAATTTCACACATGTGCAGCATCTCGGACCTTATCAGAGTCTCAATGTGGAAGAGATGCCAGTAAGTACATGTGTACATCCAGTGGGGTGTAAATGGTCTTTATATATGTGAATAAATGATAATTATATTATACCTTTTCTTCCTCTATAGGCTGCTGGCACAGTAGAAGCTGCTCCTCCTCATGGTAAGTATGAATGTATACTGCAATTTATCCAATAATCTCACTGTCTTTATTCTTTCTATGTGTATATGTCTCTCTGGTGTGCGTGTGTGTGTGTGTGTGTATGTGTGTGTGTGTATGTATATACTTGTTTGTGTGCATCTGTGTGTGTGTTTGTTTGAGTAGCAAGTAGCAGCCACTATGCTCCCTCTACCTCTACCTACTCCCTCAGTGCTCTAGACCACCACGGCAGACCAGTCCCAGTCCCATCAACAGTCAATAGAGTTAGTTTAGGCTTGTGTAGAAAGGGCGGGGCTGGTTGTAGAAGTCAGGTAGTCAGAAAATAATTTAGTAATTTTTTTCTAGTTTTATTTTACTGCTGATGTGCATGATTAGTTATTGGTTACGGTTATGAGTTAATTCATTGATTAGGTTATGTTAGGGACATAAATGGCTTCCATTGGGTAGTGGAGGTACCCACTAAAGCCACTATTTGCTTACCACATCACCATAGCTGTTTTATGACTTCTGTATGTATGTATGTATGTGTATGTATGTATGTGTATATGTATGTATATTCAAACTAGTCATTTTGTATCATTTCTTCTGACTATATATACTTCTGAATGTGTACTATGGTGTGTAAATATTACTACTGTGAAGAATGGCTATGGCATAGAAGCAGTAACTTCTTTATTTGATTTTCTTGTGATTTTATTTGTGCTGTAGTCTGAATCAGTGGACCCTCTATTAATAGCAGAATCACCTCTTCAAGGTAATGCGACATCTGTGTGGGTGTGACTGATATTACCATACTATTATTTTTTCCAGAAACTGGATCGCTAATGGATGATTTCAGCAACTTTGCTAGCCATATAAATTTCAAAGACTCTTAGCCAAGCTGAGAGGTACTGAATAAACTATTAATTTATTGCAGCAGTAGATCTACCTAGTTTTATTCTCATTGTTCCATTCTCATTTTTTTTTATTTCTCTGACTTTGTCTCCATCACATTTAAATAGAATTGATTACAGAGTCTACTCTTGTTCAGCATTCATTGCCATAGCAACCTTGTAGTCACACCTTACCAATGTACATGTATTTTTGTAGCAAAGAAATGATTAGGGCTTTAAGTTATGTTTTGTTATTTACTGTTGTGTGTTTTGATGTATTCTATAATAATATATTTCATTCAATGGTGTGATAATGAAAGTAGTTTTAA
>WLWD01000851.1_pt1 | contig 42528 bp, 29 predicted proteins | sample 6712731 | NCBI WGS metagenome assembly WLWD01 (sample SAMN12718690, study PRJNA576275) | sponge metagenome | isolation source: marine sponge | host: Mycale hentscheli | place: New Zealand: South Island, Marlborough, Capsize Point | collected 2014-11-01 | reverse complement strand
ATCTTGGGAGGCCAGGTGACCAATCATTCGCAGTGGAAGTCAAGTCAAGTCAAGTGTGTACATGTGTGTGTAAGTATGTGAGTGTGTTTGTAAGGTACCATAACACAATCAGGTCATATACATATCACTTCACTAGCATCATCACTGCAAGTTATGTACATACCTTCAAGGACATGGTTGGCTGGTTTGTTGTTAGTAGTGTGGTTAATTTGGTTGGAGATAAGATGTTGTGGTTGTGCTACATATTGATGAGACAGTAGTAGGAGTAGGACTACCCAAACACTAGAACACCACAGAAGTATTTAATTCCTGTTGTCAACCCCATATTTTTTCAAGCCATAACAGACACCTCTTCTGAGGTAGTGTGTACATGCATGTGTTTGTGTGTGCATATGATGAATGTCATAATCTAAACTATATCTGTGTGTGTGTGTGTGTGTGTGTGTGTGTGTGTTCAGTTGTTTGGCTGGAACAAGGATAATGTCATAGCAACTGGCTCCTCAGATGGGATAGTCAAGTGAGTTTGGGGTTCCTTATCTATCATCCTTTTTTCTGACCTTCTTTTCTTTTCTTTTCTTTTTTCTCTCTTTTTTTTTTTTCCTTCTTCCCTGCCTGCCTATATTGAACTATGGTGTGGACAAAGTGGAACAAAAGGGTTACCATTAACACACTGCTGACTCAAAATTAGAACGTGGAGTCTAGTTTTGGCCCAGCTCACAGTCATTCATTCAATTGCTCTCTCAACAACTAATTTTAACAATGAGATGTGAATTTTTAAGGGGGGGGGGGAAGAGAGAGGGGTTGCAGAGGAGAAGGCTTCTTTTTGCCATAATCACTAGAATAGTCCAGCCATTTTAAGGATGGACCCAAAACTAATAGCAAGAAAGTACTTCTCAGCAGTTTTCTCTTTAAAAAAAAATGAGCTTATTAACATACTGCAAGTCCTAAGGAATCAAACTAGGGGAACACCCTGAAATTGACTCTCGTTGTTAAAACAATATTTGCATCAAAATAATAGAAGATAAAGATAGGTCACTGGGAAGAATAATTTACGCATCACGTTTCTTGGCCTTACATTATTACTGATTTTGGATTTTGCTGCTCGTATAATGAAGCCATGGGAAGAGGAAGGGGTAGGATGCAAATACTATTTTGGGTACCCTTTATCTCCTGAAAGAGACATTGATAGTTATGATGTATCGTTGCTTTAAACATAGGGAGCCAGTATGCTGTGCTGTGCTGTGGTGGTGTTACCCCAGGTCTGATGTCACACCTGTCTTTGAAATGAGACAGCTCTGGTCCATGATGACATTTTTGAGGAAATGGTGAGAGATTTTTTTTAACTAACTACTAAAACTTTGATTTGACCCAATGCTCCCTCGCACACACATGCACCAACACACATTCACATACATGCACAAGATCCCTGATGATGTCATTTAAATTTAAAATTTTTAATATTTGTTTTCCCGTTTATGTTCTACTTGCAGGATGTGCTCTATGGAGAAAAGGCATCAGTGAAGAAGATAATTGTCTTCTAAATTAACTACCACACAATTTTGATATTGTTATATTTATCTTATATACTGTTGACTTATTTAATTTTATACAGAGACTGATTTTAAAGTGGATGCGTCTGCCTAACTTCTCTAGAAAAGATAGGGTAGAGGGCCCTATAGCGCCTGAGGTCTCTTATAGCGACAGGCTGTATAATAAACTGAGGTGCCAGATGTGCATACTTGGCAGACTTCCTGGATGCAACACCTCCAGCCTCCAAGGTGGCCCGACTTTCATATGAGGAAGCAAAAGTATCAGGACATGTTGCATCCCAGACCAGAGGATGACCTGAACTCCAAGGTACTAGGGTCATGCCATCTGGTCTTTGGCCATCTGAGCATGAAAGGCCAGGGGGTTCGAGCCTCGAAGGGATCCCAGCTGTGGAAAGCGAACGCTTTATGATATCATTAAGGGATGCGTGTCGAGAATGCCTTCCCTCGCTTTTCCGGCAACACAGTCCATGAAGGCCGAGTGAGGAGACCTCAGCACCGCAGAACTGGCAATGCTGGGGGGCACAGATGGCAGTGCCGAGTCTCAGGCCGACAGCTATCCGAAGTGAGGGGTTGTCTAAACGGAGGCCAACGGAGGAGATAGGGAGAGCCTGCAACCAAGCCCCTGCATATTATTTATTTTATATTTTTAATACACTCCCAATTTAGATATGCGATCGAATGGTTTAATATTGGTACACATAAAATTCTGCGGCATATTATAAACAGAATAAAAATGAATCCCTATTTTGATGCACTGGCCTTCTGAATGGTAAATCTTCCATTGAGAGACCAACTCATTGATTATGAAGTATCTTGGACAGAGTGGTTTGTTTGTACGATAAGGTGTTTGGTATTCGTTTTGTTTTGTTTGTTTGTTTTTATAGTAATGCACATACATTACAGATAAAGTGGCTAACAGCTCTTACGATGATGGATCTTTTAAGCAACGTTTCACAATCATACTGTAATCATAATAATCATGTTACCATAACCAACCCCCAAGTGTGGTTGTTACAAAGGTAAAATTATATTTCATTTAATTACGCCAGTGTTAATCTTTCTGGTCTAAATATAGGGGGAAACCCTGATCTGAAACATGCACTGGCCTTACAGTTACTGACTGTGCTCCTTTTAACGACGCACCATACTCGTATGAAAGTCACCACATGAAAAATGTGATTATTGCCATTATTTATGCGACATTACCTAATCCAAAATGGCATGGGCGTGGTTTTGCTGCCTCTTGCTAGTTTTTAGCACTTTGCTAGCTCTTTTTTTGCTAGCTTGTAGCACTTGTTTGGAGGGAGCGACATGAATGTGCTGAACCACACATAGTGCAGGGTTTCATCCAGGAGGGGGGGAGGGAAGGGGGGTATCCCCCCCACTTATTTTACCTACTCATAATTAAATTGTTTACAGCACAGCATCAAAATTACCTTGGTCAAGTGCTGGCCCTTCTATAGCTATAGCCATTAGTTTTTGATAGTGAAGAAAATTGAAGCCTATTTTGAAAACGATTCTGATTTCTACTGTCGCTATGATTTGGATAGCAAAAAGTATTACCAGTACTTAATATTATTACTTACTCCACTTTAATTTCGACCCCCCCCCAAGACAAAAAATTTCTGGATGAAACCCTGCAGTGTACTGCAAATCCTCCTACCATGGCAGATTCATAGTGTCTGTTCCAAAATTGGAATAATGGATAATGAACCCCGCCCGCGGGCGCTAGCTTATTAAGGTTGTAACTTACAATAATGTTTGTATGAATACAACAGTCTATCCCGAGGTCTATCCCCACAAGTTTATTTGAGCACTACTATACACGTCTACATTTTCAAGACTGATCTTCATAAAATCGGTAAAGGGTAGATTGAATTAAATATTTCTTAATAGGGTAAAAGGTTTCTGACGTTATCACGTGAGAAAGCGCACTTGCTAATACTGTGTACGTAAGGAATTTGGCGGTTCATTTGATCTAAAAGGTCTAGCTACTATTCACATTCAAAATGTGCCAATTGGTACCGTAACCACGAAATGCTGCAAGTAAGTGAGGTGGGGAAAGGAGATTGGTGTAGCTAAACTAGTGGCAGGCATTGGACGGCATAAATATTAATTTATAGGGAAGGGGTGGGGGTAGGGCTAGGTATAAGAAATACACTGCCAGCAGCTAGCAGCTGTGTTTAATTGATATAGCAGACAAGAATTTTAATGTTGATATTATGAAACCCATTGTGTAGGAGTTATGTATAGACCCTTTACCTAACTTTTTGAGACCCAAGGTGAACTATAGTCTGGTGTTGCCGACCCTTACCTTTTTAAATATTGTGCCTGGGTGGAGGAAGGGGTCTGGGGGCTCAAGTACCAATGATCAGATTCTGGTGCTAACCACCAATTTAAAACATTCACCACAGTGGTTGTATACTTCGTCTCAATAACGGTTGAAGAGATTTCACCATAACTTACCAGCCAGATAGTTTGATAAAAGGTAGTGACAGTCAATTGCATTTCTAGAGCTGGTACGTATGAAGTTGTCCACAGACCCTGATAATCCAATTGGCTATACATTATATGTATGTGTTAGTATTTTGCTGTATGCCAAACTGAACTCACCCCCAGAACGGGTCCCTTGACAGATTCATTGATAAACAGTGTATCTTTTTTTTTTTTGTTTCATAGAGACTAGGTTAATTCAACTAGACCCTGTGTACAAGGGTAAATTCTTACCATGCAATACAAGCGCCTTCTGATATCAAGTTTCTTGAATAATAGACCGCAAGACTACCAGAGTGTCCACAGTTGGGCTTAATTAGCGCATGCGCAAAAACTTATTTCAAACTGGTTTGGTACTAGAGTCCCCAGACCCTATCCTCCTCTCCCGCACCATATTAAAAGTAGGTAAAGTGTCGGCAACACCAGACTAGGTGAACTAACACAGTATCAGAGTTCCAAGCAATCTGCACTACATAGCACAAATTAGAAACTAAAATAATATCATTTGCAGCACTGTGCCGGTCTCACAAAAAAGGTGAATGGTCTCGATATTAGACTAACTCAATTTGGAATTGTAAAATTCTATATTCTATGAAGCAGTTGTAAGTAGCAGCAATTTTGACCAGTAATTGTAAAAGATTTGCCAGTTATTCTTTTTTGATTTGCAGTTGTGAGGTTATTCAGTACTTTTTTCTCTAATGAAATAATATTGATTAAGAAGTATTGGTATACCATTGGGAGTTGTTGTGTGTTTTAAAATTTGTAGGGTATTTATATGAGCAGTGGAGGTAATGTGACTTTGCTGAAATTGGTATTTCCCTGCAAGAAGTGATGTGGCATCCCTTATTTTTTAGCCCCTCCCTCTTTCTCCTCAATAATTTTATTGTACTGAATAAATAGTATTATTTAGTTTTGTTTCCGTTAGAGGACTCCACCTGTTGTGCTGAGCTAGAAATACCTCTTTTAGTAGAGGGTTAAGCATATGTATAACAATTTGTATGTAGGGTGATGTTAAAGAAGTGAAGTATTGAAAATTCTTATTTGTGATGAAGATTAGGTAAGGGGTTTCATACTTACAATAATAATGAGTCCTATAAAATTTGATATAGGATTTAAGCAACTTTAATTGAGCTTTTTTGGGGCCTACCATGGAAACAGTAAAAGGTTTATTGTGCTTAGGGTAAAGGGTGTGTAATGGATTTCATGTTGGTAATTTGGTAAAGGGTTAATGAAATGGGTTGGCAGAGATGAGATTCTGAGTTATTTTCTTGCTGAACTTATTGGTGTTTACTTTAAGAGAGAGAGTTTTGAGTGCTTTAAGTTTACAAATCCACTGAGTCTGTAGTACTATTTTAACTGTTATTTTATTATCATGAACCTTTTTAAAGTCATGTGTAACTTGTGCATGTCAGTCTGGAACAGAGGGGGGTCCATAACAAACTACAAGTCATTTTAATAGACTCACTATATTGATGTACCCTTACCACAAATCACACAAGCTTGTGTCTGGTTGATGGTGTCCATTACTCAGAACACAGAGAGGCTCGAGTATACTGCTAATCATTTTCTAGAATGAACCCTTTACCTATTTATCCTAATGCCATTAATGTCCTCGCTGTACATGCATAATCTAGGGGTTCCTTTAATGCTGCAAATAACGGACCAGAGTCTATCTGATGTTATACCCTTTCACCATGAATTTGAAAGGACATTTATAATTTTGGCCTGACATGTACTTATGAAAGTACATACCACAATAGCTAGTGCCAAAATTTATCTGACATGATCTTCCAATTTGAATTTGATCAGGTACTTAAGAATTAGACCGAAATTTGATGTCAAAGGGTTTCTGTTCCCATAGTATACATAACCTTTCATTTTTGTTGGACAATGATAATAGTTAATATTAATTTAGTAACCATTTTCATGTGTGTATGCAGGTAAAAGGTTTTGTATCAAGGCGTAATCTATACACAAGCTTCAAAGGACTTGCTAAGTAAGTTTTATATAAGTGTAATAGGGAATGTAAATCCACTCCATAAATGTCTGGAAATGCCAGAAATTGTCCGACCCATCCCATCGTCCCCGGGACATTGGGGTTCCATGGGATGTCCATGTATTCCACCTATACATACATGTGTGTCTGGGATGGGAAAGACAGTGGGACAGACATGTATCTATAGGTGGGATAGATAGGAGTGAATTAAGTTTGCAATATCAAAAAGTACTATCTGTAATGAGGTAAAGGGTTCCCTTGCTTCACACTGTAACTCAGGATTGGTTTACCACGTCCAATCCTTAAGTTTACCAAGTGGGGCTTATGTTTTAAGTGTTCTGAGGCAAAGTCGTGTGTTCTTCAACCCTTTTACTGGCAGGTGACTGACCACCAATTCGGTAAAGAATGGACACATATTTTTAAAAACTTTTTTCCAGTGAAGATTTATACCAATACAAACAATTCCGAAGCAAACTGAGAAAATGCCTGCAATAGCTCCAGACTGCTGTTTGAAAAAAATGTTAGGAAAATATTTGGTACTTACGCCTTTTTTTTATTTTATGAAGTACTACTTCATGTCAGAGAAACTGTATTAAAAACAACAACAACAACTGTGTCTCCATTCTAGTGAATAATCGTAATTGTCAAGCGAACCACGGCGCCATGTGGCATTTGAAACTGAGGTGGTAGTGGACGTTATATTCCCATTTAGGTACTGCCATATAGAGTGATAGTGAAAATAGAAGTTAATATAATACAATATTATATAAGGGGCTTTATTTTTTTATTTTTTTGTGGGCTGCACAGTTAGTTGACGTAGACATGTTGCCTGTAGTAATATTTTGTAATAATTTATCGAATATGGAAGTTAATGTGTTCAATGTTCTTTGTGTTTAGATGAAGCTGAGTGAATAGAGATTGTCTAAGGTGTGTCTGTGATGGATGATTGAAGAACTCTACATCACTGAGGGAGTGAACTGTCATCATTGGACCTGAACATACAAACATACAATTTTTGTGTCATCTCATACTCGTATTGTATGTGAAATAATATTTACTGTATTATACCTGAATATAATCACATGGCGTTGCAGTACACTTTATATTGGCGAAGAATTACACCCGATAGGGTGTGTTTTGGTGTTCATATACACTGTAGGAGTGTAGTGTAACACTCCTATGAGTGTGATAGGGGTGTAATGGTACACCCTATTTGGTATACTAGGAGGGTGTTTGAAGGGTGTAACGGGACACCAATTTAGGGGTGCATCAATACACCCCATGGGGTGTAGTACAGACAGTGTAGTTGGAACACCAAAAAAGGTGTAATGTAACACCTCGTTTTTTACAGTGTGCGAGAAAGGGACTGGACGCCACGCCGAATGTCACTCGAGACATACGGCAGTCACTAATGATTCCTGAAGGTAGGCGAACCAGAAACCTATGGTAATCTTGATGGTCGGGATGTAAGAGAATTTCTCGAAACATTTTGCCTATATCAGCTGATAGGCCAACCGAATAGGTACGAAACTTGATGATGACGTCTGATAGATGTGGGTAAAGGTTGGGCCCAATGTGCAGTTGATCATTCAGAGATATGCCTGTCGAACTCTTAGCCGAGGCATCGAAAACAGGCCGCACCTTAGTGGTGGACGACGTAGCTTTGAATATGCCGTGAACTGGTAGATAAAACACATGATCAGATTTGTTTACTTCTTCTTCCGGTATAATGTGGGCGTGACCCAAATGAATGTATTCTCTGAGGGCTTCGTTGAAGATTTCCAGCTTCTGCTTAGCCTTGAGTGACTTCTCATTCGAGAATAACCTGGAGAGAGCTTGCTTACGGCTGTCACCCAGAGCTGGAGGAGAGTCTTTGAAAGGTAACTTGACCTGAATTCGTTGCTCAGAGTGAGTCACGTTGTCATGAAAGTGTTGTAGTGTTTTCTGCTCATCCTTTGTCAAAGGAGAGCTCTCTGGTACCTTCTCCAGAGACCAGAGCTTGGCGAGGTCCTTGTGTAAGTCAGTGTCTTGAGGCAAAATAGTGTACACGTGAGGACGAGTGGCTAATGGTCCGATGACTCCATAACCAAACTTGGTGCTGATAAACCTGTGTCGGTCTATGGCAGTGACTCCCCCGCAGAGATCCCAGGGATGTTCTTCCCCGAGAAGAATATCAACCACACCGCCCATAGGTGGGTCGCTGAGCACCAGGCCATGCTGTGTGGCCAGGCGGGTTACACTTTCCCTATCTTGGGGAGGGGAGGAGCTCATTCTCTTTGGAAATATCAGGAATTCCAGAGGAGCAGTCTCGAAGTCTGAGATCGTAGAGCGTAGTGATGCTCTGACTTTGAACTTCGTGGTGATTGTTCCTAAGCCCGCCCCAGTGCAGGTACGGTCATAGGGTATCCTCTTTAGCTTGAGAGTGTCAGCGAGTTCCGTGCTCATGAAGCTGGCTCCGCTGCCGTGGTCGAGCAGTACACGGGCTTTTGTTGATTTGTCACCAGACGTTACCATGGCAGTCACGGAACATATGAAGTTGCCGACTGACCTTCCTTCTGTTGAGGAAGGAGATGGCGCAACCATAGCCACCGACAGAGGCGTGGTTGCTGGAGGTGTGGAGGAGGGCGTGGCTGGTCCTTTATCTATGTGCAAGAGAGAATGGTGCCTTTGATGGCAATGCCGGCAAGAATGCTTGTTTGAGCAATTACGAACTGCGTGTGAAGCCGAGAAGCAGTTGAGGCAGAGCCTCTTCTCCCTGACCAGTTTGTTGCGCTCATCCACTGGGAGAGCAGCAAATGTGGCGCACCTCCCCAGCCAGTGTCCTTCACCACATGAAGGGCACTTGGCTGGTTGGAAATTCTTCTTAGCAGGTGGTGGGTTGTTGGTAGGTGGACGTGATGAGGTCGGTTTCGACATTGGCGTAGGAGCAGTTTGTGTCGGTTCAAATGCCAAGGGCGTGCCCGAAGCAGCAGAATTGTCAGCCCACAACAGCCGTTGTTCAAGGAATTTGGTGAAATCTTCCATTGACGGCTTGGTGAGGGATTCCATGAGAAGCTTGTCCCAATCCTCCTTCATTTTTCCGGTGAGGAAGGGTCTGAAGTAGTGTGGAAAGAACAGAGACATCTTGTCATCGAGCTGTGTTTGCAGGGCTTTGTATGGCCCCATTACAGCTTCCTTAAACTTCCTGATGGAAGCTGTTGTCCTGTCAACGTAAGGAACGTTGGTGACTTTGTTGACTAGTAGAGGTACTACTAACTGAGGTCGACCAAAGAGCTGACGAAGACCTTTTAGTAAGTCATCGACAGTGGATCCAGACTGATGCATTTCGGCTATGAGTGTTTTGCCGGAAAGGGGAGTGATTGCCTGCCTCACAATGGCAAACTTATCCTCCCGAGTGAAACCTTCTGCCCTGTGCCTGAGCAGAGAGACCAGTGAGACTTCGAATGCTTGCCACTGAAGTGGGTCCCCGTTGAATTTGGGAATGTCCAAATTCAGTGGTGCCATTTTTGGTCTCGGAGTGGAATCTGTGGAACATGGAGTAGGAGGGGTAGTCGCAGTGGATGAAGTGACTGTGGCAAATAATCTGGTGAGGTCTGAGAACAGAGTGTCGAGCTCTGTCGCAGCATTCTGCAGCTCAGCGTCCTCTGGCAGTGTCAGGCAAGCAGTGGTGAAGCTCGCACGAGACTTGGATACAGCTGCGTACTCCTCTTTTTGAGAGGAGATCGCAGTGTCCAGAGCCAGAAGTCGTCTAAGCTCCAAGTCGAGCAGTTTGGCATCCTGTGGGCCTTGGATTGGATAGCCAGGTTATCTAGGTCTGCCAGGAGTTCATCATGGATAGTGTCATGTTTCTCCCTCTCTGCCGCTGGTGTATAGGCTTCTGGATCAGCTGCACATTCGTCGATGGATTGTTGTAGCAGGTCGTGCTTGCTGACACAGTCTTTGAGTTCAGCAGAGAGAGAGGAGATGGTAGCTTCGGATACAGCAGAAGGATGCTTCAGCTGTAGGGTGTGAAGCTTCTTGCCTAGGCGAGTGGCGTACCCTCGCTTTTGGCCACGCTGAGCCTTAAGTCTCTTGAGCTCTGGCGTTGCATCATCCTCGTGAAGAGTACGCGTTGTGTAAGTCGGGTCCGTGGACAGGACTGATAGAGAGTCTTCGGTCATCGTAGTGTATTCCCAACTTAGAAAACGAATCAAACAAAGTTAGAAATAGACTAGGCTAAACGACTAGGACTTGTATTGAACTTCTTCAAACTTCGCAGATCGTCTGGGAGGCTCGAAGGACCATGACAGAGATGTGTATGTCTCTCTGGGAGTAGTGTGTACGCGTGTGCCTGCCGAGTCAGAGTGACTGGAGTAATGGCGCTGCGCTCTGCTCTCAAAAGGTGAAGCGGAGAAATCATGCAGGTCACAGAGCGAGTATAGTGTAGAGTTAGTATAATTGAAAAAGGCTCGGTTTATATGGGAAAGTAATTTGAATGAGTATGATGGTTTGGAATGAATATCATTAAGAGAGACAAAAAAAGGGGGAGGGGGCGGTAAGTGTTGAAGAGAGCAAGTCCTTATATGGATATGCAAGTTCAAATGTTCTTGTTGTCCAGGTAGTCCTGGACAGATGTCATGTGTGGAGATTCTCTACATACACTATGTCTTTGTTATAATGAGTTAGGTGTAGATGGTATGGTAAGTCTGAGTGTAGGACTTGAGAAGTGCAAACAATTAGTAAAACTTGACATCAGTGGTAATAACATTGGCACATGTGGTCTAGTATTCCTAGAGGAGGGACTTCAACATTGTACTAACTTACAAGAGTTGGATAGTCATAATTATATCAAATCTGATGGAGTAGCTCATATATCTGCTGTAATGAAGTATTGTAAATATTTGAGGGATCTTGATATCATCAGTAATAGCATTGGTGTAGATGGTGCAGCAGTTCTAGTCAGTGGATGGCAATATAAGAGTATGTTGAGACTGAATCTATATGATTGTTTTGATAATCCTCATTACTCAGCTCTATTGAATGGATCTCCATGTTGTAGTAGTTGTGATCATCTACTAGAACTATATTCCTACAATGACTATGTCACTATTCTAGGAATTCCAAAACTTGTCTCCAAATTATTGTGATATTGATAAGCACCGATTAAAATGTAGGCGTGGCATGTTAACATTTACTAATATGCTGCTGTTACTAAATTAAAAGGATGTAAAAGGAACTCACAAAAGTTTATGGGTGTGGCATGCTTGCCACACCCCTAGTCCTTGCCCCGCCCTCATACTGTCTACTGTCACACTGAATTCAGCTTTATCTTCTTCAGAACAGTCCATAAAGAATATTGCCTCTACTTTAAACATAAAGAAAACTTGTACACTGAGCTTATAGAGAAGGAACTTCAGAAATCTTATAGAAACAGACAGCAGAAGGTTGCCTACAGAATGTAAGGGAATACATTGTTTAAGTATTGTATTTATTTATGTATTAGTTGTTGTGTTTGTATATAGAGGAGAATGAGATGAAGAAGATGCTTAGTGAGATCTTGTGGCACTCTAGGTGAGCAAGTGGGTGTATGTGTGTGTGTATGTATGTGTGTATGTATGGAAATCAATGTTCAGGTTTCAGACATCCTTATCTTCAGGTGTCTAGAGTTTTGTGCTCATACACACCATCTACAGTATAAACCATTTCTCAGGTTGTAACTTCTGTGATTGTATATTATTACATAGTTCAAGTCTTATCAAGTATTTGAAGGAACAAACAGCATCACTCTCATGTGGTAGTTAAGATGGAGGATGACAGCATCATATGTACAGCACTGGTGAGTACATGGCATGTACATGTGTAATACACGATGTACTTCATTTACATGACTGACTTGCACAACACATAGTCTACACATGTGTTGTGTGTTATGTTTGAGATGATGTGTCATGAATTATGTGATGTGTTGTTTCTTGAGAATGTGTTTGTGCACTAATGCCATGCCACATTCAAGAGCATGACGTGGACTTCATAATGTGCACATGTGTTTGTGAATCGTATGTGGCATGTACACGTGAAACATGTATTTATTGTGTCCAACAGCTGCCCCATAGGAAATGCATTGAAGTAAACAGGAATTAATTAAGACAGTATTTTCCTATATCACCTGAGTTTTAGTTATTATGTTGAGTTATTTCATCCCCTCAGGTTATAGCAGTGGTCATTGTAGTCTGTACACAATAGTATTCATTTTATGCTGGAGAATATGATCACTCGTCTGATTGGTTGTATTTATGCTAGTGCCTACGGCACTCATGTTCAAATGCTAGGCCAACAGACTCATGATATTCTCTGGCAAATGAATTTTATTATACATGTGAAATGTGTACATATGAGTGAAAATGTGTGTATGTGTGTGTGTGTGTTTATTAGGAACAGGTCCATCATGGAGTAGAGGGGATGGACTAGGAGCAGTGAATGCTGCAGACTTCCTGGATCTTCCGGCAGAACAGTCTGCTATGGTGGAGAGCTTCTTGGAGAAGTCTGCTTATGAAAGAAATTCTCTCAAGCTAGCCTGGCACCGATGGCAACTGCAGATCACACTGTGGAAAGTGAGCAGTAAAAAAGTTTTGGTTGCTAGATAATACTGTTGTTGTTGTTGTTGTTAACCCTCAGCATGCATGCGTGCGAGGGTTATAGTAGTCGTCCTGTTGGTCCATTTGTCTATCCGTCTGTCTGTTAGTCTGTCCGTCTGTTGTTAGTCTGTCTGTTTGTCTATTTGTCACTCTGTCATGCTCTGATTTTGGAGATTACTGACAATTGACTGTTGATTTATAACGATGAAATTGCATAAGTACTAGCTTTTGTGGTCACACTCCTATTGTCACATCGTAATCATGTGAGCAAATAGTTTCTTGCTGCCCAGTAGTTTTGCTTTATGCTGGGAGGTAACGGAGTGCTGGAAGTGGAGTTTTGCTTGAGAATATTTACCAGTGAGTGTCTCTGGCCTTTTTAGCTTCTTCTCTTATGAAGACAGTGTTTACATGTACCATTTTCACTGCTAGAGCTATATTGATGCCTGATTGTAATAAATTATTTGTTTGGTCTGAGAGGATGTTGTAATAGCTAGCTAGTGCATAGCAGCACTGAGAGGATGTTGCTATAGCTAGCTAGTGTATAGCAGCACTGAGGGTTCACATCTTTGGTGCTTCATTGTGGTTGTTGTTTTAGGAGTTTATACCTTACTTGGAGAGGAATGATCTGGTGGGTGGAGCTACAGGAGAGGTTGTTCTTCTATGTGGTGGACAAGGAAATGGGGACAATGGACGGCTACTACATCAATACAGACGAGGAATGCCCCTCCCCCAACTCCGCCTCCTCTTCCACGGGATTCCAGACTTCCCACTTGTGGCGTGTTCAATTCCTCACAGAACTTCGATTGAGTTTTATACATCACACCCAAACCTTTGCAAGGTAGGAGGGTGTGGTTGTAATGTGTAGGTGGGTGGAATTATGTTAGAGGAAGGTGTGGTCATAGTGTGTAGGTGGGTGGGTGAAAAAGAACTGAAATCAGCACCAAGTTGCTTAGTGTGGTGGTCATGTATGTGTGTATGTGAGCATTCAAGTGGTCTGTATGTGAGATGTGTGTGTGTGTGTGTGTGTGTGTGTATGAGTCAGTGTGCATGTATCAGTGGCATAGTAACTGAGAGAGAGTCTAGGGGGCGTGGGCCTCTAAACTTATATCCATGTGGTGAAACAGCATTACACCAGTTTTTTTGTTTTTGTTTTTTTTGTTGTTTTTTTTATTGTTTTTTACATCACACTCACATATTATATGCTTATGTGATAAGCGAGTGAAACACTCTCAGGGGTAACACAATTGAAAATCGGGAATATTTGCTTGTTCATATGTATGTGTGGGCGTATGTATGTCATTTTGTACTTTGACCCTCATGTTTTAGTGTTTGCTTGGTGGCCGACCCTGTCACCATTCTCCACTGAACAGAATCTTTTGGTTTATCAATCTTTATCTGTATCGTCACCCTTTGAATTAGGTCGTGTTTGACGTATCTGATTTTTAAAAATTCCATTTCGTAGAATGGCCGTGCACAATTAAAAAACAGGTGGGGAATGGTATGCCATTTGGTAAAAGCGGCCGTTCCGTTAGCCCACGTTACCGTTTTAATCTTTCTCATTCACCACATGCCTCACTCTAAGAAATTATAAAAAATTGTTAATCCAATAAAACATTCCGTTTTTTTGTTTACAGGCTCCTGAGGTGGAGCTTATCAGGTAAAAAAAGAATTGAGGTCCTATTCAAAGTTGTCTCATGGAGAATTGTTAGCTTGACTGCCGCACAGTATCGATGTTTTCTCGATGTTAGGGCCTTCTTAGGCTTAGATTCTTTACTACTGAAAGTCTATCAGTAGCTAACAGAAGACCTACAAAGTGCAGACCTCGTTATAGCTCTGTGCCCGTCGGAACTTTGGTCTGCAGCTTTATTGAAGCAAGTTAATTATTTGTACGAACTTTGTTGCATTATTCCCGTAGCGTTTAATGGTCGATACAAGGCCTTAGCTTGCTGATATAGCTATGGAAGAGTTTCTAGCTAGAAAATATCTGTGAGTCGACAGATAAACTTAAACTGTTTTTTTTTTTTTTGTTGTTGTTGTTGTTTTTATTTTTTTACTGTTTTCTGCTCCACTATAGGGTCACTTCACCTCACACACACACACACACACTAATAAAAAGAAAATTATAAATTAGGGGTTATTGCAATTAAGACAACAAACATTGAAAGTTAGAGTTTTCACTGTGTTACTTATGAGCTAGACTTTTAGACTGACCAATACCTGTTGGGCATAGATATCACTATAATAAGTAGACCAGTACAGTGAACATGTACCAACCATCTATAAATACATAGGAGTCTGGAGTCTACCATCTTCACTTGCAATACAGAAACCACACGTAGACTGCATGGCTCAGATCAATTAAGGCAGATTAATTTAAATGTTTTAAATACATTAAAAGATTTATACCACGTCCAATATTCCATTTCAGAAGTGACTGCATTGTTTGAGATGTTCTGTTGACCCTCACACGTGCACTGAGTCTTACAGACCGGTATGAGCATATTGTATCTAATCATACCACATCATCACTCGTTACTACTCTTAGATAAATGAAGATAAATTACTAGTACACATGTTAAATGTGAGATAATATGACACCATCACTTTCTTAGTAAACACTAGTCTGATAAAGTAAGAATGCCACGTTCCATTCTGTGTGTGTGTGTGTGTGTGTGTGGCAGGAAGATCCAGTGGCTGCAGACAAGGGCTTTGTCAAGTGGTCACCACTCAGAGTGTGGGAGGAATAGAAGGTATCCAGTAGTCTTCCTGCCAGCACAAGCAGCTCTCTCGTGGATATCACACTCCCCGGGATACAACGACAACCTTCTTGCGATGTATCTGGCCACGCCCCCATTAGCAGCACTCTATCACTGCCCTCTATTACAGTCACAAAGTATCAGATCGTAATGCAGTGGAGGTGTTGGGACCAGTGGAACATGTACCAGGACAACCCATTTCTGTCAGGCTGGAAACGGGTGTGTCATCATCAGGACAAGCCACGCCTACTAGGTCACGAGTGCTCACAATGCTGTTTAGAAGGTATTTATGGGCATGCATACACACCCACATACATACATACATGCATACTTACATATATACATTCATTTATATACTAGTGATGTGCTTGAGCACAAATGGCGAGCGAGCCTCAAGTAAGGGTCATAAAACTGCAGTCATTAGCAGGTAATTGGTATCTTTAAACTAATTTTGACATGCAATTTTACATTACACTGTGTTTCCTATAATACATCTTCATACATTACACTGGCCTGTGTCCTGTGCTTCCTATAATACATCTTCATACATTACACTGACCTGTGTCCTGTGCTTCCTATAATACATCTTCATACATTACACTGACCTGTGTCCTGTGCTTCCTGAGTGTAATACATCTTCATACATTCCATCCACAGGTTTCCACTACAAGGCTCTGAGTCTGCGGACCAGGGGGCGTGGCTTCACACAGTACAACTCCTCCCTATCATAGTGACAAGTAGGTTGCGAGATGATAACACTATAGAGTGCATTTTATTTGGCCACAATGGAGTATACTCTGTATGTATGTATGTGTGTTCAGATGACATAGGTAGGAGGCAATTGGTGGGAATCAGCTGTTTCCTTGCCAACAGTTACCATGATTACCAGTATGATGTTCACCTGAGGGCATGTCTGTCATGTTCGTTCTCATTTATGTCGCCCACCCAGGCTGTAGTGTGTGACCACGCCTTCCTACATGCTCTGTCAGACAAGTCTGTGGAGACTTATACCAGTCGAGCACTGCAGGTGGGTGGAGTCAGAATTCAAATAGAGATGCTTAGAATATGTAATGTACCCTAAAATGATTGAGTTCTGTGGAGCTAAAATTTCACCTCAATTATTAATTACTATATGAGTGAAGGGTGTGTTATTGAGAGTCATGTGTCTGTCATGTGACACTATAATTGTTGTGTTTGATGTTTAGACTGCTATCACAAGAATGCCAGCTGGAGTAGAATACGACAAGATATCAACACACTGGCTTAGAAAGGTTTGTGGGTGTGTGTGCGTGTGCTGGGTTTAGATGGGGAGGGTTGGTAAGTGTGAGAGAATTGCATTCTGTCTACATTTCTATGATCAATTTTACTAGAGTGTTATTTTCACCTCACCTTTCAGCCCTGCCCACCTCCTTCGCTGGACCTGACTTTAGTCTCCGACCACAAGTTTGTCAGTAATGAATGTCACCTTGTCAGCAGTGTAGACCACATGGTAGTCCTCACCAAGATATACACAACTGAGCATGTGCGATCCAGCAAAACACTGTGAGTGTCATGGTAACCAGTATGATTATACATAGAAATAAAGTTTTTAGTGCTTCTAACTTTTTGTTGTTGTTGTTGTTGTTTTTAATTTAAACTAGCTCTGTACGATAAGTGACCGGGTATTCCCTGGGTATTCCCCTCTGTGTGTGTGTGTGTGTGTGTAGTTCCATGAAGAAGAGTCCAGACTCCAGTTGGAACATCTATATCCTGCAGAAGAAGAAAGTCATGGCGATGCACCAGCAATTTGTAAGCTTGCTTAGTATCTAAAACCACTTTATTTCAAGCCACACCTATTGTAGGCGGAGCTAGCAGACCTAATGAAGGATTCATCGCCTCCCCTTTACCAACATGCTTTGTATGAAGCCCACAACTTACTGCGTACTCAACTTCTACTCAATACCAGCATCACCTCAGACCAGAGGGAGAAGTTGGTGCGAGATATTCGCACCAACTTCCTGTCTCTGGCTCTGTCTCTGTGTGTGTTCACTAGCAGTAAGAGCGGCTTGGCTTGGGCACCTAGATACCTGCAGCTCTCTAATCAGCCAGTGGGCGTGGTCCTCAACACAATCACCAAGCAATTCACTACGGTAAGATTTTAATATTTCGGTCTCATTGATGTAGTCTTTTTTCTCCCCTCTCCTGTGAGTATAGCCCTGGGCTAATCCCGCTAGTCAATAGATGCAATGAACACAGGGAATGCACTAGATGGTTGAAAGGGTTACTAAAACTTGCATGCACACAAAACTATATGTAGAGAAGAATGTGGGAACCTGGGAGGAACTCTGTCTCTGCAGCTGCTGGTCCCCACAGTTTAGACCCCACTCTTACTAACTTGAATGATCGTTAGGAGATGGAGGCTATTTCTGTCAGCTACTATGGTTGAAATCAGCATGAGGATGAATCTACCTGGGTTAGGGCCCACCCGTAGCATATCAATCACTGGGCCCCACCTACTGCATTACAGAACAGAAATTGAATTTAGTGTGTGGGCCTGTGTACAAAAAATAATGAATGTGTGTGTGTGTGTGAAATTAAAGTAAAAAGTGTTAATTTGTTCTGTGAATTAGTGGGCGGACCCACTAATAATTAAAGCAAAAATTAATAGAGCACTTTGATACAATTCTTGTTTGTTTGTTGTTGTTTTTCTAGAAACCTTCGTCTGCCTACACAGTTTTACTCAACTACATGGATGTGATGCTCAGAGATGGTAAAGTGTCATTATATCCGCCACCTCTCACTCCAAAGGAAGCAAACCTTGTCCTGTCCTTGTATGCGGAGCTCAGACTGCGAGATGTTCCAATGATTGTCATGGAGACGTGGCTGGGACCACTCCTAGCGCCTGGTATGGATGTGCTCTTGTTTCTTTCCTTTTCTCTTTTAATTCTAATTATTTATTTGTACAATCTGTTCAACTGTATCAATGAGCTTGTATATAAATACATATATTATTATACATTGGATACTTCCTTAGAATTCAAGACTTTCTCGTATTGAACGTTCCAACGTGGCTGTGCGTACAATTTAATTACTAGAAGTATGGCAGAGTTACCTCCAATCTATATCAAACAATTTAAGATGGCATTCACACTTGTATTTCACTCGCCTTGGGCTTGTGAAGTTACTTGCACACACTCATGAGATATCTCCCCACATTGTACGCTGACTCGTGCAACAAGTATTATAATTATAACTAAATATTCTTGAAATATTATAATCTTATATTAGGAGCAACAACTCGCTACCTACAACAAAAACTAATACATGACAGTTCCACTAAGTTATGGAATCATTTACTACCTTCCATATTATATTGTGAATGTTTATTGATTAATTAATTATTCTTTCTCTCTAGACAAGGCTCTGGAGAAGGTGAGGGAATTCAAGCAGCAAGACTCTCTCAGTGAAAACCAATTGTAAGGCTTGTAATCCATATAATGTTCACACTGCTGTGACTCCGCCTACTGGTGGGTAGTTTCCTAGGCAGCCTGTGTGAGGTGATGTTGTTATTGAGACAGGGCATGAGCAGTGAAGCCTCAAGTAGAGTGAAGGACATGAAGGACTCTCTATTGGAGGATTACCTCATAAACCACACCCACTTCATTGTCAACATGGATGAGAATACATTCACTAGCTTGGGCAAGGTGTGAATTATATATAGTACAATTACTAATTGTTAGATAGAGAAGATAAAGTGTTATCAATTATTGTTACAGTTAGTTTTTATTAAGGACTACTTTGGAACATTACTATATAACTTAAAGGAGTTAAGAAGTTGCACACTTAACACTAAGGCTGCTCTAATTCATCGTAGCACCAGTGGTCATAGGGTGCAGTGTGTGTATACATGTGTGTGTGTGTGTGTGTAGTTACTACGTGTAAGAAAGGAGGTGTGTCTATTGAACTGTCTCTATCATCTACTTGGTAATGGAACTCTATCACTGGATCTCATAGTGACTCTACTACAACAGGTGAGTGTGTGTGTGTGACCACACCGGATGTGTAGGGTGTGTACCACGTGTGAGAGGAGGAATAGATTGACTATTGGGATGTTATGGCATGTTATTTGTACTTATTGAGGGAGATGATGCAGACCAGTGTGACAGTGGAGCAGGAATGAGTCTGGTCAACAACCTGGTCCTCAAACACTTCCTGGAAGGAGTATTGTTGAAACAGGTCAAAGACCAGCCCATGGAAATGCTGCAGTGTGCACAGGTGAGTAGTGATGCTGTGTGGTGTGAGATTAATCTCATGTGGGCATGCTCCTGCTACACCTCTGGAATGAGATAAGATGTGGGAAAGTATGTTAGTTGTCATGTTGACTGTAAAGCTTGTAATGTGCGTGGAAAAGAATGATCAGTGGTGAACAGTTAGGATGCATTCATCATTTATCACATCCTCAATTTCTATTACAGCTTCATCTTGTAGACGTACTGGTGTCACGCTTGACTTCCAAGACCACACCCCTTCCTAGTTCAACTCTCTTCAGTCTGTATGGATCTCGCCATAAGTGGCTGGACAGCTTGCCTCCGTTTGACGGCAGCTCTCACAAGCCTGCCCAAGTCACTCTGCAAGATCTCATGCAGCTTCAGGCACTGTTAACCAGTGGGCAGGCCACTACAAGCCCTGCCCACATGGTGGGTGTGGCCCAGCATGTGGAGGAGTGTCTTGAGGAGGGGTTACCAGGAGTATTTACTCTCAGATTACTTGTGTATCCTCTCACTGGAAAAATGGAACAGATAACCTAGAACTCAAACACTTATACACACCCACACTGTCATCACTTGATCTTCTATCCATGTTTATTTATTTGTTTGTTTGTTTTTCCAGGCAGTAGAACTGGTATTGTCTCAGTGCCCCGCCCTCATAGTAGACTATTGCCACGCCTATTTTAGCCCAGATTTGACACAATGGAAGACTCTTCTTGACTTGTTACTCCATAACTGTCTCTCTGCCGGTCTCCCCAGTAATCTCCATCATGTATCATCATCTCAGTTGTCTCCACCTCTCACTTCTCACTCTTCACCTCCTCCTCCTCCTGGACACTTGTCACCATCAGTGCTGACTCCTCCCTCACCGCCATCTCTAAGTCCTTCCCAACATTTGAGACATTCATCTCCTCCCCCAGAGCTCCACATGTACATCTCTCTTTATAAAGGTGAGGAAGAGAATACATAAGAAACAGTAACAACAAAAAGTCCATATGTTATGTATTCTTTCTATTTTCTTTTCCTAGCTGCCCTGGATCATGTGGTGGAACTCTGTTCTCCTGAAGATCTCCTCACTCTTCTCCCTCCTTCTGGTGCTCTTCCTTTCTTCTTACCCTTCATAGAACGCAGTTGCAAGCTACACATGTCCAGACAACTGGCCCTGCCCCCTCACAACCACGCCCCTACTACTACTACTGAATGAGCAGACCTGATACAAGCAGCACTGACAGTACTGCATAATTATTTATGACATCATAAGTTATTTTTGTGTGTGAATTTATATAATTACATTATGTGTAACTACATGACATGAAGTTGCTGAGTTAGTGTGGTGCAGTTGACATGATCGTAACAAATTACCAGGTGCTGTGAGAGAGCAATAGAGATCCTGTGTGCAAGTTAAGAGGTGCACTATAAAGTTGACACGATCATAACTGCAATAGCTCGCTAGCTATACAAGATTGTTTGAGTTTTTCATAAAAAGAGCTAAGGCACAACTGAAAAAAAACCAACAACACTAATGCACAAAACCATGACATGACCATAAAACCAACATGTCATAAGAACAGGTTGCTTCCATGATAAATCACAGACACCACAGAGATGATAAACAGTCTAGTGAGTATTGAGGTGAAAATTAAGATGCTTAAAGCCTTATAGTCAGGTGGCTTAGGGTCATTATGCAAGTTTACCAGTTTCTATTGGACAAAAGCATAAAATTTTGTATGGTTGTTCCTTATGGCCTACTAAAGAATTTTAGCCTAGGAGCCCTCATGAAACGCGTTTGTAAAGCAAGATGGCTGCCAATCAAAAATAATATCAGACAACTGTTTGGAGTTTGGTGAATCAAAGTATTAACAAGTGTGAAAATTGTCACTTGTAGGGAAAACACTCACAATTAAAGTGTGAAGTAGTAAAAACTAAGCCATTAGATAACCATCCTTTGGTGTCGGGCTAGGTCCATGCAACTGTGCTATGTGGAGTATTACATGGAGTTAGATTGGAAACGATGTGTCATTTGTCAGCAGGATTAATGACACATGATGATGACCAATGTACAAGTAGTTGCGAAAATGTGGAGAAGGATTTTTAGGCAACATAGCTGAGCTGAGGGACCTGATGCCCTTCCTGCATGTGTTTCTTTTAGTGGCAGTACAAGTGCATTAGATTTTGTTGTCAGTGCATCTTGGCACAAATCTCATCATTTAAAGTTTAATAGTTCCAAACAGAACAAGCAAGGAAACATAAATACAAGAGTGTAGATGACTACAACGAAGAGAGACCACCCAGCAAGAGTAGTAAAAGTTAACAACTGCATTTTTTTTGTGATAAACATCTGAAGAAAGTAATCTCCACAAGTTTCTACTTTTTTGCTGCCGATAGCAACATACGATGAATAATAAGCCTCAAGCCTCATATATCATATTCCTTTAATTTTCAATGGTACTAATTTGAAAGACCAAGGGCGATGTGAAACACAGGCATGACTAACTGTAGGTCAAGTCATTTTAGCACATAAGAAAGCTTCTGAATCTTGTACCATGAAACAAGGCATTCCTCTGATCTTGAGCCACCTCTTCCCATTTACATTGGTCTAAACATTCACCACATGGCTTGGAGCAAGAAACTCATTGAACAACTTATCACATGTGAATTTGTATTTCATATGACAAAGTTTACAAATTGAAAGTATGATAGCTGCAGCAGTATCTGAACAATAAAAAGAAGGAGTTGTGGCCCCGGCCTGTCATACGGATAGATTATTCAATGTTGGTGCTCTGGATAATTCTGACCATAACCATACTCGACAACTGCAGTAAAGTCATTTCATGGAACTGGAATCAGCCTTTTTCAGTTTCCTATAGTGCAAACCCTGGAGAAATTAGACCTCAGTTATGAATATCACTTTCTGGAAGCAAGCAGCATTACCTTGCAGCTCCAATCACTTTCAAAAGATAGAAAGATTAACAGTTGTGCTATAGGATGAGATCAGTTTGAGTTCAGTGATGGGGCCAGAGAGGAATTGTTTAGCTGTAAAAGCCTAAACATTAACATAGTAAGTAAATACCAGGCTGGAATATGGACTTCTTGCACTCAACCCCACCAAGTAATTTCAAATCCAAGTGAATTTGGTCAAAACTTGCTGTTGCATGGTGTTGAGAACTGGTCTGGCTTAGCATACCAGAAGTTTTTTTTAAGTGTGCCTGCAAAGGAGATTACAGTAGATATAATAGTGCCAAAGTTAATGTATGCTGCTCAGCACTGTGTAGTTGCTAATGCAGCCATAAATATTCAATTATTATCAATCTATGTTTTAAACTTGAAATTGAACATGTTAACTAGCTATACAATAATTCTTGCATAATAATATTGCTTTCTAAAAACAGAATATTTAATAACAATAAATGCGGCCATTTTTTATTAGTGGGCTTAATTAAAATTTTGGGTGGGGCTCCTAGGCTAATAATATTTATGAAGTTGAAAGAAAAATTCATGCAAAATTTCATCCTTTTGTCCGCCAAAAAACGTTAATTTCACTAAGCCACCAGACTATTATAAAAAGACTTAAAGATAGAGCAGAGGGACTCTCAAATGGCAGTAGTTGGTAGCAAAATAACAAAAAAACGTCCCTTTTATTTAAAAGATGGACCTTCTCCAGTTCAATTTTTAGTTGCACATAACTTAGCCCAGCAGAAGCATTCAAATTAGGCATCATCACTGTGGGACCCTAACTTTTAGTAAAGATAGTAGCTGGAGAGAGTTGAGCATCAGAGAAATCTGGACACTAATTAGGTGTTTGCATTTACAGTGTAGGGTTGTAGCTACCCAAATAACTACCTGAACAAAACTGTACCAGCAAGCATAATAATAATACACTCTGAAATGCATTATTATTGTTACATGATTCAAGGGGGGTGTGGGGTAGTGAAACGAAAGGCAGGCTTCTTGTGTTGATCGGAGGCACCACACCCTTTTTCCTTACGCGAAATCGCGGTAAAACCTCACCTGTCTGCATTTGGGTACGGTGTAGCCTGTAGTAAGTCTTCTTGTCTTTTAGCAATTGCTTTTTTTTTTTTACTGGAACAAATCACTTTGCTGGTTGCTACGTGCGATGGACGTACTTCTGAAATACCGCTCCCACCTAAAATCGGCTCTGCTAGATGCTGACCTCTTCAAGTTGTCCAAAAGTTTACAAAGAAACAAGGTGTTGTCTAAAGAAGTCTCTGACAGGTTCGCTATCCTGGACCCCGACCAGGACCACCTGGAACCTAAGATTAAGGTCAGGTACCTATTGCAACATGTCTGTGAGAGAGTTAGAGAAGATGGCAGTGCATATGGGAGGCTAGTTAGAGTGTTGAGTGATCTTGGAGGGGAGATGAAAGGCTTGTGTCAATCTATGAGAAAGGAAAAGATGGACCAGGAGGTAACAGGAAGTACTGATAGCAGTGGGTGTGGTGATGTGTTGTTTACAGTTCAAGATGTCTCAGATCTGGCAGAGCTAATTGTGGCTGCTAGTCACAAGTGGGAGGAGATTGGTGTAGCACTAGGTGTGCCTGAATATGTGAGGGAAGAGTGTAGAAGTGCTGGGGGTAATCCTCTCAAGTTATCTAAACTTCTCAATGCATGGATTACAGGCAAATATAAAGATGCTAAGAGTACCACAGTAACTAGTCTGAAGACAGTGTTGTCTGGTAGTCTAGTACAATTACCTGATGTGGCACAACATTTAGATGCATTTTCTAGTCCATTCGATAGATCACCTCCTTCTAAGCGGCTATGTTTGAGAGGTGTGCCTCTTATAGAATATCAGCCAGGTGACATTGAAGTAGCTGAGGGCAAGTCCACACTTCTAGAGGTACAAGTTAGTTGTAGTGGGTGTGAATCTTACCAGTGGAGTAAAGATGGTGAACCTTTACTTGATGGAGCTGATTTTTGTGGTGTGTGTAATAACATACTATACATCAACAGAGCTAGCCAGTGTACAGAAGGGAAGTATTCTTGTAGAGTTAGTCGAGGCAGTGAGACTGAATGTAGTGATGAAATGAGTCTGAGTGTCTTATATCCTCCAGAGAAGAAAGAATTATTAGAATTCTACTCTCTCACAGACAGAGACGTACCTCAAGACTCCTGGCCTCCTGTAGGTAATCCCACTTTTATCAATCTAGTTCTTATCCAACAGAAACCCATGAGTACATGCAACTATTATACAATTCGCGGAGACATGGACGACATTCTAGAGAGCAAGGAAGTAGCAGAGTACGAGGAGGTGTTTAGAGAATACAGGGAAGGAGCTTTAGTTCTTGTTGAAGGTCGTCCAGGTAGCGGGAAGACAACTTTAGTCAACAAGTTAACTAGAGATTGGGCCACAGGAAATAAAGTGTTGCAAGGAGCTAAATTAGTGTTTCTAGTAACTCTTAGATTACTGAATGTTTCAGGGAGAGAAAAGAGTTTACTAGACTTACTTCAGATATTTTATGATGAGGATCTTAGTAAGATTATAGAGCAACGCCTCAGGAAGTGTAGAGGTAAAGGAGCGTGCTTCATTCTAGACGGACTAGATGAATATCCTATTGACTCTAAGAAGAATTTAGTAATTGATCAATTGTTGTTTTCAAAGACCTTTCTTCACTCCATGGTTATAGTAGCATCACGCCCTGTGGCTACTGAGAAATTAAAAACAATGTGTAAAACAAGAATCGAAGTTGTAGGGTTTTCAAAAGATCAGATCTACAGCTATGTAAGAACTTACCCATTCAATGATTGTTCTCCTGACATGGCTTGCAAAATGACTGACTTTCTAGACCAACATTCCAATGTTCTTCACATGTGTTACCTACCAGTCCATGCAGCTATGATATGTTTCTTGTTCAATCTACTAGAAGGTAACCTCCCCCATAGTGAAACACAAATCTACGAGAAGTTCACAATCGCTACTTTACTGAAGCACAAGGCACGTAAAGGAGAAGACTTACAGTTGAAGTCATTGGAGGATTTAAGTGGTGATGAGAAAGAGTGGTTCCATTCCATCTGTAAGTTAGCATTTGATATGCTTATTAACTCTCAGCTAGTAATAAGTAAAAATGATGCCAAAGTTTCACTCTGTCCAGACTCAGTTCTAGGTCTGCTAACAGTAGAACGTACTTCCTTATATTACGGCAAGGAAGATTTGTTCAATTTTAGTCACCTAACTTTACAAGAGTTTCTAGCAGCTTTCTATATACGTGAAGCCAAATTAGAAGAAACAGAGTTGGTGAAGAAAGATTGTTTAAAAAATGTTTGGAAATTTTATTGTGGCTTGTTAAGATTCAACACTAACATTGAGTTTGTTAAGAGTATTTTTATTAGTTACCAGGAAGAGTTCCTCTATAAAGTTCATTGTGCCTATGAGTCTCAGCAGGTAGAGTTGTGTGACTATGTGTTACACGATGAAGTAGAGCTGGTGGATGAATTTATTACTTCCACTGACTTTATCGCATTAGGTTATGTAATCGCTAGAAGTACTAGAGTAGTAACTATATTATCATTAATTAATTGTAAGTGGGATAGTGAAGGAATGAAGTTATTTGTTTCATTTGCTGGCGTTAAACTTCACTCCCTTGAATGTCTCAAAGTTTCCTTTATCAGTGATAAGGAATTTCAGTCGTTAAATCTTCTATTGGTACGTTTACCTTTCTTAAAGGAACTGGATATGTCAAACTTAAGACTAGTCAAGTTTAATATAGAGTGTCCTACTAATCAAGTTAAACTTCCTCATCTTAAGGTCTTGAAGATACATTTACCTATAACACCTTACTCCCATCCTGAAGAAAGTTTAAAACTATTAGCATTTGGTAGTAAGAGTCTTGAGCGTGTATTGTACTCTATGGATGGTAGATTTACTAGATGTAGATATACTATCATCAAGCATATGTTGTGGAGGAAGATACTTCTCTGTGCATTTAACTTTCAGATAATTGAGGACAATCATCAGTCATGGCTATACTTGTGTAACTTACAAAACTCTCCTTCTCTCCCTCGTGAGAGGTTATCTCACTGTACTGAAGTAGTTCTTGTAAATTGTTGTATTGGTGATGAAGGAGCAGAGATACTGGCCAACACATTGAACACTTCAGTCTTGGAGAATCTGGTGCTTGATTTTAACAGAATAAGTGATTCAGGAGCTATAGCACTAGCTGGCTGCCTATCAAAATGTAGTGTAGTACAGGAGGTGTCTATTGAGTGTAACTCTATTGGTGACTCAGGAGCCACAGCATTAGCAAATGCACTAGTCCATTGTAACAGTCTGAGAAGACTAGACTTGCAGGGGAATAGTCTAGGAGATAAAGGAGCAGTAGCCATAGCTAAAGCTGCAAAGGGTCTACCTAACCTAGATCTGTATCTTCATAATGTGAATATTACAGAGGAAGGTATTGATACAGTCTTAGAGCTAAGAATAAGAACCAGAATAAGAAGTATGGAGTGGACTTCATCGTGGGATAGTGTTAGTGAGACAGATGTAGATACTCTGAAGAATGCTTTGTACTGTGGGAATTTACCAGCACTAAATGTATCCAGTACTAATATTTACAACATTGAGAAACTAGTAGACCAACAATGTGTGGGGAATGTTAGGGGAGTAGTTCATATTAGTGATGACACTGTACCAACTTTGTGTAGAATCATAGCGCATTTGCCAACTCTTCATCACATTGGCTGTATTAGTATTATGTTTAATGATCATTGTGCCCATCTTTTTAGTGATTGTATAAATTCCTGCAAGTCATTACATAGTCTGGCATTATCTGGTGGTGGCATCTTTACATTAACTTCTGGATTAGTAGATGCTATGAAGTGTTGCACTCAACTTAGATCTCTTCAATTGTCTTTCGCTAAGATTAGCTTTGATAATGTCAGTTTATTATTTGGTACTCCTGAGTCTTGGATTAATCTACACACTCTGAAGTTAAGACACTGTTCCATTTGTTCAGATGGTGCACAAGTTCTTAGTAAAATGCTAGAACATTGTAAGAAACTACGTAGTTTGGATCTATCTGGTAATTCCATTGGTGATAGAGGAGCAATAGCTATAGCTGAGGCACTGAAGGATCACACTAACTTACTAGAACTTGATACGAGTTATAATGCCATCACTTCAGAAGGTGTGACTGCACTGAGTCAGGTGATAAAGTGTAACCATCTACAACATATTGATCTCAGTGGTTGTGAGTCATTTCCTATATCTCTGGTAGATGTCATGTGTGGAGATTTTCTACATACACTATGTCTTAGTTATAATATGTTAGTTGTAGATGGTATGGCAAGTCTGAGTGTAGGACTTGAGAAGTGCAAACAATTAGTAAAACTTGACATCCGTAGTAATAACATTGGCACACGTGGTCTAGTATTCCTAGAGGAGGGACTTCAACATTGTACTAACTTACAAGAGTTGAATCTTAGTCGTAATAATATCACATCTGATGGAGTAGCTCATATATCTGCTATAATGAAGTATTGTAAATATTTGAGGTATCTTTATATCAGCTCTAATAGCATTGGTATATATGGTGCAGCAGTTCTAGTCAGTGGATGGCAATATAAGAGTATGTTGAGACTGGATCTATATGGTTGTTTTGATGATCCTCATCACTCAGCTCTAAGGAATGGATCTCCATGTTGTAGTAGTTGTGATCATCTACTAGAGCTATATTACAACAATGACTATGTCACTATTGAAGGCATTCCGAAACTTGTATCTCCAAATTATTGATGTTGATAGGTTAAAATGGGTGTGGCCTGTCAACCTTTACTGATATGTTGCATTTACTAAAATTAAAGGATGTAAAAGGAACTCGCAGAAGATTGTGGGTGTGGCACATTTACATTTACACTCTTCACACGCTGCAGTTGCTAATAGAAAAAATGGCTTCAGAAGACTGTCTTTACTCACTTTTCATCTGGACTGTATCCAGCAATGCCACACCTCTAGACTTGCCGCCCTCATACTGTCACACTTACTTCAACTGAAATTAAAGTTGCTTGACTATCTTCTTCAATACAGTCCACAAAGAACATTGTCTCTACTTTAAACATAAAGAAAACTTGTACACTGTGCTCATAGAGAAGGAACTTCAGAAATCTTATAGAAACAGACAGCAGAAGGTTGCCTACAGAATGTAAGGGAATACATTGTTTAAGTATGTATTTATTAATGTATTATTTTTTTGTAGAGGAGAATGAGATATAGAAGACGCTTAGTGAGATCTTGTGACTCTAGGTAAGCAAGTGGGTGTGGTGTGTATGTATGTGTGTATGTATGTGTGTAGAGTGGAAATCAATATTCAGGTTTCAGACATCCTTATCTTCAGGTGTCTAGAGTTTTGTGTTCATACACACCATCTACAGTATAAACCATTTCAGGTTGTAACTTCTGTAATTGTATATTATTACATAGTTCAAGTCTTATCGAGTATTTGAAGGAACAAACAGCAACACTCTCATGTGGTAGTCAAGATGGAGGATGACAGCATCATATGCACAGCACTGGTGAGTACATGGCATACACATGTGTAATACACGATGTGCTACCTTTTCATGAATGACTTGTACAACACATAGTCTACACATGTGTTGTGTATTATATTTGAGATGATGTGTCATGAATTATGTGATGTGTTGTTTCTTGAGTTTGTACATGACTTGGAGAAGAATGTGTTTGCGTGCACATGCCAAGCCACATTCAAGAGCCGGACGTGGACTTCATAATGTGCACATGTGCATGCGCTACAGAAAAACGCATACCGTATTCGCGCGATTAGACGCCGCTCTCTAATAGTAGCCTCCCTACGTGCCCGTCAAAACTGATTAGTAGCCGCTCTCGAATAGTAGCCGCGGCTACTATAACGCACTTATTGTCTGACTAATATTCGTGTGCCGTATAAACGCGTGCGGTACGGTTCATGTGGTAATAATGGCTACTAGCACAAAAAAAAAGAAGTTTCGATGCTACATTTAAATTGGAGGTCTTGGATTATGCTGTGCAAAATACAAACAGGAGTGCTAGCAAGAAGTTTGGTGTATATGAAAGAGAGTGAGAGAAAGCTTGAGATGGAAGTAAGGTTGGGCGATATACCGGTATATAGTCATGATCGTGGTATCTGTCAATAACCGTCTGGCGGTATCGTGTTGGCTAGCAATATTGAAATATTGAAAATCTAGAATAACCGCCGAAACTTACCTGTGCGCGCATAATGCGCGGGAAGTGACGCGCACGCAATAGTCGAGCAGCTGTATTTTTATTCTCTTGCAAGAAGTAAGTATGGCAGACCCTGCGACGAGAGTACCGGAGCTACACAAGAAGCCTGGAAGCAAGAGTCAAGTGTGGAACTATTTTGGCTTGGAGAAAAAGGATGGAGAGTTTCAGAAGGAGACTGCAATTTGTCGCACTTGTTATCGAAGAGTGGCAACCAAGGATGGGAACACTAGTAACTTGCTTGCATATTTGCGCACTACCCATAGCAATCTTCACTTGCATGTAAAGGAGGCTATGATGAAAGAATCGCTAGCAACACTAGGAGCGTCAACTTCAAGGAAGAGGCCTGCTGATCAACTGTCACTTGCAGAGTCAGTGGATAGAGTACAGAGGTATGAACGAATTTGAAGCCAGACAAGGTTGAGATGCTAACCTTTCTTTCGAAAAACTTGTAATTGGACCCATAATTCTCCATTTTTTTCCTCATAATTCAAAGCTTCAATAATTTCTTTTCCCATCCTTCAAAGTTTCAATATTTTCTTTTTCCCATCCTTCAAAGTTTCAGTAATTTCTTCTTTTTTTTTCTTTTTTCCCCTCATCATTCAAATTTTCAATGATCTTTTGTTTATAATTTTTTTCCTCATCATTCACAGTTTGGCTTGTCATTAGATGTTATCATCATTAAAAATTCTTGCTGTTAATTTTTTTTCCTAAATAATTAATAATATAAATATATTCAATATATAGTCATATCACAATATTGTCCTGCCAAAATATCGTGATACAATATACCCCAATATCGCCCAACCTTAGATGGAAGAGAACCTTGCTGCCTAGATTGAGAATATGAGATCTCAGAATGCCCGGGTAACTCGAAGTAGTGTCCAGATGAAGGCTCTTGAACTTGCTCATCAAGATGGTAGGCACTTTAAATTTTTTCTATGTTTTTCACTTTTTACACTCCTCTTGGGTGTTGTAGACTTCAGAGCCAGTGATGGGTGGTTGCAAAAGTTCCTGCAGAGGCAACACTTTTCGTTAAGGCGCAAGACCACTGTCAGCCAGAGATTACCACAAGGGTCACTGAGTTCATTATGTATACCAGAAAGCTTCGTCACCACAAAGGATTTCTTCTCAGCCGTATAGGAAATATGGATGAAACTCCTTTGTGGTTTGATATGCCTGGTGAGACTACCATTACTCGCACTGGAGAGAGATCTGTTCCTATCTGTACAACAGGCCATGATAAAGGTCAATTTACTGTTGTCCTCTCTGCTATGGCTGATGGCACGAAATTGAAGCCTTTAGTGGTATTTAAGGGAGTAAGACCTGTTGCTGAACTACACAGAGTGTCTGGAGTGATTGTTGCATACGGCAGAAATTGCTGGATGAATGAATCACTCACAATAGACTGGGTCAAATGAGCTTGGGGAACTTTTAACTTCAGGCGCCGACTCTTGGTGTGGGATGTGTATAGGTGCCACACAATGCCCTCTGTTAAGGGAGGAGACCCATAGCAACCGTTGGTAAGGCAGTGGGAAGTGTTAAGTGCTATCAACCACGAAAATCTACCACCCTCACCTGGCTCCTCACGCATCTCGCAAACATAACCACCGCTTGGTATATTAGCGTGCGTAGGGGGCGGTAAAAATCTCTAGAGTCCCTAACCTGTTGTTACAACTAGCTTCAACAGCAAACTATAATCAAGCCTTCCAGGAAAAGGAAGAGGGCTATTAGTGCAGCCACAGAAATGAGAAAAATAAAATGTGCTTTGAGAAGAAGTAAGAAATAAGTAAATAAATATAATATAAAAAAATATATATATAAATAAAATAATCGTGTATAGACATAAGATTGGAGCAAGTCCCAGCAATAGGTGGGGCTTCCACTGATACTCTTGATGATCCTTCCTTTACTGGTCATGATGTCACGCCCTCTCTTCGGCAGGAGTCATCATCAGAAGTGCTCCCTGATTCACCTTCTCAAGATTTAGTGTCCAGGAGTATGTCAGCGACTGCACAGATACTGTACATTATCCAGGCATGCAATTACTGCAAATAATAATAAATGTAATAATTATTTTACACCTACATTTTTTTGTAGTCTTGGTAGCCCACAATAGCTTCTCATTTGATTTTTCACTAATGCTGGCAGAAGTTGAGCAACGTCCGAAGCAGTTGACTCTCTCTGTCTTGAGGACCAAAATATCCATTTCAGCGACACTTTACCACTGCTACGAAAGGTTTGTATTCGTCAGTTACTGCAACACAAGATGATTTTTTAAATCGTCCTAGATGAAGAAGGATGGAGACACTAATCTTATTGGACAAGTACTTGGCATCGGAAGTCTCCACAAACATTTTTTTGGGGACTGACATAGAAGGTAATAATATCAAAGTTCTAGGGTATAGCTGATGATTCTCAATATGATTAGTAGGAGCCCATAGGGCTTTACCAGATGTTGAAGCATTGGAAGCTGTGGTCACTCATCCACTCCTTGTACATTGCTTGTCTCATCTTGTAATCCGTTCTCCAAGGAAGCAGGGGGATTTGTGGATCCAGCAGAAAAGATGTTTCCAGCGCACAACAAGCCTGATAAGATCCTTGGGCAAGCACAACATCACTTCCGCTCAGGCAAAGAAACTTGACAGCATTGGATTGAGCTATGGAAACTTGGAACTGCTCAAATCTGAATGCAAGGACCGAGAAGAATTTGTACGAATTCTGAAGGATAGAGGAATTAACAGCAAACCCCTCCAGGAGAAGCTGTCCAAGCACTTCAAATACAGCCAAAGAAAATGAGTCCTTTTTTTCCAACCCGGCTCTTTTCAGAGCCACTACCTCTATTTCTTCAAATCCTTACACTACTAGCTAATTCGCTTACCTGTGCGTCTGTAAGGCAGACGTGCTAGTATCGCCTGAACGGGGTACTGTATAAATCCACTGCAGGACCCGCTCCCAGCTTAGTACTGAAATCTAACAAGCTGGGTGCTTCTTCAACAGCACCGTAGGTGATTCTTCAACAGCACCGTAGCCGTAGGTGATTCTTCTCACTAAAAAGCAGCTGAAGCGGAGCGCACCTTAGGTGGGCAGGGCGCAAAATGCAACATCCGGGCCGAGGGGGGGGGGGGGGGGGGGCGTTATAGTTTCACGCGCACTTCGTTTTGACCCAGCCACAGTTCGCGGCCGCCTGCAAAGAGGGTGAATTTGACAAGAATTTTGAGCTATAAGGGGTCACGGGATGCAGTCTAAACTTGGAACAGTAATTCGGTGACGTAAGGTGAACAGGCCTACGTTTAGATTTTCTTGATAGCATGCCAGGAAGCAAAGTTGACCTTAGTGTCGGATATTTAGAAAAGTAAAGTTGCTATAGCTAAAAACTAAACGTAGGAAGCGGGAACATAATGGGGGAAGCCGTAGAGTCTTGAATCGGCAGAAATGCTTGGACGGTTGCGGAGAAACAAAGTAAATCGCTCCTAACTGGGCTTACAAAGATGCCAATGGTCTGAATTTTGGTGTGCAGAGAGACCTTATCACCCTAAATAATTTCAGCATATTAAAGAATTGCCACCATTGCTTGAAGTTTTTTTGTTTTTTTCAGCATCAATTTTTAAGGAAAATGCTTATGCCGGATGGGTCTCCACCCTTAAGACAGTTGTAAACTGTCACACAAATACTGACTTGAGCATCATTCCTGGGGGCCTTACCAGCTAAGTCCAACCAGCTGATGTTAGTTGGAATAAGCCTTTCAAAGAAGCTTGTAAGGCCTTATGTAACCAGTGGATGGCAACTGGAGAGAAGAGCTACACTCCTGCTGGTAACATCCGTGCTCCTAGCAAACTTCTTTGTTTACAGTGGGTGATAGATAGAATCATGGAATTCTGTCTCAAAGAATATTTTATATCATGTAGCATCTCTGTGAATATGGATGGAAGTGGAGATCAAGAAATCCATTGTTTAAAACATGGTGAAATAGCTGCTGCTGCTAAAACAGGTATTCAACTGGCTACTGTCTCTTTTCTGGCATCTTCTTCTGCTGCTGATGATATTCTCAGTAGTCAGGATCCGTTTGCAGATCTCGATTAAAACATGGAAGATGATGAAGAACGAGATAGGAACGAAGTTGTATTGGAAGATAACTAACTGCTTTACTCGCTGTGTACGACTAGATAGGTAGTGCTTTACTCGCTGTGTACGACTAGATAGGTAGTGCTTTACTCGCTGTGTATGACTAGATAGGTAGTGCTTTACTCGCTGTGTATGACTAGATAGGTAGTGCTTTACTCGCTGTGTATGACTAGATAGGTAGTTCTTTACTCGCTGTGTATGACTAGATAGGTAGTGCTTTACTCGCTGTGTATGACTAGATAGGTAGTGCTTTACTCGCTGTGTATGACTAGATAGGTAGTGCTTTACTCGCTGTGTATGACTAGATAGGTAGTTCTTTACTCGCTGTGTATGACTAGATAGGTAGTTCTTTACTCGCTGTGTATGACTAGATAGGTAGTGCTTTACTCGCTGTGTATGACTAGATAGGTAGTGCTTTACTCGCTGTGTACGACTAGATAGGTAGTGCTTTACTCGCTGTGTATGACTAGATAGGTAGTGCTTTACTCGCTGTGTATGACTAGATAGGTAGTGCTTTACTCGCTGAGTATGACTAGATAGGTAGTGCTTTACTCGCTGTGTATGACTAGATAGGTAGTGCTTTACTCGCTGTGTATGACTAGATAGGTAGTGCTTTACTCGCTGTGTATGACTAGATAGGTAGTGCTTTACTCGCTGTGTATGACTAGATAGGTAGTTCTTTACTCGCTGTGTATGACTAGATAGGTAGTTCTTTACTCGCTGTGTATGACTAGATAGGTAGTTCTTTACTCGCTGTGTATGACTAGATAGGTAGTTCTTTACTCGCTGTGTATGACTAGATAGGTAGTGCTTTACTCGCTGTGTATGACTAGATAGGTAGTGCTTTACTCGCTGTGTATGACTAGATAGGTAGTTCTTTACTCGCTGTGTATGACTAGATAGGTAGTGCTTTACTCGCTGTGTATGACTAGATAGGTAGTGCTTTACTCGCTGTGTATGACTAGATAGGTAGTGCTTTACTCGCTGTGTATGACTAGATAGGTAGTGCTTTACTCGCTGTGTATAACTAGATAGGTAGTGCTTTACTCACTGAGTATGACTAGATAGGTAGTGCTTTACTCGCTGTGTATGACTAGATAGGTAGTGCTTTACTCGCTGTGTATGACTAGATAGGTAGTGCTTTACTCGCTGTGTATGACTAGATAGGTAGTGCTTTACTCGCTGTGTACGACTAGATAGGTAGTGCTTTACTCGCTGTGTACGACTAGATAGGTAGTGCTTTACTCGCTGTGTACGACTAGATAGGTAGTTCTTTACTCGCTGTGTATGACTAGATAGGTAGTGCTTTACTCGCTGTGTACGACTAGATAGGTAGTGCTTTACTCGCTGTGTACGACTAGATAGGTAGTTCTTTTCTAACAGTTTCTTTTTTGTTCCTTTTGTTCAAAAGGTACGCTTCCATTTTTTTTTGTATCCATTCGTCACGTGATTTAATACACTCAAGAAAACATTACGTCATCAAAATTTAAGGAACTGCTGACTGAACAATTGTATAATTCACAGCAGCCGCTCTCGAACAGTGGCCGCCCCTGGAGACGAGTTGAAGTAAATAGTAGCCGCGGCGTCTGATCGCGCAAATACGGTACATATACAAAATGAAATAAGTTCCGTTCATGAAGTGTGCACTGCAGGGTGCACTGCACTAAGTTCTGGCGGTTGGAGGGTGCAGTTGTAGGTGGACCCGAACATCACCTGAGTTTTAGTTATATGTTGAGTTATTTAGTCCCCCCAGGTTATAGCAGTAATTATTGTGGTCTGTACACAATATGTAGTATTCATTTTATGCTGGAGAATATGATCACTCGTCTGATTGGTTATATGTGTCTATGGCACTCATGTACAAATGCTAGGCCAACAGACTCATGATATTCTCTGGCAAATGAATTTTATTATACGTGTGAAATGTGTACATGTGAGTGAAAATGTATGTGTGTGTGTGTGTTTATTAGGAACTGGTCCATCATGGAGTAGAGAGGATGGACTAGGAGCAGTGAATGCTGCAGACTTCCTGGATCTTCCGGCAGATCAGTCTGCTATGGTGGAGAGCTTCTTGGAGAAGTCTGCTAATGAAAGAAATCCTCTCAAGCTAGCCTGGCACCGATGACAACTGCAGATCATACTGTGGAAGGTGGGCAGTAAATAAAGTTTGGGTTGCTAGCTAATACTGTTGTTGTTGTTGTTGTTGTTGTTGTTAACCCTCAGCATGCATGCGTGCAAAGGTTATAGTAGTCGTCCTGTCTGTCCATTTGTCTGTTATAGTCAGTCTGTTAATCTGTTCCAGCACTCCGTTACCTCCCAGCATCAAGCAAAACTACCATGGACAGCAGGAAACTATTTGCTCACATGATTACGATGTGACAATAGGGGTGTGACCACAAAATCTAGTACTTGTGCAAAGCTTCGTAATTTCATCATTCTAAATCAACTGTCAATTGTCAGTAATCTCCAAAATCAGAGCATGACAGAGTGACAAACAGACAAAGTGGATGCTCATTTTGATCAGTTTCATGTATTTAATGTTCACTAATGTCTGTCTACACTATATTATGCCATGTGATTTGTCTATGTATTAACGTGAATATCACATGACTTATGTGACTATCATGTGATTGTGTGTTGTACAGGACATGTGCGTTGTTGTCTGATGGTGTCTGTACTCATCTCAATATTCCTAAACACCCGGACTATTCACGTGCCGTGCTCATGAAGAACCAACTCCAGGAATCTTATGGAGATGGGCAGCTGAAGGTAGCCAGCAGAGAGTAAGTGGTCACGCCCACCTTATTGATGATGAAAGAACACCATGCATCCAGCTTACAGAGTAGAAAGTCGAGTTCGTGTATATGTCAACTGAGAACACTCCACTTCTCATCTGAACTACACCCACTTCTCACCTGAGCTACACCCACTTCTCATTTGAGCTACACCCACTTCTCACCTGAGCTACACCCACTTCTCATTTGAGCTACACCCACTTCTCATCTGAACTACACCCACTTCCCATCTGAGCTACAACCACTTCTCACCTGAGCTACACCCACTTCTCATCTGAGCTACACCCACTTCTCATCTGAGCTACACCCACTTCTCACCTGAGTTACACCCACTTCTCATTTGAGCTACACCCACTTGTCACCTGAGCTACACCCACTTCTCACCTGGGCTACACCCACTTTTCATCTGAGGTACACCCACTTCTGATCTGAGCTACACCCACTTCTCATCTCAGCTACACCCACTTCTGATCTGAGCTACACCCACTTCTCATCTGAGCTATCATTTGAGCTACACCCACTTCTCATCTGAGCTATCATTTGAGCTACATCCACTTCTCATCTGAGCTATCATTTGACCTACACCCACTTCTCATCTGAGCTACACCCACTTGTCATCTGAGCTACACCCACTTCTCATCTGAGCTACACCCACTTCTCATCTGAGCTACACCCATTTTTCATCTGAGCTACATCCACTTCTCACCTGAGCTATACCCAATTCTCACTTGAGCTATCATTTGAGCTACACCCACTTCTCATCTGAGCTACACCCACTTCTTATCTGAGCTAAACCCACTTGTCATCTAAGCTACACCCACTTTTCATCTGAGCTACATCCACTTCTCACCTGAGCTATACCCAATTCTCACCTGAGCTAGCATTTGAGCTACAGCCACTTGTCATCTGAGCTACACCCACTTTTCATCTGAGCTACACCCACTTCTCACCTGAGTTACACCCACTTCTCATTTGAGCTACACCCACTTGTCACCTGAGCTACACCCACTTCTCATCTGAGGTACACCCACTTCTCATCTGAGCTAAACCCACTTCTCACCTGAGCTACACCCACTTCTCATCTCAGCTACACCCACTTCTCATCTGAGCTACACCCACTTCTGATCTGAGCTACACCCACTTCTCATCTCAGCTACACCCACTTCTCATCTCAGCTACACCCACTTCTGATCTGAGCTACACCCACTTCTCATCTGAGCTATCATTTGAGCTACATCCACTTCTCATCTGAGCTATCATTTGACCTACACCCACTTCTCATCTGTGCTACACCCACTTGTCATCTGAGCTACACCCACTTCTCATCTGAGCTACACCCACTTCTCATCTGAGCTACACCCATTTTTCATCTGAGCTACATCCACTTCTCACCTGAGCTATACCCAATTCTCACTTGAGCTATCATTTGAGCTACACCCACTTCTCATCTGAGCTACACCCACTTCTTATCTGAGCTAAACCCACTTGTCATCTAAGCTACACCCACTTTTCATCTGAGCTACATCCACTTCTCACCTGAGCTATACCCAATTCTCACCTGAGCTAGCTTTGAGCTACAGCCACTGTCATCTGAGCTACACCCACTTTTCATCTGAGCTACACCCACTTCTCCACCTGAGCTATATTTGAGCTACACTCAATTCTCATCTGAGCTATCATCTGAGCTATACCCACTTGTCATCTGAGCTATATTTGAGCTACACCACTTCTCATCACTTCTCACAGGTATGTATGCATGCCCATGTGTGTGTATGTGTAGACTATGTACGTGCATGTGGAACATGAATACTAGAACCTGTAAGATGGAACCTGAATATTAGAACCTGCAGTATGGAACCTGAATACTAGAACCTGCAGTATGGAACCTGAATACTAGAACCTGCATGATGGAACCTGAATACTAGAACCTGCATGATGGAACCTGAATACTAGAACCTGCATGATGGAACCTGAATACTAGAACCTGCATGATGGAACCTGAATACTAGAACCTGCAGTATGGAACCTGAATACTAGAACCTGCATGATGGAACCTGAATACTAGAACCTGCATGATGGAACCTGAATACTAGATCCTGCATGATGGAACCTGAATACTAGAACCTGCATGATGGAACCTGAATACTAGAACCTGCATGATGGAACCTGAATACTAGAACCTGCATGATGGAACCTGAATACTAGAACCTGCATGATGGAACCTGAATACTGGAACCTGCATGATGGAACCTGAATACTAGAACCTGCATGATGGAACCTGAATACTAGAACCTGCATGATCGAACCTGCAAGCTGGAACCTGGAACCTGAATACTAGAACCTATATAATGGAACCTGAATACTAAAACTGGCATGCTGGAACGTGGAACCTGAATGGTATGGAGGCACCAACTCCCATTAGTACATGATAAACACAGTGTTCTTCCCTTATATTAGCAATGGCTGCCTTCAGAGTGAAGGACTAGCTTCTGCTGGCAGAATCACCTTCATGTACTTGACCTAGTCTGCTTGCCTAATGTCTGCCACCGCCATAATACTTTATTATTGTGTATTGAATTGGCCTATTGAGTTGAATTGGAAAGTATCGTACACCCGCAATATTCTGCAGTAAAGGGGAAGTCCGGAATTATTGTGTTGGGTTATTACGTCCCCCTAAGCTACATTTTTATGCTTATTGCGTCCCCTGAGGATCTGCTAATTCTATAATACCATTTACTATTACTAGCTATGAGAGTGTTCGGTTCATACAGACTACCGCTTGCACTCCACGAGAAGTCTGTCTAATTCTTTGGGTTAAATATTCTCAATTTTTCACTTTTCATTTATCCCTTTACACGAACGATAGTTACCACGTTCTCAAGTCAGGTAATGTTTTATTTTGAGTATTACAGTATTTTTTTTTTTTGCTCTTCTAAAAACTTCTGTAATTTCTCATCGTCAAGACTAACTGATTGTTAACTCTCGATGCTACAACATGGCGGTACTTCTTGCCTTTCACATTCTCTTTCTACTCCACCTCGAATATTAGCGAAAATATTTTCAATAACTTCATCAGAATAAAAAATATTGAAATACTTCTTGCCAGCATCCATTACATTAGCCACTTGGTTTCTAGGCAATTCGCACATGACCAGTACACAATAAATTGATTAACTAATGGGGTGCTTGAGCACAAATGGCGAGTGAGCCTGCCTTGTTAGGCTGCATAAAACTACAATAGTGTTATAATTATGATGTATTTTACCTGAAGAAGCTTTTATTTCATGACGACAAAAATGGATTCTATATATATACAACAAGGGGCTAGGGACTATCGTTTCCAGCTCTCTCAATGGGAGCAATCACCACCTAATCCTTATTATTTATTTATTGATTTATTTATTATTTATTTACTTGTTTTGTTTGACTATTTTATTATTGTTGTTGTTTTTTATATTATTGATGTTATTATTTATTTATTTATTTAATTAGCTATTTATTATTGTTGTAATAAATATAAGTACAAAATGGCATACGTATGTCCCCACATATAAACAAATATCCTCGATTCTCAATTCGATACCACTGTATAGTGTCTTTCTTGCTTCGCTCGCTCGCCAATCATTGAATACCGCAGGAATATCACGAGTCTGTCGTCTACCACATTTGCATGAGTGCCACAGACGCGAGTATAAATGCCATCGACAGACGAGTATATTCTGCGGTATTCAATGATTAATCTATATTTATAGCTGTGAATATAATATGTATTTCACTGAAATATTGAGACATAAAATTTGTGATCAATTGGCACCACTTCAATGAGTTGTTTTTGTTTGTTTTTGTTTTTTGTTTTCAGCCATAAACAATTGGGGGACACTGCTGGAAGAACGAACTGTCTTATATATACACCACTGATCCCATTATCCTTTTCAGACAATGTCAGGGGTACATTGGGGGTGGGGCCAGGGAAGTGGGTTAAACATTTGAAAACAAGAATTAAAAGTTCCCACAGGTTTGTCTTAGTGGCTCACAAGTCCCCACAGGTTTGTCTTAGTGGCTCACAAGTCCCCACAGGTTTGTCTTAGTGACTCACAAGTCCCCACAACCTTGTCTTAGTGACTCACAAGTCCCCACAGCCTTGTCTTAGTGGCTCACAAGTCCCCACAGCCTTGTCTTAGTGACTCACAAGCCCCCACAGCCTTGTCTTAGTGGCTCACAAGTCCCCACAGGCCTCTGTCTGAGTGGACTCACAAGGTCCCCCAACAGCTTGTCTAGTGGCTCACAAGTCCCCACCAGCCGTGTCTTAGTGGATCACAAGTCCCAAGCCTTGTCTTAGTGGCTAACAAGTCCACAGCCTGGTCATAGAAGCTACAAGCCCCACAGCCTTGTCTAGTGGCCACAAGTCCACAGCCTTGTTTAGTGGTCACAAGTCCCAACAGCCTTGTCTTAGGGGCTCACAAATCCCACAGCCTAGTCTGAGTAGACTACAAGACCCACAGCCTTGTCTTAGTGGCTTCACAAGTCCCCACAGCCTTGGCTTATGGGTCAAAAGTCCCCACAGCCTGGTCTAGTGCTCACAAGTCCCCACGCCTTATATTAGTGACTCATCAAGTCCCCACAACATTGTCTTAGTGGCTCACAAGGAACCAACAGCCTGTCTTAGTGGCACAAGTCCCCACAGCCTTGTCTTAGTCGCTCCCAAGTCCCCACGCCTGGTATTAGTGTCAAAGTCCACAGCCTTGTCTAGTGGCCAAAGTCCCCCACAGCTTGTCTTAGTGGCTCACAAATCCCAACAGCCTTTGTCTTGTAGAGCCACAAGTCCCACAGCCTTGTCTTAGTGGCTCACAAGTCCTCACAGCCTTGTCTTATTGGCTCACAAGTCCCCACAGGTTTGTCTTAGTGGCTCACAAGTCCCCACAGCCTTGTCTTAGTGGCTCACAAGTCCCCACAGGTTTGTCTTAGTGGCTCACAAGTCCCCACAGCCTTGTCTTAGTGGCTCACTAGTCCCCACAGCCTTGTCTTAGTGGCTCACAAGTCCCCACAGCCTTGTCTTAGTGGCTCACAAGTCCCCACAGCTTTGTCTTAGTAGTCACAAGTCCCCCAGCCTTGTCTCGTGGCTCACAAGTCCCCACAGCCTGTCTTAGTGCTCAAGTCCCCAAGCCTTGTCTTAGTGATCCCAAGTCCCCACAGGCCTTGTTTAGTGGCTCACAAGTCCCCACAGCCTGGTCTTATTGGCTCACAAGTCCCCAACAGCCTTGCCTTAGTGGCTCACAGGTCCTCACAGCCTTGTCTTAATGGCTCACAAGTCACCACAGCCTTGTCTTAGTGGCTCACAAGTCCCCACAACCTTGTCTTATTGGCTCACAAGTCCCCACAGCCTTGTCTTAGTGGCTCACAAATCCCCACAGCCTTGTCTTATTGGCTCACAAGTCCCCCAAGCCTTGTCTTAGTGGCTCACTAGTCCCCACAGCCTTATCTTAGTGGCTCACAAGTCCCCACAGCCTTGTCTTATTGGCTCACAAGTCCCCACAGCCTTATCTTAGTGGCTCACAAGTCCCCACAGCCTTGTCTTAGTGGCTCACAAGTCCCCACAGCCTTGTCTTAGTGACTCACAAGTCCCCACAGCCTTGTCTTAGTGACTCACAAGTCCCCACAGCCTTGTCTTAGTGGCTCACAAGTCCCCACAGCCTTGTCTTATTGGCTCACAAGTCCCCACAG